>ERZ506871.40-NODE-40-length-92605-cov-7.89579_pt1 | contig 92605 bp, 79 predicted proteins | sample MGYA00513178_ERZ506871 | MGnify/ENA metagenome assembly ERZ506871
CAGGCATAGTTATAGCCTTTCATGTTTACCTCTTTATTGAGGGCGATTACATCGAGCGGACACGCCACTACACACAGGTTGCATCCTTTGCAACGCTCCGTGTCGACTACGATTGCTCCTTTGATTTTTGCCATAATCTTTATTTTATTACGTTATCTTTGAGTACGGTTATTGATTATACATCTCTTTTATTGATTGAACATATCCTTGTGGTAGAAGTTGAGGATATCTATTGCCATCTTCCTGGCCTGAACGGCAGGACTGTCCGGATTGATCTCGATGGCATACTGGTAGTTGTCCAGTGCCTGCTTCCAATCTCCTTTCTTTCGGTAGGCATTTCCCCGTAAATAGTAAAGAGTATCTTTCTCTTTTTCGACAGAACTGTCCTGGAGAAGCTGGTCCAATTGCTTAATCGCTGTGTCCACATCCCCCTGATTGATAAGCTCTTTTAGGTTGTCTATTTGCTCCATTTCTTTTCGTCTTTCGGGATTCTGAAACGCAAAGATAGTTTTTATTTATGTAAACAGGGCAAATGAGGACGGAAATTTGCAACGTTTTGAGTTTATTGCATATTCTATGAATATATAGTCAGGGTGAAAGAGAACTCATTTGAATTTTGCGTTTTTTGTCACATTATGTACACTGATGCTTGGTTATCCTATGCTTTTATTTATAGCTTTCCCTGATCGTTACTTAAGGAATATTTTTCAGCGAAAACTCCTGTACATCCCACAAAAGATTCAATTCGGTTAGATAGTTCAAATACCCTCACACAAATAAAAGGATAATGAGCCGTTAAGAAACAGAATTCTTTTGTTACATTTGCGATTGGAAATTAAAAAAACACTCAATGTTATGACTAAGGGCGATGCGGAACAAGTAGAACCAATGAAGCTTATATTCAATTATAACAATGTATTTTACAGCTTCTATTATGATGACCTTGGCGGTTGTATACACCGTTCTCGTGAATATGCTATCAACTATGTGTATTCAGGTGAGATGATTCTCGATAATGGAAAAGAACAAATTCATGTCAGAAAAGGCGAATGTGTCTTTATCCCCCGCGATCATCATATAACAATGTATAAGAGAACGTACAACGGTGAGCGGTATTGTGGTATTTTCCTGATGTTTACACGTCGTTTTTTACGTGAGATGTATAGCAAATTGGGACAGCGGAGAGTACCCGTCAATACTCCAAAACTTGATTCGGGTGTGATAAAACTGCCCCAAACGGTGGAACTCGCAAGCCTTTTCGCTTCAATGACACCTTATTTCAATCCTGAAGTAAAACCGAAAGATGATTTTATGAATCTGAAGATACAGGAAGGTCTGCTCGCTTTGTTGGATATAGATGAACGGTTTGCCCCGACGCTTTTCGATTTCAACGAGCCGTGGAAAATAGATATCCTGGAATTTATGAGCGAGAACTACATGTATGAGTTCACAATGGAGGAAATGGCTCATTATACCGGGCGCAGCCTTGCCACGTTCAAGCGGGACTTCAAGAAGATAAGTGACCTGACACCTGAAAAGTGGCTTATTCGCAAGCGTCTTGAGGTGGCTTACAACAAGATGAAGGAAGGCGGTAAAAAGGTTGTGGACGTCTACGCAGAAGTAGGGTTTAAGAATCCTTCCCATTTTTCAACCGCATTCAAGAAACAATATGGTATATCACCGACCGCCATATTTGCATAGAATTCTTATTTGTGTAAATCGGGATAGTTTTATATTGAGCTTTTGAGCAATACTATTTGAGCCTCACAGCAATGCCGCTGTGGGGCTTTTGCTTTACCTTTGCGCTGTAAAATAAGAAAGAATAATTCAACAACCATTTAAGTAATAGCAGAATGAAAACAACGAATCTTACATCCGTGGCAATCGCAGTCTTGTTAGGAACCGTCATGCTTGCGGGCGCAGGCTGCACAAATAGTAAAACAAATCAAGAAACAAGTGATAATATGGAAACATTGAATCTTACTCAAGAATGGGACAAGAAGTTCCCGCAAAGCGACAAGGTAAACCACCGTAAGGTGACGTTTAAGAACCGTTACGGCATCACACTTGCTGCCGACCTCTACGAACCAAAGAATGTTGAAGGCAAACTCGCTGCCATAGCTGTGAGCGGTCCTTTCGGAGCTGTAAAGGAACAGACATCCGGTCTTTATGCACAGACAATGGCGGAACGTGGGTTCCTTACTCTTGCATTTGACCCCTCATATACCGGTGAGAGTGGCGGTGAACCTCGTAATGTAGCTTCACCGGACATCAATACCGAAGATTTCAGCGCAGCAGTCGATTTTCTCACAGCATTGTCTGATGTGGATGCAGAGCGCATCGGGATTATTGGTATCTGTGGTTTCGGTGGGATGGGACTAAATGCTGCTGCTATGGATACACGTATCAAGGCTACAGTGGCTTCGACGATGTACGATATGAGCCGTGTGAATGCCAATGGTTATTTTGACGCAGAGGATAGTGCCGACGACCGCAACAAAAAAAGGGAGATGATGAATGTTATCCGTACCCGTGACGCGCAGAGTGGTACAATCACTCCCGGTGTCCCTGGGTTGCCTGACAGCATCACCGGTGAAGAGCCACAATTCGTCAAGGATTATTTCGATTATTACAAGACTAACCGTGGTTTCCATGTTCGCTCTATCAATTCCAATGGTGCATGGAGTCCTACGATGACGCTGTCTTTTATCAATATGCCGCTATTAGCTTATATTCATGAGATTTCCCGCCCCGTACTTCTTATTCATGGTGAAAATGCCCATTCGCGTTATTTCAAAAGTTGACAGGTGATAATAAAGAACTGATGATTATCCCTGGAGCGAACCATACTGATCTCTACGACCGTACGATTCCTTTCGACAAATTGGAGGACTTCTTCAGAAAGAACCTGAAATAATAAATTATGAGTAAACAGTAGTAATAGCTATATACAATTAAAACAATTAAATGATGAACGATATTTTTGCAAAAGACTTGAGCGGTGAGATGGTCTCACCTGATGAACCGGGTTATGATGAACTGATTGCGGATATTTTCGCTACCATAAAGACTGCAACCGAGATGAACACGGGGTATCGTACGCCTGAAGAGGTGCATGAATATATGGAACGTATTCTTGACAAAGAACTGGATGCAACCACCACCGTCCTGCCGCCACTCTACATTGATTATGGTAAACCTGTCAATATTGGTAAGCGATGTTTCATCCAGCAATGCTGTACGTTTTTCGGACGAGGTGGTATTACGATTGGTAATGATGTGTTTATCGGGCCGAAAGTCAACTTGATAACTATCAATCATGATCCGGATCCGGATAACCGCAGTGCCACATACGGACGTCCGATTGTGATTGAAGATAAGGTTTGGATTGGCATAAATTCGACTATACTTCCAGGTGTAAGGATTGGCTATGGAGCGATAGTGGGAGCCGGTAGCGTGGTAACTAAAGATGTTCCGGCGATGACAATCGTAGCCGGCAATCCGGCACGAATCATCAAAAAGATAGAAACAAGCGAATAATATAATGGCTGCTCCCTTATGAAATAGGAATTATACCTGAAGAAACTGTAATTAATAAAGGTGCGTTCTAACTCTAATGAAGGTAAGGTAGTTGAAATAAATATCTTACCTTCTGCAGATTGTTTAGAACCCATATAATCAGTTACGCCTGTTTTCCTTATTGATACGTTATAAGCCGTTTCTACATTATATTCATATTAGATAAGAGTGTTTTATTTTTCAATGGCATAGTGTTATCTTATTCTATATTAAAAAGCAGCAATAGGACGTACGTAGTAAGCCGTCGATATATAGGACTGAGTAGTGTTACCATTTGTCAAACCTACACTCCACGAATCTCCACTTCCATTTTGGACGGATTGCCAATATCTGCCCGAATTATAATTAGTGAAAACAGTTTTTTTGATTAACTCTCCTCTTGTATTTCTCAACTCCAGCATCTGTCCTCCGGCTGGGAAAAACCATCCGCTGGTTTTAGCATCTGCGGCAGGCGAGTAGCTGATACATGCATTAGCAGCCGGATAATTACCTATACCATCGGCTTTGAGTAATTGTGTTATCTTAAAGCCATTAAAATATCCGTACGGACTACTTCCGTTACGATTGGAATCCAAAGCGAACTTCTTGTTCCCCCACTTGATGGCTGCTCCATTATTTGCATCTTTCAGTGCCACTGTATATCCATTAATGTTAGTCATCGGCTCTCCGTTACCATTGACATATTCACTATCATCCGCTGTAAATCGCCCCACCTTGAAGACAAGCCCGATGTAAGTTCTTTTGATAATGGATGTTTCGCCCGGAATAATCTTACCATCGCTACAAAAATAGTCGCCCACCTGTAGCGCCCGGGTTATGCTTCCGTCGGTATAGACCGCTGTTTCCACCTGCTGAGTGTAGTATTTCCCGGCAGCGAGCTTTCCGGCTGTTAGTGAGGTCCCCGTATATAGAATCGTTTTGTCACCTTTCGTTAGATAACTCCCGGCAGGCACAAAGTCGCCTGCCGGGGAAGGTACGATGGCACGAAACGTTCCGTCGTCCATACGCAGGGCTTTGATGCCGTTTATAGTAGCGTCTTTGGCAGTAACGTCCAGCCTCAGTACCCCACCGGCATACTCAAAGCTTGCTCCTGCCGGGGGAACGCAATTAACTAATCCCATCGGTTTGAGTACCAACAACGCATGCAGATGTTCAAACTTCAGCGTAAGCATCTTCTTATTCGCATTTGCCGGGTCTACCGTGGGGCTGGCAACGGCTGCCATCAGGTCGCTGCCGGTATAGGCGGCGGAGGTGGACTGGTCAGCGGCCGGTTGCAGCTTAGCGTTGTTTGCCAGGTCTTTGAGGATTTCCGCTTTATTGTCTTGTTTGATTGTAATACCGTTCCGATAAGGATAGTATGCCACATAGGCGAGATTATCGTCGTAGCTGTACAATGCGTGTGTATCACCGGTGGCAGGTGCCCAACTGCCCGTTCCGTCCGCTGCTTTTGTATAAACCAGTTTGAGGTTGTACACACCATCGATAGTGGCTACATTGGGCGTTTCAAAATTCCTGAGGGCGAAGATGCCGATGGCATCACCATCGGAAAATTCTGTGGTATAATCGTTCTCGATTGGCGTGCGGGTGACGGAGGTATTTTTTTTATCAATGGCGGTGTAACGACTCACCGTTGCACTGATGGTAAGAGGGATGCGGCGATCTGTATTTCCGATGTTCTCCATACCTGCCTCGTCCGTACAACCACCTCCAAGGATAAGGAAGGTATAGAGACAAATATTAGACAAGAATGTTTTGTTTTTTAACGGCATAGTGTTCTCTTATTTTATTATAAAATAATTTTTATAGATGGATTAAAATGCTAAGGCGGTACGTACCATAGATCCTGAGCTTTTGTTTTTTTGACTGTATGTTCCTGAGTCCCAATTAATGTTATATGAATTTGCCGCAGTCGCTTCCGTACTGCTCCAGTAGTGGTGCTGCCATCCGCGTCCCATGGCGCCGCCACACTTATCAAAACTTTTAGATATTACCTCTGCATACTTCTTCTTTATATAAATCAGTTGTCCTATTGAAGGCAGAAACCATCCGCTCGTAGTTTGGGGTGAATTGGTCTGCTTTCTTACATAAGTCATCATATCATTATAACCGGCAGAGATTGCTTGTAATTTATCTGTATTGAAATAACCATTAAAGTCGGTGGTGCTTTTATAAGTGCCAAAGTCAGTACCACCGCCATTGTGCCATTGGTCTGTCCCTTCTGACCGATTAATCACATATCCGTGTACTTCCATCGGGTTTCCATTTTTATCGACATATACACCGTTATCTTCCGGATGCCGTCCTACATAAAAAACAACTCCGATAACGGGACTGCTGAAAGAGTTTGCCTCATAAGGTGAAATCTTGCCATTGCTACAGAAGAAGTCACCCTCTTGAAGCGGGCGAATAACACTTTCATCGGGAGATTCCAGCATATTCACCTGTTGGGTGTAGTATTTACCGGCAGTGAACGTAGCTGCTGCCAGTGAAGCACCTGTATAGAGAACTGTTTTATCTCCTGTAGTCTTGTAATTTCCGGTAGGTACAATATCTGCCGAAGCAGTTTTCACAATGGCACGGAACGTACCGTCACCCATAGGTAATGCTTTGATGCCATTTATGACAGCGTCTTTGGCTGTAGCGTCTGCCCCCAGCATTGGATCGCTATATTCAAAGCCTGCCCCGGCAGGGGGCGTGCAATTGAACAACTTATTTGTTTTCAGCACCAGCAACGCATGCAGATGTTCGAACGCTAGCGTCAGCACCTTCTTGTTGGCATCCGTAGGGTCGGTCGCAGGCCGGGCAAAGGCTGCCATTAGGTCGCTGCCGGTATAGGCGGCGGGGGTGGACTGATCGGCGGCGGGTTGCAGCTTGGCGTTGGCTGCCAGGTCTTTGAAAATTTCCGTCTCGATGTCTTGTTTGATAGTGATTCCTTCCCGGTAAGGATAGTAGGCTACGTAAACCAGGTCGTCGTAACTGTACAGCACGTGCGTGTCGCCAGAGGCGGGCGCCCAGCTTCCCGAGCCGTCCGCGGCTTTGGTGTAGACCAGCTTGAGGTTGTACACCCCGTCAACGGGAGTTACATCGGGCGTTGCATACTCTTTAAGGGCGAAGATGCCGATGGCGTCGCCGTCGTTGAACTCCGTGGTGTAGCCGTTCTCAGTGGGTGTGCGTGTGGCGGGGGTGTCTCCCTGCACGCAGGAAACGAAGCCGCTTGCAGTGGCGCGGATGGTGAGGGGCGTGCCGTTGCCTGCATCGTCGATGCCCTGCGGCTCATCTGCTATTTCCGTGCAGCCTCCCAAAGCGCAACTGCTCGCGATGAGGAGGGCGGCGCCAAGGAAGCCACTGATGAAGGAATGTTTGTTTTTAAACGTCATAACTATCTTGTCTTTTTTATCATATTCCTAATCATGTTTATTTTTCCCGTCACACGAGGATAGCACCTATCTGGTACGACGGACCTTCAACCTGTTGGAAACGGAACGTCCCGCTCGCTTCTCACGAGGGAGAGGCGGGCGGGACGGAAATTATTCTACTACAAAGTTTATAAACTGCTACTAACTTCTTTTATCATGCGGTGCACAATGGGGGCATCATCGGAATGTCTTCTTTTAAGGTCTTGAATACAACTTCAGCATCCATTTCAAAATAATGATGAGCTATCTTATTACGCATTTTCATTACTCCACTCCAATATATCTCAGGATATCCGGGGAGCAATTCACCTCTTGTTATTTTATCCAAACCTTTCACAGCTTCGTCCAATGCGATTAGGTTTATACAAATAGCATCCAAACGCAACATACCATCCGGCGATAATAAAAAATCATCCGGGGTAGCAGCTACAGCTGCCCGTTGGGTAATCATCAACTGTTGAGCGCCAATTCTTTATCATACATAAATACTTTCTTTTAAGATTCTTTGTTTCAAGCGCGCGTTCATTCGCTCACGTATTCTTATTAAATCTACCGGGGAACCCAGTAGCTCTTCAAGCTCGCTCTGTATATGTTCCTAGGTGAGAAGTGATGGCGGCTCGCCTTCATAACAAACATCAACGTCGCTTTGCTCCGTTTGCTCTCCTCGCGCTACGGAACCGAATACACCGAGACGCTTGAAACCGTATTTACTCGCAAACTGTGTTTTATATATGCGGAGAAGTTCTAATATTTCAGCAGTTGATTTCATAACTCTATAATTTTTACTTTGCTATGCTTGCAAAGATAATCATAATTTCCGTTTCCAGCATGTCAAAGAGCGATATTTCAAGCAACAGGTCTGCATAAGCGAACGAAAGTTGCAAAGGATATTTTGATGTACTACGCTCCCGGTCTCCGGTTAAAAGGCGAAGAAGGGACGGGCGACGGCAACAGGCACGTCATAGTTTTCTAAATTTCCATACGTAGATTCTATCGCAAACACACCGCTTCTATCGGTACCATAGAACGCCCATATACCTTGATTAGCGAAATGGGAAGTTAGCCAAAAACCGATCTCATGTTCTTCAGGAGAAGATGGCATAAGAAATGTGGTGCCAATTTTAGCCAAGTAATTATTTGCTTTACCCAGCATTTCAATTCTTTGGCTGTTGTCCGACTGCCAGATACCCCATTCTCCAACTGAAACAAAATCATACGGTGATTTCCCGCAAAGGGTTATCATTACATCAAACCATTGACCTATACTCGGGATGAACCACGGGCTGCGATTTATGCCGGCAGGCACGGCGTTATCATTCCGGTATTGTTGTAATGCCGCAAATATAGGGTAGTCACTGAGAGGCGTTTTTCCCAACATCGTTTCTGTTTCAGCATATCCGTTCATGTAAGTTTCCGCTGTATTCATATCCGCAACCGGTGGGTAAGGGTAAGGAGTCGATAATGAGTGACCGTTTTTCATCCACAAGGTCTTCTGCCCGGAGGAAATGTTAGCCAATCCCATTACGTACGCATGATTCCAACCCTTTGCGTTGCATCCCGCATCCGTCATCCTTGTGGGATCGCACGTCATCACTATCCCTACGGCGTTGGCATAGTCCGGTATTTTTCCACCGGCATCCACCGCTCCGTCGACAGGATAAATCTCGATTTTGCCGTTATGCTGATATACAAAGTCACCCGGTTGTAGCGCGCGTTCTACAGCAGTACTTCCTGTACGACTTGTGCAGTGCACTTCCAATGTGTAGCACGTATTGGCCTGAAAGCCGCCGGAAATGGCGGAACCGGTGGCGGTGACCGGACACAGCCCTAAGTCATCATCATACGTAGTGTACTCGCATCCAATGGAAGAACCGGTGTTTGTGGCTTGCGTCAGTATGCGGTAGGTTCCGTCGCTCATTTCGCTGGCTTTCCTGTTGTTTATCTTCATCTTGAAGTCATCTCCGCCACCTTGTACTACATTCCTGTCTATTCCCCATTTCCGGGCTTCGGCATGATAGCCGTAAGCCGTTACCCCTGTGGGAGGAATACATGGGCTCATTAACATGGGCTTTATCACTAATAATGCATATTCGTGCTTGAAGTTCAGCACCAGTGCTCCGCGGTCGGCATCGGCCAGCGAAGGCAGGGCGGTGGCGGTCATCAGGTCGTTGGCTGTGAATACCTCCTTCGTAAGCATATCGGTTGCCAAGGGTTTATTGGTCTTGAGCCAGTTGCGGATGTCCTGCTCGTTGTTCACGGAGGCAGTGGTCAGTGCGTCCGTATAAGGATAGTAGGCAAAGTAGGCCACCGCATCGGTATAGAGCAGTGGGGCGGAGACCGCTGTAGGAGCTTCCCAGGTGCCGGTTCCGTCCGCTGCTGCGGTGTAGGTCATCTTGAGGTTGTAGATGTCCGTTGATATGTATTCAGTGCCAGATGCGTTTTTGCGCACGCAGAAGAGCCCGATGGCGTCGCCCGTCTGGAACTTGGTGCTCGTGGCCTCCATCACCGGGGTGCGGGTGGCGGGGCTGCCTCCGGGCTGTGCCGGGGCTTGGAAGCCGCTTGCCGTGGCGCGGACGGTGAGGGGCGTGCCGTCGGCGGGAAGATTGCTGTTTCCGGCGATATCTGGTTCCATTTCATTCGTACAGCCTGAAAAGGCAAACAGTGCCACGAAGAAGATGAGGTTGATAAAAGGATGTTTGATTATATTTCTCATTATTATCTAACTTTATTTTTGTAAATTGATAATCAGAAAGCGAAAAAACAACGGACCGTTCTCTGCCATTCCGCCAAATTCTTGTTTGCACCGTTCACAACAACATGGATATTATATTCTTCAAATCCGGCTATCCAAGATTTGCCGGCATCTTGTTCCGAACTGCACAAGTAATGAGCAGAGTTCCATGCAATGTAAGTCAATGGTTTGTTGATCTTACTTAACTGTTTGTTGATCGTTTCCCACATTTCAGTTCCGTAAGTCTCATCTCTCCAATTATAATTGGTATTATTACGAAACGTTTTTGGCGACCTGCCACACAAGTTCACCATCACATCAAACCATTGTCCTACACTGGGCATAAACCATGGGCTGCGCTTTCCCGTCAAAGCAGCAGGAACAGCATTATTGTTCCGGTAAGTGTTTACCGTATTGAAAGCCGGATAGTTGCCCAAATCACCTTTACTTGCACGTTCCGTTAGCATAGCTTCCGTTTCTGTATAGCCATCCATATTATTCTCCGCGCCTTCAATCAATGGAGAAGTATTGGCAATAACACTTTCATCAACGGAAACATTACTCCACTGCAAACTTCCACTGATATTTTCCAATCCCATTACGTAAGCATGTGTCCATCCCTTACTCCTATCAGTTGCCGACATTCTCTGCGGGTTGCATGTTGCTACAATCCCTATGGCATTGGTATAATTCGGTATTCTTCCGTTTGTGTCAACAGCCCCGTCACCGGGATAGATTTCTATATCGCTTCCGTTGTGGAAAACAAAATCACCGGGTTTTAGGGCTCGTTCCACAGGGTTGCTATCATAAGGCAACGTCGCTGTCACCGTCCATTCGTGCTTCTTGCCTGCCTCCAATCCCGGAGCAACTAACGAACCGTCATAAACGATAAGCGCACTATTCGTTGTATAACTTCCTTTTATCGGAATGTCACCCGAAGCCGGTTTGACGATAGCATAGAATTTTCCATCACCCATTTTGCGCATTTTTATACCGTTGAGCACCGCATCGGTTGCATCTACATCAGAGGAAGGTGCAGTTACTTTCGGAGGATAAACAAAAGCCCCGTCGGGAGCCACGAAGTCTTTCGGCGACAGGTCAATAGCTTTCAACACCAGCAGCGAGTAGCTGTGGGTAAAGGTAAGCGACAGCAACTTCCGGCTGGGGTCGGCGGTATCGGTGGTCGTGCCGTCGGCGGTCATCAGGTCGCTGGCGGCGTATGCTTCGGGGGTGGACTGGTCGGCAGCGGGTTGCAGTTCCGTCTTCCCGGAAAAGGAGGCAAGGATAGTGGCCGCGCTTTGTGTGGGGTCTATTGCGATGCCATCTTTGTAGGGGTAGTAGGCGATATAGGTCACGTCCGCATAATAATATAAGGTGGTGGCGGCATCTGCCGGTTGCCACGTTGGCTTATGCGAAGCGTCGGCGGCGGGGGCGTATGTCAGCTTGGAATTGTTGATGCCATCCACGATGGCGGCGGCCGGCGTACCGATGCCCCTTACGGCAAAGAGGCCGATGGCGTCGGTTTCCTCAAACCAAGTGTCATAATTATCCTGTTCCGAAGCGCGGGTGTCAGGCGAGGCGTCCGGCTGTCCGGTGAAGCCGCTTGCCGTTATCTCCAAGGCAAGGGGAATGTGACTGTCTGCCGTGGATGATCCGCCGGCACTGTCGGTTTCGTTGGTACAACCGCCCAGTGCTGCGAAACCGGCGCAGAGCAAGGCAAGGCGGGCGGGGGCTGCGCACTGGTAGAAAGAACGGACGAATAAGTGCTTGATGTATCTCATTGTTATCTTGTTTTAGTAGAATTTACGACTTGGAATCAACTCTTTTCCACGATTTCCGTTCCCCCGTCCTCCCATTGCACGTCGTTCCGCACGGTGCTGTGGGTTACCACGGGCTTGCCGTTCACCGAGCCCGAGCCGCCCGTCCCCCAATTGGGGTCGGAAGGATTGACAGCGTAGGTGATGACTACACTTCCGGTGACGGTGCCCGTCCCGGCATCATCCCATGTGGGATGGGTAGAAGTGGTGATGGTGAGTTTTTTCTTCTCAAGCTTGAAATTATAGCTGATATGCGCCCCCATAGTCCATGTTTCGGGCGAAGGAATTTTATCGTTCCATTCTATTGTTTGCACCGGAGCCTCGCCGGAGGGTACATTGCCGGGGGTCGTGTAAGCAATCTTAAAGGAAGGCTTGTAAGCTAATCCTTTACGGATGGGCATGACAAAGAAAGTGGCGAGGTTTGTTTTCGTTCCGTCTGTGGCAGGACTGTATGGGAGGCGTGTGGGAATACAGGTTACCTTAGTGAGAATCCCACTACCACCTGTCAAAAGGTTCCACTCCTCGTTATCATAAGGAAGGGGTCTTTTTCCATCCAATAAACTGCCCATTGTAAAAACTGTAATTGTCATCCCCGTCGCCTTATCCACGTTTGTCACATTAATATCCACCCGCGTCAGGGCATGGAACATCTTAAAGCTCACCTTTCCGTTGTTGCTCGCATACGTCTGGTTCGGCAGCGCGCCGGCAATGACCAAATCTGCCTGGTCGGCTTCCGCACCTTGTATTGTGTACTCCATGGTGGGAGGACCGCTTTGTGTGGTGCCGGACACATTCAGCCCTTTTGGGGCGTAAGGTCCGTAAGCATAAAAGCTCACTTTATCTGCCGGATTATTGGGCCAGTACTTCACGGGTGAGTACGTCCAGGGAGATGCACTGTTGGTTCGCTCCACCTTTTGGTTGCACATGAAGTTGGGCTTGTCCGAAGTGCTCAGATTGCTGCTGCCTGTATAATAGGCATACACCCCCATGGAGGAAAGGCTGGAAGCAGTAGTCTCTGCCGCACGGCTGACGGCCTGGTCTACGGACACACCGAAGTCCAGAGGAATGTCTCCCTGCGGCATGTCCGGCGTGTTGTCGTCCGCACCGCATGCGGCGAGCAGCGTCAGGAGAAAGACGGTGACTCCGGCGCGTATCCCGTTTTTGTGAATGAATAGCCGTCCGGCTTTTATCGTTCGATTCTTCATATTTCTTCTTTTTTCATTTTCTTTGGTGACCGGGAAGGGACATTCAACCCTGCCCGGTCTGATGTGCCGGCTTTGGTTGCCGGAATCAGCGGTTGATTATTCTACTGTTGCTTCCGTTTTGATATCTTCCCATGGAGTGACCGTAGCATCACTAATCTCAATCTTATGCAGATTGATTTTCAGAGTATACAAATAAGACTCCTTACGTTTCATGTGTCCTGCCGGTAGCTCGATGAAAGCTTCCCCATGGCTGGCAATGAATTTGCCGGCATTAGTCGCATCTTTGGACACGATATCGTAATGGAAACCTATCTTGATGTCTCCTTTGGCACAACCCTTATTTGGGGTTAGATCTGTGCCGCTCTTTTCTCCTACCGGAATCAGATAAAGGTACTCTTTATCCTTGAAAAGCGGAACGGCCTTCTCTGCTGTCCCTTGTGACGCTTTTGTGATTCGGATACCTTGTGTACGTGCGTCATGTCCTGCGGCGGGGGTGGATATATCGATACCCGGACTTTCCAGGTTCAGCATCTTGTCGAGACTGAAGTCTGCCTGGGCAATAGTGGCATCCGCCTCATAGTTCCAGTGAAGTTCAGACCATTTGGCACTGGTGTAGAATTTGGAATTCGCATTAACGGGCGATGCCGGGTCTATCAGCGAAAGATTACTGCCGTCAGCACTGTGGTCCGTACCTACAATCCACATGTGGGTGATATAAACGAAACTGTTCGTACCGTCCATACCATCGAAGTCACCGGCTCCCAACTGTGCGCGGAAGGAGATACGCGAGAGCGTATGCTCGAAGGTAAAGCTGATCTTGCCTCCATTTTCGGCCGTATACGTTTTGTCACGCTGGTCGGCAACCACAAGATCCACCATCTTGTCGAGTTTGTCCGTTGTTTTGAGCTTAAACTTGATGTAGGGGATACCCGGAGCAGTGGCTGCCGAGGTGATTACTCCTGATTTGCTGCCGTTCTGCCAGTCGCTCTCATAAGGTGCATAAGCGAAGAAAGAAATTTTGTCATTCTGTCTGTTCGGCCAGTATTTCACCGGAGAGTACGTCCAGACATTGTTGGTTCCGTCAAACTTTACCATCTGGTTGTGCATGAAGCTGGGGGTTACCGTGGTCTTTACAGTTTCAAAGTTATCTTGTCCCGTAAAGTAGGCCATGATGCCGAATCCACCATATTTATTGGCATCTGTCGGATCATCCTTCATACTTTCCGTAGTCATGTCCACACCTCTGGTTGGTACTCCTGTGTACACACCGAATCCCACCTGCGGGTGAGCGTCCGGACTGATTTCTGTCACTTCATTCTGCGAGCAGCCTGCTATCGTCAGTGCCGCAAGCGATAACATCATAGCGTTAATCGTTTTCATTGTTTCTTAGCTTTAGTTTTTCATTGTTTATATATTAATAAATTTATTGCACATTCATTTTTATAGAGTCAATTGATGGGAATATCCGTATTGATTTCGTTCCCCCATCCGTCTACGTCCACATCAAAGCCGGAACCGGCTCCTCCTTCTGGTTTTACGTCCGGCACTTTTTCAGTACTGGCTTCCAGAATAAGCGTGACGCTCCCTGTTCCGTCGTCGTTTTCCGTTATTTTTACGTTGGTACAATCCCCTTCAAATTCAGTTTTTCCATCCACCAGTAATGCATCCAGATGCAGGTTGTTGTTATCAATAACGTTGAGACCGAATATTTCAAACTCACAACTCAACGTACCGTTGAAAGGAGAACCGGGCGAGAATTCCGGATTTGACGGTGTGAACTCCTGCGTCACCGTGTTGGCGGATGTTTTTCCTGTTGCAAGGAAAATAGATTCTGCCACCCCGCCCAAGCGGCAGGTTGCTGAACGTATGTTGTTCAGTCCTTCTATATGAAGCACGGCGGACACTTCGCGGGTCAGCTTTTTCGGAACGAAATGAAGGTGGTAAAGTCCGTCCGGCGTCTCTTCCGACGAGCGTGAAGGAGCCGTCCGCCCGTAGGTGGTCTGGCTATAATTTCCCAGCATATCTTCCGTAACAGTGAAACCTTCCAGCGTGGCTGCCGCCAATTCATCGGGTGAGGAAATGATTGTGCGTGTTTCCACACGTGTCTTTTTGTCCACACGCGTCTCCACTTTGCGGGCGTATGCTTCCAGTGTCTCATAACTGTTGCCACGGAAAGCAATGTTGCTGAAATCGTTGAACGAACGGTTGAAGACAATGATGTCATACACTCCCATCGGCAGGCGTACTGCGTCGCCCGAACGGTCACCCATCATGAAGATTTTCGGTTCGCCGCCATTCCGCGGATAGAACACGGCTGTGGCACCGTATTTTTGCTCTTTGTCGTCCAATCCCGAATCATTCCAGTCGGCAGTTAGGGTAATCTCCGATACTTCATAGTAGGTCAGGTCACGACGCTCGCAGGAGACAAGCAGGATGGAAACACATAAGAGACAGAAGAACAGTAGCTGTCCGCTGCTTGTTATTAACCACTTATCACTCATTTTATACCTCCTTTCCTCACTTTACGGTTCAACAGCCAGACGAGAGAGAGCTTGGCTTTTGTAGGGCCGAACCAGGTGTATTTGCCATTCTCCTGCCAGAGCAAGGTCTGGTAGTTGTCCCGTGCATGGTAATGCCGGTAATCGGTACGTAGCATACCAATACCTATATTGAATTCCAAGTGCAGATTGCGTGCAATCCGTGTTGCCCAGCCGTAACTGATGCCTGCAGCAATAAAGAATTCTCCTTGATAACCGTTCTCTTTCCACTGAAGGTCGTATTTACCTCCTCCGGCATATAACCCGAAGAAATGCCCGGTCAGCACTTCGCTATTCTCGCGCTTCTGATGGCTTCCCAACCAGTAGCGGCCTTCCAGACCGCCCATAAGGATTTGCATGGAGTACTTGTCGCCGTCGAACAGCCACCACGGGAACATATATTCACCATTTATGGACCAACGTTTGCCGATGGGGACTTCTATTTCTATATTCGGCATCATGGCGACGTCGAACAGAAGATTCGTTTTCAAGGCAAATAGCGGGCGTTTATTTTTTGCAAGCTGTTCCTGCTGTCGGACTTGCTCCATAGTTCGCCTTGTTTCTTCTGTCAAGGGATTTGGCAGATTATGCGCATACGGTTCTTGCCGTTGGTATTCCGGCTTTACACAGACAGGCTCGGGTAGAGCTGGCAGGGTATCGGCATATAATTTGACCGTACAGATGGAAGCATTGCGCAAATAGCGTAATATCTTTTGGCGGATGTAATGGTAGGGAATACCATTATCCAGTTTTTTCAACTGCGCCTTGCGCTTTTCCGTTTCCGGTGTGCAATCAATGATTTGCAACACTTCTTTTTGTTTGGGCAGGTTCGCGTCTTCTGCTATCATACGGCGTAATTCCTGCCAGTTTTCACCTTGCGGACACGGAAGGATACGGCACTTGTCGAGGTGGGGATATTTCCATATCAGGTAATTCCTCACCGCATAAGAACGCCGCATTGCTAGGCGGTTGTTGTAGGACGGAACACCTTCGGGCGAAGCGAAAGACAGTATGTATATTGAATCTATCCGTGCGGTCGGAATACTGTCCGAGAAAAGTTCATCTAAACGGCGTAATGTGCGTCCATTGTCCATATAGCCACTGTCTACCAAAGCTTTGTCAAAGCGGAAATAAAGCAAGGCAGGCTTGACAGAAATTTCTTCGGTATGCCCCTTCTGTGCAAAGATATCAGCAGAAAGGGATAATAGTAAACCGAAAAGAAAAGCGAGGCGTTTTAAATATGTAGGTTTATTTTTCATAAGTTGATGTGTGTCATTTTTATGTGTACTATACGGTTACCAGTCGGATATTTTGATTCCTGTCAGAAGCATCCGCGTAACCTGGTTGAGCACGCCTGTCTTTTGAGCGACTTGCATATTCTGCAAATAGAGGGATTCGGGAGTAGGGCGGATACAATAAATAGGTTCGCCCAATGCTTCAAGTATATCTAATAAGGAAAGGTCGTTCAAGGAGCGGCACAATACGTAGGATGATATTATGTTTGCTTCACAGTTCGGTAACAATCGTATAATATGTCCTTCCTCTAATTTATGGAACAGATTTTCCCATTCTTCCTCTGTAAACCGGAAGTTGGCTGAACGGAAGTAGATACCTGTAGAAATATCATGCAGGATCGCTATTGCTGCTTGTGTGGCTTGTGTTAACATACTTTGCGTTTTAATTTATCTGTTACTTACCAAGTAACGGAAATACCAGTCTGAATTACTTACCAAGTAACGGCTGTTGTTCATAATTAAGCAGCGGTGAAAAGCGTTTTTTCGTAGGCTTGATTTATAATAGAAAGACTTTTCTGGCGGGAAAAGTGCATGAAAGAATGTTTCATTTTTGGAGTACAGAAATGAACTGGGGGCGTATGCCCTTAAGAAGCATAGTCGTGATAATATGTTGTTTTGTCAGGTTTTGTGTCAGTATATAGTTCTTTAATATTGAAAATAAAAGAAGATTTTACAATATATATTTGGATATATGAAGAAATATTCACTACTTTGCATCGTAAAACGTCCGTTACTTGGTAAGTAATAGTTTCTCTTCTAATCTGTTGTTATTTGGTCGTTTACGCTACTATCTTTTCTTTAGAACGTTTTACAACCGACATTATCAGTTCATCATTTGCGGCATCTACCTTTTCATTTTCGAAAGGTTTCAGATAAGTTTCTGTTACCTTGATGGACGAGTGTCCCAGGGCTTTGCTTATGATACCGATGGGAATGCCTGAGTAAAAGGCTAGTGTTGCCCAGGTGTGTCGTGCGGTGTACGAACTGATATTAGTGCCGGGGAGCAGCAATGCGGCCATTTTGGCTAGCTTGCGGTTGAATGTGCGTAAAGCCTGACGATAATTCTCGTATAGTTTCTTGTCGTTTTCTGTTGTTTCGTCAAGAATAGGAAAGAGATAACCGGAATCAGTTTTCTTGTTCCGGCATTTCTCAAACAGAGCAGTTGCTTCATGCGGAATGCGTACTACCATTTTCTTTCCGGTTTTGTGACGGCAGTAGGTGATACAGTGTTCCTTTAGGTCTTGTTTGCGCAGGTAGGCCATATCGATGAATGGCATTCCACGGAAAAGAAACATCAACAGAAAATAAGCGAGTACATTTTGTACGTCTTCGGGCAATTTTTCAAAATCCGTGTGCAGTAATGTATTCATTTGCTCTTCTGTAAGCGATCGTTTGGACTGTGCCTCCACCTTTGTATATACACTATCAAACAGTCTGGCATCATAAGTCAGGCGCTTTGCTTCCACGAGCCTGTTGTAAACCGCTTTAAGCACTCGCATATAGGTGGAAACCGTGTTCCAACTTGCATTTCTGCTTCGCAGCCATGCTTCGTACTCTTTCAGCTTGCCTGCCGTAAAAACGTCCGTTACCAGCATTTCTTCTGTGCCCTGTCCGCCGAAAAACTTCGTAAAAGAGTTTAGCGTGGCATTATAAGTATGTACTGCCGGGCGTTTTTTGTCTGCCGTCAACCTTTCAATGACCGACTTCATGTATGGTGACAGATGCACCATCTCAACATTCTTTTCTTCTTTATCCATAAATTTAAATTTTAATTTCCGCATCCCGCGGTCTTTTTTGAAACAGACCTACTGGGGAAATGTTTATGGATGCAAGATAAAGAATTTTATGGGCGAAGAAAACAAAAGATGTTTCAACTAGTTCCATTTTTTGTTTCATACCTTGAAACGAATGGTTTCCCGTAGTGAAACAGTTTGTTTCTCGGTGTGAAACGAATCGTTTCACCCTTTGAAACTTTTTGTTTCAAGCGCTTGAAACAAAAAGTTTCAGCAGGCTGGAAACTAGTTAGAACGCAGCTTTACCAATTATACTCATCCGTGTAACTGTCAAAGACCGGTTCTTCGGTGATACCTTTCCGGCGAAAAAGCTGGCGGATATAGTTTTGGTCTGCGGGGCTTAGGAAGCGTTCTTCGCGATAAAAGCGATAGTAAAGCGTTTTTCCGAAATGCCCGATCAGTTGTTGCTTGATGTTTGTTCCGTCCTTATAAGGTACGTTGTCCAGCAGGTGGCTGATACCCCATGCCACATGTATCTTTTCTGCGTTTTGGAAGTGGGGACAGTCAATTCCGGTGGCCGGAATACACATTGGGTTTACGATGCTGATGTAGGACGTGTCAGCGGTAGTGAGAAGTGCAGCCACCCGACGCAGGCAGTTACAAGCTTTCGGACATTGCTCGTTGTAGCAGCGGGCGTAGTTGAAAGGGACTGTTTTGTTTTTTAATTTATTGTCGTTCATTTTATATTGTATATTACATACATGATTGACAAAGGTAGTGCTTTTATTGTGGAAAGGTACAATTTGAAAAAGAAAAAACGTGAAAGGATGGGTGAAGGGAACACCCTTCACCTATAAACTGCTTATAGATAGGATAATACAAGGAAAAGTGAAGGGTGAAGAGATTGTTCATTATAACTCTTCGCATACCCGCATTTCCATACCTTTATATACCACTACAATCTTGTGTAGTTGCGTGGAGCCAATAGCTTGTTTCACCGTGTCCGTGTCGGCATAGCGGTTGGCTTGGGCGATGGCTTCTTGACGCAATTCCTCCACACGGTTTTCAGAATCGCGATATTTGGCGTACTTCAACTCAACGATGTAGCTGTGCTTCATGTCAGAATATATGTCCAACATGGGACAGAGGAAAATATCGACGTAACCCGCTTGTGTATCTTGCTCGGAGATAGGACGGTAGAAGCGGTTTTGCGCAGTCATGGCCAAGGTGAAGCCGTGAACGAAGAATTCGCCCTTTTGCTTGTCACGCTGGGATGCATAACGTTTCAGGCAGTCGGCAATGTAATCGAAATAGGCTTGCCAATTGCCATCATAGGCGAGCTGGCTTGAAAGTTCGCTCTTTTCGTAGCTGCTGAAATTCAAGTCTGCGTCGTTGTAGGTATTCAGCAAATAAGTGTAGAGCTGCTCTTGAACCACTAGGTTCGGAATGGTCAGTTTGGTCTTGCCTTTATCTATTCCGCTAATGGTCAACATTCCGAAATAGTAGAGCAGGCTTATAAAATTGTCCGGATTGGTGATGTTGACGGCAGGGAAACCTTTCTTCAGTTCGCCAGTGATATAACCTTGACTCACTAAAGTTTGAATGACGGAAGCATCGTGTGCAAACTCCTTATCCTTTCGAATGAGCATACGCAGCTTTTCATAGTCGATACGTATATTATCTTCTATCATTTCTCGTGGTGCTTTGCCGTTATCTATGTAATTCTTCACGAAGTAGAGCACCATGTTGGAGTTGTACATGGTAGTTTCACCGTAACAATCCTGTGCGAAGCAATAATTGTCGTACCATGGTTTCATTATTTCCATCAGTTCGTCAACAGTATGGCGGAAAGGACTGTTCGTTGAATAATAAGTCAGCATTTCGCGCACTTCTTCTTCGGTGAACCCCATCATTTGGTTAAATTGGGGGGTAAGTGAGTAGTTCGTGCCGATGTTGAAGCCACTCGTCAGGTCATCCATCGTTACGGGGCTTACACCGGTGATGAAACAACGCTCTATGCTGGAATAAGTTCCTGCCTTCACCTTATTGAAGAAAGCACGCAGATAACCTTCGCCATGCGTTTCATCAGTGTAGCGGTGCAAGCTTTTGGCATCAGAAAGGATGGCGTTGGTGAAGTGGTCGTATTCGTCGATGAAGAGATACATTTTCTGTCCGGCACGTTCGCAGGCTTGATAGAGGTAGTCCAACTGCTCTACGGCCCCATTCACTTGGCGTAGTTCTTCCAGAGTCTCCGGTGGCAGAAGGTCGGCATATCTCTTGCAGAAGTTCATGAAAGTAATGCTGCAATGTGCATCCAGTCCCTTTCGATAATCGTTCAGTTCGCCGGTGATACCTGAAAAGTTGAGGTAAAGCACCAGATAGCTGTTGCGGTTTGCTGTGGGATGCTTCCCGATGTAGAGATCGCCGAATAAGTCGTTGAACTTATCGCGGGTACGCACATCGTAGTAGTGTTGCAGTACGTTCAGCGTGAGGCTTTTGCCGAAGCGGCGGGGACGGATGAAGAAAAAGAACCGGTCTGCCTGCTCTATCATAGGAATGAAGCGGGTTTTGTCTACATAATAATAGTCTTCGCGGCGGATGACTGCGAAGTTCATCATACCGTAAGGCAAACGCTTTCTGTTGGGTACTATATATTCCATTGGATCCATCTTCTGTCCTCCTGCTGATTTCTTATTTTATAACTTGCTTATTAATAGCGTTAACGACACAAAGATAGTAAAAGTTCTTGTTGGGTACGAGGCATCCTCAAAAAAGTATTGGAAAAACTCATTCACACTAAGAACTGCAGCCCTGGCAAAGCTATTTTGAAACAGCAGTGAAGGGGTGGAAATAATTCTCGGGGTTAGCTTGTATTTACTGAAAGATACTGTATTTTTGTGCAGAACTAAAAAAAGAACAGACTATGTTGGACATTATTTTGATCGTAATTAGTGCCCTTTGTATGATAGCCGGGTTAGCAGGCTGTATTCTGCCGTTTCTTCCCGGTCCTCCTATTGCTTATGTGGGGTTGGTCATTCTGCACTTCACGGATAAGGTACAATATTCTACGACACAATTAATCGTATGGTTATTGATTGTAGCTGTTTTGCAGGTATTGGATTATTTCACTCCGATGCTGGGAAGTAAATATAGTGGCGGTAGTAAATGGGGTAATTGGGGATGTATCATAGGAACTCTTGTCGGTCTTTTTTTCTTGCCTTGGGGCATTATTCTCGGTCCGTTTCTAGGGGCGGTGATTGGTGAACTATTAGGAAATAAAGAGTTCTCGCAGGCACTTAAATCAGGTGTGGGCTCTTTACTCGGATTTATATTCGGAACTTTACTGAAGTTCGTTGTCTGTGGTTATTTTTGCTATCAATTTATCATAGGTCTTATTCGGTAACCTATTTGATGTTGTAAAACATTCGTAAGAATAACCTATCTATTGCCTTTACATAGAGTACTAAATCGATGTGTGTTCGTCTTTATTGAAGTAGCACATTGAGGTAGTACCATGAAAAAGACTTTTATTTATCTTTCTTTTATCATTTTCTTGGGGTGGTTTCCCTCGCTTTTTGCGGGAGAAATTTATGTATCCCTGCAGGGGAATGATAAGAATTCCGGGACAAAGGAAGCTCCGTTTTATACATTAAACCGGGCAATCAAGCAGGCTCGTGAATGGCGTAGACTGAATCGGCCGGAAGTAGCCGGAGGAATTTATATTCGTTTGGAAGAGGGTGTTTATGCCCAGCGCAATTCTCTATTTCTTCGTCCAGAAGATAGTGGGACACCCGATTCTCCAACAGTGATTTGTGCAGTAGATGGTGCTCATCCTGTGATTAGTGGTGGAGTTGCTGTTACGGGGTGGAAGCGTGGATGTAATCATCCGGCAATTCCTGAAAAGCTAAAGCAGAAGATATGGTCGGCAGAGGCTCCCCTAATAGGAAATAGAAGGGTAGAAACCCGGCAAATGTGGGTGAACGGTCATAAAGTTCAAAGAGCTGCGCAATTTCCTGACGGAGGATTGGAACGAATGATTGACTTCAATCCGGAAGAACAAACAATAACGATCCCCGTTTCTCAAAGTGTAAATCCGAAGAGACTACAAAATGCCGGCCAACTGGAAATGATTGTCCATCAACGCTGGGCGATTGCTATTTTGCGCGTGAAAAGTATAGACGCGAAAGACGGACAAGCTGTAGTTCGCTTCCATGAACCCGAAAGTCACCTGGAGTTTGCTCATCCCTGGCCGCAACCCGTCATCGGAGGAGAGAAAGGAAATTCTTCCTTTTGCCTGACCAATGCACTGGAATTGCTGGACCAACCCGGTGAATGGTTCCAGGAATATCCTTCCGGCACGATTTACTATTATCCGCAGGCGGGCGAAAATATGGAAACAGCTGAAGTGATTATCCCTGCCTTGGAAACTTTAGTGACCATAGACGGTACATTGTCTCGTCCGGTAAAACATATACAATTTAACGGAATTACTTTTGCGCATACCTCCTGGATGCGTCCTTCTTTTCAGGGGCACGTCACCTTGCAAGGGGGATTTCCTTTATTGGATGCCTATAAACTACAAGAACCGGGGCTTCCGGAAAAAGCGGAACTGGAGAACCAAGCCTGGATCACCCGTCCCGAAACAGCGATACGTGTAAAAGGTGCCGAACATATTGATTTCAAGCATTGCACGTTCCGTCATTTATCATCCACCGGACTGGATTATGAATGGGCAGTCACAGCATCGAGCGTCGAAGATTGTCAATTTACGGATATTGGAGGAACGGCTTTACTGGTCGGCGCGTTTCCGGACGGAGGATTTGAGACGCACGTCCCTTTTATTCCTGTTGACGTACGGGAATTATGTTCCCATATTACTATCAGAAACAATTTCATCAGTAATGTGACTAATGAAGACTGGGGATGTGTAGGTATCGGCGCCGGATATGTCAGAAACATGGATATTTCTCATAATGAAGTCTGCCATCTGAACTATTCAGGGATTTGTGTAGGCTGGGGATGGACATCGCTGGAGAGCGGAATGTGCAATAACCGGATAGAAGCAAACTATGTACATCACTTTGCCCGTCGGCTATACGATGCAGGCGGCCTGTATACTCTTTCCAACCAGCCGGGTTCCGTCATGCGAAATAACCGGATCGAACATTTAATCGAAGCCCCCTACGCTACGAATGACCGTGCTTTTTATATCTATCTGGATGAAGCTACGGACGGATATACAATGGAAAACAACTGGTGTCCCACTGAACGTTTTGATTCGAACCGCCCCGGGAAAAAGAACGTGTGGAAGAATAACGGCCCTCAAGTGGCGGACAGTATTAAATACAAAGCCGGAAGAATAAAGCAAGATTGAAACAAATCAATGGATTAACATAGTCATCAATGTACTAGTATAGCAATCAATAAACAAGTGTAATAATCATTAGAACTAGACTACTATGGTAATCATTCAAACTAATATGATAATTATAGTAATCAATAAACGATATTTAATCAATAAAATAGATGAAACCAACGAATTACCATTTATTTGATTTCCTTGATTTCGATACCGAGTTATCAAGGAATGAGTCGCTTTGGAAAGCATACAAGCCAACGGCTGTTTATGAAAAGGAAGGAGATATTTACGTAACAGTTCCCTTTCAGAAGCAAAAGCTGGCTAACGATATGATGGCGGATACCGATGTTCCCCAGGAGGAATACACGTTAATCATCCGTCAGTATAACATCGGCATCACCCGTCTGTTTCTTGGCTTCGGTGATTATGTACTGACAGATGAGTCGGAAATGCTACAATTCAGTGACCGGATTCAGAAAGTGCCCCTGTTTATAAAAGAACAAAAAGGAAAATGGATTCTTTCGACGGAGGACGGAACGAAGCGTGCCGTTATCAATGTGGAAGAGCCTCTATTAGACCGATGGAGCGAATTGCTTCCCGACCCTCAAGAAACGCTTGACATCACTTTATACCCTGACGGAAAGCGTGAAATCCGCTTGTCAGCCTATGACCATTTTTCGCCTCCCCGCTACGATGCGCTACCTGTTGCCTTTTGCAAACGCGACGGTCGGAAAGAACGTGCAACGCTTTCTTTTGAATGTAAGCCCGATGAATGTTTTGCCGGAACCGGAGAACGTTTCTTTAAAATGGACTTGAGTGGACAGACTTTCTTCCTGAAAAACCAGGACGGGCAAGGAGTCAATAACCGGCGTACTTATAAGAATATCCCTTTCTATCTATCCAGCCGCATGTATGGAACATTCTACCATACATGTGCTCATAGCAAGCTCTCGCTGGCCGGACATTCCACCCGTTCCGTACAGTTTCTAAGCGACCAGGCATTGCTTGATGTATTCGTAATAGGCGGTGATACGATGGAAGATATTCTTCGCGGTTATCGTGACCTGACCGGCTATCCGTCTATGCCTCCTCTTTGGAGTTTTGGCGTTTGGATGAGCCGTATGACTTATTTCAGTGCCAATGAAGTAGACGAAATATGCGACCGTATGCGTGCCGAACACTATCCCTGTGATGTAATTCATCTGGATACGGGCTGGTTCCGTACCGATTGGCTCTGCGAATGGAAATTCAATGAAGAACGGTTCCCCGATCCGAAAGGATTCATCGGGCGGTTGAAAAAGAACGGCTATCGTGTCTCTTTATGGCAACTTCCATACGTTGCAGAAAATGCAGAGCAGATCGATGAAGCCAGAGCCAATGATTATATAGCCCCATTGACCAAACAACAAGCGACCGATGGTTCCAACTTCTCCGCCCTGGATTATGCCGGAACAATCGACTTTACTTATCCGAAAGCAACCGAATGGTACAAAGGACTATTGAAACAACTCCTGAATATGGGAGTAACCTGTATCAAAACCGATTTCGGTGAAAACATTCACATGGACGCCCTCTATAAAGGTATGAAGCCGGAATTGTTGAACAACCTGTATGCCCTGCTTTATCAAAAGGCTGCTTACGAAATTACGAAAGAAGTGACAGGTGACGGCATTGTCTGGGCACGTTCCGCATGGGCGGGATGCCAGCGTTATCCTTTGCATTGGGGAGGCGATTCCTGTAGTTCTTGGGATGGAATGGCAGGTTCTCTGAAAGGTGGTCTGCATTTCGGTCTGTCGGGATTTGCTTTTTGGAGCCATGATGTTCCCGGCTTCCATACATTGCCCAATTTTATGAACTCGGTAGTAGCAGATGATGTGTACATGCGTTGGACCCAATTTGGCGTATTCACATCGCATATCCGTTATCACGGAACCAATAAGCGTGAACCCTGGCACTATCCGGCCATAGCTCCGTTGGTGAAAAAGTGGTGGAAATTGCGTTATTCGCTCATTCCATACATCGTAGAACAAAGTAAACTAGCCATAGAAAGCGGCTATCCGCTCTTGCAGGCACTCATTCTGCATCATCCGGAAGATAAACTTTGTTGGCATATAGATGATGAATACTATTTCGGCAATGATTTCCTGGTAGCTCCGGTGATGAACAGCGAAAACCGTCGGGATATCTATCTTCCCGAAGGAAAATGGGTGAACTTCTTTACGGGAGAACATTTGGAAGGAGCATGCTGGTTGAGAGACGTGTATGTTCCGTTGGAAGAAATGCCCGTATATGTGCGTGCAAATGCCGTGATACCCATCTATCCGGAAGACGTGGACTGTACGGATGAAATGGATTTAAGCAAGAGCATGGCTTTACGCATAGATAATGATTATAAAGGATTTTGGAATAGATAAATAGAAATAACTCAAGTTTTGTAAGTAGCCTGAAAGGCTTACATAATATTGCGTAGAGTGATACCTTACGCTATATACCAAGAGGCTTTCAACCTAATAAATTACTTCCGAAACTTGAGTAGAATAAATAAAAAATGGCAGAGTATGAAAACATGGAAGAGTAATTTAGAAGAAACAAAACAACGTTATATAAATTGGTGGAACCATAAAGGAATCATTCTCAATATGTGGGAACACTTCCAGGAAGGAGTGCAACCACATGCAGAGATAATGCCTCCCGCGCCGGCAAAAGATTTGTCGCAAAAATGGTTCGACCCTCAATGGAGGGCTGAATATCTGGACTGGTACGTAGCGCACAGCAGTCTGAAAGCGGATATTCTTCCGGTTGCGAATACCCAACTGGGTCCCGGTTCTCTAGCCGCCATTTTAGGCGGAGTGTTTGAAGGCGGGGAAGACACCATTTGGATTCATCCCAACCCGGATTTCACCGATGAAATAGTCTTTAACCTTGAACACCCGAACTGGATTCTTCATAAAGAACTCCTGAAAGCCTGCAAAGCGAAAGCCAACGGACACTACTTTGTCGGTATGCCCGACCTGATGGAAGGACTGGATGTTCTGGCCGCACTGAAAGGAACGGATAGGGTATTACTGGACACAGTGATGCAGCCCGAAATCTTGGAACAACAGATGCAGCAAATCAACGACATCTACTTCAAAGTATTTGATGAACTATACGACATCATCCGTGAAGGCGACGAGATGGCATTCTGTTATTTCTCGTCCTGGGCTCCCGGAAAGATGAGTAAACTGCAAAGTGATATTTCGACCATGATTAGTCAGGATGATTATCGCCGGTTTGTGCAACCTTTTATTCGTGAACAATGTCAGAAGATTGATTATACCCTTTATCATCTGGATGGAGTGGGAGCTATGCATCACCTGCCTGCCTTGCTTGAAATTGAAGAATTGAATGCGATTCAATGGACTCCCGGAGTGGGCGAACCACAAGGAGGATCTCCCAAATGGTACGATCTGTATAAGAAGATTCTGGCAGGCGGAAAGAGCGTGATGGCTTGCTGGGTGACATTAGACGAACTAAAACCCCTATTGGATCATATCGGCGCGGACGGTGTACATTTGGAAATGGATTTCCATAACGAAAAGGAAGTGGAACAGGCCATGCGGATTGTTGAAGAATATACCGGTTCTTCTACCGCTGTAAATACCAATGAACATCAACAGGATGCCGACTTGGCAACTACCGGACAGGAACGTATTTGTATACGGGAAGAACAACACCAGCAAGAGGATAAACTGAAACCTCTGTATGAAGCCATTGTTGCCGGGAAACTGGAACCTGCGGTTGAAATCACCCGGCAAGCCATTGCGGAAGGAATAGCACCCCCAATGATTATCAATAATTATATGATTAAAGCAATGGGCGAAGTGGGACAACGTTTCCAGGATGGAAAGGCTTTTGTTCCCCAACTGTTGATGGCAGGACGTGCCATGAAAGGGGCTTTGGAGCTACTGAAACCTTTATTGGCAGGAAGTGCTTCCACTACAATCGGTAAGATTGTCATCGGTACAGTGAAAGGAGATCTCCATGATATTGGTAAAAACCTGGTGGCTTCCATGCTGGAGGGGTGCGGCTTTGAAGTCATAAATATTGGTATTGATGTGACTTGTGACAAGTTTGTGGAAGCTGTGAAGGAAAACCATGCTGACATCTTGTGCATGAGCGCATTGTTGACTACTACCATGACGTATATGAAAGAGGTTATTCAGGCATTGGAAGAGGCCGGTATTCGTAATCAGGTGAAAGTGATGATTGGCGGAGCACCCGTCAGTCAGGGGTTTGCTGACGAAATCGGTGCGGACGGATATAGTGATAATGCGAATACAGCCGTAGCAGTTGCCAAAGAACTGATTGGAAATAAAAAAATAGAATAAAAAGGCACGGATTACACGGATCAACACGGCTCTTAATTACATAGCCTATTAAAACTGTGAAATCCATGTAATCCTTGCCTAAAGAAAATTAGATTTAAACTTACGTTACTTATTTAATACTTGAATTATGCATGTGAAATTCTTAGAGACATTAGATTGGAGTATTCTGATTGCCTACTTCCTTATTTTGATAGCTATTGGTATATGGGCAAGTTCTAAACGAAAAAAGGGGAGTAGTCTTTTCCTTGCGGAGAATTCGCTGAAGTGGTATCATATCGGCTTCTCCATGTGGGGGACGAATGTGGGACCTTCCATGTTGATAGCTTCCGCAAGTGCCGGATTTACTACCGGTATTGTTTCGGGGAATTATGCCTGGTATGCATTTGTCTTTATATGTCTGCTTGCTTTTGTCTTTGCTCCCCGATATTTGGGTAGTCGCATCACGACATTGCCCGAATTTATGGGAAAACGTTTCGGACAATCTACCCGTAACATCCTTGCCTGGTATACCATTATTACCATTCTTATTTCATGGCTTGCATTGACTTTATTTGCCGGTGGAGTCCTGATCCGTCAGGTCTTCGATATTCCTATGTGGCAATCGGCATTGCTGTTACTTGTCATCTCCGCTTTCTTCACGATGCTCGGCGGACTGAAAGCTGTGGCCTACACGAATGTATATCAAATGATACTGTTGATTGTAGTATCAGCCACACTGGCTATCATGGGAATCTATAAAGTAGGTGGTGTAGGAGCACTGGTGGATGCCGTTCCGGCTGATTACTGGAATCTTTTCCATCCAAATGATGACCCGGCTTTTCCTTGGCTACCTATTATCCTGGGTTATCCTATTATGGGAGTTTGGTTTTGGTGTACGGATCAGTCGATGGTGCAACCGGTTCTTGTTGCCAAGAATCTCAAAGAAGGACAGATGGGAACCAACTTTACCGGATGGTTGAAAATATTAGATGTACCTCTTTACATTCTTCCCGGCATTATCTGCCTCGCTTTATTTCCACAATTGGAAAATCCCGATGAGGCTTACATGACAATGGTGACTCATTTATTTCCGGTAGGGATGGTCGGTTTAGTACTAGCTGTGCTGACAGCAGCGTTGGTAAGTACTGTAGGCTCTGCATTGAATGCATTAAGTACGGTATTCACAATGGATATCTATGTGAAGAAAATCAGACCACAGGCCAAGCAAAGAGAGATTATCAGGATGGGACAAGTGGTTACAGTAGTCGGTGCACTGATCTCTGTCATAATAACCATAGCAATCGATAGCATTAAGGGGCTGAATCTATTTAATGTTTTCCAGTCTGTATTGGGATTTATAGCTCCTCCGATGGCAGCCGTATTCCTCTTTGGCGTGTTCTGGAAACGCACCACTACGCTGGCTGCTAATATGGCTCTGACATTGGGAACTGTGTTCAGTATCGGAGTGGGAATTTTGTATTTATGGGTATTTCCGGCCGAACAATATAATGCGTGGCCTCATTTTATGCTGCTTTCTTTCTATTTATTCGTTATCATCGGAATAGGCATGATAGTAGTCAGCCTGTGGGATAAGTCTCCGCAACTGGGAACCTTGAATATGGAAAAGATAGAGGACAAACCTGCACGAATTGTTCTTATCCTATGGGGATTACTTATTGTGACTATGATCGGGCTTTACATCTTCTTCAATGGCCACTAGTTTTTATTCACCACAGAGGACGCAGAGATTATTATCTAATAATAAAAGACTCTGTGTCCTCTGCGTCCTCTGTGGTGAAACTATTTTCTGCGAAAACAATTTTCGTACGTACACAGCACGCAAGTATATTCCAGCTTACGGACATGAGAACCCACTCCGATAATACCACTTACAGATTTGATGGGAATCATCAGGCTGGAATCTGTCAACTGAATACCACAGGGCGAAGCGACCGGAAATAAGGAGAATAGTTTTTGTTGTTCCGATACGTGCCATCCGCAATAGCCGGGGCTGTATCTGTTAGTGTGCTTCCAACCTCTCTTTTCGATAAATGCAGCCAACTTCTCTTCCATGCAATCAGCAGCCTTTTCTGCAATGATGCTCCCTAATGAGTCTGCTATATATACTTTCACCATGTCGTCCTCTTGCTGAAGCAGATGTTGAAACTTCTCAAATTCAACTCCGGCAGTTGCAGTAAAAAAGGCAAAGGCTTCCGAACCCCGTAGTTGGCGGGCAATGGTTTTACCGATTGAGAGAACCGTATCTTTTACAGTCAGTGTTGCTTTTTCAGTGTCAAGCAGTCCGTCAGTGAGGAAAAAGAAAAAACAGGGACGGAGGAGGGGAGTGATACGGTCAAGTAACGTATTTATTTCTTCTATGACCATTCCATCCGGCATAGAATCTTTATATCCCATCGCTTCGTAAATATCAGATGATGGGATTTGCAGTTTTTGATAAGTAAGCTCCTGTTCAACCATTGGTGGATGCATTGAAATATATAGGTTGTTGTAATCCTGCGGACACAGAATTAAACTTGTGTTTTATTGAATTCTTCCAATGCAGTATAAAATGCGTCTATATTAATAGAAGACGTATGTGGCGGAATATCACAACCACTTGACAATACGAAATTCGGATATGCACGGGTAGCCTCCAATAGTTGCAAAGTCGCTTCCTTCATAGTCTCCGGACCTGCCATCTTGAAAAGGCTCACCGGATCCAGATTTCCCATTGCCAGTGCATCGGTCGGAACCTCTTTCAACGCTTCCTCCATCTTAATTTTATTCCCGAAGTGGTAAACGGCTGCACCGGTATAAACCATCGCTTGCGTGCAATTCCCTGTGTTTCCGCAATTATGAAGTACTACGGCAAAGTGATCATCCTGTACCTTCTCTACTATTTCTTTCACAAATAAAGAAGAATATTGCAGGCAATCTTCGTTGGATAACAATCCCGCAGCAGGTTCAGCCATGATTACACCGTTCACACCGGTTGCTTTCAATGCCATACAATAGCGGGTGATGAAATCACTGCATTTTCTTAACAACGTATTGGCTGCTTCGGGATTGATATAAATCAGCATCATGATTTCCGACATATCATACAAACGTCCGGCCAGCGAATAAGGACCGATGCAACCGGCAAAAACCGGGCGGTCTGTAATATTTCTGGCTGTCAGCATATTCGCTTTAAGATATTCCGGGATTCTTCCTTTGTTTAATGCCGGAATCTCCAGTTTCTCAATAGCTGCCTCGTCTGCCAGTAAACGACCGGATACACTGGGCACCTCATTTTCCGGAAAGATAATCTCTGCCCCGAAAGCTTCCGCTTCTACCGTCAGATCCATGATGACGGTTGCGGCCGCCGCCGGGTACTTGCCACAAAGAGCCTTGATTGCCTCATAATGAACCTGCCCGTTTGTCACTGCATCATGCACCGTTTTCCCGATAAACTCGATACCCGGATGTGTCATGATCGGAATTGCAATCGTTTCCTTACGTTGGATCGTTTGGCTGATCCATTCTTTCATATTCAGTCTACCCATAATTTTAGTTTTTAATATCGTCTTGTAATAAAGACGAAGTTACCCCTCTTTTGTAATCTCGTATATGATAAAATCTGATACCGGTATAAAAATAAAGCTGCTCTTCTTTCTGAAGGGCAGCTTTACACCTATTTGATTTATCTTCGAGCTTTATTTTACCGGAATCTTATCAATACGATTCTGATGACGGCCACCGTCAAATTTGGTAGAGAAGAACTCTGTCAAAATCATGTCCGCTTCTTCAGTGCTGATGAAGCGTCCCGGCATAACCAGTACATTAGCGTCATTGTGCTGACGAGCTAGGTGTGCGATTTCTGCATTCCAGCAGAGAGCAGCACGAACCCCTTGGTGCTTGTTCAGCGTCATATTGATTCCGTTTCCACTGCCGCAGATAGCGATACCGGGATAACATTCTCCCGATTCCACTGCAAGAGCCAGCGGATGAGCATAATCCGGATAGTCTACGCTTGCGGTAGAGTTAGTTCCGAAATCCTTGTAAGCCCAGCCTTTTGCTTCCAGCCAGCCGCGAACATATTCTTTCAGTTCAAAACCGGCATGGTCGCATGCTAATCCGATTGTTTTCATTAGAGCATTGCTTTTACTTGGTTATATACGTTCTCGGCAGTAAATCCAAGTTTCTCATCCAATACTTTATAAGGAGCAGAGAAACCGAAAGATTCCAATCCCCAAACTTTACCGTGGCAACCTACCAGACCTTGAAGAGTGACAGGCAGGCCGGCAGTCATACCGAAAATCTTCGCATCTGCCGGAAGGATAGCTTCCTGATATTCTTTCGGTTGGTTGCGGAACAGACCTTCAGACGGAGCAGATACAATGCGTACCTTCACGCCATCTTTGCGAAGCAACTCTGTGCCGGCTACCAATGTAGACACTTCAGAACCTGAAGCTACCAGGATAACATCCGGATTTTCGTCGGAACCTGCTACGATATAAGCACCCTTAGCTGCTTGTTCGTAATCTGTTCCTGCCGGTAAGTTGGCAATATTTTGGCGAGAGAAGATCAATCCTGTCGGAGTAGACATATTTTCCATAGCAAGTTTCCAAGCAATGGTTGTCTCTTCTGCATCAGCCGGACGAAGTACCAACATAGAGTTGTGTCCCTTATGGTTTTTCAGTTTTTCCATCAGGCGGATTTGAGCTTCCTGTTCTACCGGTTCGTGAGTAGGACCGTCTTCACCTACGCGGAATGCGTCGTGTGTCCAGATGAATTTCACCGGTTGTTCCATCAAAGCAGCCATACGTACGGCAGGTTTCATGTAATCGGAGAATACGAAGAATGTACCGCAAGCAGCGATCACACCACCGTGGAGAGACATACCGATACAGATACAAGCCATTGACAATTCAGATACACCTGCTTGGAAGAATGCTCCGCTGAAATCACCTTTCTTGAAAGAATGAGTCTTTTTCAGGAAACCGTCAGTCTTGTCAGAGTTAGAAAGGTCGGCCGAAGCAACGATCATGTTTTCTACCTGTGTAGCAAGTGCGCCCAATACGGTTGCAGATGCAGCACGAGTAGCGCTACCTGCTTTCTGTTCGATAGCAGCCCAGTCCACTTTCGGAGCTTTGCCCGAGAAGAAGAGTTCCAGTTTTGCAGCCAGTTCCGGGTTTGCTTTCGCCCATGCAGCTTTCTTTGCATACTTTTCAGCAACGATCTTCTTCAGTTCTTCTGCACGTTTTGCATACAGTTCGGCTACTTCCGGGAATATAACAAACGGGTTAGTAGGATCACCACCCAGATTCTTGATTGTATTTACATAAGCGTCGCCACCGAGAGGAGCACCGTGTGTAGCGCAGTTAGCTTCATAGCTGCTGCCGTCTGCCTTGCGTGCACCTTTACCCATTACGGTTTTACCGATAATCAGTGTCGGACGTTCTTTTTCAGCTTGTGCTTCTTTGATTGCCGCACGGATTTCGTCAGGATCATTACCGTTGATACTAAGTACGTTCCATCCCCATGCTTCATATTTCATGGCAGTGTCTTCAACGGTTACGTCTTTCGTTTCTGTAGAAAGCTGAATATCGTTGGAGTCATAGAACATAATCAGGTTGTCCAGTCCCAGTGCACCGGCAATACGTCCGGAACCTTGAGAGATTTCTTCCTGAATACCACCGTCAGAGATGTAAGCGTAAATGGTCTGATTCATCACCTCGTCGAAACGGGCTTTCAAGAATTTGGCAGCGATAGCAGCACCTACTGCAAAAGTGTGTCCTTGTCCCAGCGGACCGGAAGTATTTTCGATGCCACGCATGATGTCCACTTCAGGGTGTCCCGGAGTAGGGCTTCCCCATTGGCGGAATTCTTTCAGCTCGTCCAGTGTGAATTTTCCTGTCAATGCCAACGTAGAATAAAGCATCGGAGACATGTGGCCCGGGTCGAGGAAGAAGCGGTCACGTCCTTCCCAACGGGGATTTTCAGGATCGTATACTAGAAACTCAGAGAAGAGTACATTTACAAAATCAGCACCACCCATGGCGCCACCCGGGTGACCGGAATTGGCTTTCTCAACCATTGAAGCAGCAAGAATACGGATGTTATCCGCTGCACGATTCATAAGTTTGTTATCGTTCATATCATTAAAATTTAATTGATTTCTGTCAGATTGTTCGCAAAGATAACTCTTTATGTGGATTTAACAATCCAAAAGAGCTATCTTTTTTATCGACAATTTTACGGTCTTCTTGTTTGTGATACAATAAGTAATTGCTCTAAAATTACTGTAACTCTAAAGTAACAATGGACTTAGCAGGAAGTTTTACCTTCATTGTACCTTTATTGATTTTTACCTCTTTGAAAGGTGCCGGTTTTACAATATTAGGTTTTTCAAAAGAATTGTAATCGGTCAGTTTGGAAGCGGTCAGAATCTCTCCGACAGCTTTCTTGGCTTTCGTATCACCCAGATTGATGGTGATTTCCTGCGCTTCATCAGCATCTACATTGGAAAGAGAAATATGGATCACCCCATCTTTATTTTTGGAAGCTGTGGCGCTCACCATCGGTACAGTGCGGTTATCACGTACACTTATCTTTTCGCAAGTCAGGTCGATAGGAAGATAAGTGGCATCCTGATGTACTTTATACATCTTGAAGACATAATAAGTAGGAGTGAGCACCATTTCTTTGTCTTTTGTCAGAATCATCGATTGAAGTACGTTGACAATCTGTGCGATATTTGCCATCTTCAAGCGGTCTGTATATTTGTGGAATACATCAAGACTTAAAGAAGCCACGAAAGCATCACGCAACGTGTTTTGCTGATACAGATGTCCTTTGATGGTTCCCGGTTCTTCATCCCACCAGGTTCCCCATTCGTCCAGTAAGAGGGCGATTTTCTTGTCCTTGTCATATTTGTCCATGATGGTACAATGTTTCTTGAGTACATCTTCCACTTCCAGACATTTGCCCATCGTCCAGTAATAATCATCCTTGTTGAATTGAGTGGCTGATCCTTTGCTGCCACTCCATCCGGTTACGGTATAATAGTGCAGAGAAAGACCGTCCATCCGGTGTCCTACACGATTCATCAATACATCTGTCCATTTGTAATCATAGTCACTTGCGCCACTGGCAATCTTGAACAGACGGTTGCCGTCATAATTACGGCAATAAGTAGAATAACGACGATATAAGTCTGCGTAATATTCCGGACGCATGCTGCCACCGCACCCCCAGCTTTCATTTCCTACGCCGAGATATTTCAATTTCCATGCTTTGTCGCGACCATTCTTACGGCGAAGGTTAGCCATAGGCGAGTCTCCGTCAGAAGTCATATATTCCACCCATTTAGCAAGCTCTTCCACTGTGCCGCTACCTACATTTCCACTCACGTATGGTTCGCAACCCAGCATTTCACAAAGATTCAAAAACTCGTGTGTTCCGAAACTGTTATCTTCAATGGTACCGCCCCAGTTGTTGTTCACCATCTTCGGACGGTTCTCTTTCGGACCAATGCCGTCCATCCAGTGGTATTCATCGGCAAAGCATCCGCCCGGCCAGCGAAGAACGGGAACGGACAAGTCTTTCAGTGCATTGAATACATCTGTGCGGTATCCCTTGATATTAGGAATATCCGAGTTTTCGCCTACCCAAAGACCACCGTAGATACATGAACCCAGGTGTTCGGCAAACTGGCCGTAAATTTCCTTCGGTATGATTTCTTTGCCTTGATCGGCATGTACGGTTATGGTAGCACTCTTTTGTGCAGAAAGAGATACGGATGCTGCCAGAAAAGCCGTGCTGACTAATAGTTTTGCTTTCATAAATGGTATTTGTTTAATGATTATTTTTTACCACAGATTACGTAGATTATCACAGATTGATTTTATTCTGATTACTATCATGTTATAACCCATAAATAATCTGTGTTAATCCGTGTAATCTGTGGTGACTTCTATTTTAGTAAACGAACTTCATAAACGGCAGAGGTCCATTCCGTCCCGTCAGGGATAAAACGTATCGGACAACTACCCGTATTCAGTTTTTGAGGCAGAACATAAGAAAGAGTAATGAAACCGTCTTTATCTGCTTCACTGATAGTCGGATGAACAGCCAACTTTTCGTTATTCAAAAGAATAGCCACTTTATTGCGGTCATCTTTCCGTACCGTAATCAGGAGGCGGCTTGCTTCCTCTTTTACCTTCAATTGATAGCCGAACCAACCTTTAGCACGTCGGAAATGTCGGTCTTTATTCGTCCCCGTTTCTGCCTGTTCATACTGGATGCCATGGTCAGACTCCGGCTGCTGTTCGCCGGGGAAGATCAGGTCAATGGTTTGATTAGCCAATTCTGTTGCTTTTCGTTCAGCCGTTGCCATCTCTTCCTGAATCGCTTTAAACTGCTCTTCGCTTGCCTGCCGGAAATAAACGGCATAACGGGAATTGTGCAGGCGGAAGAACGGAACGAGTTCCAATGCCTTGTCTTGTGCAGGATAAACCTCTCCGTTATAGCTGAAAGTAATCCGGCTATTCTGTTCTTTCTGAAGAGATTTGCAGATTGAATCAGGATTTCCTATCAGCATCGGAACTTCTTGTAAAGGAATTTGTTTGCCATGAGCGATATGGCCGCCACGACTGTCATCGGCATATAAACCATCAAGATATTCAGTGCCTGTGGAAGCTGCAAGAACGATTGGACCATATAAGAAAGCATAATAATCTTTCTTGTCGGGAATCTGTTCCACGCTGACTTTCATAGGCAAGTGGAAAGTAATGACATCCCCTTTTTTCCATTTGCGGGAGAGAGGAAGATACTGGTTACCTTTTGCCATAACGAACATTTTTCTTTTTCCATTGATGCTGACGCTATATCCTTTGGATTGGTTCGCCCATTCCGGAATACGTATCATTAAAGTACGTTTTTTCTTAGGCGCTTCATCTATTCGCAAAGTTACCTTGTCGTCATCAGGGAAACGGGTTTCCTGTGTCAAAATAATGCCTTGCTCTTTCCAGGTCAGTTGTGAAGGAATGAAGAGATTGACATAAAGTGTGTCTTTCCGATACGCATAGATAAATTCACCGTATTTGGTATGATTCTCCAAGCCTGAACCTACACAGCACCACATGGATGTTTCCGGTTGTGAGTATACACGATAGTGTCCTGGACGCATAGGAGTGAAGTAGACAAATCCACCTTTATCCGGCTCTTGTGACGCTAAAATATGATTGTAAAGCGCACGTTCGTAATAGTTTACGTAGTTTGGATCAGGTTCGTTTGTTTGATTCGGATTGTGAGAATTCTGATAAAGCATTTTGGTAAGACGGAGCATGTTGTAAGTATTACAGGTCTCCGGTCCTTGAACGTCGTTCAGCATGGACGTGAAGTTATCCGACGGATGGAAATGTTCGCGGACGCTATTTCCTCCGATGCAGACGGAACGGTGATTGACTACCGTGTTCCAGAAAAAACGGGCGGCATGATCCCATTCTGCAGCATGATTCCAATTTTTGTCGTCTTGTGAAAGTTCGGCTATTCGCTTGTAGCCGATCACTTTCGGAATCTGTGTGTTGGCGTGCATCCCCGTCAATTTGTCTTCCTCTTTGATAAGCGGGTCTAAGATAAGCTTGTGAGAGAAACGGCGTGCCAGTTCCAGATACTTCTTGTCGCCTGTGATTTCGGCCACGTCAGCGAACGTTTCGTTTAATCCGCCATGTTCGCTACGAAGCATATCCTGCATTTGTTCGTCACTCAAGCCGGAAGTGATATCGATCATCCAGTCTGTAAAAGCGATAAGCATTTGGCGTGCAAGGTCGCTTCCTGCATAGATATATGCATCCCGCAATCCGGCGTAAGTCTTATGTATATTGTATAAAGGTACCCATTTGCCGTTAAGGTCGAAACCTCCGGCACGGATCTTTCCTGCTTTTATATCTTTCCAAAGTTGAAGGCTTCCCGGAGTTCCTCCGATGAATCCTGTGCCGACAGTTTGCTGTGCCCGATTCAACTCATTCAGCATGTAGTTGAGGCGATTATAGACTGCGGTATCTCCGGTGGCGGCATACATCATGGAAAGTGCGGATAAATAATGTCCGCCGATATGTCCGTCCAATCCGGTATTTTCCCAATTGGTGTAGCTGGGGGCTTTAGGCTGTAACCCTGCTTCGCGGAGAAAAGGAGCGAGCAGATGGTCGGGGTCTAATGCAAGTATGTAATGTAGATCAGTCTGTTGAGCTTGCAGAAACGGACTATCCAATAGTTTCACATTTTGTAAAGGGAAGTAAGACACCTGTGGAGCGTTTTGAGCTTTGGCCAGTGAGGTGGACAGGACAAGTGCAAGTATGAACGAGGTGGTTTTCATGATAATAGTCTCCCCATCTCCCTCTCCAAAAGAGGAGAGGGGTGGAGATAATTAATGTTAATACTTAGTTAGAATTGGCTCTTGATAAACAGCGATTTATCGGCAATCTCTGATGAACAACAATGGATTGCCGACTGTCAATTATTTAAATTTGACTGCTGCCTCTTCGATAGGCAATCCTGCCTTGTAATTTTCGATGTATGCATTGAAGCCGGCTACATCTTCGGGCGTAGGTGATACCTCGATACCCGCGTCACCGACAAATACGCTTTCATCCAGAAAATCGGCAAGAGATTGTTTCTTTTCATTGTTCACGAGGTAAGAACCTAACAGGGCAATACCCCAGGCACCACCTTCACCGGCTGTTTCCATCACGGAAATAGGCGAGTTGATGGCTGCAGCAAGTATTCTTTGGCCTACTCCCTTTGTTCTGAATAATCCTCCGTGACCAGTAATTCTGTCCACTTTGATTTTTTCTTCGTTGAACAGGATGTCGTTACCAATCTTGAGTACTCCTACCGAAGCATACAAGTGAGTCCGCATAAAGTTTGCCAGGTTGAACTTGTCATTTGCCGAACGTACAAACAAAGGTCTTCCGTCAGCAAGTCCTGTTACAGGCTCGCCTGAAATATAATTGTATGAAAGCAAACCTCCACAATCAGTATCACCAGTGAGCGCAATATTGTAGAGTTTACTATAGATTTCATCCATATCTACAGGTATGCCCAGAAGCTCCTGGTATTCCTTGAACAAGTTAACCCATGCGTTGAGATCAGAAGTGCAGTTGTTGCAATGCACCATGGCTACCAGACTTCCGTCAGGAGTTGTCACCATGTCAATCATTTCGTATGGCTTCGACAGTTCTTTCTCCAATACAATCATTGAGAATGAAGAGGTACCTGCGGATACATTTCCGGTACGTTGTTTGACTGCGTTAGTCGCAACCATTCCGGTACCAGCGTCTCCTTCCGGCGGACAAACCGGTATTCCTGCCTTCAAATGACCCGATGCATCGAGCTTTTTACTTCCTTCCGGAGTGAGGACACCTGCATTTTCACCTGCCGATAATACTTTAGGCAGAATATCCTGTAGCTTCCAGCTATATTCTTTCGAAGCAATCAGCTTGTCGAACTTAGCCACCATTTCAGCAGAATAGTTGTTAGTAGTTGGATCTATAGGAAGCATACCTGATGCATCGCCTATTCCCAACACCTTTTCGCCTGTGATCTGCCAATGCACGTAACCTGCCAGAGTGGTCAGGAAGTCGATTTCATTAACGTGTGCTTCGTTGTCTAAAATAGCCTGATACAAGTGGGAAATGCTCCAACGCAGAGGGATATTATAGACAAATAGTTCGGATAAAGCAGCCGCTGCGCGACCTGTATTAGTGTTTCTCCAAGTGCGGAAAGGCACGAGGATTTCTTCTTTTTTGTTGAATGGCATATAACCATGCATCATAGCGCTGACACCGATGGCAGCCAGAGTCTCGATCTCTATGCCGTATGCATTCTTTACGTTAGTACGAAGATCGGCATAGCAATCTTGCAGCCCTGACCAGATGGCTTCAATGCTATACGTCCAAAGTCCGTCAACTAACTGGTTTTCCCAAGTGTGGCTACCTTGAGCAATAGGCTTGTTTTCCTGGTCGATCAAGACAGCTTTTATTCGTGTAGAACCGAGTTCTATACCAAGAATTGCTTTACCTGCCTCGATGGTTGATTTTGCATCTAATTTCATGTTGAAATCAATATTTTAAGGTATAACGATAATGATAGAAAAAATCAAGTTTCGCAGGTACTTAATAATTGGATTAAGCTCTTGCGAAACTTGAGAGATCGGCTTTTTAGCAAAGCGCTTTATTCAACATGTAATACACTTCGTTCATGCGCAGTTCTTTCTTGAAGCAGCTGATCGTAGTATCCTTGTTGATATGTACCATTTCGATACCTGCGATTTCAGCATAATCTTCCCAATATTCTGCTGTCAGGTCGTAAGAGAAGCAAGAGTGGTGAGTTCCACCAGCCAAGATCCATGCACCTGCACCTACTTCGAGGTTAGGCATCGGAATCCAGAGAGCAGAAGCAACCGGCAACTTAGGCAGCGGTTTCGGTTCGATACATTCCACATCGTTCACAATCAGACGGAAGCGGTTACCCATATCTACTACTGTAGCAGTGCATCCTGCGCCTGTCTTTGAAGTAAATACCAATCTTGCTGTCTGGCTTTTGCGGATACCTATACCGAGGAAGTGTACTTCCAGGCGAGGTTTGTTGGCTGCGATAAGCGGGCAGATTTCCAACATGTGTGACTGCAGGATAGAGCTGTTGGCACCGTCGAAGTTCAGTGTATAGTCTTCCAAGAATGAACAACCTTTGGGAAGTCCCTGATTCATTACCCATACCGTACGGTAAAGAGCAGCCGATTTCCAGTCTCCTTCAGCGCCGAATCCGTAACCTTCCGCCATCAGACGTTGTGAAGCAAGCCCCGGGATCTGATCGAAACCATTGTATTCGATGTCGCCCAAATCGTCGAAGTTGGTCGTAAATCCTTTAGCGCCTTTAGCTTTCAGGATAGCACGCATGGCAAGTTCTGCTTTAGCGGCATTCCATACTTTCTGATAAGCTTCAGTCGATTTGTCTTCCAAAGAAGCATCGTGGTCGTATTCTTTGAAGTAGGTAGCTACCAATGCATCTACATCTTCATTCTTGATTTCTTTGTGGTATTCCATCAATTCGCTTACCGGACAATAATCTACATGGTAACCCATACGTTGTTCAGCTTCCACTTTATCACCGTCGGTTACAGCTACATTGTTCATCTGGTCGCCGAAACGGATAATCAGCATATCCTGTGAGTCTGCCCAACCGGCACAAACACGCATCCAGACAGCGATCTTGTGCAAAGTGTCTTCCTCTTTCCAGTGACCTACCACTACTTTACGACGGATGCGCATACGGGTACAGATATGTCCGAATTCGCGGTCACCGTGAGCTGACTGGTTCAGGTTCATGAAGTCCATGTCCATTGTATCCCAAGGAATTTCCTTGTTGAACTGTGTGTGCAGGTGTAACAATGGTTTCTTCAACTGTTGCAGACCATGAATCCACATCTTAGCAGGAGAGAAAGTATGCATCCAAGTGATTACACCGATACATTTTTCATCGTTATTGGCTGCTTTGAATACAGTTTCCACTTCTTTAGAAGAGTTGGCAGTACCTTTGTATACCACCTTGACAGGGAGTTTACCGGATTCATTCAGTCCGTTTACCATTTCATTAGAATGTGCGTCTACTGCGATTACTGCGTCACCTCCGTACAGAAGCTGTGCTCCTGTTACGAACCATACTTCATATTGATCAAATACGTTATTCATAATGTTATTGCTTTAATTTTTAATATCTGTTTTTTTTATTGTTACTGTCCATAATAAGCATTCGGACCATGCTTGCGGCTGAAATGTTTTTCTACCAGCAGCGGGTTCATTGTTAAATTCGGGTTTACCGCATAAGCGATACTTGCCATTTTGGCTACCTGTTCCATTACCACGGCGTTGTGTACAGCATCGTGCGCATCTTTTCCCCAAGAGAAAGGACCGTGATTCTTCACCAATACTCCCGGTGTATGTACAGGATTCAATCCTTCAAAACGTTTCACTATCACATTACCGGTTTCCAGTTCGTAAGCGCCTTTCACTTCCGCTTCCGTCATATCTGCCGTGCAGGGAATGGCGTCATGGAAATAATCCGCGTGAGTCGTTCCGATGTTCGGAATGTCGCATCCCGCCTGTGCCCAGGCAGTCGCATAAGTAGAGTGGGTGTGTACCACTCCGCCAATCTCCGGAAATGCTTTGTAAAGTACTACGTGAGTAGGAGTATCCGAGGATGGCTTCAGTCGTCCTTCAACGACCTTGCCATCCAAATCCACTACTACCATATCTTCGGCTTTCATATCATCATAACTTACACCACTGGGTTTGATTACTACCAATCCGCTTTCACGGTCGATAGCAGAGACATTGCCCCAGGTAAAGATGACTAATCCATGCTTTACCAATTCAAGATTGGCATGAAATACTTTTTCTTTTAGTTCTTCCAGCATAATGATTATATTTTAAATTTCGGGTCTTTGCGGTAAGCCTTGCCGTTGAACTTATACAAGGCAGCCCCCCGTTTGGAACCCAGTTTATCAATTTTATCAGTCTTTTCTATATAATCCATTTCAGCCACTCTTTTACGGAAATTCCGTTTATCCATTGTTTCACCGTAAATGGCCTCATATAAACTTTGTAATTGGGATAATGTAAAGAGTTTCGGAAGCAGATTGAATCCGATAGGTTCTACGGATGCTTTCTGTTTCATCAGTTCCCGTGCTTTTTCTACCATTTCAGGATGGTCGAAGATAAGCGGGGGAAGTTCGTTCATATTCACCCAGTAAGCATTGTGTTTCTGAACCTGTTTCCGGTCATACTCATTGATGTTAATCAATGCATAATAAGCCACGGAGATAACCCGTTCACCCGGATCGCGATCGATAGCTCCAAAAGCTCCCACCTGTTCCATGTAAACGTTTTCCAATCCGGTAAGCTCATGCAATACACGTTTGGCGGCATCATCCACACTTTCATTGTTTTGCACAAATCCTCCCATCAGTGACCATTCACCCATTGCCGGCTCGAAGTTTCTCTTTAACAATAGCAAGCTGATTTCCCCTTCGTTGAAACCAAAGATGATACAGTCGATGCCGACATAAAAGGTGGGATTCGAGCTGTAATAAGCCTCCCCCCGGTTCTTTCCAAAAGAGAGGGAGTTTGAGCTTATCATTGACTCTTGTGAATTATCTTTATCCATTTAGATTGTGATTTTAGTTATAATAAACCAGTCTTTCCGTTGGCAAGACTATTTTTAGCTTCCTTCAACCTTTCTCAAAGAGAAGGTTGAAGGAAGGGCTTATTTTTTACCAGAAATACCAGTAGAAAGCACCTGTAATAGCCAGAATAATTACAGTATGAATAATATCCCAGTGATTCCAGCTTGCACGTGTAGCTGCTTTTTGTTCTTTGGTAGCTGTTCCGAATACCAGTCCCTGAATCTTTTCTGCAGTCGGAGCTTTGGTTGCCAGGCTGACTACGATTACTACAATAATGCAGAACAAGAACATCCATCCACAGAAGAATAACCAGTTCATATCATAGAACAAATATTTGAATGTAGAATCTGCTACTTCACCCGCATTGCTGTAATATACTTTTGCACCGAGGCGAGTCAACCCGATTACCATACCGGCGATTAATCCCCACATACCACCTTGGGCGGAAGTACGTTTCCAACAGATACCCAGTAAGAAAGCAGCAGCGATACCTGGCGCCAGTACGGATTGAACGTCCTGCAAATAAGTATAAAGTACATCGCCTACACTACGCATGATAGGAATCCAGAGAATACCTAAAATAACGATTACAACCGTTGCAACCTGACCGATACCTACCAGTTTCTTCTCCGGAGTTTCAGGTCTGAAACGTTTGTAGAAGTCGATAGTAAACAACATGGCTGACGAGTTAAACAGAGATGCAAGAGAACTCATCAAGGCGGCAAGAATACCACATACTACCAAACCTTTCACACCGGCAGGAAGTAATTTGGCTACTAATGTCGGGAAAGCGGCATCAGCATTTGCTGTTCCGTTGGCCAGCATCGGCAAGAAACCTTCGCCACCGGCACCGATATATTTTTGATGTAATGCAAATGCGATCATACCAGGAATCAAGAAAAGGAATACAGGCAACAATTTCAGATAAGCACCGAAAATAGTACCACGACGAGCTTCCATTTCATTTTTACCTGAAAGTACACGTTGAACGATGAACTGGTCGGTACACCAGTACCAGAAACCGATAATAGCCGAACCGATCAAAGCGCCCAACCAAGGGAAGTTTGCATCATCATTGCTACGGATCAGGTTAGTCATTGTATCACCGTAATCATTTACGGTAACAGCCCCACAGACTCTCATCATTTCGTCCCATCCACCTAATTCTTTGAAGCCGAGTACCAGAATTATTAATGATCCTAGCAGTAGGATAGGGGTTTGAAGAACAGAAGTGTAAAGAACTGATTTCATACCACCGAAGATCGTATAAAGTGCAGTTAACACTACCAGACCGATAGCTGCAATCCAGAAGAAATCAATTCCCCAAAGCTCTTTGATACCGAATACTTGTTGGAATACAAGACCACCGGCATATACAGTCACAGCTACTTTGGTTAACACATAACTTACCAAAGAGATGACCGACAGGATGGTACGTGATTGAGGATTATAGCGGCGTTCCAGAAATTCCGGCATTGTATATACCATGCTTCGTGTGTAGAAGGGTACAAACACCCATCCCAGAATCAAGATCATCCATCCCTGAATTTCCCAGTGTGCCATAGCCATACCACTGGATGCACCGGCTCCTGCCAGTCCGATCAAGTGTTCCGAACCGATGTTGGATGCGAAAATAGAGGCACCGATCGCAAGCCATGTTGCGTCGCGTCCGCCCAAGAAATAATCTGCCGAGTCATTTTGTTTTTGTCTGACTACCCAAACAATAATACCGATCAGAGCCAGAAAAAAGACTCCGATTACTAGCCAATCTAATGCTTCCACAATAAATATGATTTATGAGTTAATATTATTTCTCTACAGAAAATTTGAAAATACATTCACTATTATAAGTTTGTCCCGGTTCCAGTACAACAGAAGGCCAGTCTGCCTTGTTAGGACTGTCAGGATAATGTTGTGTCTCCAGACACACAGAAGCACGTTGGTTGTAAACGATGCCTTTCTTTCCGGTTACGGTTCCGTCGAGGAAGTTTCCTGTGTAAACCTGTACACCCGGTTCGTTGGTATATACTTCCAGAGTAATACCGCTTTCAGGTGAGGTGAGTTTTGCAGCAACTTGCGAAAGATCTCCCTTTGTGTTGAGTACCCAGTTGTGGTCATATCCTTTTCCGTTCTTCAGTTGAACGAAATCGTAGTTGTCGATCTCTTTGCCTACAGCTTTCGGAGTGGTGAAGTCCATCGGAGTGTCTTTCACCGGAGCGATTTCGCCTGTAGTCATAAAGGTGCTGTCTACTGGGGTATAGTAGTCTGCGTTCACATACAATATATTGTCGGTTGAAGCTTTTGACGGATCACCAGCCAGGTTGAAGTAAGAGTGGTTGGTCATATTGATGATCGTCTTTTTATCGGTAGTTGCGCTATATTTGATGTCGATAGCGTTGTCTTCAGTCAGTTTGTAAGTCACTTTAGCTGTCACATTACCCGGGAAGTTTTCGTCTCCGTCCGGTGAGACAAGTGTCAGTTCCAGCGTTGTCGGATCAATCAGATTAGCTTCATAAACTTTGTATTGCCAACCTTTCGGACCTCCGTGCAGGCAGTGGCCGAAATTGTTTTGCGGCAGTTGGATCGTGTCACCGTCCAATGCGAAACGTCCTTGGTTGATACGGTTTGCATAGCGTCCGATAGAAGCACCGAAGTCGCTGGGTACATTAATATAGTCAGCAATGCTGTCAAAACCTAAAACTACATCTTGCATCTTACCGTTCTTGTCGGGTACCATGACAGACACGATACGTCCTCCGAAGTTAGTGATGCATACTTCCATGCCTGCCTTGTTCTTTAAGGTGTAAAGAGCTGTTTTGGCATTGTTCACTTCTGTTTGAAATTTTACCGGATCAAGACCGGACAAGGTCAGCTCGGAAGCCGGCTTGTTATTGCACGCAACCAGCATCAGCGCGGCAAATCCTGCAAGTAGAAAATGTTTTTTCATGGTTTTATTTTTAATGTAAATGAGATATTTATCTTATTTTGGGTGTAAAAGTAACACTTTTGTTTGGTGTATCAAATACACTCTTGTATGTTATGCAGCATAAACGGTATATTTTATGATTTCCCATACACCTTATTATATATATAAATGTACGCTTTCCATCCGTTTATTTTTCATATAATAGAGCGGGTTAATAGGTATTTTTTGATCTGGTTTCGTATTATAAATATCAGATACGGATGGAAAATTGTGCAAATGAATGGAATTTGATCCTTTTTGACCGATATACACCTGTTAATGATAAAATCGGGTACGGGGAAAATAGAGAATCTGATTATCTTTGCATTTTAACTATATATAATTTTTTATTGAGAACCATGAGAAGATACGCAAATTTATTGGCAGTATTAGCCTTGTCTACTAACCTTGCGCTTCATGCGCAAACTAATGAGTTGGTGATACAGACGAAGAAGCTGGGTGCAGAAATCCAACCTACTATGTACGGACTCTTTTTTGAGGACATCAACTATGCTGCCGACGGCGGACTTTATGCCGAACTGGTGAAGAATCGTTCCTTTGAATTTCCACAACACCTGATGGGATGGAAAACGTATGGAAAAGTATCCTTAATGAATGATGGCCCTTTTGAACGCAATCCGCATTACGTGCGCCTTTCTAACCCCGGACATGCACATAAACATACCGGATTGGATAACGAAGGTTTCTTTGGTATCGGTGTCAAGAAGGGGGAGGAGTATCGCTTCTCCGTTTGGGCGCGTTTGCCGCAAGGAAGTACGAAAGAAACATTGAGAATCGAACTTGTAGATACCCAATCAATGGGCGAACGTCAGGCGCTTGTCGCAGGGAATCTTACGATTGATTCTAAGGACTGGAAAAAATACCAGATAATCTTGAAGCCCGGCAGTACTCATCCGAAATCCGTACTTCGTATTTTCCTTACTTCCAAAGGAACAGTAGATTTGGAGCACGTCTCTCTTTTCCCGGTTGATACTTGGAAGGGACACGAAAATGGTCTTCGTAAAGATTTGGCACAAGCATTGGCGGATATTCATCCCGGAGTCTTTCGCTTTCCCGGTGGTTGCATTGTAGAAGGTACCGACCTGGAGACTCGTTACGACTGGAAAAAATCAGTTGGCCCGGTAGAGAACCGTCCCTTAAATGAAAATCGTTGGCAGTATACTTTTACTCACCGATTCTTCCCTGATTATTATCAAAGCTATGGATTGGGATTCTACGAATATTTCCTGCTGTCTGAAGAAATGGGTGCGGCACCTCTGCCGATTCTGAATTGCGGACTTTCCTGCCAATATCAGAATAATGATCCGAAAGCTCACGTAGCCGTTTGTGATTTGGATAACTATATTCAGGATGCACTCGATCTGATTGAGTTTGCTAATGGAGACGTGAATACCAAATGGGGAAAGGTACGTGCCGATATGGGACATCCTGCACCGTTTAACCTGAAGTTTGTCGGTATCGGTAACGAACAATGGGGAAAAGAATATCCCGAACGTCTCGAACCGTTTATCAAAGCCATTCGTAAAGCTCACCCGGAAATTAAAATAGTAGGTAGCTCCGGTCCGAATTCCGAAGGAAAAGAATTTGATTACTTGTGGCCTGAAATGAAACGTCTGAAAGCCGATTTGGTGGACGAACATTTTTATCGTCCCGAAAGTTGGTTCCTGGCACAAGGTGCCCGCTATGATAACTACGATCGTAAAGGTCCGAAAGTCTTTGCCGGCGAATATGCCTGCCATGGAAAAGGAAAGAAATGGAACCATTATCATGCTGCTTTGCTCGAAGCTGCTTTCATGACCGGATTGGAACGTAATGCTGACATCGTTCACATGGCTACCTATGCTCCGCTTTTCGCTCATGTGGAAGGATGGCAATGGCGTCCTGATATGATTTGGTTCGATAACCTGAACTCTGTGCGTACCACTAGCTATTATGTACAACAACTGTATGCACAAAACAAAGGAACAAATGTACTTCCCCTTACCATGAACAAGAAAAATGTAACGGGAGCCGAAGGACAGAACGGACTCTTTGCCAGTGCTGTTTTCGATAAGGATAAGAATGAACTGATTGTAAAGGTTGCCAATACTTCCGCCACAATACAGCCAATTACCTTGAATTTTGAAGGATTAAAAAAACAAGATGTATTGTCTAATGGCCGTTGTATCAAACTTCGTTCGCTTGATTTGGATAAGGATAATACACTTGAACAACCTTTTGCCATTGTTCCGCAGGAAACTCCGGTATCTATTGAAGGCAACGTGTTTACTACCGAACTGGAACCCACTACGTTCGCGGTATATAAATTCACGAAGAAATAAGTAGAACTAATTAGATGTTACTAGATCAATAGGTTTTAGATTTTTGTTAATTGTAAAAAGTAAGGGCGGCTCCCATCACGGAAGCCGCCCTTCTTACTTATTTAATAACGAATAAATTCTTATTCCAGTCTACGAGAACCGTCACCGATTACTACGTCATACACTTTCGGGCTTCTGCCGAATTTAGCTTTGAAAGCAGCTTTTGTTTTTTCAACGAAGTTGTCATACAACTCATCCTTAACAAGGTTGATCGTACAACCACCGAAGCCACCACCCATTACGCGTGAACCGGTTACACCGTATTCTTTAGCGCAGTCATTCAGGAAGTCGAGTTCTTTGCAGCTTACTTCGTACAGCTTGCTCATGCCGTGATGAGTTTCGTACATCTTCTTACCTACAGTTTCGTAATCATCCTTTTCCAATGCCTCGCAAACATCGAGTACACGTTGGATTTCTTCGATTACATATTCTGCACGCATATAGTCTTCAGCGCTGATATCAGCTTTCGCTTCTTCCAGCATAGCCATCGTACAGTCGCGCAGGAATTCTACGTGCGGATGTTTTTTCTGGATAGCGGCAACAGCAGCTTCACAGCTTTGGCGACGCTTGTTGTAAGCAGAAGAAGCCAATTCGTGTTTAACCACTGAATCCATCAGAACCAGACGATAGCCTTCCGGATGGAATGGGAAATACTGATATTCCAGTGAACGGCAATCCAGACGGATCAAGCTGCCTGCTTTACCGAACACAGAAGCAAACTGGTCCATGATACCGCAGTTAACACCGCAGTAGTTATGTTCTGTTGCCTGGCCCACTTTAGCCAATTCAAATTTATCTATTTTGTTTTCACCGAACAATTCGTTCAATGCGAAAGCATACGTACTTTCCAAAGCAGCAGAAGAAGACATACCTGCACCCAGAGGCACATCACCTGCAAAAGCAGTATTGAATCCCTTCACGTCAACGCCACGTTTAATCATTTCACGGCATACACCGAAAATATATCTTGCCCAGCTGGCACGTGGAGCATCCTCTTCGTTCAGACCAAATTCTACATAGTCTTTCAAGTCGATAGAGTAAGCTTTAACCTTGTCAGTACCGTTTGGTTTGATTTCAGCAATCATGCCTTTGTCTACGGCTCCCGGAAATACGAATCCACCGTTGTAGTCAGTGTGTTCACCGATCAGGTTGATACGGCCCGGAGAAGCATATAAAAATCCAGTAGTTCCGTCAAAGTGTTTAATGAAGCGACTTCTTACGTATTCTGTATCCATGATATTTATATTTTAAAGGTGAATAATAATAATATAGAGAATTATGATTTCTGATTTCTGAATTATGAATTGCTCATAGCTCATAATTCAGAAATCAGAAATCAGAAATCGAAATTTATTCCACAGGAATATCCTTGTTTACATTTTTGCAACCTACCAGGCCGTAGAACAGCAGGTAAGCAAGTGCGGCGATGATAACCCAGTAGCTAGGCATGAAACCGGCGATGTCAGCTACCCAACCTTGGATAACAGGCAGGATACCTCCACCACAAACCAGTACCATAAACAGACCGGAAGCAGCAGCTAGATATTTTCCTAATCCTTCTACTGCAAGGTTGAAAATACCACCCCACATGATAGAAGTACAAAGACCTACTAATACCAAATACATAGCGTTGATAGGTACTTCAGCAAAACCGAATGACAAACCGCCGGTAGCACTCTGTTGAAGTACAGGCAGGTTAACCAATGTTCCGGTAGAAGAGAAGATAGCAAGGAATACTAAAATCAAACCCAGTGCAGATGTAAACGTAAGCATCGCTTTACTGGAAATTTTAGCACCGAGTGATGCGCCTGCCAGACGGCCAATCAACATTAAGAACCAATAAGTTCCTACCACGAAACCTGAAATCGTAGAAGCGATACCTGCTCCGCCTTTTTCTACAGGGTCTGTCAGGAATAGATTCAAAGTACCCGGTACACCAACTTCAATACCTACATATACAAAGATTGCAATAGCTCCCAATACAAAATGACGGAATTTTAAAGCACCCTTCATCAATTGGCCGATAGGTTCTGTTGATGCATTAGCATTGGGTTCGGGGATTTGTACAAACAGAAGTACGAAGAAAGCGAAAGCGAACACAGCCATAGCAGTGTACATCACAGGGAATATTTGAGAAATAGTAGCTTTTTCGATAGATCCGGCGATCAGGATACCTACAAACATCGGAGTAATGGTAGCCATTACAGAGTTGAAAGATCCACCTACCTGGATAAGCTGGTTACCTTTGTTACCTTCACCACCCAGTTTGTTCAACATCGGGTTTACAACAGTGTTAAGCAAACACATAGAGAAACCTGCTACGAATGCACCAATCAAATAAACGGCAAATGCCATTTCCGGGCTTGAATGACCGGATAAGAATTGGATACCTACGCCAATGAAACCGATAGCTACTGCGATCAGTGCTGTTTTCTTATACCCCACGCGTTGCAACAGGATACCGCTCGGAATACCCATTACTGCGTATGCAATAAAGTTTCCGAAGTTTCCCAGCATACCTAATGCGTTTGATACGTCGAACTGGTTTTTCAACACGATACCCATAGGAGCAGCGAGGTTGGTAACAAATGAAATCATACCAAAAAGGAAAATCATCGTAATGATTGCAATGATTTTACCGTTCTTTTTTTCTTGTGTCATGGTTCAAAAAAAATGTTAGTTTATAAAATTAGGTTAGTTATTTCTCAAATCTTATTCTTCCACAGCAAACTTGTAGACAGTGATCTGTTGGTATTCATCACCCGGCAGCAAAGTAGCTGATGGAAAATGCGGTTTGTTCGGGGTATCCGGGAAACACTGTGCTTCAAAGCAGATAGCGCTTCTTGCAGGGAATGTAGCTCCATGTGCGCCTTCAAATCCATTTAGCCAGTTGCCTGTATAGAGTTGCACGCCGGCTTCGGTGGTATACACTTCCATGATACGGCCGCTTTTCGGGTCTTTGCAAGTAGCAGCCAGGTCGAGTGAGCCGTTTTCTATCTTGTTCAGTACATAGCAGTGGTCGTAACCGGCACCGAAAATCAGTTGCTGGAATTTGTCATTGATACGTTCGCCTACGGTATGCGGAGTGCGGAAATCCATCGGAGTACCTTCTACTTTGGTAATTTCGCCTGTTGGGATAGAAACTTCGTCGATAGGCGTATAGAAATCAGCGTTGATAGTAACGATGTGGTCGTTAACGGTAGGAGTAGGAGTGGAGATACCGGCGAGGTTGAAGAAACCGTGGTTAGTCAGATTAACGACTGTGGCTTTGTCGGTTGTTGCGCGGTATTCGATAGTCAGTGCGTTTACTTCGTTTTCCAGGCGGTAGGTCATTTCTACTTCCAGGTTGCCGGGGAATCCTTCTTCACCATCGGCAGAAACATAGTTGAATTGCACTGTGCTCTCGTCAAGTTGTATAGCGTCCCATACACGAGCGTGGAAACCGGTAGGTCCTCCATGCAGGGAGTTAGGTCCGTTGTTGATTGTGAGTTCATGTTCTTCGCCGAACAGAGTGAATTTTCCTTTGGCGATGCGGTTGCCGTAGCGTCCGATAGTAGTGCTTAGGAAAGGCTCCGGGCTGTTGATGACGTGGTCGATGCTGTCGTGTCCGAGGATTACATTGGCATACTTACCGTTTTTGTCCGGTACCATGATAGAAAGAATGGCGCATCCGTAATTGGTTACAGCTACTTCCATTCCCTTTGTGTTTTTGAGGATAAATAAATCAGTTTTCTTATCATTTATATCCTTTTGAAAATCTTTCCGGCTGAGCCCTGATAGATTCCCTTCTGTTGGGAATGTGTTATTCATGTCTGGTATTATTAAAAATTTCCTGCAAATAAAGGGAAATTCTTTCTTTCTCACAAATTATTCCGACTAAATATGACAGGTACTTTAGGAAAGTTTAGCTTTATTACTTCATGTTCTTTCGGATACGCAAAGCAAAAGAATCTTTCTTAAATGAATTTTCATCCTCCTTTTCTTAAAAACTGAACAATTTTTTGTATGTTTGTTCCCGGATTGTAACAATCCGAGCGAATTTAATCTAGGTTTATAACAAGAAAAACAAAAATGTATCCATTAAAATTCGAACCAATTCTGAAGCAGACGCTTTGGGGGGGCGACAAAATTATTCCGTTCAAGCACTTGAACTCTGACTTGAAAGGAGTAGGAGAAAGCTGGGAGATTTCTGGCGTTGAGGACAATGAATCCGTTGTGGCTAATGGCCCGGATAAAGGTTTAACCTTAGCCGATATGGTAAGAAAGTATCGTGAGGAACTGGTTGGTGAAGCGAATTATGCTCGTTTCGGCAACAAATTTCCGTTGCTCATTAAGTTCATCGACGCCAAACAGGATTTGTCAATCCAGGTACACCCAACAGATGAGTTGGCGAAGAAACGCCACAATTCGATGGGAAAAACCGAGATGTGGTATGTGGTAGATGCCGACAAAGGAGCTAAATTGCGTTCAGGATTCTCTGAACAGATTACCCCGAAAGAATATAAAGAACGCGTGTTGAACAATACGATTACCGACGTATTGCAGGAATATGAAATTCATCCGGGTGATGTGTTTTTCCTTCCTGCCGGACGTGTACACAGCATCGGGGCAGGCTCTTTCATCGCCGAGATTCAGCAAACCTCTGATATTACTTATCGTATTTACGACTTCAACCGTAAAGATGCGAATGGTAAAACGCGCGAACTTCACACCGATTTAGCCCGTGAAGCCATCAACTACGAAGTATTGGATGACTATCGCACTAAATACGAACCGCTGAAGGACGAACCGGTAGAACTGGTTGCCTGCACCTACTTCACGACTTCTCTGTATGACATGACTGAAGAAATCAGTTGCGACTATTCCGAACTCGATTCATTCGTGATCTTTATCTGTATGGAAGGATCCTGCAAGATGAGAGACAATGAAGGCAATGAACTGACTGTTAGTGCCGGAGAATCTATTTTGTTGCCTGCAACTACACAAGACATTACAATTACTCCTGAAGGAGGAAATGTGAAATTGTTGGAAACATACGTATAAGAGATTATTATACAGAATTAAAGTCATCCGACTTTGCTCCATTCTAGTAATGGACAAAGCCGGATGACTTTTTTTATTACCAATAGAGTAAAAAAGGCAGAGAAGTCTTTAACTATATTTATCAAAAACTTTGCGTTGAAGACACAAAAAGATTCGTTCTTTTGCCACTTGCCAAGTGGCATAATATATAAAATAACTAGTGATGCAAATGATGAACAAGAATGGATTTAGCCGGTGTGCGGAATTCTACATCGGTCGTTTGCGAAAGGAAGGACGGCATTCTACGGCGCATGTCTACAAGAATGCCCTCTTCTCTTTCAGCAAATTTTGCGGCACGTCTAACGTGCCGTTCAGACTGGTCACCCGTGAGCGTTTACGGCGTTACGGTCAGTATCTTTATGAGTGTGGCTTGAAGCCCAATACGATTTCTACGTATATGCGTATGCTTCGTAGTATCTATAACCGTGGAGTGGAAGCGGGTAGTGCCCCTTATGTTCCGCGATTGTTTCATGATGTTTATACAGGTGTGGATGTCCGCCTAAAGAAGGCTCTACCTGCTACAGAACTGCATAAGCTTCTGTATGAAGATCCCAAAACGGAGCGTTTACGTCGTACGCAAGCTATCGCTGCTCTGATGTTTCAGTTTTGTGGAATGTCATTTGCCGATTTAGCCCATTTGGAGAAGTCGGCTTTGAATCAGAATGTGTTGCGATACAACCGTATCAAAACCAAAACTCCGATGAGCGTGGAAGTGCTGAATACAGCAAAGGAAATGATTAACCAGCTCCGTAGTAAGGAAAGTTCTCACCCCGATTGTCCGGATTATCTGTTTGATATTCTTCGTGGGGATAAGAAACGGAAAGATGAAAGAGGTTATCGGGAATATCAGTCCGCTCTTCGTCGATTTAATAATAATCTGAAGGATTTGGCAAGAACCTTGCATTTGCAATCTCCTGTCACTTCCTATACGCTTCGTCATTCCTGGGCAACGACTGCGAAGTATCGGGGAGTCTCCATTGAAATGATTAGTGAATCATTGGGCCATAAATCTATAAAAACCACACAAATCTATTTGAAAGGCTTTGAGCTTAAAGAACGTACGGAGGTAAATAAAGGGAATTTATCTTACGTAAGAAACTGTTGTGTAGGCAGAAATAAAAGTGTAAAGTTCTAATAATCAGGACTGATATATGTGTGTTACTTCTTAGGTAACGGAACTTAAATTTGACGCAAAGATAGACAAAAACATAAATAGTAAGCAAATATTCTTCCATTTTTTTTCGTTTTATCTAAAATATAGGAAAAAAACTATCCGAACATGAAATAAGATTATTTTCATGCCCTATACTTTTTATTGCCTAATCTCTGAATTCTTCCCGTTGAGTATTAGGCTGTTTCCTTCTTATGCCCTATTTCTATATGTGATTTCCATTTTTTGTTGAGATGTGTGTCCTGTGTATGTATTGTCCGTTACCTAAGAAGTAACGGAAGAACATGAGGTAAAAAAACATGATTTTAACAAAGCCGAAATCAATTAGTGCTGGGCCTAGCGATGGGACAGGGGAAGGCGTAGCACACTCTAAACGCTGGTATGTTGCTCTGGTTCGTATGCATCACGAGAAGAAAGTAGCCGAACGTTTAGATAAAATAGGGATTGAGAATTTTGTTCCTGTTCAGCAGGAAATTCATCAGTGGAGTGACCGGCGCAAGATGGTTGAGTCTGTCCTTCTTCCAATGATGGTGTTTGTACACGTTAATCCGAAAGAACGCAAAGAAGTTCTAAGTTTTTCTACAGTGAGCCGTTATATGGTGATGCGTGGTGAGAGCTCTCCAGCGGTGATTCCAGATGAGCAGATGGCTCGTTTTCGTTTCATGCTCGACTATTCAGAGGAAGCTATTTGTATGAACAGCTCTCCTTTGGCACGTGGTGAGAAGGTTCGTGTTGTGAAAGGACCTCTGACCGGGCTGGTTGGTGAACTGGTTAATGTAGATGGCAAAAGCAAGATTGCCGTCCGGCTGAATATGCTGGGATGCGCTTGCGTGAATATGCCTATTGGTTATGTCGAAGCTATCTGCGAGAAAAACTAGTACTCGTCATCATTTATCCACAAATTACATGAATATGAAGTTTTCTTGTGCTTTTGCACTGATATTCTCTTTCTTCTTCTTTTCAGCTTGTCAATCCTATAAGAAAGTACCTTATTTGCAGGATGCGGAGGTTTTGAAACAGGTGAATACGCAAGTTTCCCCTGTTCAGGACGCCAGGTTGATACCGGGAGATGAGGTTTCCATTCTTGTTTCTACTTCCGATCCGGTTGTTTCGCAGCCATTCAATGCACAAGGCAGTACCTTTTTGTTGGATGACCAGGGAAATATCAATTATCCGGTTTTAGGTAAACTCCCTTTAAACGGATTAACGAGTCGCGAAGCTGAAAACCTGATAACGGAGCGACTGAAATCTTACGTGAAAGAAAGACCTACGGTAGTAGTCCGTATGTCCGGTTTTAAAGTTTCGGTTTTGGGGGAAGTGGCGTCTCCGGGTGTTTATCCGGTGGTGAATGAGCAGATCAATGTACTCGAAGCCCTTGCCATGGCAGGAGATTTGACCATTTATGGTGTTCGTGATAATGTGAAACTAATCCGCGAAGACAAGAACGGGCATAAACAGTTTGTTACACTCAATCTGAACGACGCGGATTTGTTATTATCTCCTTACTATCAGTTGCAACAGAATGACATCCTGTATGTCACTCCCAATAAAACCAAAGCACAGAGCGCGGACATCGGAACAAGTACCACGATGTGGATTTCGGGATTTTCCATCTTAGTGTCTATTGCCAGTCTGCTGGTCAATATACTTAGATGATCCTTACAACTCTCCATATTCTTTGATACAGTTAAAACACGGACATTCCTTCATCGGATTTAAATCATGATGGCCTACAATCAATGCTTTGGGGAATCTTTTCCTCAATTCGCGGAGCAAAGCGAGCAAGGAACCTCGTTGCGCCAATGTACGTGTGTCTTGGGGACGTCCGGCAATATCCAGCCCTCCTTCGTAACAAATACCTATCGAATGGGTGTTATGGTCACGGCAGTGTGCCCCGACCTTTTCCAGAGGACGGCCCTGGCAAATTTCTCCATCGCGGGTGATGTAGAAATGGTAACCGATGTCACGGAACCCACGGTGTTGGATATGATCTTGTCGGCAAGCCTCCGCCGAAAGGAATTTTCCTTCCGGCGTGGCACTGCAATGAATGATAATCAGCGTGATGGTGCGCATGGGGCTACATACAACTTTGTACTCCGATCAAGCCTCCGATAGCGGTGGCAACGGTGATAATCACTTTGATAATGAAGCTCCATACGGAGCGGGGAGAAGATGAATTACTCATAAAGAAGAGGTTTTAAATAAATTAATAATATTCCCTTAGGCAGCCGGGTCAGGTGCTTCACCGCTTCCGCCCGGATTTGGATTCGGCGTATTGCCTGAATCGGAATCTCCACCAGGGGTAGTTGGTTTCTGATACTCCGCTTGCTGCTTCAGTTGACTGTCGAGTTTCAGGTTGGTAGTCGACAAATTACCGGTGGCACGAGCTTTAAGGCGCATACCAGTGATGTTTTTCTCTAACGAAAAATCTTCCAGTGTTTCAGCCGCCTTACTTCGGATGCCTACCCCAAAGATGGCAAGGTCGTCGATTTTCACGCATTTGCCGTCGAGCAGCAATTCTTTGATGCAGTCTACCATGTCAGAAAGTACACCTTTGATGACACCACCGGAATACGGTGAATTGTGTTTCGACATGTGTTCGGCAAGCTTGGCCAAATCAAATGTCTCGTCGCTTACCGCACGGGCGAACCACTTGCCTGCATTCAGGCCTTTCTGCTGTTGGTTTTGATAAATTTTGTAACGAATCATAAAACAATAAATTAAAGGGTTAAACATATTGTCCGGGGATTCTTTTCCCTTCCGACAATACAAAGATACTATCCTGAAACATCGATAAATCAATTGTTTTCGATTGCACACGATTGTTGTCAATTATATGTCGTAATGGTCGTTTATTCAATGGAAAAGCGTTGGTTATGTGGTACTATTTTGTTATTTTTGTAACTGTAAATCAAAATTTTATCCATTATGACCGAATTCAAAATACGTGCCTACGGGCGCATGGAACTGGCGCAACTTTATTCTCCGACACTTACCGACATTGCTGCTTATCGAAAAATGAAGAAATGGATCTCTTTATGTCCCGGACTTCTGCAACGTCTGTACGACTTAGGGTACGAATCAAAGCGTCGCTCATTCACACCGTTGGAGGTGAGAGTGATTGTGGACGCTTTGGGAGAACCTTGAAGAAGTTGAGAGTTGAGAATTGAGAGTTGAAAAATGAAAGTGGGAGATGGAGAGAGGAATAGAGGCGGTTTGTGTGGGATAAAGCGGCGCTTTATGGTTGCTAAACCTATGCTTTACGAACGCTAAAGCGATGCTTTATTAAAATACAAGAAATACACTTTTACCCCCCTCTCCCTAACACACGCACACGTGCGTACGCGTATAGATGCCTTTATCGTCTGCGTTGGTAAACAATCCTTTTTTAATCAGACGATTTAGCCAGCCGAAAGCAGTGTTAGGTTTGATTTTCATGATTGTAGCCTGCTCCGACAACTGTGCACGGGTGAATTGGTTGCCCATTGCTTCGAAAAGTGCATCCCGGTCGGCATTGGCTCTATGCTTGACTTCTGTGGAGGGAAGAAAAGACAAGATATGCGTGGCATGACGATAAAGCGGAGTTACGAGCTCCAGGACCGCTTTAAAATCTTCAGCGGTGATCGTTACATCCCAACGGGTGATAATGCCGTCTTTGATATTATCAGTGGCAATCTCCTTATCAGGAGTAAGCAGATGGATAGAAGAATTTTTGAATTGGTAAGGTTGATCACATTCCAATGCACGTATCATAGCTACTTCTGCCATGATACGGCACGTGTTGACAGCCAGTCGGGCGATGGAACTGCTCATTTCGTTGTCGTTGGCAAGTCCCGAACGGAAGAACAAATCGGAAAAGAGAGTGTTGAACTCTTGCTTTTGCTCGTCGGTGAGCCGGAGCGTATGGACTCCATGTGTTTTCATCAGGTCGAGTTGCTTTTTCCATTCCAGGCCTATGTCTGTGAAGATAGCTTCCAGATCGGCTTCGCCACTTTCAAACTGATTGATCCATGCCCATATACCATGCATGTAATAAAACAGTTGGCGCGAGAACAAGCCGTTCTCTGTCGAGGGAATAAGTGGTTTCACTTGTGCGGGCGTACCGGAAAGCAGGACGGACAGATAGCTTTTCTTTACTTCCCGGTATTCCTGGTCGGTACGCCGGTTGTACGACAAACGGTCATGGTCGAACGCTTTGCGGAGCGTGTCGCTCCAGTGTCCGTATTCCGAGCCGATGGCAGCAGAGATAGTATCTGCTTCCGTTTCGCAGATAAGTCCTGTGCCGTTGGCATCCATGATATTTTGCAGAATACCTGTTCCGGTGTTATTGCCCGAGATGAGAAACATTCTGTTTTTGGGCATTTGGGGAGCTTCCACTTTGCTACGCTCTTTTCCCATGACGTCGTAGGCGGCTTTCTCTTTTTTGTAAGCCTTGACCTCTGTCGCTACTTGCTGGCGGATCTCGTCATGGATAGGTTCGACGAGCAGACGGATAAGCGAAAGAATTCCCTTACCCGAGGCAGAAGGAGCCACGATGAAACTTTGCAGGCAAGGAGACTGGAGTTTGCCGGCGTATGGACATCTCACATATCGTTCCATGCTGGCACCTATGGCAGTCAATGCTCCGAGCAACATGACGTCACGCTGGGTAGGGCTGGTGGCATAGCTCATGATGAGCAAGAGGATTTTCGGCCAGTTCGCTTCGGGGAAAGTGGGCAATGGCTGGTTCGGGTCACTACCGTTCAGCAGCTCTTCGGATTCGTCCGGTTCGTCATTCTCCACCTTATTATATACGTGTGCGTGTGTGAGAACTTTGGATGGTGTATTTTCCGTATTTTCTGTATTTCTACGGTTGTTCATAACTTCCGTATTACAGAGTTGCACATTGGCCATTTCGGCAAGATGGAAAGCCGTACCCAGGTGCACTTCCCCATGTCGGGTAGTGAGAGCATTGGAGAATATCCGTTCGGCATGTTCACGTTGGTACTTGGCGGATGTCAGGCACAAACGGTGGAAAAACTCGCGTCCCGCTTCTCCGCAATCCGTTGCGATGGCAAACGCCAGTTGTACATATTCAGCATAGGTAGGAGCAATATCCGCTCCTGCAGTTTCAACCGCTTCAGTGAGGCGGTGTAAAGATTCAATATCAGTCATTATTTTGATTTATGATTTATAATTTATGGTTATTCGTTGGTGGTTCTAAATAATGCTCCCGGGTCATGGCAAAGGAAGCAGGATCTCACAATGTCTTTACCGGAAAAGTCTACGCCTTTTTTCTTTTCTCCGAAAGGAGGAGGTGTTCCTGTACCATAGATCATCACAGTGTATAACATTGCTAACTTCATTTTTTCCGTAATACAGTTTGCGTCATCGGCCATGGGTAAATGATTATAGGGTATGAAGGCTTTTACGCCCCGTCCGCTAGGACTGATAAACGTGAGCACAGGGTGGAGAAGAGGATCATTGAACAACGTCTTACGCATCTCCACTGCTTCCTGATAGGAGGTGAGATAGTCTATATCTACTACTGTTAGGAGGGAAGGATCTATGAGGCATTTGCTGCTGCGACGCGAGAATGTACCACAGGGAGTCACGTATGGTAATAGTGATGCTTTTGCCGTCCGTATATCTTCGGAGTTGCGTACTTGTTCGGTCAGAACTTTGAGATTCTCGTTGCAGGTAATCATTTGAAAGACTTGCTCTACGGAGACTTCGCAGCAGGGAATAAGCGTAGGAGGAGTAACTAATTGTCCGTGTTCGTCTTTAATGGGCGCAATGGGAGGCATGAAATAAGACATTCTAAAATCGTTTGTCATAACGTATCTAATTATTTGATTATCGCCTTGAATTTTCAAAACGCGGGGCGAAGGTAGGAATAGCTTTTAAATCAACTGTTCTGACATATCAGAACAGTTATAGGTAGAATCATGTATTATTTAATAAATTTAACAATTAACAGAATTACAAAAATGAAAAAGTACTCTCATGTAGCACTCGGTCTTTTCATCGCCGAGCAGTTTAAGAAAGCAGGTGTGAAGATAGCTCCCATGTGCGCTGAAATAGGTTTGGGCAAAGCTGTCTACTATGCAAAGGTTATAAAAGGGGAGACGTTCGTTTAAGCCATTTCACCCGTCTTTTGGCTTACTTCTATGACTGTCATACCAAAGAGGAATTTCGAGCCAAAGCAATTGAATGGGTCGACCGTTATATTGATTATCGTGAGAAACACGGGTGATGGGAAAGAAATTTAATCAGTTGATAATAAAATAATGCAGGAAGTCCAACGTTTCAATAAAGTCCTAAAATCTTTTGTCCTTCTAGGGGACATCATCTTATTGAACTTGCTGTTATGGATGTTTACTTCGATCTGGGAAAACCGGTCTCCATTTGAGTATTCAATGCCTCTTCTCCAGAACATGGCTCTGATGACTTTATGTTATCTGGTTTGCAACATCCGTTCAGGAGTGATTCTTCATCGTCCGGTGGTTCGCCCGGAACAAATTATGCTTCGGGTGGCCCGGAATATGATTCCTTTTGTATTGATAGTCTTTGGGCTTTCATATATATTCCATTTTGAATGTGTCAATCTGCGTCAGTTAGGGGTATTTTATATAGTTCTCATTATCGTTATCATTTCCTATCGTCTGACGTTCCGATCTATTCTGGAGCTTTATCGCAAAAGTGGGAAAAATGTCCGAAAGGTAGTGCTGGTGGGTAGCCATGAAAATATGCAGGAACTTTATCATTCCATGACGGATGATCCGACATCCGGGTATCGTGTATTGGGATATTTTGAAGATTTTCCGTCAGACCGCTATCCTATGAACATAGCTTATTTGGGACAGCCATGTGAAGCTGTTGATTATTTGACTCGTAATGCGGGAAAGGTGGATCAGCTTTATTGTAGCCTTCCTTCCGCCCGTAGTGCTGAAATTGTGCCGATTATCAACTATTGTGAGAATCATCTGATTCGCTTCTTCAGCGTTCCCAATGTCCGGAACTATTTGAAACGGAGAATGTATTTTGAAATGTTAGGTAATGTCCCGGTACTTTCTATCCGTCGTGAGCCACTTGAGTTATTGGAGAACCGTATTATGAAACGTGGCTTTGATATTATTTGCTCGCTACTATTCCTTTGTACCCTTTTCCCGATTATATACATCATTGTGGGACTGGCTATAAAGATAAGTTCACCTGGACCTGTCTTTTTCAAACAGAAACGAAGCGGGGAGGATGGTCGTGAATTCTGGTGCTATAAGTTTCGTTCAATGCGGGTAAATGCTCAATGTGATACATTACAAGCTACAGAACATGATCCTCGTAAAACTCGAATCGGTGATCTGATTCGTAAGACGAATGTGGATGAACTTCCTCAATTTATTAATGTCCTGAAAGGGGACATGTCTTTAGTGGGTCCCCGTCCGCACATGTTGAAGCACACAGAAGAATATTCTCATTTAATAAATAAATATATGGTTCGTCATTTTGTAAAGCCTGGTATTACAGGTTGGGCACAAGTGACAGGTTTCCGTGGAGAAACGAAGGAGCTTTGGCAGATGGAAGGACGTGTGCAACGTGACATCTGGTATATTGAGCATTGGACGTTTCTTTTGGATTTATATATCATGTATAAGACTGTGTATAATGTAATCCGCGGGGATAAAGAGGCTTATTAGGTGAAGAGTTGGAATTTGAATAAAAATTAAATCAATAGTTGTAAAATTACATGAGTAGGTGGTTATGAGAAAACTGAAACGATTGACTTTGGGTGCGTTACTTGCTTTTTTGCTGGTATCCTGCCAATCATATAAGAAAGTGCCTTATTTGCAGGATACGGCTTTTGTGAATGATACAGAACAGAGTGTTCGTCAGACAGGTGTGAAGGTTATGCCCAAGGATTTGTTGACGATTGCCGTATCTTGTTCTACTCCGGAACTGGCTGCACCTTTCAATCTGGTAAATTCGGGTACTGCTAATGGAACAGAGGGAAAGATGGTAGGACAAGGAACTGCGTCACCTGCTCTACAGCAATATTTGGTAGATAATCAGGGGAATATCAACTTTCCTGTGTTAGGCGAGATTCATGTAGGTGGATTGACTAAACTGGAAATAGAAAATCTGATTATAGATAAGTTGAAGGTTTATTTGAAAGAAGCGCCGCTTGTAACTGTACGTATTGTTAATTATCGGATTTCGGTATTGGGAGAGGTTGCTAGTCCGGGCAGCTTTGTAGTTTCTAACGAGAAGATTAATTTGTTGGAAGCGCTCGCCATGGCAGGTGATTTGACTATTTATGGTATGCGTGATAATGTGAAATTAATCCGGACAGGACAAGATAACAAGCAGGAAATTATTACTATGGACTTGAATAAGGCTGAAACGGTACTGTCTCCTTATTATCAGCTGCAGCAGAATGATATAATTTATGTGACACCTAATAAGACTAAGGCTAAGAATTCGGATATAGGAACTAGTACAGGATTGTGGTTCTCTGGCGTTTCTATTTTGGTTTCATTAGCCACTCTTTTAGTAACAATATTAAAATAATCTACAATAAGCAAACAGTAATGAAAGAAAATTCGTATGACAATAATATGAGTGAACTGGACGAAGAGAAAGTTAACTATCAGGAACTTCTCTTTAGGTATATAATTCATTGGCCTTGGTTTGTGACTTCCGTTTTGGTTTGCCTAATTGGTGCTTGGGTGTATTTACATTTTCAGACCCCGGTGTATCAAGTCTCTGCTTCTATTATGATAAAAGATGATAAGAACGGTGGAGGTGGTTCTACTTCTGATTTAGAGAATTTGGGAATAGGCGGAATGATCACTTCTACGCAGAGCATTGATAATGAAATTGAAGTATTGCGATCCAAAACGATACTAAAAGAAGTCGTTAATAATTTGGAACTTTATATTACTTACTATGATGAGGATGAATTTCCTAAAAAAGAGTTGTATAAAACCTCTCCGATAATTGTGAATTTGACAGCACAGGAGGCAGATAATTTGCCGGGTGTAGCTATGATTGATATGAAGCTTACGCAGGAAGGTGGTTTGGATGTAAATTTAAAAGTGGGTTTGAATGAGTATAATAAACATTTTGATAAACTTCCAGCGGTGTTGCCTACAGATGTAGGTACATTTGGGTTTGCATTGAAAGATTCTTTATCAAATGGGAAGATAGAAGGGCAGAATGTTACACGAAATATCAGTGCTATAGTTAGTCAGCCATTTGGGGTGGCAAAGGGATATCAATGGGCATTAAGTATAGTTCCAACTTCTAAAGCAACTTCTGTAGCTGTAGTATCGCTAATGAATACAAATATACAGCGCGCTCAAGATTTTATCAATAAATTGATGGAGATGTATAACCGAAATACGAATAATGATAAAAATGAGGTTGCTGAAAAAACAAGAGAATTTATAAATGAACGTATTCAGATTATTGATGAAGAATTAGGTAGTACAGAGGATAAGTTGGAGGCGTTTAAAAGAAACGCGGGTTTAACGGATATTAGCAGTGATGCTCAGTTGGCTGTATCTGGAAATGCAGAATATGAAAAGAAGCGGGTGGAAAATGGGACACAGATTAATTTAGTTCGTGATCTTGCTAAATATATCAATAATCCGTCTAATGAGTATGAAGTGCTTCCTAGCAACATTGGTTTAACAGATAATGGATTGGCTACTCAATTGGAACGTTATAATGAACTTGTCATTGAACGTAAACGTTTGCTTCGTACTTCTACAGAGAGTAATCCGATGATTGTGAATTTGGATATGAGTATTCGTGCTATGAAGGCAAATGTGCAGGCTGCTATTAATGGAACTTTGCAGGGCTTACTTATTGTGAAGGCAGATTTGGACCGTGAGGCAAGTCGCTTTTCCCGTCGTATCAGCGATGCTCCAGGACAGGAACGTCAATATGTAAGTATTGCACGTCAACAGGAAATCAAGGCAGGGCTTTATTTGATGCTTTTGCAGAAACGTGAAGAGAATGCTATAACATTAGCTGCTACTGCAAATAATGCTAAGATTATAGATGAGCCTGCTGCTGAAGGAGGTCCGGTTTCTCCTAAACCTAAAACAATTTACATAATTGCTTTGGTTGTAGGACTGGGATTACCTATTGGTATCATTTTCCTGATTGGTCTGACTAAATTCAAGATAGAGGGGCGTGGCGATGTTGAGAAATTAACAAGGTTACCTATTGTCGGTGATGTACCGTTAACCGACGAGAAAGCAGGTTCTATTGCTGTGTTTGAGAATCAAAATACTTTAATGAGTGAGACTTTCCGTCATATCCGTACTAACCTTCAGTTTATGCTTGAGAATGATCAGAAAGTAATTTTAGTGACTTCGACAGTTAGTGGTGAGGGCAAGTCTTTTATTTCTTCAAACCTTGCAATTAGTCTGTCTTTGTTAGGAAAGAGGGTAGTAATTGTAGGGCTTGATATTCGTAAACCCGGTTTGAATAAAATTTTTAATATCCCCCGAAAGGAGCAAGGAATTACTCAATACCTGTCGAATCCGGAGAAGAATCTAATGGATTTCGTTCAACCTTCGGATGTTAGTAAGAATTTATATATTCTTCCTGGCGGAACAGTACCACCTAATCCTACGGAATTACTGGCTCGTGATGGTTTAGATAAAGCGATTGAAACATTGAAAAAGAACTTTGACTATGTAATTTTGGATACTGCCCCTGCTGGTATGGTTACTGATACTTTGCTTGTAGGTCGTGTTGCTGATTTGTCTGTTTATGTATGTCGTGCTGATTATAGCCGAAAAGCAGAGTTTACCTTGATTAATGAATTGGCTGCTGATAATAAGCTTCCCAATATCTGTACTGTTATTAATGGTCTTGATCTCCAAAAGAAGAAATATGGTTATTACTACGGTTACGGTAAATATGGCAAATACTATGGCTATGGTAAGCGTTATGGCTATGGTTACGGCTATGGAGAACGCAAAGTGAAGGAAGGATAAAGTAAGTACTCAACAATAATAGTATATGAATATAGCAATTGTAGGCACAGGCTATGTTGGCTTGGTGTCCGGTACTTGTTTTGCAGAAATGGGTGCCACTGTGACTTGCGTGGATGTAGACGCAAATAAAATAAACAAACTGAAAGCTGGTGAAATGCCTATTTATGAACCGGGTTTGGAAGAGCTGGTGAAGCGGAATGTAAGTTATGGGCGACTAAATTTCACGACAAACTTGAGCGAAGTCTTGAATGATGTAGAAGTAGTCTTTTCTGCTGTAGGAACTCCACCTGATGAGGATGGTAGTGCCGATCTGAAGTATGTACTTGCTGTCGCTCGTCAATTTGGACAAAATATTAAAAAGTATACAATTTTAGTGACTAAATCAACTGTACCTGTAGGTACTGCTCAAAAGGTGAAAGCTGTCATTCAAGAGGAATTAGACAAGCGTGGGGTGGATGTACCTTTCGATGTGGCTAGTAATCCCGAATTCTTGAAAGAAGGTGCTGCTATTAAAGACTTTATGAGTCCTGACCGGGTGGTAGTAGGTATTGAGAGCAAGAAGGCCGAAGAGGTGATGACTAAGCTCTATCAACCTTTCTTGCTCCAGAACTTCCGTGTGATCTTTATGGATATTCCTAGTGCTGAGATGACTAAATACGCAGCGAATGCGATGTTGGCTACCCGTATTAGTTTTATGAATGATATAGCTAATTTGTGTGAACGAGTAGGAGCTAACGTAGATTATGTACGTAAAGGCATTGGAGCTGATGTGCGTATTGGTCAGAAATTCCTTTATGCTGGTTGTGGATATGGTGGTAGCTGTTTTCCGAAAGATGTGAAAGCATTGGTGCATACAGGTATTGACAATGGCTACCATATGGAGGTAATTGAAGCTGTGGAACGTGTTAACGATCGTCAGAAGAGTATTGTTTATGATAAGCTTATTTGTTTGATGGGTGATGTAAAAGGTAAGACTATTGCTTTACTAGGTCTTGCTTTCAAACCTGATACCGATGATATGCGTGAAGCTCCAGCTTTAGTCGTAATTGATAAGTTATTAAAGGATGGAGCTATTGTGAGAGTATTTGACCCTATTGCTATGCCCGAATGTAAGCGTCGTATTGGTGAGGTTGTAGTCTATACTGATAATTTGTATGACTGTGCTAATGGTGCTGATGCGTTGCTTCTTATGACTGAATGGAGACAATTCCGTTTACCCACTTGGAACGTGATCCAGAAGGTGATGACTGATAAGTATATTGTAGATGGACGTAACATCTGGAATCGTGTGGAGCTGGAAGAAATGGGATTTAGTTATACCCGAATAGGGGAAAAATAGAATGATTATATAATTGCTTTAATTAGTTTAAAATTAGATGTCAACTCTTAAACAAACTATGCTGACGGGGGTGTTTTGGTCAGCTGTAGAAAAATACTCTGCTTTTTTTATATCGCTTATTATCTCAGCGATATTGGCTCGTATATTGAGTCCTTCGGAGTATGGCGTTGTAACGGTTGCATCTGTTATCATCGATTTTTTCGCTTTATTCGTCTCTATGGGCATAGGTCCTGCTATTATACAGTATAAAGATTTGACGGAGACAGATCTTGATTCGATATTTACTGCCACTCTCATACTTGGATTAGTGTTGGGGGGAGTATTCTTTGTTTCTTCATGGACCATAGCAAACTTCTACGATAACCAGTTGCTTGTGCCTATATGTCAGATTTTAGCTGTCAATCTTTTGATGAATTCTGCTAATCTTGTTCCTAATTCATTGATGATGCGTGACTTGCGTTTCAAATTTGTGGCAACACGCTCACTTATTCTTCAAATCATTAGTGGCATTTTTGCTATTATTGTAGCATACTATGGATGGAGTGTTTATGCTCTTGTCATACCGCCAATATTTACAAGTATCTGTGTGTGTGTTATCAATCTGTATTACTATCCACGAAGAATCGATTGGCATTTCAATCTGATTCCGCTGAAGAGAATTTTCTCATATTCTATATATCAGTTCTTATTTGATTCGGTCAACTATTTTTCTCGTAACTTAGATAAACTTGTTATAGGTAGACTCATGAGTATGGATGCACTTGGATATTACGATAAGTCATATCGCTTGATGATGATGCCACTGTCAAAGGTAACGCAAGTCTTGAATCCTGTTCTTCAACCTGTACTGTCTACATTACAGGATGATATAAATGAGATGGAAAAGAAATATGGAAAGCTTGTCTCAATACTCAGTAATGTAAGTTTCCCTTTGGCAATATATTTGCTTTTCACTGCTTATGATTTGATAAACATTGTATACGGTAATAAATGGGATTTGGCAGTTCCTGCGTTTCAAATATTGACGTTATCATTGCCGCTGCAGATGATATTATCATCATCTGGTGGAGTGTTCCAATCAGCGAATTCTACCCAATATATGTTCTTAACTGGAATACGCAACACATTCTTTACCGTTTCTACGCTGTTTATTGCTACTTTTTGGTTCAAGACTATTGAAGCGATAGCATGGTCGTGGAATATTTCGCTCTGCATAAATTTCATACTGACCTATCGCACTATGTATCATTCAGTGTTCCATTGTTCATTTGGAAATTTGTTGTGTCATTTGACCAAGCCATTTATCAGTGCTTCAATGCTGTTTGTTGTAATGCTAATGCAACACTGTTTGTTGCCGATAAGTAATATATATTTATCTTTTGTTGTGAAAACTATATTGGCGATAGCTGTAACGTTTCTCTTTATTCGCTTGGTAATGCATACTACACCTATGGCTATTCTGAAATCTATTAAGAGTTAGTAAATATGTTATTAAAACAGGTCTTCATAAAATATCGGAATCTCTTTAAGGCTTCAGCTAAAGCCTCTTGTGCAGCAGAATATCTGCGTCGTAGATTGGTGATGGAACAGAACATTTTGCATCTTCATGAATCAGGTATTGTTGATACAAAGTATTGTGACCATGAAATTATCGTATCACTTACCACTTATGGCAAGCGTTTTTACGATGTGGCTATTACCATCGAGAGTATTATGGAACAAACAATGAAGGCTAACCGCATTATATTATGGATAGATAACTCATACAAAGGAAGGCCGTTGCCAATAAATTTGCAATTACTTCAGAAGCGTGGTTTGGAGGTTGAATATTGCAAAGATATTCGTTCTTACACCAAACTTGTGCCTGCATTACGCAAATATCCGGAAGCTGCTGTTATCACTATCGATGATGATTTGATATATAAGTACGATGTGTTAGAACATCTCATTGTTGCTTACCAACAAAATCCAGCTTTCATTTATTGCCACCGTATGCATAAGATGAGACTGGATGCTAATGGTAATTTGTTGCCTTATTTTTTATGGGAATGGGAGAGCACAGACACTGTACCTTCACATTTCAATCTACCAACAGGTGTGGGGAGTGTACTATATCCACCTCATTGTATGGCTCCTGAGGTTATAGACGAAAATACCTTTCTTGGTATCTGCAAGTTTGCTGATGATATATGGTTTAAGGCTATGGCATTGAAAGCTGGTACTAAGAGCCAATTGGTTCATTCTACCGATTTACATGGTAACGATTATGTAGTAAACGAGGATGTGCAAGATGTTGGTTTAATCAATATCAATGGTGGTCAGAATCTTAATGATACCCAGTTAAAAGCTGTATTTGAGAAGTATGATCTTTATAAACTACTTCACGAATGAAACAATACTGGATTGATGTTTACAAGGGATTTGCTATTATTACTGTAACGATGGCACACATAATACCAGAATACAGGTTTTTCTACTTGTTTCATATGCCAATGTTCTTTTTTTAGCGGGTTATACGTTACATCCTACATTTCATGACATATCAAGAAACGATAATCAAGTTTATTGCTTCCTATCATAGTGCTCTATGTGCCTTTTTATCGTATTGATATCTTGTGTATTGGTAATAAATAAAACAGGAGAGGTAAATCTGCTGATAAACAATTAGTTAATGGGGATGTCTGTTGTACATGTCATTTATTCATTGGTGGTTGCATACAAGGAGACGTTTCCTGAAGTCAAACTATTATCGGTAGTATTCTTGGGTGATAAAATAAATATTTATGCAAACAAAGATAATTTACGTTCTGGTTAGTTCTCTTGAGGATATTTACTATGAGCAGTGTCTGGTGTCGGTATATTCGTTGAGAAAATATCACAAAGATGCAGAGGTGGTGGTGCTGGTTGATGATGCTACTGCTGCGTCACTTACTGGCAATCGTTCGCTGTTAGCCACACTGGCTACAGAGATTAAAGTGATTGATACGCCTATAGAATATACGTCTTTGCAGCGTTCACGTGTTATCAAGACCAGTATTCGCAAGCATGTCAGTGGTGACTTCATGTTCATCGACACCGATACTGTCATTTGCGCTCCCCTTGATGATATTGATAATATTGAGGCAGATCTTGCCATAGTGCCAGACTTCCATGTGTCTTTTGCTGAATATCCATTCCGAGGTTATATGCTCAGCGAGATGTATCACTTGTTTGGGCAGGATGTAAGCCATGTGGTGGATTACTTTAATTCTGGTGTTATTTATGCTAAGGATACAGAGATGGTACATCGTTTTTTTGAACAGTGGAACGAGAACTGGACTTATTCTGCTATTGAGAAGAATAATCCGAAGGATCAGCCGGCGCTATTGAAGACCGATGCTGATGCGGGTCAGGTGATCCGTGTACTTGATGGTAAATACAACTGTCAGATTGCAGCTAGCATCCGTTATCTTTACTCTGCCAAGATACTCCATTTTTTTAACGCTCGTTTCTTTGCTCACAATAATATCCATCCATTCTACAGTTCTGATTTCTACTTGCGAGTGCGTAATGAAGGCTTTACTCATGAAATCGATGAGATGATAAACAATGTGAGAATGTTATTTGATGCATACTCTACTCCTATATCACGCCCTGAATTTGAGTATTTGTCATCACCTGAAGGACATATTATGATGGCACTTAGGGAGAAATGTGGATGGAAATGGAGTGTGATGAGTATAATATTGAAAATTTTTAGAAGGATTTCTTGAGTATAACTGTGATTTTGTGGTACAGAAAGAAATAATTATTTGTAGTAAATATAACAATGATAGTATGAATGAGGTGAAAGATCTTATTTTCATGCTAATTAGCTTTATGCATATATACTTATTTGACAAAAATGTTAATATCTAAGTTTAGTGGTTTATTTGTATAAAATTGTCTTTTACTATATGAGTAACTCAAATTTATGAGTCCACTTAAAAAGGTCAGACGAATATTAATAAAATGAGTTATAGTAATTCGATAAGGCGTATAAGAGTACTTGCTACTTTGATAATTGTACTATATCATTGTTTTTGTCCTTTTTTAAGTCATGGTGGGTGGAACATGTATGATAATACAACAATAGAGTCGTTTGGACATTGGCTGTGTAATATAGTACTTGCAGACAAGATGCTTCCTACGTTTTTTATAATGTCAGGCATGCTCTACTTCTCTTCCCGTAAACATAAAGTTGAGAAGAAGGTGTTGTTGATTTTGAATAAATTTGATAGGCTTCTTGTTCCATATGCTTTGTTCATGACTCTTTATTTCGCTGTGATAGAACCATTGACGGGGCCAAATAGCTCACCTGGTCATCTTTGGTTTTTGACAATACTATTCTCATGTTTTACTATTGCAATATTTTTGAGAAAAGTAGATACAAGGATTCTCATTGTGTTCTCTTTTCCTCTGATGTTTTTTGCAAGTAGATTAGGCGATGTAAATCTTTTGATATTTGATGTGAGTAAAATAGTATCGTATATGTTTTGGTTTTTTGCGGGTTGGATAGTGAGCAATTATTATGAGCAGATAAAAAACATGAACCGTTTGTTATTGAGAATAAGTATTTTGCTATGGATAACATGTGTTTGTTTTGAATTTCCTTTTAAACAAACACTTCTGTATATAATGTTTAATCTACTCTTGTTCCATTTTATTTCTGATAAACCATTTACGAATACTGTCTTTTCAAGAGTAATATTAGCCTTAGATAAATGTAGTTTTGCAATATATCTGATTCATCATTTTATTATAGTTCTTTTACTTCGAAATTCACTTGTGAGTCAACTGTACATAATGTATCCAATTATCTCCGTTGTAGGTATGTTTTGGGTAGCTTTAATGATGAGTTATGGAATAGCGATTTTTTTTCATAAAATGGAATTTAAATGGTTCTAGTAGAACTTTATTAAATACAATCAAACGAAATTTAGCATATTTATGACAAAGACGTATCTTTTTGATTTTCTTGAATATTCAAGATGTAGTACAACATACGATGCATCTACCAAACCAAGAGAAGACTCAGTACAATCTTTTGGAGAGTCAGGTGTTGTATGTTTATCACCAAAATATATTTCTTTTTCGGGTAGTAGGAATAATTTGGTAAGTAGCTTAAAGCATCTATGGAATAATGCGTTACTTAAATTACAGTTTGCAATGGGACGCTTTGCTGTAAAAGAATCAATTGTATTTATGCAATATCCCCAATATAGTCTTAAGCCAGAGAATTTTGAATTTGTAACAAAGTATTTTAAGCAACGAGGGAATAAGGTTATTTTTTTTGTACATGATTTGAATGCATTACGCTATAAGGAAAAAAGTTATGGAGATAGTTTACTATTTCAACTTGCGGACATGTGTATTTTGCACTCTCAAAAAATGGTTGAAGAATGTAAAAAGTACGGATATGAGGGCCCGGCTATTGTTTTGGAGTTTTTTGATTATTTATCAGATTATGAAATTCCATGTCAAACAGATTTACGTAAAGTGAAACTCATTTTTGCAGGAAACCTGAATAAAAGTATATTTCTGGCAGATTTTTGTAAAGAAGACATTTTTGATGAAATGTTCCAAATGTATTTGTATGGAGGATCGTGCGATTTTGTATTATCACATCATATAATATATAAAGGTCGTTTCAGTCCGAGTAGTATTAATGAAATTGAGGGTAATTGGGGCTTGGTTTGGGATGGAGAATCTGTAAATACCTGTAATGGCATCATGGGAGAATATCAAATGATAAATGCTCCATTCAAATTTTCACTTTATTTAGCAGCAAATCGTCCTGTAATAGTATGGAGTAAGAGTGCGATGGCAGAATATGTGCGAAAGTATCATTTGGGTATTTGTGTTGATAGTCTTAAAGATATTCCTGTTACTGTAGCAGCTTTGACTAATGATGAACTGTTGACAATTGTTACTTCAGTAAAAGAAGTATCAAAACAAGTTAGAACAGGTGTTAAGTTGAAAAATGCAATATGTAATGCAATAGAATTGTGCGTAAATGGGTGATAGACAAGTTAAGGTATCAGTGTTGGTACCAATATATAAAGTTGAGAAGTATTTGCACCGCTGTCTTGATTCGGTTATTTCACAAAACTTCCAAGACTATGAGTTGGTGCTTGTAGATGATGGTAGTCCTGACAATTGTCCTGCCATTTGCGATAAGTATCAGAGTAGGTATCCAGATATAGTTAAGATTATTCATAAAGAGAATAAGGGGCTTCCTTCTGCTCGTTTAGCTGGGTTTGAGGTGGCAAAGGGCGAATATGTTATTTTTGTAGATTCTGATGATTATATGGCATCTGGTTCTTTGCAAGCGTTATATAGTGAGATTTCAAAAGGGTATGATGTGGTAAGAGGACGTATAATGCGGGAAGACTTGCAGACTGGTAATCAGTGGCATGAACAATATAATTATGATGGTAGAACTATTACAAGTAATGATGAGTACTTCAAGGCTGTGATGGTTCAGAAGATTCCTCCTTATCTCCATAGTGGTATCTATAGAAAGGACTTGTTTGATATAGGGATGTTTCAGAAGCTAGTTGATTCAGGTATCAGTCTTGGGGAGGATTGGATTATAAATGTTGCAATATCATATAGGGTAAAAAAATTTAAGTCTATAGATATGCCATGTTATTATTATTGCGTGAACTCTGCTTCTATGATATATACTTCACTGTATTCATATAGGTTGAATGATATAGTTGAACAATTGCTTTACAGTTTGACAGAGCATTTTCCTATAGAATATAAGCGTTGGGTTAAGAGTAATCGAATGGCAACTAACCTGTATAGTGCATTTGTGCCAGAACTTGGATATGATGCAATTCATTATGACAATGTTAGAGCTTTTATTAATGATGACAATAACTTTGCTTTATTAAAGACTCATATAGATTTACGATTTGTTAAGTTTGCGAAGCATAAGCTACTGTTTCGCTTCTATTCAAAAGTGTTTTGTTGGCTCTATATGAAATTCAAACTTAAAGGAGTATCCAGAAAGGTGTTGCAATGAAGTCGTTGCTATTTATTACAAATTTCTATCCTGATCCGCAGCACGGGGGCATAGAACGAGTAACAAACATCCTTGCTGAAAGTTTTGCAGAACAAGGTATAATATGTCGTTGTATATACCTTTATTCTTGTGAAGTGAATCTAAAGTGGGATTATTTGCCCTGCCAACTTATCAGTGCACAATATGATAAGCAAGTTTACATAGAGTATATACAGAGGTACAATATTGACATTATTATTAATCAGAGTAATCTTTACTATAGTCCATTTTTACGTGAGGTGTGCAATGTTACTGGAGCGAAACTTATAACTTGCCTGCATAATAGTACAGAATGTAAGGCACAACATTATAGAGAGGCAGTCAAAGGTGCTTTGGGTATGAAGAAGATACTTATTTCTATTGGTTACCCTTTGTTCGCATTTCAGAGTAGTAGGAAATTGAGAAAACAGCATAGAAAAAGCTACGATGTGTCTGATTTGACAGTTCTGTTATCTCAATCACTCATTAAATCTTATGCAGAGGTGCTGGGTTTGGGAAATAATCATCATAAGATGACATTCATAAATAATCCTCTATCATTTCAATATAAGATGGAAGAGAGTGAGCTACAGCAGAAACAAAAGTTAGCCTTGGTGGTAGCAAGACTATATGAACCGCAAAAGAAGCTATCATTACTGTTTAAGATTTGGAAACAGGTTGAAAATGAGGGAAATGATTGGCAACTTGTGATTGTCGGTGATGGCCCAGATCGAGCATTGTATGAAGAACAAGTAAAATTGTATGGACTAAAAAAAGTTTCTTTTGAGGGGAGGCAAACCTCATTTGAGTATTATCGTAAGTCTTCTATATTTTGTATGTCGTCTACTTGGGAAGGCTTCCCAATGACTTTATTGGAGTCATTACAGATGGGAGTTGTACCAATAGCAATGAACACTTTTCCTGCAATACAGGATATATTGAATGACGGAGAAAATGGCTATGTAGTTGAATGGGGTGATATATTTTCTTTTGCTCGGCATCTTATGGAGCTATTGGGTAATGAAGATATGTTGAGAAGTATGCAACAAAAAGCACTTGTATCTTCCGAGCGATTTGCAATAGGAAATATAACGCAAAAATGGATAAACATATTTAACACATTATCAAAATGAGAAAAGCATATATAATTCTGACAAGTTGGCGATTCTTTTTCCATTGGCTATATTTCAAGAATGCTCATAATCGCAATGATATGGAACAGGACTTATTACGGAATCTGAATCAATTCTGCTGGCCTACAGAGAAAGTTACATTTTATGGCTTTTGTTATCTAATGACTTTCTACATTATGTTTCGCAATATATTTTATGCTCGTGTGGGGAGAGAACATCATTGGTGGATGAAGGGATTGTGCATTCTTGCTGCACCACAACAATTTCTTGATATTACTTCAACTGGAGAATTGGGAGGAGGTTTGATAGTGCAACATGGATATAATACACTTATTTCTCCTGCTAAGATGGGGAAAAACTGTTGGATAAATCAAGGTGTGAGCATTGGACATCGCACGAAAGTTGGTCAGCCTGTTATTGGTGATAATGTGCGCATTGCTGCTGGAGCCTTGGTTCTTGGTGCTATAAAGATTGGGCGTGGTGCTACTGTGGCTCCAGGTGCTGTGGTAATGAAGCATGTGCCTCCGTATGCTATTGTGACTGGTAATCCTGCGAAGATTATAGGCTTCAATATGACACCGGAAGAAGTGGTGGAGTTTGAGGCAAAGGAATATCCTGAAGAAGAGCGTATACCTTTGATAAAACTTCAGAAGAATTATGAGAAACATTATATAAACAAACGTGAAGAAATCGCAGAATTTTTGTCATAAATATGTATACACTAAAAGAATACAAGAGAGCATGCAAAAATTTGCAGCTTGATACAAAAGAGATAAAAGTGGCGCTGTTAGGAGATACAGCTACGCAGTTTTTGGCTACTTCAATAAAGGGTGAGGGATTACTAAGAGGTTATAATGTAAATCTTTTCGAGGCAGAATATAACCAAGTGGAACGTCAGGTGATGGATCTTACTAGCGATTTATATAAATTTGGTGCTGACTACACTGTTGTGTTTCAGTCAACGCATAAGTTGTTGGAAAAATACAGTATTTTAGAGTCTGCCAAGCAGGTGCTGTTGGCAGAGGAACGCCTAGATTTCATCCGTCTGTTGTGTGAACAAGTGAAAGGACGTATTATTTACTACAACTATCCTGAGATAGATGATACGGTATTTGGTAGTTACGCCAGCAAAGTGCAAAATTCGTTTACCTATCAGCTTGCCAAACTGAATTTCGAATTAATGAACCTCTCGCAACAATATCATAATCTTTTTTTGTGTGATCTTGCAGGTGTGAGTGCTAAGAAGGGTAGGGATATGATGTTTGATTCATCGGTATATGTCAACACCGAGATGATACTAAGCCTTGACGCACTACCTTATGTGGCTTCACGAACAGTAGATATTATTGCCGCTGTTGAGGGGAAGTTCAAAAAGTGTCTGATATTAGATCTTGATAATACAGTTTGGGGGGGGATAGTTGGTGATGATGGTTGGGAAAATATTCAAGTGGGTCATGGATTAGGCATTGGTAAAGCATTTAGTGAGTTTCAGCAGTGGGTAAAGAAGCTGAAAAAACGTGGTATCATTATCGCAGTGTGTTCTAAAAATGATGAGAAAAAGGCGAAGGAACCATTTGAGAAAAATCCTGAAATGGTGTTGAAATTAGATGATATAGCCGTGTTCGTGGCAAATTGGGAGAATAAGGCTAATAATATCCATACTATTCAGAGTATATTGAATATTAGTTTTGACTCGATGGTATTCCTCGATGATAATCCGTTTGAGCGTAATATGGTGCGAGAGAATGTGGCTGGTGTAACTGTACCTGAATTGCCGGAAGATCCAAGTGACTATTTGGAATTCCTTTACTCACAGAATCTCTTTGAGACTGCCTCGTATAGTGAGGATGACAAGGAACGTACCAAACAGTACCAGGTGGAGGCTAAACGTGTATCGATGCAGAAGAGTTTTACTAACGATGCAGACTTCTTGAAGTCACTTGATATGGTGAGTGTTGTAAAGGGCTTTGATAAGTTCAATATTCCTCGTGTGGCACAGTTGTCGCAACGTAGTAACCAGTTTAACTTGCGTACGGTACGCTACACCGATGCAGAGATTTTTGCTATAGAAAAGAATGATAACTATGTTACTTTCTCGTTTACGTTAAAAGATAAGTTTGGTGATAATGGGCTTATATGTGTAATCATTCTAAATAAGAAGAATACAGAAACATTGTTTGTTGATACTTGGTTCATGAGTTGTCGAGTGCTGAAGCGAGGCATGGAAAATTTTGCACTCAACACTATTGTGGAATGGGCTAAGATCAATGGCTTTAAAAAGATTGTGGGGGAATACTTGCCTACCGCTAAGAATGCAATGGTAGAACAACACTATCCAAATCTTGGATTCACTAAGATAGAGGGGGGAGAAACTATGCAATATGTACTTGATGTTAACTCATATAAACCTTTTGAGTGCTACATAAAAAGGATAATAGAGTAATATGGAAACCATCAACCCCACAGATAATTGTTTTAATTTTATTCGGCTTTATGCATGTATCAATGTGTTGTTGTATCACATAGGATGGTTTATGGCTGTTAAGGTGCCTGTATTAAGTAGTTTGGTGAACCCCATTAATGGCGTGCCTGTATTCTTTCTGATAAGTGGTTTCCTAATATGGTTATCTATAGGTAGAACAAAGGATTTTAAATCATTTTGTATAAAAAGAGTCTTGAGATTATATCCCGAATTGTGGTTTAGTATTATCATTGAAGTAGTGTGTTTACTATTATTCTATGAAGGAATTGACATAGATGATTATTTACAGATGATAATACTTCAATCAACAGTGTTTCCCAATCATACTCCTGCAGCGTTTGATTCGTATGGCATAGGCTCTTTGAATATTTCACTATGGACTATTCCTATCATTATTCAATTTTATATCTCTATATGGTTCTTGTATAAGTGGTTAGATAAAAAAACAATAAGGGAATGGATAATTGTTATGCTTTTAAGTATCGTATGTGGAGTTATAATAGAATTGAAGTTACTTAATTTTTTGCCAGCGATAGTAAATAAAGTGATAGGGTTATCAATTTTATCATATCTGTGGATGTTTTTGTTTGGTAGTTTTGTGGCAAAGTTTTTTAGTGTTATTATGCCATTCCTTGTTAACTATTGGTATGTTAGTTTAATTGCATTGGCTATAAATGAGCTCTATCCTTTCTCTGTCGTCATTGTACCATATACATTAATAGGTTCAGTTTTATTGGCTTGCAGTATCTTCGGCATAGCGTACAGATTTAAGAAAATCAAAATCAAGCACGATGTGTCTTATGCGATATATTTATATCATATGCTATTTGTAAATGTAGCTATCCAAATAGGATACAGAGGTAATGTAATGGCCGTAGTAATAATTATTGCTTTGTCATTCATCTTTGCGTATTTCTCAACGATGGCTGTTGATAAATTTTATAAAAAAATCAAGTTAAAAGCAATATAAACCATTAAAGAAAAAATGATAGAACTTTTTAAGAATATGTCACTTGTGACTCATCAATTTGTGGTAACACAGGAAGTATACAAGGCATTTCAGATATGTAGTGGTGATATGAATCCACTACATACAGATTTGGAATTTGCAAAGAGTAAGGGATTTCCGGAATGTGTGATGTATGGTAATATAATCAATGCGTTTGTGAGTACACTGATTGGAATGTGTTTGCCATCTCCAGATGTGATTATTCACTCACAAGATATTCAATACAAGAAACCTGTGTTTATGAATGATGTGTTAGATGCTGAAATAAGAGTGGAAGAAGTTTTTGAAAGTGTAAATACAGTGGAATTAAAGTTTACTTTTCGTAATCAATATAGTCAGGTGGTGTCAAAGGGGCATGTACAAATTGGAGTGATATGAATATTTTAGTGACAGGTGGGACAGGTGGCTTAGGTAGAGCTATTGTTGAACGATTGGCACAATGTGCCGACAATCTTATATATTTTACATATTGTAGTTCGGACATCAAAGCAACTGCGATAACAGAAAAGTATGCAAATACTATCGCTTTTAAGTGTAATCAGACGAAGTTGGAGGATGTAGAAAGGCTTGTGACGGTTATTAAGACATGGAACCTTGATGTGTTGGTGAATAATGCGTGGGTCGGTTCACCTAGAGGAATACGCTTCCATAAATTGGAAAGTGAACAATTAATGGAGTATTTTCAGAATAATGTGTTGTCTTTGGTTGCCATTACACAGGCTGCATTGGAGGGAATGCGTAAAAGAAAGAATGGTCATATCGTAACTGTGTTAACATCTTCACTTGTAGGCATTCCTCCACTGGGTTATGGTATGTATGGTGCCACTAAGGCGTATGTAGCTCAATTGGCGAAGACATGGAGTAAAGAGTATATTAAGGTCGGTATTACTAGCAACTGTGTATCACCAGGATTTATGCAGACTGACTTTACTGCTGAAACAGATGAACGTGTGATAGAACAGTTGACTGAAGAGCATCCACTGAAACAGATATTGAAGCCTGAAGATGTGGCGCAGGTGATCGAATCTTTGGTGTATGCACCGAAACATGTGAATGGGGTAACAATCCCTGTGAATGCAGGCATGGAGATTTTATGAATTTCATGATTTATATAAGATGATACGTAAATTATTAGGATAAACTTTAAAAATAAATGAAAATGACAAAGAATGAAATTATGGTGCAGATACAAGAAATTTTCTGCGATGTGCTTGATAACGAGGATATTGTATTGACAGATACTACTACTTCTGATGATATAGAGGAGTGGGATTCACTGAGTCATATTCAGCTTGTGGTGAGTATAGAGAAGTCTTTTAAGTTAAAATTCACAGCGGCAGATATCTCTAGTTGGGGGAACGTAGGAGAGATGTGTGAAGCAATTGCGGCAAAGGTATAACAATTTGAGGTTCTTTATTCAAGAATACATCAGTATTATCAATCATTGCTATAGTCAAAATGTCTCAAAGAGATACTTCATTAGACAGTGTTGGAGGATTGATGATCCTTCATATGATATCCTTTCATCTGCGTGGATATCTGGGATATGAAGTGCTGGATTTGGAAAACTTCCTTTTTTTCTTTTTCATGCCATGGTTTTTTTTCAAGGCAGGTATGTTTTGGAAAATGGATAGTATTAAGAATGTTGTTGTCAAAGGTTATTGTCGTTTATTAAAACCCTTTATTATATTTTCTATAATCGGTCATCTCTGTTTTTGCATAAGGCTATTTGTTGAGCGTGATTATAACTGGGTACACTATGTTTTGTCTCCATTTAAGGCGTTGTTGAGATATGGTTGTGTAGCAGGTAATGAACCTCTTTGGTTCTTATTGTCGTTGTTTGTAATAAGGGTTTTATATACCTTATGCGCAAATTACAAGATACACTTTGTAATAGTGTTATTTGTAACAGCTTTGGTTGGATTCTTGTGCAATCTATATGCTCCTATAACAGAACCTCGCTATTTAGGAAATGTCAGTACTGGACTGTTCTTTTTTACAATGGGCAATTGGCTTTCTAACAGAACTTTAGAAGTAGATGGTAAAATACAATTTATAATAGCTATTACCTTGATACTATACATAGTATATCCATCTGCAGTGGATTTGTTTTATAATAAGGTGTTATATGGTAACTACTTTATATGGATGATTCATAGTGTACTTTGTATTATAACAATCAATTATTTGTTCAGGCGTTATCCAATGATAGATGTAGTTGGACTGAAATATGTAGGCAGAGACAGTATGATATATTTTGTTATTCATCGTCTAATTATTTATAGTGTACAGAGCTTTTTTATTTATTTAGGATATGGCGAAATTAATATTCCAGAATTTTGGACTGCTCTTATTTTGAGTATAATAATACTGCCAGTGGCAGCTAAATACATAAAAGTGTAATGTTTTCGGGGACAATTATTAGAAAAATGATTAAGAAATATGGCAATAAAATATGATTATTTAATAGTAGGAGCAGGTCTCTTTGGAGCAGTATTTGCTTATCGAGCTAAAAAGGCCGGAAAGAGGTGTTTAGTAATTGACAAGCGAAATCACATTGGTGGCAATGTATACTGTGAGAACATTGCTGGCATCAATGTGCATAAGTATGGTGCACATATTTTCCATACATCAAATAAGGTTGTGTGGGAGTTCGTAAATTCTATCTCGGAGTTTAATCGCTATACTAATTCGCCTGTGGCTAGTTACAAAGGTAAGTTGTATAATTTACCTTTCAATATGAATACTTTCTACCAAATGTGGGGAGTATGTACTCCGCAGGAGGCGCAGGAAAAGTTGGAACAACAGCGTGCAGAGGCATTGGTAAAATTGAATGGAAGAGAACCTGCCAACCTTGAAGAACAAGCACAGTTGCTTATTGGAAAGGATATCTATGAGGCATTGATCAAAGGTTACACAGAGAAACAATGGGGGCGCCCTTGTACGGAACTTCCCGCTTTCATCATTCGTCGTTTGCCGGTACGTATGATTTTTGACAATAATTACTTCAATGATAGATACCAAGGTATACCTGTGGGGGGATATAACAAGTTGATTGAGAGTCTATTTGAGGGTGCTGATGTGCAACTAGAATGTGACTTTTTTGATACAGTGAATTCCATTAATTGTATGAACTGGCGTGGGATAGCTAAAAAGCTAGTCTATACAGGGCCTATTGATCAATTTTATGATTACAAATTCGGTCATTTGCAGTATCGCACAGTGGTATTTGAAACTTGTATTGAAAATACAGTTAACTACCAAGGTAATGCAGTGGTGAACTACACAGAGCGGGAGATACCTTATACCCGAGTTATAGAGCACAAACACTTTGAAATGTTTGGTGCTGAAATAGAGACCTGTTCGAAAACTGTCATAAGTAAGGAATATTCTATAGAGTGGAAACCTGGTATGGAACCATACTACCCAGTGAATGATGCACAGAATAATAGACTGGCAGATAAATATCGTGAAATGGCAAAAGCAGAGACAGATATCATCTTTGGTGGGCGTTTAGCAGACTATAAGTATTATGATATGGCGCTAGTAATAGAATTGGCAATGCGTTGTGAGGTGTAAAATAGGATTTATAGAAGAATATGATAGGTTTATTAAAAGACATATTTGGTGGTATAATAACAGTATTAAAAAGTAAGTATAAATTAATTTTTATTCTCTTTGCTTTATGGATATACCGTATTGATTTTATACCAGAAGATGGGTCTGGTATAGGAAAAGCAATACAAATAGTGTCTTTGTTTGGATTATTAGCTATATTATATAGGAAAAGTCCGAATTTATTCTCTTTTTCTTACCAACAAACGCCTATCCAAATTCGGTCATTATTGTGGTTATACAGTTTTGCTGTAATAAGCACATTATGGGCATTCATTCCATCGTTTGCATTCTTCTTGGCTTTCCAGAATTTAGTGATGATAATGCTCTGGATATGGATAATGTCACTTTTTAGGACTTTCAAACAAATGGAAAAGCTTTTTATAATAGTCTGTATATGTGTAGCAGTTTTTGAATCTATAGGAGCGCGTGCTGTTGCATTTGGTTTTTCTCCGTTTATACACTTTCTTCCAGGAGCATCTACGGGAGCTCTTACATTTTCTTATTGTGTTGGCGAATACTTGTCTAACAAATGTAAAGATAGGGATAGAAGGGGCTTTTTAATGGCTTCAATGATCATTAGTCTTATCGTGATGATAACAAGTACAAGTAGCGGTGCTAATGCCTCTGCTGTGGGGGCTTTGGGGATAGCTTTGCTTTTTTCTGGCAATTTATTTTTATCATTTGTATTTATTGGGATAAGTCTTACATTATATTTGAATCCTAACTTAGTAGAATCTTTAATGATGTGGTTGATGCCAGGAAAAACAATGGAATCAATTAATACAGCTTCGGGTAGAACTGTGTTGTGGGAGCTTATAAAAATAAAAACTGCAGAGAGGCCATTGATTGGTTGGGGATTTGCATGTATCGAACGTGCAATTGGAACTGAATTTTTAGGAGAAACAACGAGTGATGCCCATAGTAATTTTGTAGGAATGTATGGTAGCTTGGGGATTATTGGCTTACTATTATTTGTTTTTCATTTAGGTGTACATACTTTAAATGCATTTAAGAATCGTGTAAAGTTAGGCTATCTTGGTATTTTATGTGCTACTATTTGTGCAATAGTAAATAGTTATTCCTATGGCTTTTTATCTGGAAAGACATGTTCTATTACTATCGTTTATTTTGGTCTTGTTGTTCTTTCATATTATTACTCAAATATAAAATATTATGAGTAGAGATTTGAGTGATAGAATAAAAATTGCTAGTTTCCTTTGTACTATCATGGTGATACTTCGTCATTCGCTTAACCATGTGGCATTTTGGGGTGAGTGGCGAGGGGATCTTTTGGCTGGTGTTGTTGAAGGTGGTTTTTCAACCACCACAGAAATTGCTGTTCCTTATTTCTTTTTAGTATCAGGTTTCTTCTTTTTTAAACATTCATATTATGGAGAAGGTAAATATTGGACCATGTTAAAAAAAAAGGGATATACGCTATTTATTCCTTATTTAATATGGAATGTTATAGGTCTGATTGAACAAATAGTAGCTGGGCAATATCACAAGACTGAACTTCATGATATTCTATATGACCTTATTTTAAGTGAATGGAATGGACCGCTGTGGTATGTTAGGACATTAATGATTTTTATGCTTCTTGTGCCATTTTACGGATGGATTTATAATCTTAAAAATAAAATGGTATTAGTAGTAACGCTATTAGTTGCCTTTTATACGTGGAGAACTGTTGATTGTTCTATTTTATCTACGGAAGGAATTATATTCTTTCTATTTGGAGGATTATTCTGTTACTATGAAAAATATTTGGAGCATAAAATCAATATAAAGTTATTGGCCGCACTATTCGCTTTATGGATAATTATTTCATTTGTTCGGCCATGTTGGAGCATTGGGCTACATAAGGTAAATACATTGTTGGGGATTTTTGTTTTTTGGCAATTGTTGCCATTATGTTCAGATCGCTTAAAGTCTATTATTTTGCCGTTATCAAGTTTGTCTTTTTTTGTATATGTAAATCATGTATATCCTTTGAAAGCAATAAAGTTAACTATTGCTTCCCTATACCCGAAGAATGAGGTTGCTGCACTTGCAGTTTATTTTATTGCACCAATTATTGTATTAATCATTTTTCTATTTATAGGCAATCTTATGCGGCGTTATATTCCCAATGTTTTGAACATTGTAACGGGAGGGAGAATTTAAAAATTGTGATATATGAAAGTACTGTATTGTACATCGGTGTTTTTGGACTACCGAATACCATTTTTTAAACGATTGGTGAGACTTTTTGATGGGCAATTTTATGTGATGTACTCACCTAGGAGGTATCAGTTGATACATCGTGAAGATTTGGTAGAAAAGATTCATCAGGAATTGGGTGAGAATGCTATTGCATTTAATGGTGATCATCTGTTTTGTACTAAGGAAATGTCATTTAAAAGAATGAGTTATGAACATGGGAAGAAAATTCCTATAATACGGGGGTTGATAAAAGCGGTTGGTAAGGTAAAACCTGATGTTTTGATAACAGAAGGCTTTTTTCAATGGACTCCACTGGTAACATTTTATGCTACTTTGCATCGTATACCTGTTTATATGGGCTATGAACGTACTCCGTGGACAGAGCGCAATTCGACATTTTTGCATAAATGGCATAGAAAGTTTACTGATATATTCATGACGGGTTATTTAGTGAATGGTAGTGAGACGAAAAAATATTTAGAGTCACTGAATATAAAGAGGGAGAAAATACATATTACTGGTATGAGTGCTGATAGTGCCGGATTAGTAAGGGATGTGGAGAAGGTTTCCCATTTAGAAAATACTTTATTACGGAATAGATTCATAGGGGACAAGGGATTATTATACTTATTCATAGGAAGAATTTCTGTTTTAAAGGGGGTTCCTCATTTATTAAAAGCATGGGAGCAGCATACTGTGTATTTTCCTGAAGATAGACTGATTTTAGTTGGAAAAGGTGATATGCTTTCTAAATTAGCAAAAGATTATGCACAATGTGATACAGTTTTTTTTGAAGGTTCTATACCATATACTCGCGTGCACCTATATTATGCAATATCCGATGTCTTTATTCTTCCGACTTTAACTGATAATTGGAGTTTGGTAATACCAGAAGCTATGGCATGCGGCTTGCCTGTGGCTACTTCTATTTATAATGGTTGTCATGTGGAATTAATTAAGGAGGGTGTCAATGGCTTTATATTTGATACATTCAAGGAAGAAACTATTGTGACAGCACTTGGCAATTTTCATGGTAGGGATTTGCAAGCTATGGGTAAGGCTTCTGTAGAGATAGAATATGAGTTTGATACTGAGCATTGTGCACAGCGAGAATTTGATGCTATAATGAAAAAATGAAAAGAAAAGTAGTATTTCATATTATTTCACATCTTGATTTAGGAGGAGCTGAGCGCGTAGCGGTCAATATCTCAAAATCCCCAAATTCAAACTTTGAATACCATATTGTGGAGGTGGTTAAAGCCGCTTCGGAGTTTTCTAATTCTTTGAAAAAGGAATTGGAATTTTGCAATGTTCAATATCATTGTTCTCCATTTTGTAAAAATAAACTTGCAATATGCTTGTTCTGGAGTTGGTTTCTGTTTATTTATTTAAAGTATAAACCAAGTGTTATTCATTCTCATACCGAGGTTCCGGACTTTGCACTTTGGTTGTTTCGCAAAATAGCTTGGTTGTTCTTTTGGATTCGTCCACGCTATGTACGTACAATACATAATACACAGTTGTGGAATGATTGGAGTAAGATAGGTTATGCGGTAGAGAAGTTTTATATTAAACATCACTGTAGTGTAGCAATATCTCATGCTACACAAAAAAGCTATAAACAAAAGTATGGTGGTGAATTACCTCAAATTATCTATAATGGTCTTGAAGAAGTTAGACAAGAATTATTTGAGGGAATAAAGGAAGATAAAATTAATGTGTTGTTTGCAGGCAGATTAGAGCATCAAAAAGGTATAGATGAGTTGATTGCTATTGTTTTAGAGTTGAAGGATGATGATAGGTTTCAATTCACTATAATTGGAGATGGGAGTATGAAGGAAAAACTTTATACAGCTTGCATAGGGTTGAAAAATGTAACCTTACTTGATAAATATTATGGATTAAATAGGTGCTTATCATCATTTGACTATCTTTTTATGCCTTCTAATTATGAAGGCTTTGGTTTGATTGCGGTAGAAGCAATGATGGCTCATACCTTACCTATTATCAATTTTTGTGCTGGTCTTGATGAAATAGTACCAGAAGGTTGGTCATTGGCTGTTCGTAATAATAGTGTGGCAGATTTTCGAAGGATTTTCAATAATTTGCCATCTTGTGAAGATTATAAGAAGCTAACACAAAAAGTATATGATTTTTCGTTGAGCCATTTTTCAATGGCAAAGATGCAAAGCGAGTATGAGAATCTATATAAAGAGATCGCAAAATGATGTTATTATGGGAAACAATATTTGTTGATACCTCTGAAAATGTAATGAATGAAACTAAGGTTACTTTGAAGGTATTATTAAATATACATACTTCTTTTAATAATATTGGTGATTGACAAACCACTTTTCTATTGTTTGTTTTTTGGAATTTACATTTTCACTTTATGAATTTTATGAAAAACTAATAATTGGTAGAAAATTTTATTAGGATATGTTATGATAGATTTATCTATAATTATACCGGTATATAATGCATCTGCATTGATTGAACGGACATTAGATTCTGTATTTAAGCAGACTACTAAATATAAATTCGAAGTGCTCTGTATTGATGATGGTTCAACCGATAATTCGGTTGGGCTTATTGAACAATTTAGTAAAGCCCATGATAATGGGTGTATCAGAGTACTGCGTCAACAAAATGCAGGACCTTCGGTGGCTCGCAATAATGGTGTGGAACATGCTGAAAGTAGATATGTGACATTTATTGATGCAGACGACTATTGGGAGGATGGGTATATTGAAGAATCAGTGAGTTTTCTTGATGCACATTTGGAATGTGTGGCTGTAGCAGTGGGCTGTAAGAATATCAGTTCATTAGGGGGGGATGTGTCTTACAATCCTATTTGGCTTTCAGAGGATTTAGTGAAAGAACCTTATGTGATAAGGGATTTCTTTGCAGAATGGGCTTGTGATTGCTTTGTGGGTACCTGCTCTACAACTATTCGTAGAGAAGTGGCGTTGCAAAGCGGTGGTATGAGGACAGATCTTCGTGTTTCTGAAGATTATGAATATTGGAATTATATCTCAACGTTCGGTAAGTGGGGATTGATACCTAAAATGCTCTACATTAGTGATGGTGGCGATGTAACTTGGAGTCAAGGGTGGTTGAACAAGATGAAATGCCGTTGGGCTAATGCGCCTGCACTTTCAGTATGGGAATGTCGTATTGTCTCTACATTTGAAATGGAGATGCCAGACTCATATAAGATGGTGCAAGGGCGAGTGTCACGCAATTTAACTTATTGCCAGCTTCTTGATGGTAGGTTGACGCTGAGTAGAAGTGAAGCGTTAAAGTATGGCGAGTATTTTATAAAAGATCCTATTGGGAGATTGATGAATTTAGCTAAATATACTCCTTTTACTTGGTGGATGTTAGCCAAATTTTTGCAATATAGGGAGTATCATCGTAGGTAAATTATAAAATATGCTTTATAATAGTTTCTCTTTTCTACTGTTCTTTCCAATAGTAGCAATATCCTTTTTTGTCTTACCGCATAGGGTACGACAGTGGTATTTATTACTCGTAAGTTACCTGTTCTACATGAATTGGAATCCCACTTATGCGCTGTTTTTGGGATTTGTAACATTGGTTACATATTATGGAACGAAACAAATTGTAAGCAAAAAGGATAGGAAACGTACCGATAGGGGAGGGCTGACTGTTATTTTGTTATTTACATTTGCGGGGCTTTTTGTATTCAAATATTTGAATTTCATTAATGAGGTAATATGGGGAGTGCTCGCGAGTATAGGATGCAGAATGGAGGTACCACATTTGGATTTACTTCTTCCGGTGGGTATCTCATTCTATACTTTTCAGGCTTGTGGATATGCAATTGATGTGTATAGGGGAAATATAGAATCTGAAAAGAAATTAGGATATTATGCCTTGTTTTTAGCTTTCTTCCCACAAATAGCGGCCGGTCCTATTGGAAGAGCTAAAGAACTGCTTCCACAGTTTAAAGAAAAGCATTATCCTGATGCAAATAATATTACACGAGGATTACGCTGGATGCTGTGGGGTTATTTTATAAAGGTTGTGATAGCGGATAGGTTGGCTTTGTATACAGATGCAGTGTTTGGCAACATAGCACATCACACAGGGGTATCGATATTAGTAGCTGCTGTGCTTTTCACTTTTCAGATTTATTGTGACTTTGCTGGGTACTCTTTTATTGCTTTAGGGTGTGCACGTATTATGGGGTTTCAATTGATTGTGAACTTTGCACGACCCTATATGGCAACTAGCATACAAGACTTTTGGCGTAGGTGGCATATTTCACTTTCTACTTGGTTTAGGGATTACCTTTATATTCCTTTGGGGGGCAGCCGTTGCAGCAAGTGGCGTACAAGGATGAATCTAATGATAACTTTTGTAGTGAGTGGGTTGTGGCATGGAGCTAACTGGACCTTTGTGATCTGGGGTGGACTGAATGGGCTCTTTCAAGTGATAGGTAATGTAATGAAGCCTATCAAAGAACAGACGCGTTTGTGTTGTGGAATAAGAAAGGATAGTATATGGCTAAAGGCTTTTAATATCTTACTGACTTTTGTACTAATGACAGTTACATGGACTTTTTTCAAAGCACATACATTGGAGGATGCATTACTAGCTATTAGCAAGATGGTACTACCAGCAGGAGTTCTTTATAAACCGGACCTTTCTGTGTTACTCTATGGCACGATGGGGGTAGGTGTGTTGATGGTGTGTGATATGCTTGAAGAGAAAAATGGAAAGCATCCATTACTGGAGAATGACTCGATAACTATTCGTTTTGCTTCGTATGTGGTTCTATCAATGATAATTCTAAGTGTAGGAGTCTTTGATGGTGGACAGTTTATCTACTTTCAATTCTAAACAACAATGGATATAAGCAAACAGGGTATGAGATATATAGGCAAGGCACTCTTGCTTTTTGTTCTGTTGCTAGTAGCAGACAGAGGAATAGGGTATAGTTTGAAATGGATGTATTTCAACCAAAAGGGTGAGGATTTTTATTATACGACAAAAGCGTTAGATGAGCAAACAGCAGACTTGGTGATATTAGGGTCGTCACGTGCTCGTAACCATTACAATCCGGAGATATTACAGGATTCTTTAGATATGAGTTGCTATAATGCAGGACGCAGTGGTTGTTTCCTTGTATATCAACGGGCGCAGTTGGATCTAATATTGGATAGATATACACCGAAGGCGATTATATTAGAGGTGACACCTTATGATATGATGGTAGGTGAAGGGGATTATGATCGCTTATCAGGATTATTGCCTTATCAACATCATGCTTCTTGGCAAGAGGTAATTAGCATGAAGAGCCCTTGGGAAAAATACAAATGTTGGTCAGCCATCTATCCTTATAACTCAAAATTCTTCAAGATGGTGAAGAATTTGAAGGATCGCGGAGTTTTTCATACAAATGGTTTTCAGCCTTTAGAGGGATTTTTGAAAGAAGAGAAAAAGAAATATACAAATAGTGTGGCAATTGATAACCGTAAGGTGGAAGCGATGGAGCATATTATAGAGGTGTGTAAAACAAAGCAGATAATGCTAATCATGGTGACTTCACCTATGTATGCCGATGTGGTGGAGACGAAGTCGTTAGCTATTACTGACTCGTTATGTAAGCGAAATAATATACCTTATTATTCTTTCTTGAATCAAGCTGCTTATGATAATCAGAAATTGTTTCACACCACAGACCATTTAAATTCTACAGGTGCAGATAAATTCAGTTGTGAGATAGCACATCTACTCAAAAATAATTTCAACTAATAATGAAACCGTCCATTCTTTTTATTCTTCACATGCCACCGCCTGTACATGGTGCGGCCATGATGGGGAAATATATTCATGATAGTAAGGTGATAAATGAGACATTTGATTGCCATTATATCAATCTGGCCACTGCCAAAGATATTAAGGATATCGGTAAAGTGGGGCTGAAGAAGCTAATTTCGTTTTTGGAAATGCTGAAATCTATACGTAAAATGGTGAAACAGATGAAAACACAGTTGGTATATGTTACGCCAAATTCACACGGAATTGCACTCTATAAAGAGTTTGTCATTGTACAAATGTTGAAGGGGATGGGGTGTAAAGTGGTGATCCATTTTCATAATCAGGGAGTGAGAACATTTCAAGACCATTGGCCTAATAGGTGGATATATCCACGGCTTTTTAAAGGGGTGAAGGTGATACTACTATCCGAAGCACTCTACGAGGATGTGGAGAAATATGTGGATCGGCGGAATGTTCTGATTTGTCCGAATGGTATTCCTGACATAAACTAATGGGGATGGATAGCAGGTTTAATATTTTCTTTCTCTCTAACATGATGTTGGAGAAGGGAGTGTGGACGCTACTAGATGCGTGCCATATATTGAAAGATAGAGGATATGACTTTGTGTGCAATTTCGTAGGAAAATGGAGTGACATTAGTGAAGAGGAGTTTGCTGCCTACTTGCAGAAATGCGGACTAGAGGGGATGATTATGGCACATGGTGCAAAATATGGTAGTGATAAGGATGCATATTGGCTACAGGCGGATCTTTTTATACTTCCTACTTACAATGAATGTTTTCCTCTAGTACTGTTGGAAGCAATGCAACATGGTGTGGCTTGCATTGCTAGTCATGAAGGGGGAATAGTAGATATTATTGATGAAGGTGAGACAGGATATATTGTTCCCATGAAGGATGCATTGGCTTTGGCCGAGAAGGTGGCTTATTGTATGGAACATCGTGATCTGTGTCATGAGATGGGACGCAAAGGTAGGATGAAATTTGAATGTGAGTTCACGCTGCAACGTTTTGAGGAACGTATGTGTGACATTCTTAAGAAATTGGTATAATATTTTAGAGTAGAATTCATATGATCAAGTTGAAAGAACTTCCTATTGTAGAGAGTATAGACCAATTAAAAACATTGCCGCAGGGTAAGCTCTTAATAAATACCATAAATGCGCACTCATACAACACTGCACTAAAGGATTCGCTTTTTGCCGAGGCGCTAATAAAAGGAGATGTACTTATCCCTGACGGAGCAAGTGTTGTAAAAATTTGTAAATGGTTAAAGATGCAAAGCCAACCACGGGAACGAATAGCTGGTTGGGATCTCTTTGTTTTTGAAATGAATCGCCTTAATGAGAAAGGCGGGCGATGTATGTTTATGGGGAGTTCGGAGAAAGTGTTGGCATTGATAAAACAACGTGCAGCAGTAGACTATCCGAACCTAGAAATAGTGACTTATTCACCTCCCTATAAGCCGGAATTTTCACAGGAAGATAATGCAGCTATTGTGGCGGCTATCAATGAGGCAAATCCAGATTTGTTGTGGATTGGCATGACTGCTCCCAAGCAGGAAAAATGGATTTATAGTAATTGGCAAAAACTGAATATTCATTGCCATGTGGGCACTATAGGGGCAGTGTTCGACTTCTTTGCAGGTACTACTGAACGGGCTCCGTTATGGTGGCAGCAACATTCGTTAGAATGGCTCTATCGATTGATAAAAGAACCGAAACGAATGTGGCGTAGGTATCTAATAGGAAATGTTCTTTTTCTGTGGAATATATGTAAAGAGAAAATGGATTTATACGATGAGAAGAAATACGATTATTCCTATAGTCAACATAAATCGAATAAAGATTAATAGTATAATATAACGATACATGTAGGTCCCTAATTTCATGCTACACACATGAATCCCCTACATTTTGCAGGTTGGGAAAAATACAGCGGTATATTCCTGATCTGTCCCCCTCATATTAGCAAAATGCTGATATGTATTCTAAATATATCAACTGTCTGTGAAGATCGTTGATATATTGTTTTTTAATAGTATGCTTCATTAGTGTCCCGTTAAAATGGGACGAGTTAAACAATTAATCAAATAGCCCCGGA
>ERZ506871.76-NODE-76-length-58880-cov-8.79884_pt1 | contig 58880 bp, 49 predicted proteins | sample MGYA00513178_ERZ506871 | MGnify/ENA metagenome assembly ERZ506871
GGGAAGAGGATGTTTTCATGATGCAAAAATAAGAATTTTAACGCAATCCCCCAAGGTTTCAGACTGAGCCACTTTATAGTAGGAAAAACTTTAGCACTTGAATGATATTCTACCAACAAAAAGAAAACCCTCATAAGTACTTAACTTACAAGGGTTTCTTTGGGGGTGGCAGATGGGACTCGAACCCACGACATTCAGAACCACAATCTGACGCTCTAACCAACTGAACTACAGCCACCATGTCTGCGTTTCTCTAACGCGGTGCAAAGATAGATATTATCTTTTAATCTCCAAAAGATTTCACTACTTTTTTTTGTAAAAAGTATATTCTTTTATTCCCTGATTGTGCTTGTTGAAAAGGGTTCGAGCATCATTTGTGAAGATCTTCAGAGAGTTACGTGCTTGTAAAGGAATTGAATCAGCAGGTAGGTTGACGGGGAGTAATTGATGATTTTTTTTCCCGGACTGAATGGGGCGGGCTGTCCAGACTAAACTATACTCGCAATTATTGAGACGGACTGTGCTGTCTTTTACTAATTCCATTCTTACCATCAGTCCACCATCGGTGCGGCGGGCGGACATATTGGAAATATAATTTCCCAGTGAATAGACTACGAGATGTTTGTCGTTCGTCACGCTGTCTGTGCGAACTTCAATGGGTTGAACTACGTGAGGGTGGGAGCCGATGACATGATTTACTCCTTTTTGAATCAGCCAGTCAGCAAGGAATTTCTGCTCTTTGTCCGGGAGCGACTGGTATTCGATTCCCCAATGCATACAAGCTATGATTGCGTCCGGTTTCATTGTTTTGCTCTCTTCAATATCTTTGGCGATAACTGTTGTATCAATATAGTTCACGATATTGGGAGGAGTAACGGGGATACCGTTTGTGCCATACGTATAGTTGAGCAGGGCGATGCGGAACCCGTTCTTTTCCAATAAAAGAGGATATTTCTTGTCGCGTTCTTCGGTGTTGATATACGTGCCTGCATGTGGAATTTTCAACGAGTCGATAAGTTGAATGGTACGCTCCAGTCCGGATTTGCCACGGTCGAGACTATGATTGTTGGCAGTCACTAAAACATTGAAACCTGCGTCATGAATTGCGGTCAGAAATTCGTCCGGTGCGCTGAAAGCAGGATAACCTTTGTAGGGTTTGCCTCCTAACGTAACTTCCAGATTGGCGATAGCGAGATCGGCTCTCCCTATTTCTTCTTTAACGTACGTAAAACAGGTGGAATAATCATAGCCGGTTGAGGTCCGTGCAACGTTGATTTGTCCTTGATGCTGCATGAGGTCACCTACGAAAAGGAGTCGTAGGGTATCAGTGGGGGGAATACTGTCGGTTGCGGAAAGGCTGTCCGACAGGGTATCGATGATAGAATCTCTCTTTGCCTGCGACCGGGAGGTGCAGGACAAAGAGAGAAGTAAAATCATCAGAAACAAGCTATGTTTCATTGATAAATGGCTTTCTTGCCAGCTAAGAGTGTATTTTTCATTAACGATACAATCGTCATCGGTCCAACACCGCCCGGTACGGGAGTGATAAAGGAACATTTTGGGGCAACTTCGTCAAACTTCACGTCACCAGTCAGTTTGAAGCCTGATTTCTTGGTTGCATCCGGCACACGCGTAGTACCTACATCGATAACTACCGCACCTTCTTTCACCATTTCGGCTTTTACAAAGTTGGGTTGTCCTAGGGCAGCGATGATAATATCAGCTTCCTGACATTCTTTTATCAGGTCTTTGCTGCGGCTGTGGCATACCGTCACTGTGGCATCGCCCGGATAGGCTTTCTGCATCATCAGGGCAGCCATCGGTTTGCCGACGATATTGCTACGTCCGAGTACAACACATTTTTTGCCGGAAGTCTCTATTTCGTAACGTTTCAACAATTCGAGGATACCGTTGGGAGTAGCGGATACATAGCACGGAAGTCCGATGGACATACGGCCTACATTGATCGGGTGGAAGCCGTCTACATCTTTACGGTAATCAATCGTTTCAATTACTTTCTGTTCGGAGATATGTTTAGGTAAGGGAAGTTGTACGATAAAGCCGTCTACATCGTCGTCTTCATTCAGTTCGCGTACTTTGGCAAGCAGTTCTTCTTCGGTCACGTCACTTTCATAACGGATGAGGGAGGACTTGAATCCACATACTTCACAGGCTTTTACTTTGGCAGCTACATACGTTTCGCTACCACCATCGTGTCCAACAAGGATAGCCGCCAGATGCGGGCGTTTTCCGCCACGAGCCACAATTTCGGCTACTTCGGCTGCAATCTCTTGTTTCACTTGTTCGGAAATGGCTTTTCCGTCTATCAGAGTCATATTTTCAGAGTATTTATTGGTGATGGGCAAAAGTAAAATAAATAACTGAACTCTCCAAAAGGATTGGAATTTTTGTCAGGAGATGAGCAGTATATTATCAGTTTGTTAGTGGAGAAACTACTTTCTACTGTAGGTTTCCGGATACAAAAAAGAGGAAGTCGAAACTTCCTCTTTTTTGTTATAATCAGTTTGGATCTATTGAATGATTATCTTTTCATTTTAGGCATCATCTTGCCCATCTTGCTGCTAGTTACCATCTTCATCATTTTGCGAGTCTGGTCGAACTGTTTCAGCAGGCGGTTTACTTCCTGAATAGTCGTTCCGCTACCTTTTGCGATACGTGTACGACGTGAACCGTTCAGTATTTCCGGGTTGGAACGTTCTGCCGGAGTCATGGAATAGATGATAGCTTCGATGCTTTTGAAAGCATTGTCGTCAATATCAATATCTTTGATTGCCTTTCCTACTCCCGGAATCATGGAGGCAAGGTCTTTCAGATTACCCATTTTCTTGATTTGTGCAATCTGGCTAAGGAAGTCATTAAAGTCGAATTGGTTCTTGGCAATTTTCTTCTGTAAACGTTTAGCCTCTTCTTCATCATATTGTTCCTGTGCACGTTCTACCAATGAAACGATGTCACCCATACCGAGAATACGGTCGGCCATACGGGCAGGGTGGAATTGGTCGATTGCTTCCAGCTTTTCACCTGTACCAACAAATTTGATCGGTTTGTTCACTACCGAACGGATAGAAAGAGCCGCACCACCGCGGGTATCACCATCAAGTTTAGTCAGTACCACACCGTTGAAGTCCAGACGTTCGTTGAATTCTTTAGCCGTGTTTACAGCATCCTGACCGGTCATAGAGTCTACCACGAACAGAATTTCGTTCGGGTTGATTGCTTCTTTGATAGCGGCGATCTCGTTCATCATCTGTTCGTCTACTGCCAGACGTCCGGCTGTATCGACGATAACGAGGTCATATCCTTTGGCTTTAGCTTCCTGAATAGCGTGTTGTGCGATTTCTACCGGATTCTTGCTGTCCAGTTCGCAGTACATCGGTACTTCGATTTGTTCTGCCAATACGCGCAACTGTTCGATAGCTGCCGGACGGTAAACGTCACAAGCAACCAGTAATGGCTTACGGTTTTTCTTGGTTTTCAGCATCCGTGCCAACTTACCGGAGAAGGTGGTCTTACCCGAACCTTGCAAACCTGACATCAGGATGACTGCCGGACGGGCGTCGATATTGATCTCGGCTGTCTCTCCACCCATCAACTGTGTAAGTTCATCATGTACGATCTTCACCATCAACTGGCTTGGCTTCACAGCCGTAAGCACGTTCTGGCCAAGAGCTTTTTCTTTCACTGTATCCGTGAAATTCTTTGCCACCTTGTAGTTTACGTCGGCGTCGAGAAGTGCTTTACGTACGTCTTTCAGCGTCTCCGCCACGTTGATTTCGGTGATTTTGCCTTCACCTTTCAGAATCTTGAATGACCGTTCTAGTCTTTCACTTAAATTATCGAACATAGTTATTTAATTACGAATTACTAATTACAATTTACTTGGGCGAAAGAGGGACTTTTCCGTCTACTCTTTATTTGAGCTTGCAAATGTACAAAAATCTCTTGTATTTATATCTTTTTATTCTGCCATTTTGCTTTTTTGAGATAAATATAACTTGTTATCAACAGCAAGCTATAATACACAATCTCAATCGTAAAGCAAATTTCGATCGGTGCTTTCAGCCACATTCCGATGAAAATGATGTATGATCCGTAGATGATAATTGTAATCGTTTCGAGCAACAGGGCTGCCTGTGTATTTCCTGTTCCGGAGATACCGTTGAACACTACATTGGCTACGGATGCGATAAGCATGGCAAAACAAATTACATATACCGAAGGTACGGACTCCGTAATGAGCGCAGCTTCACTGGTGTAGATAGAGAGCAGGAACTGCGGAAACAGTGCCGATACCGCTACTAACCCCAGCATGATGAAAAAGGAGAAACGCGCAATTTTATTAATGAGCGGCATCACGTGCTGGATGCCTCCTGCACCAATAGCATTGCTGACAAGACTGTTGGTAGTCGTAGCCAGTGCGTTGACCGGAATTAGCAATACGACATAAATACTCCGGACGATATTGGCAATCGCCAATTCCCGTTGTCCTAACCGTTCTACGGCTACGAAGAAAACGAACCAGGTAGCCATCGACAGGAAATATTGCAGCATGGTGAAGCAGGAGATACTAAGAATCCGCATCAGCAATGCAGGGTCGAATGTGCGCAGGCGGTTCATACCGTATTTCTTTAAATCGACCGTGGCATACGTATAGATGACGAAAAAGAGAATGGAGGAGGCCTCTGCTAATACGGAAGCAATAGCAGCCCCTTTGATACCCATTTCCGGCAAACCGAACTTTCCGAAGATTAATGCATAGTCCAGTACGACATTGGTTAATGCCATGACAATGGCATTGATGGTTAGCACTTTAGTGCGTGTAATGCCGATATACAATGCCCGGAACATGACATTGATAAAAGAGAAAAAGAATCCGTAAATACGCCAGTCCAGAAACTCCATTGTTCCTTCGTAGATGGATTCTGAAGAAACTAGCAAACGCATGATGTTTCCACCGAATGCCTTGGTGAATCCAAATAGCAGCAGTGCCATCACGAACAGGAACATGACTCCCTGAATCATGACAGGGCCGACATCTGAATAGCGGCCTTCGCCATTGCGTCGCGCTATGACAATCTGCGAACCGGTACTGAATCCGAATGCGATGGTGAATACACATATATAAAATAACCCGCCCATAGCCGATGCTCCAAGAGCTACCTCACTCACGTGTCCGAGGAATGCTGTGTCGGTGACATTGATGACATTTTGTGCCAGCAAGCTTAGTAGTATCGGGTAACTGACACTCCAAATTTGTTTGTTGGTATACATAATTAAGCGTTTAAGTTTACACTTTGCAAAGATAGTGCTTTATTTCGATTCGGAGGCGATGGGGTAGATGAAAACTATTTCCGGACCTTCGGGAGTTTTATCGTTAGTTGATTCGGAATGAAGCATGTCTCCCTTACGGCTTAATATGAACCGGATGATTCGTGTTTGCCGGTGTTCTTGGGCTATACTAGTGCGCTGCTTGCTTGTAAGTTTGCCAGCGAAAAAACTAAAAAGAGTGAAGATTTCTGTGTCGTCTTCACTCTTTTTTATTATTTATTTTCTTTTGAGTATTTCCCGAACTCCAGGACCTTCGTGGTTGGGGTAGCCGGGAGTATGGTTTCTGCATCGTGGATCAGCATCTACTTTCAAGCTTCGGTAGTCATCTTTTGTGCGGGTGATGTAATCATCAAGCATGGCACGGTGTTCTGCCAGAACTTTACTGTATTTCGGATCTTTGGCGAGATTCTTGCGTTCTCCCGGATCTTTTTTCATATCATATAGTTCTTCTCCATTGCCTTCCAGATAGTGCGTGTATTTGTATCTCGGTCCGCGTACCATACGTCCGGGGGTAACGACATATTCATATTCGCTGTGCCATTCGGAAACTACATAAGGGTGAGTTTTTTTCTGTTTCTCTCCTTTTAATGTAGGTGCGAGACTGATTCCCTGTTTTTCGACCGGAACGGAAATTCCTGCCAAATCACAAAGGGTAGGCAAAAGATCCAGCGTAGGCTGTGTCAATAGTTGATCTACCGGTTTTTTCTGTTGTTTGATGCCGGGACCTGCAAAGATAAACGGAACGTTTGTCATTTCATCATAGAAACTGATATGCTTGGTCACCATACGGTGTGAAGCCATTCCGTCGCCATGATCGGCCATGATAACAACGATGGTGTTTCTTCCGGCAGGAGTGGAGTAAAGAGCTTTTAATACACTGTCTACTTGCTTGGACACCATTTTAGTATAGTGCTGGAAAGCGGCAATGTAATGACGGTAATTCTCTTCATTCCAATGAGAGGCCTGGGTCATGCGGCGATGGCTGCAACAGATGTACTGCACCGGTTTGGGGATATTGTTCCAGTCTTCCACGTCGAAGTTGGCTGGTAGTTCAGGAAGAGTTCCGCTGATGGGGCGGTCGGTATGTACTCCTTCATTTGCTCCTACGAATCCGCAAATGTTGTGAGGGTTCTGAAAATCGGCAATGCAGATGAAGGGTTCTTTGGGAGGGTTGCTTAAATAAGCAACAGCGTCTTCGCAGGTTCCTACATCCAGAAAACTGTCGTTATTGACCGGGAATTCCGGATCAGTGAATGGTTTGGCTACCGGTTCTTTGTGTTTGAATCCTCTTAGGGAGCCCATGTCGTGTGTTTTTCCGAAGTGTACGGCTTCGTAACCGTTTTCAGAGAAAAGGCTTCCTAATGTAGGTACATTTTCGGGAATACGTGTGTTGATAGGTTCGCTGGAGTTTGAACGCACATTCGTTTGATGAGGTGTCATGCCGCTCCATAAAGCTGCGCGTGAAGGTTGGCTGAGAGGGCAGCCTACATAAGCATTGGAGAAGATTACTCCTCGTGAAGCGACTTCGTCAATAGGGAGGGTGCAGCCTTGTGTTTGCCCGTAAGCTCCGACGACGCGTTGTGTCAGATGGTCGCACTGGATAATCAGGAAATTGGGCTTTTCTTGAGCTTGGGCTGCTACGCCGCATAGGGCTAATCCCGTGAATGGATAAATAGTTTTCATTACTGGTTAGAATTAAGTAATAGTTGATTTTGAAACAAAAGTAGGAAAAAAGAAAACGCAAAAAAGGGTGAAGTAGTAGTTTTGGACGCAAATGAAAGTATTTTGTACAAAAATGTAATGTGTGATGGAGTATTAGGGGGAACTATTGCTGATGAACGTTGGATTGTGAAGGATGAACGGCAAGTGGTTATTGATTAACGGGGTGGCTAAAAAAGAGAACGGTGAACAAACTGCAATTATCAGGACGCAGTTTGTTCACCGTTCATCATTTATCGTTTACCGCTAATTAGCTGTTCATGCTCATCAGGAATTCATCGTTATCTCTGGTCTTTTCCAAACGGTCTTTAACGAAGTCCATTGCTTCGATCGGATTCATGTCTGCAAGATATTTACGTAATATCCACATGCGGTCAAGAGTTGTCTTATCAAGCAACAGGTCGTCGCGACGAGTGCTGGATGCAGTAATGTTGACTGCCGGGAAGATACGTTTGTTGGACAGGTTGCGGTCGAGCTGCAACTCCATGTTGCCGGTACCCTTAAATTCTTCGAAGATAACTTCGTCCATTTTAGAACCGGTATCGATCAATGCGGTAGCGATGATGGTCAACGAGCCGCCGTTTTCAATATTACGGGCAGCACCGAAGAAACGTTTAGGTTTGTGAAGTGCATTTGCATCCACACCACCGGAAAGAACTTTACCGGATGCAGGAGATACTGTATTGTATGCACGAGCCAGACGGGTGATAGAATCAAGGAAGATCACTACGTCGTGACCACATTCTACCAAACGTTTTGCCTTTTCCAATACGATACCTGCAATTTTTACGTGACGTTCTGCCGGTTCGTCGAAAGTAGAAGCGATAACTTCTGCGTTAACGCTGCGTGCCATATCGGTTACTTCTTCCGGACGTTCGTCAATCAGCAGCATAATCATGTAAACTTCCGGGTGATTGGCTGCGATAGCGTTAGCGATATCTTTCATTAAGATAGTCTTACCTGTCTTTGGCTGGGCAACGATCAAGGCACGTTGTCCTTTACCGATAGGAGCGAAAAGGTCAACAACGCGTGCAGACATGGAGTCTGAATAACCACCTTTGCAAAGTTTGAACTTTTCATCCGGGAAGAGAGGTGTCAGATGTTCGAAAGGAACACGGTCGCGAACGAAAGCTGCGTCACGTCCGTTAATTTTCGACACTTTTACTAACGGGAAGTATTTTTCTCCTTCTTTGGGTGGACGGATAACACCTTCCACTACATCGCCGGTTTTCAAACCAAAGAGTTTGATTTGAGATTGTGATACATAAATGTCGTCAGGAGAAGAAAGGTAGTTGTAATCGGAAGAACGGAGGAATCCGTATCCATCCTGCATGATTTCCAGAACGCCTACTCCGTTGAGAATATCATCGAATTCGTAAGGCTTTTCGCGTTCAATAACCTTGCGTTCCTGCTGTTGTTGCTGTTGTGCTGGAAGATTCTCGTTCGCATGGTTTTGCTGAGTGGCACGTGGCATCGGTAAGCGTTGTTGGTTCTGATTCTGAACCTGATTTTGATTATTGTTATTACGCTGGAAATTATTATTATTGTTATTAGCGTTATTGCTATTATTGTTCACATTGTTGTTACCGTTGTTATTGTCGCGTGGACGGACAATACGCGGGCGTTGCTGCTGTTGAGATTGTTGTTGCTGTTGAGGATGAGATGGCTGTTCAGGTGCTGTTTGCACAGGTTCTGTTTTAGTTGCCTCGAATTTGCCAAAGAGTTCGGTAGGAAGCTCTATTTTTTCAGAAGGCAGATCTTCGATTGGAATAAAATCATCATCGTCAACGCTGGATAAGATATTGCTTTCCTCGTCGATAACGGGTGCGGCTTTCTTTTGTGGTTTATCTATAACTTTTTTCTCTGCAGCAGGCTTGTTTGGCTCTGCGGCTGGTTTATTTGTTTCTGCAGCCGGTTTGCTTTTTGCTTTCTTTTCAGCTGTCGGCTGTTGTGCTGGAGCAGCTTTTTCTTTTGTTTCAGTAGTTTTCTCTGCAACAACAGGCTTAGTTTCCACCACTTTGGGAGCAGCCGGTGTTACATTTTCTACTTCTTTTTTCTCTTCTGCGTCAGCGCTCTTGCGTGGACGTCCCACTTTACGCTTGGGAGCAGTAGTAGCGTTTTCTGCTTTAGCTTCTACAACAGGAGCTTCTTTTTCTTTGTTTGTACTTTCTTCTTTCTTGGAAGGTTGTGGTGCTTTTACAGGAGTGGCTTCTTTTGTTTTATTAACTTCTCCACTCTTTGGTGTGGAAACTACCTTGTCTTCTTTTTTGGTAGGAGCTACCCGTGAACGCTTTTTCTTTTGTTCTTCATTTTTGCGTTCTTCTTTGAGCTTATCTGCGGCAACTTTCTTAGTAGCTCCTACAATAGCCTGTTCATCGAGTATCTTATAAACAAGGTCTTCTTTTTTGTATGAGTCTGCTTTTTTTATGCCTAACTCTTTGGCAATAACTTGAAGTTCCGACAGATTTTTGTCGTTTAATTGGATAATGTTATACATATAGTATGGTAAGTTATTAATATTTCTTTTTTTGCTGAATTACGGACAGCATTACTACAGCTTATGGCTACAGATATGCAAGCATACGTTTTGTTTTTTATTCTGAATTAGGGATGTATATGTTGAATCGTAGAATGTTTCAACGGGGCAAAGATAATAATTTTTTTTGGTTTCATGAACAATCAAACATTTTTTTCCACGTAAAAGTGTATCTTTGCTACATAAAAGAAAATAGTATGACAGTAAATGAAGCTCATTTAATTTATTTTTCGCCTACACACACATCTAAACAAGTTGCGGAAGCGATTGTTCACGGTACGGGCATAAAAAATATCCTTCCTATTAATGTAACGCAGCAAATTGCAGATGAAATCGTGATTCCTGCATCTGCTTTGGCCATTATTGTAGTGCCTGTGTATGGAGGTCATGTCGCTCCTCTGGCAATGGAGCGTTTGCAGTACATCCGGGGAGTGGATACTCCGACCGTTTTGGTGGTGGTATATGGAAACCGTGCTTATGAAAAAGCTTTAATGGAACTGGATGCTTTTGCTATTCCTCATGGATTGAAAGTGATTGCCGGGGCAACTTTTATTGGAGAGCATTCATATAGTACTGATAAACATCCGATTGCGATGGGACGTCCCGATGAGTCGGATTTAGCCTTTGCTACGGAATTTGGGAAGAAAATCATGGAAAAAATACAGGCTGCCGATAGCATGGATACCCTTTATCCGGTAGATGTACGTGCTATCAAACGTCCGAGTCAGCCATTTTTTCCTTTGTTTCGCTTTTTGAGGAAAGTTATCAAGTTGCGTAAAAGTGGAACATCGCTTCCCCGCACTCCTTGGGTGGAGGATGAGAATTTGTGTACCCATTGTGGGTTGTGTGTGGTCCGTTGTCCGGCAGGGGCTATAACGAAAGGGGATGAACTGCATACAGATGAAGCTAAATGTATCAAGTGTTGTGCCTGTGTAAAAGCCTGCGTTAAAAAAGCACGGGTGTATGATACTCCTTTTGCGGCTTTGTTGTCAGATTGCTTCAAGAAACAGAAATTGCCTCAAACTATTTTGTAGATTACGACACGCTTAGTTGTTTCATCAATACGAAAGCGGTTGTCTGTTCGTTCGCCTATCAGCCACGCAATGTGTTCTCCACAGCAGAGTACCCACTGGCGTTCTTTTTGACTGATAGAAAATTTGCGGTCGGTCAGATAATCGCTTATTTTTTTCTTTCCTTTCATTCCGAAAGGAATAAAAGTGTCTCCTGTCTGCCATTTCCGGTAATGAATATCTCCATTCAGTTTGTCGGCATCAAAACAGGCTATTCCTTTGTCGCGTGGAATTAGGAAATCAGGGGTGTATTCTTTTTCTTCTTTGATGATTTGAAAAGGAGGAAGAATTTCATTTCCCGATTCAATAGCTTCTATTAATAAGAATTCTCTGTCTTTTATCACTCTCCATTTTTTACTGCAAAATTGTTTGCCCGGTTGGCTGTGAAGCGAAAAGGCAATATCTTTGATTTGTGCAGAATTGAAGCCTAGAGGATGCAAGATTTCGAATAGAATAGCTTCGGGTGCCGGTTCCTTTACTAAATCACTGATTCGGATACCTTCTGTCGTTACAATATTATTTTTGGTTTCCTCTATGCATTTATTATATATGGTAGCTACATTATTCAGATAATTGCTCGTGCCTATCAGATTCTTTTTGACTGACGGATTGATTTCCTGCATAAGAGGAAGGAGATTGAGCCGGATTTTGTTACGGGTATATTCGTCTTCCAGATTGGTACTGTCTGTTACATAATCTTGTCCGATGCTCTCCAGATAATGAATGACATCTTCTCGATTGACGCAAAGCAGAGGCCGCACGATTGCTCCGTTGCGGGGGCGGATCCCTAATAAACCGGTAATTCCTGTACCTCGAATCAGATTGAGTAGTATGGTTTCTACGCTATCATCCTGATGATGTGCTACGGCGATCACATCTGCCTGGCATTCTTTTCTCGTTTTCTCGAACCAGTCATAGCGTAATTCCCGTGCAGCCATTTCAATCGAAATCTGTTTTTCCTTTGCGTATTGTGTCGTGTTAAAATCAATTGTATGCAAATGGATTCCGGTTCTTTTGCAAAGTTGGCGGACAAACAGTTCATCCCGGTCTGATTCTTCGCCTCGCAGGTGGAAATTACAGTGTGCGGCTTCGCAATGATAACCTGCTGTGTGCAGAATACATAGCAGTGCCACCGAGTCGGCACCGCCACTCAATGCAATCAGGATTTTGGCATCCAGTGAGAACAAATGTTCTTTTTCTATATATTTTGTAACGCGTTGTTGTATCATATCTGCAAAGATACGAGTTTATCAATAAGTTTTTTTATTTTTCCTAAATCTTTTGGAGGAAGAAAATGGCTGCTATTTAAAAACATTCTAAATAATTTGCGTGCTCCGAAGTTATGAATTATCTTTGCCGAAAATTTTGAGAGTTATGCGTTTGTCCGAATTAAAAACAGGAGAAAAAGGTGTTATTGTAAAGGTATTGGGGCACGGTGGTTTTCGTAAACGTATTGTGGAGATGGGCTTCATTAAAGGTAAAACGGTTGAAGTGCTGTTGAACGCTCCCCTAAAAGATCCCATAAAATATAAAGTCTTAGGTTATGAAATATCTCTTCGTCGTCAGGAAGCTGAAATGATCGAAGTAATCAGCGAGGAGGAGGCAAAAGAACTGGCTGAAAAGACTGTTTATCATGAAGGATTACCCGAAGACCTTTCAGTAAAAGAAGAAGATATGAAACGGTTGGCGTTAGGTAAACGTCGCACCATCAATGTTGCCTTGGTCGGAAATCCGAACAGTGGCAAGACTTCTTTGTTTAATCTTGCGTCCGGTGCTCATGAACATGTAGGCAATTACAGCGGTGTGACCGTGGATGCCAAAGAAGGTTATTTTGACTTCGAAGGTTATCATTTCCGTATTGTCGATCTGCCGGGAACTTATTCTTTATCTGCTTATACGCCGGAAGAAATCTATGTTCGCCGTCATATTATCGATGAAACTCCTGACGTGATTATTAATGTTGTCGATTCTTCTAATCTGGAGCGAAACTTATATCTGACTACTCAATTGATAGATATGAATGTCCGCATGGTAGTGGCTCTGAATATCTATGATGAACTGGAAGCCAGTGGAAATACATTAGATTACCATTTGTTGAGCAAGTTGTTCGGGGTGCCGATGCTGCCTACTGCCAGTAAGAAAAATCGTGGATTGGATACGTTGTTTCATGTAGTTATCAATCTGTATGAAGGAGTAGACTTCTTCGATAAACAGGGAAACATGAATCCGGAAGTTCTCAAAGACTTGACTGAATGGCATGACTCTTTGGAAGACCGTAAGAACCATGAGGAAGAGCATCTGGAAGATTATGTGCGTGAACATAAAAAGACGGGGCGTGTCTTCCGGCATATTCATATAAATCACGGTCCTGATATAGAAAAAGCCATTGAGGCTGTAAAAAGTGAAGTATCCAAGAACGAGTTTATCCGGCATAAATATTCTACCCGTTTCCTCTCCATTAAATTGTTGGAAAATGATCCTGACATTGAGCGTATTGTACGCACATTGCCGAATGCGGATGAAATTTTCCATGTCCGCGACAAGATGTCGAAGCGTGTTCAGGAGACAATGAATGAGGATTGTGAATCGGCTATTACTGATGCTAAATATGGATTTATCAGTGGTGCGTTGAAAGAAACGTTCACGGATAATCATCTGGAACAGGCGCAGACAACAAAGGTATTGGATTCGATTGTAACTCATCGTGTCTGGGGATTCCCTATTTTCTTTCTTTTTATGTATCTGATGTTTGAAGGTACATTTGTCATTGGCGAATATCCGATGATGGGGATTGAATGGATGGTAGAGCAGCTTGGTGAATTGTTGCGCAATAATATGTCGGAAGGTCCATTTAAAGATCTGCTGATTGATGGAATTATCGGTGGGGTAGGAGCTGTCATTGTTTTCTTACCGAATATCCTGATTCTTTATTTCTGTATTTCTATCATGGAGGATTCTGGTTATATGGCTCGTGCGGCTTTTATCATGGATAAGATCATGCATAAAATGGGGTTGCACGGAAAGTCGTTTATTCCTCTGATTATGGGATTCGGATGTAATGTGCCTGCGATTATAGCGTCCCGTACTATTGAGAACCGGAAGAGTCGTCTCATTACCATGTTGGTGAATCCATTGATGTCTTGTAGTGCGCGTCTGCCGATTTATTTATTGTTGGTGGGTGCTTTCTTCCCGAACAATGCAAGTTTGGTGCTGTTAAGTATCTATGTGATTGGTATTGTGCTGGCTGTGGTAATGGCTCGCTTGTTTAGCAAGTTTCTGATAAAGGGTGATGATACGCCGTTTGTGATGGAGCTTCCTCCTTACCGAATGCCGACAGCGAAGTCTATCTTCCGTCATACATGGGAAAAGGGAGCGCAGTATTTGAAAAAGATGGGCGGAATTATTATGATTGCTTCTATTATTATCTGGTTTCTGGGATATTATCCGAATCATGATGCTTATGAAACGGTTGCCGAGCAGCAGGAGAATTCTTATATCGGTCAGTTGGGGCGTGGAATAGAGCCGGTAATAAAGCCATTGGGATTTGATTGGAAATTAGGTATTGGCTTGCTTTCCGGTGTAGGGGCGAAAGAATTGGTGGTAAGTACGTTAGGCGTTTTGTATGCAGATGATCCGGATGCTGACTCGGTGAGTTTGGCAGAACGTATTCCGATTACTCCATTGGTCGCTTTCTGTTATATGCTGTTTGTATTGATTTACTTCCCGTGTATTGCGGCGTTGGCGGCTATCAAACAGGAATCGGGTAGTTGGAAATGGGCGCTTTTTGCTGCCTGTTATACAACGGCATTAGCTTGGCTTGTATCATTTACTGTTTATCAGATTGGAGGATTGTTTGTATGAATAATTGGCAAGAGTGGGTAGTCGGAGTACTCGTTGTGCTCTGCATTGCCCGTGTCGTATATGGAATATTTCTTTTTTTTCGTCGTACGCGGGAAAATCAGAATCCTTGTGACAGCTGCGTAAGTGGCTGTGAACTAAAGGATATGATGGAGAAGAAACGCAGAGAGTGTGATGTAAAGAAAAAAAGTACAAAGAAAAATTGCTGCGGATAGTTGGTAGTTTCAAAATTTGTACTACCTTTGCAACCGCAAACGAGAAATAATGGTTCCTTGGATGAGTGGCTTAGTCAGCGGTCTGCAAAACCGTGTACGGCGGTTCGAATCCGCCAGGAACCTCAACTATCACTTTAAAGCCCTTGAGAGTCAAGCACTTTCAAGGGCTTATTTTTTACGGAGACCGTTTCGGGGGACCACTTGAAAATTTGAGAATATTCGGCTCAGTCTGAATACCTGCTTTATTCTTTATTTAGAAGAGAAATCTATTGTTCCTGCTGGGTGCTCTCGTCAATTCCCGCATTATGGTATGGTACAATAGGTACTGTGTTTAATTCTTTATTTTAGGCTTTTCCCTATCGACAATTATAGTATTCACTAGTTTTTTATGATTTTCCTGCGTTACTTTTGTTATAAACCAAAAGAAAAACCCATGAAAAAGATTTTATTTATCCTATTTGCTACCCAATTTATTTTGGCTCCTTATATAATAAAGAGCTATGGTGCAAATCTTATTGAAGACAATTATGAGTATTCGGGAGTTAATCAAGGGAGAAAGACTGTCGAAAAGGATATCTTTGGAAATATCATCATTCGTGATGATAAAGGCAATAGGAAGACCATTGAAAAGGATATTTTTGGGAATATCACTATTCGTGATGATAAAGGCAATAGAAAGACCATTGAAGAGGATATTTTTGGAAATATTACCATTCGTGATGATAAGGGCAATAGAAAGACTATTGAAAAAGATATTTTTGGGAATATCACCATTCGCGATGATAAAGGTAATAGAAAGACTATCGAAGAGGATATTTTTGGAAATACCATCATTCGCGATGATAAAGGTAATAGAAAGACTATCGAAGAGGATATTTTTGGAAATACCATCATTCGCGATGATAAAGGTAATAGAAAGACTATCGAAGAGGATATTTTTGGAAATACTATCATTCGAGACAATAAAGGTAATAGAAAGACGATTAAAAAAGATATCTTTGGAAATACCATTATCGAAGATGACAAAGGCAATAGAACAACCATTAAAAAAGATATTTTTGGGAACGAAATAATTGAAAGTAGTGATGGTCATAGAAAAATTATCAAAAAGGATATTTTTGGAAATACAGTTATTGAGGATTATTAAAAGGTTATATTTATAAGGAGGAAATGTATCAGACTTATCTTCTTGTACTGATTTAGGGGTTAGATCGATTAACTGATAATGTGAAATTAATGGTGATATTAAAGAAATATTTATGATCTTTGTACCCATGAATATCGGAAATTAGTTGAATAGATTGATGAATCGTATAAAAGGTATACTTTATGCAGCGGTGTCTTCCTCTACTTTTGGACTGGCTCCGTTCTTTTCCCTCACTTTATTGTTGGCAGGTTTTTCAGCTTTCGAAGTGCTTTCCTATCGTTGGGGAGTGGCGACAATTGCGTTGACTCTGTTCGGATGGTGTTCGGGATGTAGTTTTCGATTGGAAAAGAAGGATTTTTTAGTTGTTCTTTTATTAAGTTTGTTGAGGGCAGTTACTTCATTCAGTTTGCTTATAGCATATCAGAATATAGCTACCGGGGTGGCGTCAACCATTCATTTTATGTATCCGTTGGCGGTATCTCTAGTCATGATGTACTTCTTTCAGGAAAAGAAATCCCTTTGGGTGATGTTTGCGGTCTTCATGTCCTTATTAGGAGCGGCCTTGCTTTCATCGGGGGAACTAGAGGCGAAAAATGGTGATACGATAGTCGGACTGGTAGCAGCTTGTGTTTCTGTGTTTTCCTATGCGGGGTATATTGTTGGTGTACGAATGACACGCGCTGTTCGAATCAATTCCACTGTACTGACTTGTTATGTTATGGGGTTAGGAACCGTTCTTTATTTTATAGGTGCTCTGACTACTTCCGGGCTTCGGCTGGTAGCTGACGGTTATACCTGGTTGATTATTTTGGGACTTGCATTACCGGCTACAGCCATTTCTAATATAACATTGGTACGGGCTATTAAATATGCAGGGCCTACGTTGACATCTATTTTAGGTGCGATGGAACCATTGACAGCTGTGGTGATCGGAGTTTTTGTGTTTAAAGAATTATTTACTCTGAATAGCGCTATTGGGATTATTTTAATTCTGTTGGCTGTGAGTGTGGTAATATTTCGTAAACAAAAAAATGAAAGAGTATAAAAAAATGCTGTTTTACCTGATCGGATAAACAACATTTTTATAGGAGAGCCTCTTGTCGGATTCGAACCAACGACCCCGAGATTACAAATCACGTGCTCTGGCCAACTGAGCTAAAGAGGCGTTTTTCTTTTGCGGGTGCAAAGGTATGAATTTCTTTTAAAAATGCAAATACATCGCATACTTTTTTTATATTTGCAAAGTTACCAATGATTAGATGAAAATGAAAATTATGAATGTATGTGGTATGGCGATTTTAGCCATAAGTATATGGGCTTGTTCCGGACAGAAAAAGGGGACGGCAAATGTAGAAGTTGCAACAGATAGTGTAGAAGTAGCTGCAGATGCTATATCTGTTCAGACAGATAGTACAGGATATATTGTTCGGGTAGGAGAGATGGCTCCGGACTTTACGATTACCCTGACAGATGGTAAACAAGTGAGTTTATCTTCCCTTCGTGGTAAGGTTGTCATGTTGCAGTTTACTGCAAGTTGGTGCGGAGTTTGTCGTAAAGAAATGCCGTTTATTGAGAAGGATATTTGGTTAAAGCATAAAAATAATGCAGACTTTGCTTTAATTGGCATTGACCGTGACGAACCACTTGATAAAGTATTGGCTTTTGCTAAATCTACCGGAGTGACTTATCCGTTAGGACTGGATCCGGGAGCTGATATTTTTGCGAAATATGCATTGCGTGAATCCGGAATAACAAGAAATGTGTTAGTTGATAAGGAAGGAAGAATTGTAAAACTGACTCGTTTGTATAATGAAGAAGAGTTTGCTTCTCTTGTACAGAAGATTAATGAGATGCTGAAATGAAAGAAAGCCTTCATTAGGCGTATCTGACGGAGCATTTATGAGCATATAAAAATAGTGACGCTATCCTGATGTGATGGCGTCACTATTTAGGTTATATAGTGACGCTATCCGGAACGCATACCGTCACTATATAATAATGAGCTTTTCAAGCAATACTAAGTTTGACTAGGTAATCGTAATGTTTTCCTTCTTTCACTAGTTCTGCCTTAAAACCACATTCGGAAGCGTATAAACTAAGAGTCTGGAAATCTAGATATAACCAGTCGAATGTGTCTCCTTTTACATCTTTATATTGCATTTGGAAGTCAATCTCTCCATAATAATCTCCGGCCAGATCGATGACTATGCTGCCGTCTTCTTCTTCAAAAAGATAGCGCAAATCGCTGGAATCCATGAGTATGCATCCGCCGGGACGGAGAATACGTTTCATTCGTTGGAAGAATCCGGGCATATTATTCAGTCTTCCGATAATTCCGGAACCATTCATAAGCATCAGGATCGTGTCGAATGTTTCGGTAAATGTTTCGTCAAAAAGGTTGATGAGGCGCGGATCGTTCACTCCGCGTTGTTGCATCACTTCGACGGATAACGGAGAAATATCAATGGCACACACTTCTTTTCCCATTTCCTGAAGTGCCAGTGCATGGCATCCGCTTCCGGCACCTACATCCAATATTCGTCCTGTAGCCATTTGTAGGGCGGTACGCTCTAATATAGGCATAGACTGTATACTACGGAACAATTCTTTGACGGGAATTTCATCTTCTTCGAATTGGGAAGAGAATACCCGCAAACGATCAGCTCTGTGATGGTTGAAATAATCAGAAATAGCGGCTCCCATCGGGTCCTTTTCTGCAGAAAGAGTTGTTGTTGCCATTGGTGGTTACGATTGTTAACTCTGCAAAGATAAATAAATCCGCAGAAAAGGGTTATCTTTGCCGTCGGAAATGTTGAATACTAATAAATGATTATATGAGTATAGAAGAAGCAATCATGGGTGGAATCGTTTTTAAAGGTAAGAAAGATAAGCCCAAAGAAGAGGAAAAAGTGAAGACGAAAGCGAAAAAAGCGACGTATATTCGTGGACAGCATGGTTCGGGTGCAGCGAAGATGAAAGCAGATATCCGGAAGAAGAGAGCTAGCCGTCATAAGAAATAAAAGTATGGTTATAAATATAATAATTTGTGTAGTATCTGTTGTACTTATGTTGCGGGGTGCTTTTCTAATTCTGAAAATGGGACTCTTGTGGATGCTTCATTGCAGGATAATAAAATCGTATGACAGGAAAACACATGGAAAGGTAGTGGATATAGAGACACAGGTAAAGTCTGATGGTATGAATATTACTGATGTATGTATACCAAAAATAAAATATAAATTGGAGGGAGAAGACGAGAAGTGTTGCCAATTTCTTCCTTCTAATCTAAAGAGTGGAGAGGAAAATAACATTTATCTTTATCCAAAACAGTATCATATAGATGATAAGGTTACCATATTGTATGATAAAGGTAAGGCGAATGATATGTTTGTGTTGCCCAGAATGCAACTAATGAGGCTGCTTGTTAACCAATTTGTTCCTGGTTGTTTTTTCATACTGTCGGCAATTTTAGGATTATGCTTTGTTTTTTAGAAACAGCATAGGCTGTCCGAAAAGCCTTAGAGGAATATTATAGAGTAGTACAATAATAGTAGAGTCAAGTCAAGGTTAAAAGGGAAGAGCCCGATGCAAAACCGGACTCTTTATCAATCTTGTTAATTTTTAGAGACATTTATTGAATATCTCTGCTTAGAAATACAAAAAAAGGCAACTAACTCGCAGTGAATTAGTTGCCTTATCTTTTTTATTTATTGAATGTCCCTTTTTAATCTGTTTAGCTTTTTAGGGCCACTCCAAATTGTAGTAAGGGTGATTTTTCTTTTTAGGGACTTTTGGGACGACCTCTCTTACTTCTGCGGAAGAATCTCAATCCAGTAATCGTCCGGGTCATTGATGAAATAAAGCCCCATGGCCGTGTTCTCAAAACATACACAATTCATTTCTTTGTGATAAGCTCTGATTGCATCGTAATCGCCGGCTACACGAAAGCAGAGATGGCTTTCGTTTTCCCCCAGTTCGTATGGAGCAGTATGATCTTTCAACCACGTCAATTCCAGCAAGAAACCTGTTTCGTTATCAGTCAGGTAGACTAACGTGAACGAGCCGTCGGATGCTTCCTTCCGATGATGTTCTTTTAAGCCGAGTGCTTTTTCATAAAAAGCGATACTCCGCTCCAGATTAGTGACGTTGATATTAAAATGGTCAAATTTACTTTTTATTTCCATTGTTGCGATTTTCTTTATTTTTTCATTAAGAGCTTCACGATTTCTCCAACATACGTGCGCGGTTGTCCGGCTTGCGGAGTTGTCTGTGAAGGCATTTTCTTACATTCGATAACAGCCGAAGGTGTTGTTTGGTTTGGAGCGTACAATTTTAATGTATAGCTATCTGCCTTTTCTATTGCATCGTAAGCTTGATCGGGTGAAAGCGTGCAATAGGCAACTGCTTTTCCTGATTGATAACCAAGTGCGCCACCAGCATTTGCAGTCATATTGGTCATGTTGAACTCATCTTTTCCGATGCTGATTACTAATTTTCCGCTTCCCATCAAAGCATATACTTCACCCGGGATTTGTTTCAAATCAATTTCTATATAACCCGGCATATCAGCGGAAGCCTTGCCTGCAGGAGTAGCAGGAGTGAGAGTTGCAGCAGGAACAGTGGTTTGAGCAGGTTCGCCAGTTGTCACTTTTATATCAGTCTTTTTATCTGCGCCACCAATGACAATCGGACCTGCGGCTGCAACGATTGATGGAGTTTTTTGCTCTTCTTCTTTCTTCTTTTTCTCTGTTTTCGGACGGGTATCAGGTGCTCCGAAAGCTACCGCTACATCCATGAATATATCATCGGCGAAGTCTACGGTTTTTCTACGCCATTTAGCCAAACCACGTACTAATTTAGTTTTAGCTTTATTGAGCGCATATTTATCAGTAATCCATTCTTCGGCTTTATATTTTTCTGTTTCACGATAAGTAAAACGGATTTTTTCAAGCTCTACCAGGCAGTTTCCGGGTTTGCAGGTAACGGTAATCTGATAGTTAACTAATGTACGGTCTAATGACAGGGCACTGGAGCTGAAAACAATCCATTCTTCTCCAATACCGGCAATTGTTCCTTTTGCTTCGTCGGAGAAAACAATGCGGCTATCGATGTTTTTATTCTCTTTCAGACGTTCATCCATCCACTTTGTCATTGTGTCGTAGATTTGTGCCTGACTCATTCCGGGAATCTGGAACTCTTTGGAAAATACTACTTTACCTTCTACTTCAGGAACAGCTCCTGCAAGGTACCTGGTGTCATCTTTCTTCTCTTTTGCAGAATCTGCCTTCATTGCCATCGGCAATGCGAGAAACATAGTAAGAAACAGAATCGTAAATTTATTCATAATTATAATGTGTTTATTTGGTAATCTCAAAACTTTCGCCCCGACGGGTGATGCTGATAAAACGGCATCCTGCATTTTCTGCAAAACTACGAAGCGCATTTCCTCCTTCATAATCTTCACTGAAGTGCATGGGCACAAATATAGTAGTTTTTATTTGTTCGATGAACTGTTTTGCCCCTTTCATATAATCTTTTCCCATTCTCCGATCCACCGGGAATAGCACTAGATCGATGTTAGGCACTTTTTCTTTTAAATATTTAACTTCTGCAAGGAAATCACCATTGGCTTTTCGTATCTCTTCTTCGGTCGATTCTTCACTCCAGTGCCAGTTGTTCAAGTCGCCGGCATGGAAAATACTCCAATCTTGTAAGTGAAGAAGGAACGAACTGCCGACATCTGTCGATCCGAAGGCGTCGATGCGGATCGTGTCGTCTTCGTATGTTTCTCCTTTTTTAATATAGAAAGCATCTTCGGCTTTGGCACGATGGGACTTCAGAATATCTTTGGAGAAGATGTATTGAATGTCGGGGCGTTGCTCTTTCCAAGTCAATATTTCACGGTTGAAGTGGTCGGGATGGAAATGGGTGGCCAATACGTACAGTTTACCCGGCCTTTGCAGGAGATAATCATGCACGATTCCCCGGTTGTGTTCCGTTTCGGAAGAATCTTTGTAGTAATCGATGATAATGGTTACACCTTCCATTTCGATGGCGAAACCGCTGTGATAAATATAATCCAGTGTCATAGCTGACTATTTTATAGTTGCAATATTACGTATTCTAGTTGGAGTTGCCAAGAAAAATCGACGAAATCAAGGAGCAAGACGACTGATTTTCCATTCACCGTTCGGTTGTAGGGTGTATAGAAAGCGGTCGTGCAGTCGGTTGGGGCGTCCTTGCCAGAATTCAATCCTTGTAGGTGTGACGGCATATCCGCCCCAATTATCAGGTCTTTCCACTTCTTTTCCAATCCATCGGGCGGCTTCTCTGACGAAGGATCGTATCAATTGCATTCTGCTTGCTATCGGTTGACTTTGCGGAGAAATTCGTGCGCCAATCCGGCTTTTATAAGGACGCTTCCGGAAGTATTCATCCGATTCTTCCGGTGAAACTTTCGTCGCTATTCCTTCTATATGTATTTGTCTTTCGAGAGCGTGCCAGACAAAAGAGAGGGAGATAGATGGGTTTTGTGCCAATTGTTTGCCTTTGCGGCTTTCGTAATTGGTATAAAAGATAAATTTTCCATCATGGAGTCCTTTTAACAATACTGTACGTGTGGACGGTCTCCCTTCGGGGGATACAGTTCCTACAATGACCGCAGTCGGTTCGTCCACTTCTGCGTCAATCGCTTCTTGCAGCCAACGACTGAAAAGCGAAAGCGGGTCGCCGGGAAGTTCACTTTCCCGCAACCCGCCTTTCGTATATTCCTGTCGGATATCTGCTATGTTTAATTTCGCCATAAGATTATCTGGCAGCTTTAGTTTATTATTTTTAATGATGATATCACATAGGTACTTCTATTAATAGAATATGTGAGTCTTTCAATGTCTCCAGTTCAACGCTGTTCGTATCGTAAACACCCATGCCGTCACGGCGTTTCAACACTTCACCGTCTACTACTATTTCTCCTTCAATGAGGAAGATATAGACGCCTGCATGACTTTGATGCATGTGATAACCTAATTTCTTTCCGGCTTCTACTTTGCCGATGGAGAACCAGGTATCTTGCAAAAGGGAAGCAGGTGTGCTACCGTCGGGAGATACGATGACTGCCAGTTCGTTCGGACGCTCCAGTTCTGCAATGCTAAAATCCTGATAAACGGGACGGGTATTCCGTTCTCTCGGCATAATCCAAATTTGCAGGAATTCCACCGGTTCTACCGGACTTGCATTTACTTCACTATGGAAGATTCCTGTTCCCGCACTCATTGTCTGAATTTCTCCGACAGTAATAATGCGGCTGTTCTTCTTGCTGTCTCCATGTTGCAGATGTCCTTTCAGAGGAATGGAAATGATTTCCATATTCTTATGCGGGTGAGTCTGAAAACCTTGTCCGGGCGCAACCTTATCATCATTCAATACGCGAAGAGCACCAAAATTGATACGGTCGGAGTCGAAGTACTCGTCAAAACTGAAAGTGTGATAACTATCCAGCCAATCATACTGGGAATGTCCTCTTGTATCTGCTTTATGTATTACTTTTTTCATAAAAACTGTCCTTTCTCTTATTTGTTTATATGTTTGGTAAACAAAGAAAGCGGCTTAAAAGTTTTATTTCTTCACTTCATTTAATAAAGGCTTGTGATTGATAAAATCTTTTATGTTTTGCAGGGTGGTTACGGCAATATTCTCCATTGCTTCATGTGTGAAAAAAGCTTGATGAGAGGTGACGATTACATTGTTGAACGAGAGCAAACGGGCGAGTACATCATCGTCGATGATGCGGTCGGATTGATCTTCATAAAAGTATTCGCTTTCTTCCTCGTATACGTCCAGTCCTGCGGAACCTATTTTCTTGTTCTTCAGTCCTTCAATCAGCGCATTGGTATGGATCAGTTGCCCGCGACCGGTATTGATAATCATTACTCCGTCTTTCATTTTGCTGATGGAGTAGTCGTTTATCAGGTATTTGGTCTCTTCAGTGAGCGGACAGTGTAAGGAGATAATATCCGAATTGTGGTATAGTTCGTCCAGTGAAGTATAAACTATTTGTTCTTGACGAGCGAAGTTGTAGTCCGGATAAAGGTCATAAGCCAGTACGTTCATTCCGAACCCTTTTAAGATGTGAATCAGTATTTTCGCTATTTTTCCTGTGCCGATGATACCTGCTGTTTTCCCGTGCATATCGAATCCCATCAGACCGTGCAGGGAGAAATTACCGTCTTTGGTACGCCAGGAGGCGCGGGGGATTTTTCGGTTTAGCGATAGCATAAGTGCTACCGTGTATTCTGCAACAGCATAGGGAGAATAAGCGGGAACCCGCACTACGGTGATTCCGGCAGCGGCGGCAGCATTTAAATCTACATTATTAAATCCGGCACAGCGTAATGCCAGTAGTTTCACTCCGTTTGCCGCCATCACACGGATTACTTCTGCGTCGGTAACGTCGTTCACAAAGATACAGACTGCATCCACTCCTTGTGTCAGTAGTACGTTGTTTTTATTCAGATGTCCTTTGTAATAGCGTATTTCAAATCCAAACTCTTTGTTTTTGTCATTGAAAGAGGACTCGTCATAAGGCTTTGTGCCGAAAAATGCAATTGTATAGGCCATAATAGTATTCTATAAATTATTATTCTATTAAAACGTAAAAACAGGTGGATTTGTTTGCTCTCTGTATAGTGATAAATATAGATTGTTTCATTAGAAACAGTTTGTTTTTTCAATTAAAATGGGCAGGTAAATGAAAATAAATGCACAGACGTATCTCTCGTGTGCAATAATATCGTATCTTTGCGCCCGAAATAATTAAAAAAAGATTTAGATGAGAAAAATTTCCTTGATTGGATTTGTAATGCTAATCGTTTCAATTCCAACTTTTGCCGGAGGCCTTCTGACAAATACTAATCAACATGTGGCTTTTTTGAGAATGTTAGCACGTGGTGCTTCCATTGATATTGACGGTGTTTATTCTAATCCTGCCGGTTTGGCTTTCTTGCCGGGTGATGGTCTTTATCTTTCTTTGAACGGACAAAGTGCTTATCAAACTCGTAACATAGATATGACATTTCCGCTGTTTCCGGAAGACGGACACAGGCGTTATTATAAAGGTAAAGCTTCTGCACCTTTTGTTCCTAGTTTTCAGGGTGCTTATAAAAAAGGTGATTGGACTATTTCCGGTAGCTTTGCTGTTGTAGGAGGTGGTGGAAAAGCTTCCTTTGATGATGGCTTGGGCATGTTCGATTCAATGGTAATAGGACAAATTTTTCAGGCTACTCCTACGCCAGGAACTATTAGTCCTGCTATGTACTCTATTAATAGTGCAATGGATGGAAGCCAGTTTATTTATGGTGTTCAATTAGGTTTGTCATACAAAATAAACGATTGGTTGGCTGTTTTTGGTGGTGGACGTATGAACTATTTCAGTGGCGGATACGAAGGATTTTTGACAGCAAAAGTGAATACTGATTTGCCGGGTATGCCGATAGGTACAGAATTGGCTGGTATTGAACTAGATTGTGACCAAACAGGTTGGGGTATAACACCTATTCTTGGAGTTGATGTGAAATTGGGTAAATGGAATATTGGTTTGAAGTATGAGTTCATGACGAGTTTGAATCTTGAAAATAAGACAAAGAAAGCTGAAGTGCGCCAAAATGGAGTTGTAGTACCAGATAATTTGAATCCATTAGTTGATTATAAAGATGGAGTAAATACTCCGAATGATATTCCTGCTTTATTGACTGCTGCTGTTGGTTATGAAATCCTTCCTACACTTCGTGCAACTTTAGAATATCATCATTTCTTCGATAAGGCTGCCGGAATGGCAAATGATAAACAGAAAGCTTTGAAACATGGCACGCACGAAGTTTTAGTTGGCGCAGAGTGGGACGTAACTAAGCAACTGACTATCAGTGGTGGTTATCAAAACACAGATTATGGATTGGCTGACGATTTCCAAAATGATATTAGTTTCTCATGTGACTCCTATTCACTAGGCTTCGGTGCTGCAATCAAGATGACAAAACATCTGACAATGAATGTCGCTTACTTTTGGACAAATTATAAAGACTATAACAAAGTGGCTGAAAGTGCGCTTGGAGCGGTATCAACTACTTACAGTCGTACAAATAAGGTGTTTGGTCTTGGAGTAGATTATAGATTTTAATTTTTCTTATTGATATAAATGAATAAAATATGAAATATATTATCTTTTTATTGGTAATAGTTTTGACATCTTGTAATAATATGGAAGATGTAGAAAATGAAGTTTTAGGTTCAACAAAGTCTAATGAAATTACTGTTACTACTCGTTCTGCAGGTGATGGTAAAATGGATTTACTTGGCTATGGATATAACTGTTTATATTCAATTGGTGATAGTTATAAAGGCGGATTAAACGCAGTAATTGATATAGAACGTTATGTTTCTGGAGATGCAAGAGACCCTCTTACTGGAGAAAAGGTAACTGGCATGCCTAAAGGAAAAATAGAGGAATCTTTATCTCATGGTGATTTCTCCCAGAAAGAGGTTTATGGTTCTTCGTTGGATGATTTTTATAGAAAAGTGAGTTCTAAATATACTCTGAATACAGGCTCGTGGATTAAATGGGGTTCTTTGGAATTTAAACTGGATTTTGATAATACAATCACTCAGAAAGATAAATATTCTTTTTATAAAGTTGATTTATGTATAAACACGAAAAGACTATTTTTTAATACTTTTAATGTTAAAAGACTAAAGTACTTTTTGAGTGATGATTTTTTATTTGCACTGAAATATTATACTGCTAAAGAAATCGTAGACGATTATGGAACACATGTCTTAACAGATGTTTATGTTGGTGGGAAGCTTTCTATTTTAGCATCTGCATTAGAAACTGATAAAACTAAGGATGATCTTATTAAATTAACAACAGATTTTGCATCTAGGATTATTACGAGTAATACTGTAGATTTGAAAGTTTCGCAAAACCTTGTGAATACTTCGCTGTCTGTAATTCAATCAGGTGGTAATAAATATATTCAAAATAAGATAATAAGGAGTGAAAATGGTATGATCTCAACTAATGTTATTAATTGGGATGAATGGGCTAATAGTGTTGATGTAGATCACTCTACTTTAATACGGAGTGGTGTAGACCATTTAATTCCTATTTGGGAATTTATTGATGACCCTAAATTGAAGGAAGAAGTTATATCGGAGATCAATGCAAGAAATAGCCAGCAAGAGATGCCTTTATTTGACTATACTTCATATCCTTCTTTTACGTTAACAACTACTGATGCCACTCAACGTGGTTCATGGGATACTAGAAATATTATAAATAGAAATAATATTGTGAATCTTAGTCAAGATGGAACTTATACTATTAAATTCTCGAAAATTAGTGGAACTTATAATTATTTTATAAATCATACACACGAGATGGCATGTCGCTATAACTGGTTGGGGGGAATTATACGTTTGGACTCTTTAACAATAAATGGTTCATCTTTTTATGTTGAAATGCCAAAAAATAAGACGTTAATAGGTGTACATTTTGATCGTGATTATGGTAGAACAGGTAAACCTGACGGTTATTCATATTTTGTTTCAGAATACGAAGATGAAATAACAGTTAGAGATAATAAGAATAACCGTATAGTAAAAATTCCTGTAAAAATAAACTTTCAGTGATTTTATTCTTTGGAATATTACTTCTTTGGTGATAAGAAAACTAGTATGGTAGTTGGTAAGCAGAATATATTGAAATATTGCACACATAAATAACTTGCGGGTGTGGAATGGGTTATTACAAACTATTCATTATCAGTGGTGATTATCAGAAAACTGGTTACAGATTGAATGATGATTTCCACAGATACAGGTTTCTCTTATAATTTTACTCCATAGGTCTTGGTGTCGTGTCAACTCATTTGGGCATTGAGTCTGGGTGTTGCTTATCGGGGGATTACATATAGTGATTATACAAAAGGGAAGGTTGGGAGGCATCTATTGATAAAGACGTTTATAGCCGTACCAATAAAGTATTTGGCGTGAGCGTGAACTACAAGTTCTAAATTTCTAATCCTTTATATGTATAGAAAAGCCGTCTCGGACATGATGTTGAGACGGCTTTTTTGTTTTACTGTTCTATGTTAGTTTAGAAAGAATATTGTACCAGCATATTCAACCGGTTGGCGTGGCGGGTTGAAGAACTGAAATCAGTACGCCATCCTCTTAAATATTCTACGCCCACTTGCAAATTACTGCTTACATTCCAGAAAGCATTAGTCACTAAATACTGTCCTTTACGATAGGATTCCGGATTTTCACTTGGATATCCATTTTCAGAATAAAGTCTGGATAAACTATATGTACCGGATATAAAGATGCTCGGACAAAGGTTGTATTGCAGCCCTGCATACCATCCCAGCATTGGGAGAACCTGCATTTTTCCCTCATTATCAGGATCGGGAACGATATCTACGTTCAGATTACTTAAATCGTTCAGGTAAGATCCGATACCTTTTCCATAATTAAACTGTCCGAATGCCTGTAATTTCTTCGTAATATTGAAGGTTGTAGATGCTTGCAGACCGAAGCCGGTGGCGGAATAGGCTTTCTCATGTACATTACTTGAGTAGGTCATACTACGGACAATGGCACCTAATTTAACGTGACTGCTACTATTCCAGTTATACTGTACGGAAGTGGCAAAGTCCGGCATTCGTTGGGTGTTGATAGACAAGTCATTGTTGGCTGTACCGTCTACTGAAGGCATTTCCATTGAAACACCGAATTTCCAGTTTTTCAACTTATCACACATATAGCTTAATTGCGTAGTGCGGTAAAAGGCTGAACCGTTAGGTCCTGCAAAGTCGATAGTTGGAGGCAGTGCGGAGAGGTCCATGAACGAACCATAGCTGTACCCGATAGTGAAACCGAGGAATTGTGCGTAAGCGTTTTGTAATTCGAAGGTCTTTCCATCGCCACGGAAGTTTCCGGCAGTGTAAACTACGAAGTCTCCCAAATGTTTGGTACGTCCTACCAATTTGAGGAACAGGGTGGAAGTGGTGATGTCCATCTGGAATTGGTTCTTTGCAAAATTGCCGCTTCCGCGTTGTGGTATCAATGCCGGATAGAAATCTACATCATTAACGATACCGTTAAAATCATACTCTGCCGTTGCACGAACGTATCCTCCGATACCGAGGGCGAATTTCCCTTTCTGATCAGTGAGCAGGAAGCGGGGAGCATTGGGGTCGTGAAAACGCATCTGTGAACGGTCGTTCATGATTCGGATGATTTCATCTCCTGCTTTGTTCTTTGAGACAAACATGATCGAGTTGGGCTCTTCATCTTCGATGATTACCTTCTTTTGCGCATGGGCACAGAGGGGGAAAATTCCTATCCCCAGTAGCATAGCTACCATTTTAAAGCTTGTTTTCATTATGAGTTAAGTTTTAGGTGAATGCCCAATCAACAACTAAAAAAAGAAATGGTTGAGAGGGGCAAAGGAAAAATTGCCAAACTAATCGGAAGAATTGCTATTTATAATGATTCTAAAAAAGCGGATCTTTGTATCGTACTAATTTAGATAAAAGAAATACGACGATGGAAAAAGTAGATTTTACGAAAGGAATATTAGCGATACAACCGGATTTGCATCGCTTCGCATATAAATTGACGGCAGATCGCGAATCTGCCAATGATTTGGTTCAGGATTGTTTGTTGCAGGCATTAGATAATCAGGAGAAGTTTACGTATAGCAAAAATCTGAAAGGATGGATGTATACGCTAATGCGTAATATTTTCGTGAATAACTATCGTCGTACAGTTCGCGAAATGAACTTGATTGATGATAGTTACTCCATCAATCAACAACATCTGATAGAAGATGAGGATGCTGACAGATTCGAATTTACATACGATATGAAACAGTTGTATAAGGTGATACATTCCATACCGGAAGAGATGAAAGTGCCTTTTCAGATGTTTGTAGCTGGATTTAAATATAGAGAAATTGCCGAGAAATTAGGATTGCCGATGGGAACGGTGAAGAGCCGTTTGTTTTTCATCCGTAAACGGTTGAAAGAGGAATTGAAAGATTTCTCCTCCTGATGCGCCTTTTTAATTGAGTGATGTGTTTTAAGGTCAAAGTGATGAGCCTTCCTGTCAGAATACGACGCTGATGGGAAGGCTCTTTTTTATTGTCAATCCAGTATTTCCTGTACTCTGTGTTTAGCCTTTTGGACAGTTGCTTGTGCGGTATGGGTTGCTTCTATAGCTTTTTCTTTCACTGTAGTCGTCTGAAAAGGATTGTTCATAGAGAGTTTTCATTTTTTTTTAGTCATCCTTTCTTTTTAGTTTTATGATGCAGTGTTTTGATACTGTTGAGGTAGGCTTGTTCTACAGGTGAAAGCGTGCGTACTTCCCACTTGCGATATTCTGTTTCAGCTTTATCCATAGCTTGTTCATGACTTATCATACCGGCATCCATCAATAGAACTTCTCCCGTGGAAGACAGTATGGCATCCAGATGTTTGATGTAATCGTTCATGTACATTGGACGATGCTTGATAGCTTGTACTTCGGCAAAATCAAAATATCCGGAGACAAGGTTGTTCAGCACTTTGAGTTCTTCTGCGCTCAAGTAGTTCTTGGCTATCTTTGCATCGCGCAAGGTCGGATGGTCGCCTTTAAAGGAAGTTAGTCCCATCATGTGTTGGTCGGTATCGGCTCGTTCATAAATAACTTCTGCAGCTGTATGTCCGTGGGCTGCAAAGTGTAGCTTATTCTGAACAATCTTGAAGAATTCAATAGATTGTTTGGCGTGGGGATCGTAATCTACGGCAGTAGCATAGATATCAAGCACTTGTCTATACATCACCTTTTCAGACGATCGGATGTCACGGATGCGGTCGAGTAACTCTTTCCAATAATAGCCTCCTCCCATCTGCTTCAATCGTTCATCATCCATGGTAAAGCCTTTGATGATATATTCTTTAAGGCGTGCCGTTGCCCATTGACGGAAGTGTGTGGCTTGAATTGAATTTATTCGGTAGCCTAAAGATATTATCATATCAAGATTGTAGTGAGGAATTTCTCTTTCAACCATGCGCGCTCCTTCTTGTCGAACCTGTCGGATTTTCCGACAGGTTGATTCTTCAACAAGTTCACCATCTTCATAAATGTGCTTAATATGTTCTACCACATTTGTTCGAGATGTCTGGTAAAGGTCGGCCATTTGCTGTTGGGATAGCCATACGGTATCTTCGTCCATCTGCACTTCTATGTGTGTCTGCCCGTCTTCGCTTTGGTAGATGATGATATTGCTTTTATTTTCTTTTGCCATGATTTAGAGATATCGTTTTTTAAAATATAGTTTATAAGTTTAATCTTTGATACAAACATTAAGCTCTGTATTTGGCAAAGTTATGTCTTTTCAGTGAAATGTATGTCAATCATCGGATTTCTTTTGCTTTTTCATAGTTTTTCCTATACCTTTGCAGCGCAAAAGAATAAAAAGACATTTGATGCCGTGAATAGCGGTCGTGTATTCTAGAACACCACGTAAAAAACAGGAATTATGAAAGAAAAAGTATCTGTACCCTTTATGCTGCTGGGTATCCTTTTTAACGTTTGCCTTATTGCAGCCAATCTTCTTGAAACGAAAGTAATCCAGATCGGTAGTTTGACCGTGACAGCCGGATTATTGGTTTTTCCTATTTCTTATATTATAAATGACTGTATCGCCGAGGTTTGGGGATTCAAGAAAGCGCGCCTTATCATTTGGAGTGGTTTTGCTATGAACTTCTTTGTGGTTGCTCTTGGGTTGATAGCTGTTGCCATTCCTGCTGCTCCTTTTTGGGAAGGTGAAGAGCACTTTGATTTTGTGTTCGGTATGGCTCCTCGTATTGTGGCTGCCAGTCTGATGGCCTTTTTGGTAGGCTCGTTTCTTAATGCATATGTGATGAGTAAAATGAAAGTAGCCAGTCAGGGACGTAACTTTTCAGCCCGTGCCATTTGGTCGACTGTGGTGGGTGAGACTGCCGATTCATTGATTTTCTTCCCGGTAGCTTTTGGAGGTGTCATTGCTTGGAAAGAACTGCTTATCATGATGGGGATTCAGATTGTATTGAAATCCTTGTATGAGGTGATGATCCTCCCGGTAACGATCCGTGTGGTGAAAGCAATCAAGAAAATAGACGGTAGCGATGTCTACGACACCAATATCTCTTATAATGTATTGAAAGTCAAAGATATTTAATGTAGAATATGAATAGAGAAGCAGCATTGGTTGTGTTTAGTGGTGGGCAGGATTCTACCACTTGCTTGTTTTGGGCAAAACGCAATTTTAAGAAAGTATATGCCTTGAGTTTTCTGTATGGTCAGAAGCATCAGAAAGAAGTGGAACTTGCGCGGGAGATAGCCCGGAAAGCGGAAGTGGAATTTGATGTGATGGATGTTTCCTTCATCGGACAGCTAGGCCATAATTCATTGACCGATACCACCATGGTGATGGATCAGGAAAAGCCGGCAGATAGTGTTCCCAATACATTTGTTCCGGGACGTAACCTGTTCTTTTTGAGTATTGCGGCTGTGTATGCCCGTGAACGTGGTATTAATCATTTGGTAACGGGAGTTTCCCAAACGGATTTCAGCGGTTATCCCGATTGTAGGGATGCGTTTATCAAGTCTCTCAATGTGACTCTCAATCTGGCTATGGATGAACAGTTTGTGATTCATACTCCTTTGATGTGGATTGATAAAGCAGAGACATGGGCGTTGGCCGACAAACTGGGAGTACTGGAACTGATTCGCACCGAGACTTTGACATGCTATAATGGTGTTCAAGGAGATGGCTGCGGACATTGCCCGGCTTGTACGTTACGACGGGAAGGATTGGAGAAGTATTTAAAAAGTAAGAATCAATAATATCTCTACATAGAGATTAAAATGCATTTTCTTGCTGTCATCTGTCACATTGTTGTTGTTAAACAGTTGATTATAAAATAAATAGTTTGTGACAGCAAGTGGTGACAGCAACAAAACTTGATATTTTGCCGTCACATCTATTGTCACCGGTAAGTTTCAACTAATAGAAGATAGTAGCTTCTGCCTGGAATGTATTGGCTTAGTTTAGTTTTAGCAGCTTGAAACTAAAGTTCCAACGGTAGGAAACTAGAGTTTCAACGGTGGGAAACTAAAGTTTCTGTTACTTGAAACTATTAGTTCCAAGGCGTGAAACACTTGGTTCCTCGGTGTGAAACACTTGGTTTCTCTACGGGAAACAGTTTGTTTCAGGTAATGAAACAAACTGTAACAAGTAAGCTGCGGATAAAGCAACCGTGGGTTAAGGGTTGATGGTGATAGGTGATAGATGCGGTGATAGGTTGTAAAACGAATCTTTCACCACTGAAACATCGATGAATAGAGCGTTTGAGATTGGCCGGTGATAGGTGAAAGAGGAAATGTGTTTTTTTATCTAGAATAGGGGTTGTAGTTAACGAGTACAATGACAGAATTAAAAGACCAACTTTCTTTATTAGGAAGAAAGACCGAGTATAAGCAAGATTATGCTCCTGAAGTATTGGAAGCTTTTGATAATAAGCATCCTGAAAATGACTATTGGGTACGTTTTAACTGCCCGGAATTTACAAGTCTGTGTCCTATCACAGGGCAACCGGATTTTGCTGAAATACGTATCAGCTACATTCCTGATATAAAAATGGTAGAAAGCAAAAGTTTGAAATTGTATCTTTTCAGTTTCCGCAGTCATGGTGCTTTTCATGAGGACTGCGTAAATATCATTATGAAGGATCTTATAAAACTTATGAATCCCAAATATATTGAAGTAACAGGTATCTTTACTCCTCGTGGCGGTATTTCTATCTATCCATACGCCAATTACGGTCGTCCGGGAACAAAATTCGAGCAGATGGCGGAACATCGCTTGATGAATCGGGAATAAATGAATCGGGAATAATAGTAAAGATATAAAAACTCATTAGCTAAAAATATCGAATATGACTCATCATGTGCCCGCTGATTTGCAAAGCTATGTTTGCCAAAGTATTATCCCTCAATATGCCAACTTTGATAAAGCGCATCAAATCGATCATGTAGAAAAAGTGATTGAGGAAAGTCTGAAACTAGCGATGCATTATGAAGTCGATTATTCGATGGTTTACATCATTGCTGCTTATCATGACCTGGGGTTGTATGAAGGACGTGAATTTCATCATATAGCCTCCGGTAAAGTTTTGTTAGCTGATGAAACTTTACGTCGTTGGTTTACCGAAGAACAACTGTTGCAAATGAAAGAAGCGATAGAAGATCATCGGGCTTCCAACAAACAGGCTCCCAGAACAATCTATGGAATGATTGTTGCCGAGGCTGACCGAATTATAGATCCCGAAATAACTTTGCGTCGTACCGTTCAATATGGGTTATCCCATTATCCGGAAATGGATAAAGAGGGGCAATATGCCCGCTTTCGGAAACATCTTACTGATAAATATGCAGAAGGAGGGTATCTGAAACTATGGATACCCCAATCGGATAATGCAGGTCGGTTGGCGGAACTTCGAAATTTGATTGCTAATGAGGACGAACTGATTAAGGTATTTGATAAGTTGTATTCAGATGAATTAGGATAGACTATCCTGATATTTTTTTTACTTCTACATTTATCGGGTTGTAGCTTACAAAGAAACTATTTATTTCAGAGTAGCCAAATAGGCTACTCCTTTTAACACTATATTGGGAATACTTTATTCGTGATGATACGGCCCTCCATTCAATATCGTCATTGCCCGATAAATCTGCTCCACGAATATCAACCGAATCATTTGATGAGAAAAAGTCATCTTCGACATTGAAATCTTTTCGTGTGCTGCCTGATACACTTTTTCTGAAAAGCCATAAGGACCTCCGATAATGAACACCAATCGTTTGTTTACCGTATTCATTTTCCGTTTCATATATTCGGCAAACTCAAGAGAACGCATTTCTTTTCCATGCTCATCGAGCAGCACCACGATGTCACCCGGTTGAAGAGCTTTCAGTATCAGTTCTCCTTCCTTTTCTTTCTGTACTTCCATTGAAAGACTCTTCGTGTTTTTCAGTTCGGGAATCACTTCCATATCAAAAGTGATATAGCGTTTGGTGCGCTGGATATAGTCGTTGATGGCAGTGATATAGTGTTGTTCTACGGTTCGTCCTACGACGAGCAGGGTTGTTTTCATACGTCTACAATTCTGATTATTGCACAAAAATAGGCATTTTTTATGTTATTCTGCAATTAATGCTTACCTTTGCCTATCATTAGTTGAAAGTTTAAGCCTTTAAACTTCAACTTAAAAGCTTGTAATTATGAAAAAACGAGTGCTCGTAGGAATGACCGCATTGCTTCTTTCCCTCTCGTTGCTAATGGCGCAAGAGATACCGGCAGGAGTGATTACGGCATTTAAAAGAGGAAGCTCGCAAGAGCTAAGTAAGTATATGGGGGACAAGGTAAACCTGGTACTCCAAGGTCGCTCGACAAACGTTGACAAACAGAAAGCAACAGCTATGATGCAGGAATTCTTTACGAAGAATAAAGTCAGCGGATTTAATGTGAACCATCAGGGAAAACGGGACGAATCAAGTTTCGTTATCGGCACGTTGGCTACTACTAATGGGAACTTTCGTGTGAACTGCTTCCTGAAGAAAGTGCAGAATCAATATTTAATACATCAAATAAGAATTGACAAGATCAATGAATAAGGAAAAAGAACTGATCGACAAGTTGATCGATCTTGCTTTTGCAGAAGATATAGGTGATGGTGATCATACCACCCTTTCATGTATTCCCGCTACGGCAATGGGAAAATCAAAATTGCTTATCAAAGAAGCCGGTGTGCTGGCAGGTATCGAAGTTGCCAAAGAAATTTTCAACCGCTTCGACTCCACTATGAAAGTGGAAGTGTTTATCAACGATGGAACAGAAGTGAAACCGGGCGACGTAGCAATGGTAGTGGAAGGAAAAGTGCAATCTTTGCTTCAGACCGAACGCCTGATGTTGAACGTGATGCAGCGTATGAGCGGCATCGCAACCATGACCCGCAAATACGCAAAGGTATTGGAAGGAACAAATACCCGTGTGCTCGACACCCGTAAGACAACTCCCGGTATGCGTATCCTCGAAAAAATGGCAGTGAAAATCGGTGGTGGAGTAAACCATCGTATTGGTTTGTTCGACATGATTCTTCTGAAAGACAACCATGTAGACTTTGCCGGAGGTATCGACAAAGCTATCACTCGCGCTAAAGAATATTGCAAGGAAAAAGGCAAAGACCTGAAAATAGAAATAGAAGTCCGCAGCTTCGACGAACTGCAACAAGTTCTTGATCTCGGCGGAGTAGACCGTATCATGTTTGATAACTTCACTCCCGAAATGACAAAGAAAGCAGTAGAGATGGTAGCAGGCAAATACGAAACCGAATCTTCGGGTGGTATCACCTTTGATACTCTTCGTGAGTATGCCGAATGTGGCGTAGACTTCATCTCTGTAGGAGCTTTGACTCATTCAGTGAAAGGACTGGACATGAGTTTCAAAGCATGCTGATAGTATAATAAGCGGTGAACTGTAAGCGGTGAACGATAAACAGTAAACGGTGGATATTTTGTAGCATGATTATGCGCAGCTTTGTTCATCATTTACCGTTTATCGTTCATCGTTTTTTCTTTCCCGTTTATTATTATCTATCCTTTAACTTCTTTTAGCAATATTCCTTGCAGCATTCCTCAAACTCTCGCGTCTAATGAGCAAACGACGCAGACATACGTTCGATTTTAAAAAAAAAGTAATTGACTTTGGAAAACGAGATAGAACTGATAAAGGGCTGTCGGGCAGGAAAGGATTCAGCCCGAAAGGAACTTTACACTCTCTATTCCAAGCAGATGCTGGCGGTATGTTTCCGCTATACGGGCGATATGGATGCGGCGCACGATGTACTGCATGACGGTTTCATCAAGATTTTTACCAACTTTTCGTTCCGGGGTGAGTCTTCACTTTGTACATGGATTACCCGGGTGATGGTTACTCAATCACTCGATTTCCTGCGACGGGAGAAGCGAGTCAGCCAGTTGGTAGTGCATGAAGAGCAGCTTCCCGATATACCGGATATATCGGATTCGGGAGGAGGGGCTGGAATCTCCGAAGAGCAGTTGATGGCTTTTATTGCCGAATTGCCGGATGGTTGCCGAACCGTTTTCAACCTTTATGTGTTTGAAGAGAAATCGCACAAGGAGATAGCCAAGATGCTTCATATTAAAGAGCATTCATCTACTTCGCAGCTGCACCGGGCCAAATATTTGTTAGCAAAAAGAATTAAAGAGTATAGAAATCATGAAGAAAGAAAATGATGAAATAACCGATCTGTTTCGCACGCGTCTCGCTGATGCCGGGATGAGTGTACGGGATGGCTTTTGGGAAGAGCTCTCGCAGGAAATTCCTGTGGCTTGCCAGCATCGTCGTCGGATTCTGCTCTTCCGTGTAGCGGCTGCGGCATCTGTATTGCTTGTTTTGGCAGCCTCGTCGGCTACTTTCTTGTATTTCTCTCCAAAGGAGGAAATGGAAGAAGCATTTACAAAGATAGCCGTGACGAATGGAGGACAGATGGATGGAGATGGAATACGCGTCAATCAGTTGCCGTTGCCGGTAGAACCGGTGTTGCCGAAACCGGCTCCGAAATCTTACGGTATGCTGTCGCAATATACGGAGGAAGAAGATTCTCTTTCAATCACTTTCTCTATGTCGTTTTCTTTTTCTTCCACTACTTCTACGGGAAATGGCAACCGATATGGTAATCAGGGGCATAATGGTTATTGGCAGGCAACAAACGGTAATACAGGATCATCTGTCGCTTCGGAAGAACAGTCGAATGTCGATATGTCTCAACCCAAAGCAGTGAAAAAGCATCGCTGGGCGATGAAAGTTCAAGTGGGTACAGCACTTCCGGCAGATAACGGTACTTATAAAATGCCGGTTTCCGCAGGGGTGACGGTAGAGCGTAAGTTGAACGATTTTCTTGGCATAGAAACCGGATTGCTCTATTCGAACCTCCGTTCTGCAGGGCAGCACTTGCACTATCTGGGAATCCCCGTTAAAGTGAACGTGACGTTGGTAGATACGAAAAAAATCGACCTTTACGCTACTGTAGGAGGAATAGCCGATAAATGTATTGCCGGTGCACCGGACAACAGTTTTAAAGAAGAACCTATCCAGCTGGCAGTGACTGCCGGTATTGGAATCAACTATAAGATTAATGACCGACTTGCTGTTTTTGCCGAACCCGGAGTTTCGCATCATTTTAAGACAGATTCGAAATTGGCTACGGTACGAACAAAACGGCCGACTAATTTTAATTTACTTTGCGGACTCCGCATGACGTATTAATCCTTATGAAAATGAAAAAAACACTACTAATGCTGTGGATGGCTGTTTGCCTGATCGTATCCTTTACAGGATGCACCAGCGAAGAAATGGATTATAACAATCCGGATGTTGCTCTTTTTGTGAAGCAATTGAAGTCGGGTACGTACAAGATGAAGAATGAAAAAGGGGTGGTGGAGGTTCCTCATTTCACGGAAGAGGATATCCCCGAACTTTTAAAATATGCAGAAGATCTGACTATTATCCCTTCTTTTCCGTCGGTTTATAATATGAACAACGGTAAGATTCGGTTGGGTGAGTGTATGCTTTGGGTGATTGAATCTATCCGTCAGGGCACACCTCCGTCATTAGGTTGCAAAATGGTATTGGCGAATGCTGAAAATTATGAAGCAATCTATTTCCTGACCGATGAGGAAGTACTCGATGCAGCCGCTTGTTATCGTAGTTGGTGGGAAGAACGCCAATATCCGAAAACGAGATGGACAATTGATCCGTGCTACGATGAGCCGCTTTGCGGATCGGGTTATCGTTGGTGGTAATAAAGGGGGAGGAGCCTTCGGAAAGTAAAAAATAGGAAACATTCATGTGGGAATATTTGTTTGTATCAGTAGTCTTTTGCTGCTGACAGGGGGATTATTACGCTCAAAAGATAGCCTCTTATACGTACAAATGTATATGAAGTGCTCCGAAATATAGGTAATGAAAGAGTAAAAAGAATGGATGGATTAAAACGGGTTATAACAACGATGGCACTGTGCCTGACCGCTGTATTTGCATATTCGCAAGTATGGACGGCGCAAGATTCTTTGCATTTGAAGAAATTGCTGGAGAGTGACCAGGAGTTGCATTTAAATATGGATGCTGTGAAGTCGATTGATTTCGGAAGCGCAGTGGGTACTCCCCGGATGTCGGAGGAGAAAAGCTGGATGATGCCTGACGAATCGCTTCCTGAAGCGTTGCCTAAACCGAAAGTGATGTTGACTCTGATGCCATATAAAGCGAATACCCGCTATAACTGGGATCCCATCTATCAGAAGAAGATAAAGATCGATAAAAATACCTGGCGGGGTGATCCTTTCTACGAGATACGCCATCAAAGATCTTATTCAAACTGGGCACGCAATCCGATGGCAAAGGGAATGCGTAAGTCGTTGGATGAGATACAGGCGAGTGGGGTACGTTTCCGTCAGTTGGGTGAACGTGCTAACGGAATGATGGTGAACACGGTAGTGATGGATGCACCTATTCCCTTGTTTGGTGGGAGTGGAGTGTATATCAATGGTGGAACTATCGGCAGACTTGACCTGATGGCTGTCTTTACAAAAGATTTCTGGAATAAGACGGGACGGGATAACCGTGCCCGCACATTGGAAGTGTTGAGAACTTATGGAGATTCTACCACTGTGTTGATAAATAAACCAATTGAACAGATTGCCCGTTGAAGGCGTTATAATGATGTGTTGATGTAGCAATGCGCTAATGTGCTGACTAGAGAATGTTTGTAATTGAATAATTAGTATATTTGTGTGTTGTTATGTTGGCGCATTGTTATATAGCTCTGTCACTATTATTGGTATCTTAGTATATTAACACATAGATAAATTATTGGTTATGAATAGAATTACTTCTCTTCTGGGTATTCGGTATCCTATTATTCAAGGTGGTATGGTGTGGTGCAGCGGTTGGCGTCTTGCTTCTGCTGTGAGCAATGCCGGTGGACTGGGATTGATCGGTGCCGGTTCCATGCATCCGGACACTTTACGCGAGCATATCCGTAAATGTAATGCGGCCACGAAATTACCTTTTGGTGTAAACATTCCTTTGATGTATCCCCAGATAGAAGAGATTATGAATATTGTGGTGGAAGAGGGAGTGAAGATTGTTTTTACCTCTGCCGGAAATCCGAAAACGTGGACTGGGTGGTTGAAAGAACGTGGAATAACGGTTGTTCATGTTGTTTCTTCTTCCCGTTTTGCTGTAAAATGTGAGGAGGCTGGAGTAGATGCGGTAGTGGCAGAAGGGTTTGAAGCCGGAGGGCATAATGGACGCGAAGAAACAACGACTTTCTGTTTGATTCCGGCTGTACGTGAGGCTACAACATTACCTTTGATAGCTGCAGGAGGTGTCGGCACAGGGGAAGGAGTATTGGCTGCTATGGTGTTGGGAGCCGAAGGGGTGCAGATAGGAACCCGTTTTGCTCTTACTGAAGAGAGTTCAGCGAGTTCGGTATTTAAAGATTATTGCTTGAGTCTCAGAGAAGGGGATACTAAGTTGTTGTTGAAAAAGCTGGCTCCGACACGTTTGGTAAAGAATGCTTTCCGCGAAGCGGTGGAGAAGGCTGAAGATAGTGGAGCTAGTGCTGAAGATTTGAGAACTTTATTAGGACGGGGGCGTGCTAAAAAAGGAATCTTCGAAGGTGATCTGGAAGAAGGGGAATTGGAGATCGGACAAGTTTCGGCAATCATATCCCGTCGGCAGTCTGTGGCAGAAGTAATGAACGAATTGGTAGCGGCTTATCAACGGGCGGCAAAGAAAGATTATTTATTTTAAAGATATAGCTCACCACAGAGTAATACAAAGTCTTGCAGAGTTTTTTAAAGGTTATCAATCGAAGACGTAAGACATTGAGATAGCCTTACTTTGAAAAAAGAAAGAACTCTGTAAGACTTTATATTACTGTATGGTGAAAATGCATAGTTACAGGCTGATAGGATCGTACTTCAAACCAAATACGTCGGCAACGGCCTTATAAACGATTTTTCCTTCTACGATATTTAATCCGAGTGCTAATGCTGGATTCTCTTTGCAGGCTTTTTTCCATCCCTTATTTGCTAAAGCTATCACATAGGGGAGAGTAGCATTGGTTAGTGCAAGGGTGGAAGTGTAAGGTACGGCTCCCGGAATATTTGCTACTGCATAATGAACGATTCCGTCTACAATATAGGTCGGTGCACTGTGAGTGGTCGGGTGAGAGGTCTCGAAACATCCTCCCTGATCGATTGCTACATCTACTAATACTGTGCCGGGCTGCATTATTGAAAGCATCTCTTTGGTAATCAAATGTGGTGCTTTATCACCGGGAATCAGTACAGAGCCGACAACTAAATCAACATCCGGCAATTCTTTTCTGATTCTTAGTTCGGATGAGTACAATGTCTTTACATTCTTCGGCAGTGTCTCGCTCAAATAGCGCAGACGTGCCAGATTTATATCTGTAATAGTGACATCTGCCCCCATTCCCGCAGCCATTTGCGCAGCATTGCTACCTACGATTCCGCCACCTAAAATTAATACTTTAGCCGGTTTAACACCTGGTACACCTCCCAAAAGAATACCTTTTCCACCTTGCGGCTTTTCCAGGAAACGGGCACCTTCCTGAATAGACATACGTCCGGCAACTTCGCTCATCGGAATTAATAAAGGTAGTGTATGGTCTGCTTCTTCTACAGTTTCGTAAGCCAGGCATATTGATTTGTTGGAGAGCATGGCAAGGGTTAACTCCCTGTCGGAAGCAAAATGGAAATAAGTGAATAGTAACTGTCCTTTTCTTATTAAGTTATATTCAGTGACTATCGGTTCTTTCACTTTTACTATCATCTCAGCAGTGGCGTAAATATCTTCTATTGTTGGCAGGACATGTGCGCCGACAGCTTGATATGCTTCATCCGGAAAACCGCTATTTACTCCCGCTGTATGTTGGATAAACACCCGGTGCCCTTGTTTTACCACTTCGGCCACTCCTGAAGGTGTCATGCCTACACGGTTCTCATTGTTTTTGATTTCCTTTGGTACTCCGATAATCATAATGTTACGTATTAAAGATTTAACATGTTCGAAAGTACGAAAAATCCCCTTACGTTGTTATTCGTAAGGGGATGTTTTAGAACAGAATGCCTTGCGTGTTGAGATGAATAAATGCGTAGAGTGGTTGTTTTATAGACATTCACTGCCCTGTTTGTTGATTTTCATGCTTTTTCCATAGAGACCCACTCGAGCTATGTTGTTATAAAAGGGTTCTGCAATATCGTACTTAAAAGGAAGTACTTCTTCATTGTCTTTGTTTATATACCCCCACTTGGACGACTGACTTTCAATACAAACAGCAGCCAATCCTTCAGAGAAAGAGCGTCCATTATCATATTCCAGGGGAATGACAACTTCTCCTTTCTTGTTAATGAATCCTATCTTATTGTGTAGCGAGACGAGAGCTAATCCTTCCGCGAATTGTTCTATTTGACTGTAAGTCGGTGGAAGAATGTAGTTTCCTTGTCTGTCAATCAATCCCCATAATCCATCGTGGCATACCCGTGCACATTCTTGTTCAAACGAGTGAGCGGCTGTGTATTTAAACGGAATCTGTATTTGTCCGGTATGGTCGATGAATCCGTATTGAGAATTGAGTACTACCATCCCTAATCCTTCTTTAAAAGAGAAAGCCCGTTCGTACATTAGAGGAATGACAACGTCATATCCTTTATTGATGTATCCCCATTGGATTTTTCCTTTTACCGGAGCCAATCCTTCGGAGAAACGGCCAATTGCCGAGAAGCGCTTTTTCTTATTAGCTACCCCATAAGCTAAAAAAGAAGCGAAGAACTTTGTAATAGTGCTGCTCATTACCTTTATTGTTTGTGTGGTAAGCGTCCGGATACCATATATATACAAGAGAAGCGTGGACGTCGTTAGTTCATTCTATTCAAGGCTCTGGTAAACCTATTGGGAAATGAACAACAGAGTCCACGCCCTTGCATATAACAAAGACGTGAACGCTTAGTTGCCATTATCTCCCCAATTAAAGAATTTACCAGATTCTGAATAGAGATAATATTCTAAACGCTTCTACGTTATTAATCGTAATAAGTCGCTACAAAGATACGGATTTCTTGTTAAAGAACAATGCTTTTAGGGGATAAAGATTTAATGGTGAATGAGGTAGGTGTACAAAATGAGAAATGGCTAATAGATAGATTAAAAAAAGCTCCTTTTACGCTTTAGGTAAAGGGAGCTTTTTAGTCTATGATGTCAGGCGGTTTGTTTCTATGAAAAATGCTTGGTTATTAGTTTAAAAGTCCGGGATTAGCATCAATTGCATCTTGTGGAATACGCAATGTGTAACGGGAATCATCTTGTACAAGTGTGTAGGTTACATCTTCAATTTCTTTTTTGATTTCCGGTCGGGTAGTTCGGCGTAAATCAAACCAGCGATGGCCTTCAAAAGCAAGCTCGCGAGCACGTTCTTTCAGAATTTCTGTGACTAGCTTTTCTTGGCTCATCGCGTTTATTTCATTCTTTTTCTGCTCATAACCTTCTGATGTATAACGATTCTCTATTAGTTTCAAGAGCCGGGTACGTGCTTCAGGTAATTTGTTTAAATGTGCAGCAGCTTCTGCTGAATTTAAATAAAGCTCTCCGGTGCGGAAAGTACATTTGAATTTAGATTCACCACTTTTGATGGAAGTATAATTTCCATTTTTATTTGCTTGATAATACTTGTTTGGACGTAGATCTTTTCCTTCCTCATATTCTTGTAAAAATGAAGGGTAAAGTAAGAGTGATCCGGCATAATCGCTATTTGGAAAAACTTCATAGGCAGTGATCATTTCTACAGATGTAAATTCATTAGGAAGTTTGCCTCCTTCATCATTTAGGTTTACCAATGTCGATTTTCCGGCTAATACACGTTCCGAAGCTTCATAAGATTTGCTCCATTCACCCATGTATAAATATACCCGTGATTCCATAGCATCTACTGATAATGTTGAAAAACGGTATGAATATTGAATTTCCCATTCTTTTTTATTAATCAGTTTCCGTGCTGTTTCTATATCAGATAAAATAGAGGTATATATTTCCTTTACAGTATTTCTTGATGGTATTTCTTCTAAATCAGTATTGAGTTTTAGAGGAACTGCTTTGGTTTCTAATGCTCCGGTAGCTGTATAAGGTTGTCCATAAAGATTGACCAATATGAAATGCATATATGCTCTCATGAGGTAAGCTTCTCCAACTAATTGATTAATATCTTCTTGGCTTCCTTCTGATATTTCATCTTTTTTATCTATGATTGCGTTGGCATAATAGATATTGGTATAATAGGCCGCCCATCCAAATTGTCTCGTACTTGCATTCGGATTAACATCATTCCATTTTTCAACATCTCCTAAAGAATTTTTGGAAGTGGCATCAGACTGTAATATGGTTGCGATATCTGTTCTGATTTCGCATATTCCTCTGTCATTGAGTGCTGTATTGTAAGCTGTTGTGAATAAAGCTCTGTATTCAGCTAGCGTATTGGGAATTACTTGGCCTACTGGTTGTATGTCCAAATAACTATCACAGGAAGATAATAACAGGCTTCCTATTAATGTGAATATATAATATATTTTCTTTGTCATAATATATTTTTTAAAAGTTAAGACTTAGATTGAAGGTAATGGATTTGGGAACTGGGGTAGAGTATAGGTTGCCCATTGATTCCGGATCCATATAATTATCATAATTAGAGCTGATAACGAATAGGTTACGAGCCTCTAATCCTACAGTTGCTCCGCCGATACTTAGTTTATGAAGCCATTCGGATGGAACCCGGTAAGCAAGACGTATATTTTGTAGACGTACAAAGCTTAGCTTTTTTACCCAGATATCCAGTGATCTGTAAATGTCATTTCGAGTACTGAACAAGTAGTAGTCGGCCGGATTGTAATTGTACGTTGCTAATGCAGGGAACTTTCCTGTTGTATTTTCCGGTGTCCATCTATCCAGTATGTCTCTATTCATATTGCGCCCTGGGTCTAAGTCAGATACATTATAACTTGGAGTTGTTTTTACGTGTGCTCCAAAATTATATGAAAAATTCAGATTCAGTTCCCAATTTCGGTAATTGAACGTATTTAGAAAACCGCCCGTGTAGGGAGCATCTGACGTTCCAACATAGCTGTAAAAGTCTCTTTGTTCTTCAGTACTTGGTCCTATTTGGTAAGTGCCAAGACCATCTTCATTCGATGTCATTCTGAATAACTCTTCTACAGTGACAGCTTTTCCCTCTTTATTCTCAAGATAGATTTGTCCTGTATCAGGATTTATACCTTTTGTTTTTAGTGCAAAGATTGCACCTACAGGATATCCTTCCAGACTAGGAGTCACTTGGCTTTTATCTGTAAGTACTTTTAGTACTTTATTTTGATTATATGCGAAGTTGAAAGTAGTGTACCAAGAGAAGTTTTTAGTGGTGATATTACGTGTCTGCAGGTTTATTTCTACACCTTTATTTTCCATACTAGCCCAGTTTATAGACATATTAGTGAATCCATTTTCTAAAGCTAATGCTTTAGAACCAATTAAGTCTGTTCCTTTTCTATAGTAGTAATCTACACTAAGATTGATGGCTTGATTGAGTACGGAAAAATCTATTCCTAGATTGTAAGATGCTGTTTTTTCCCAGCGTAATTTACTGTTGGGAGCACTATTGATAATAATATTTTCTTCACTGTAACCTGGTAAAATATTCACATTATCATATTTTCCGACTAGGAATGGAGAGGTTCCCTTATCAATATTTCCTTGTAAGCCATAAGAAAGGCGAAGAGCTAAATTATCAATCCATTTGTATTGTCTAATGAACGATTCATTAGATAAACGCCACAAACCGCTTACCGAATAGATTGGTAAGAAACGGTATTTCTTATCTACTCCGAATAAATCAGAACCATCCATGCGCACACTTCCTCCCAATGTATAACGATTCATTAAAGTATATGAACCATTGGCAAAGAAAGAAGCAAAAGCGTTTTCCTTGTACGATTTAGTTTTTAGATTCCAATCATTGGCTTGTGCTTCATCTTTAAATATGAGATTCTGGAATGTTAGTTTCTTGGGATCATATCCGTATCCGGTTGAGGCTTGGTTGTCTACCCAGTTTTTGCGAATTTCCGAACCAGCCATTATTTGTATGTCATGTATATCCCCAAATGTGTTTTTGTATTCTCCTTGGATTTTCCATGTGAGTTGTGAGGTTGTACTATTAGTTGTTTTAAGCATGCCTCCTTCTGGTATAAGATAGGTTTGTACACCATTTTTCCAATATTTATTGGTTTCACGTATATTCCTAATATTATATGAATTTATCCCGGCATATTCTTCTTGCGACAATTGATCCCATTGCACACCAATCTGTGAATAAACTTTCCACTGATCGTTAAAACGTAGCTGAACATCAAAGATAGAATTGATGGCTGTGGTGACAGATTCTTTATTGGTGTTTGCTCGTTCTTCGAATATATTAAAGCCTTGCTTTTCATCTGTTTCATTACTTCTGACTACGTCGTAATCGTAAAGGTAGTTTCCTTGTTCGTCAAACGGAGCAAAGTAAGGGTTGGCGATACGTGAATAATATATAGGGTTAATAAGTCCGTAAGTATCAGTCATAAATGTGTTATTCTTGCGTCTGTTGGCAAAAATAGACATTCCAATTTTTAATATTTTGTTGATTTGGTAAGACGTTTTACTGGTCAGATTAAAACGGCTCATGCTTACACCTGGTACATTTCCGTTTTCTTTGACATAACCAAGTGAGTTGTAATAAGTAACCTTTTCACTACCACCGGAAATGCTAAAGTTATATTCTTGCGTGAAAGCATCTCTGAATAATATATCATTCCAGTCTGTATTGATTGTTTTCAGTTTGTTTATAGCATTTTGGGCTTCAGGTGTCAGTCCGTTCCACCCCTGTTCTTTATAGATGTCTATTAAGTTATATTGTTTCATGATAGCAGCAACTTTTCCTTTTTCAGGAAATACCGGTATCGGATCTGTTAATCCCCATAATATGTCAAACCGTGCTTCTTTTAATAATTGAAGTTCCAAATCGACTTTCTCTTCCGAGTTTAGTAAGTTGAGCCGTGAAGTATTGAGATTTGGAGTATAAGTCAATTTAGTATTGAAGTTAATAACAGGTTTTCCGGTTTTTCCTCTTTTGGTTGTTACCACAATTACACCATTTGCAGCACGTGCGCCATAAATGGCAGTAGCAGCTGCATCTTTTAATATCGTAATGCTTTCAATGTCGTTTGGGCTCAAACCTGCGATAGAAGATTGTGACATATTTACGATGTCATTATCGTTGTCTTTGTTGATTTCTGGAATATCTGTCCCCTCTAAAGGTATTCCATCCAATACCCACAACGGGTCTTGTGTTCCATTCAGTGAAGCAGTACCACGAATACGAATACGTGCTGGAGCTCCCGGTGCACCGGAAGTTGTCGTTACAGCCACACCGGCGATTTGTCCCGCTAATGCCTGGTCGATACTTTTTGCAGCACCTACCATTCCATCTGTAACATCTACTTTGGCAATGGCAGCAGTCAGTTTACGACGTTCCAGTTCTTGATAACCGGTTACTACGACGTCTCCCAATGTGTGTGCAGAAGCTTGAAGTACAATACGATAAGTATCTTTTCCTGCTTGCAAAACGATGTCTTGTTCTTCAAATCCTATATAACTACAATGTAACCTAGTCACCTTTTCCGGAATGGAAATGGAGAATTTACCATCCATATCAGTGATAGTACCTAGAGAAGTCTGTGATGCTCCGGCCTTTTTTAAGTCATCTGCGTTAACATATACGGAAGCACCGATCAGAGGTTCATTATCTTCACCGGATATAACGACTCCGGTGATTGTACGATTAGCAGCGCTGGCAAAGGCCAGCGCATTTGCAAAGAGGCATATAAGAATGCACAAGTATTTTTTTCTCATTAATGTAGATAGTTAAAGTAATAAGTGGTTTTATTTGATTCCTAAAGCCGTATTAATACGCAGAATCATGTCCTCATAATGATAGCGTGCAGCAGTATCGGAAGTTCCGAGACGGTTCTGCAACAACTTCTTGATACGTAGTAATTCACCGCGTTTCACAGAGATAGCATCTGAAATACGGTTGAGCTGGCTGCCATAGAAATTGAGCACACGTGGAGCACCCATCCGGTCTTCCTGACGAAGTGCACGCTGTTCGGCAGCGTAACAGCTACAGAAAGGAGTAGCGTGGTCAAGCAAGAAATGTTCGTTGGCGATCTTCTTGTTGATTTTAACGGCTTCCGGTTCTGCAGCGGCTGTAAGTAATGCATCAAGGAAGTTTTTCTGCAAAGAACGTTCCATAACGTTAGGGATGCCACCGCGTTCGGTAACACCGAAAATGTTCTTATGAAGTCCGTCCATAAGTTCCACTACTGTAAAGGCTTTCTTTCCATTGACAGATTCATTCTCTATCATACGCATCAAACGAGTATTGCCAAGTAAATCCCAAAGGATATAGGCTTGGGCGTTCTTTAAGATTTGTGTAGGAGCATTTTCCTGTTTTCCAATGGGAGTATTGCGAAGTAGATAAGTATATTGCCCCACTTCCGTGTCAAACAGCCATTTAGGGTATGTCAAAACTTCATCCATCAGAAATTTCAGTGAAGCTTGTTGTTTCTCTTTCTCTACGAATGTGTAAGTTTTAACGCCGTCTCCTACAATTGTATTTTCAATGTAGATGCCACCAATATTGGCAAGGACATGATATAAATAGTTGTTCCATTGGTTGATTACGGCGTAGTAGAGGCGAGATGCTTCTTCATAAGTTTGTCCCTTCTCACCGGTAGTAGTCCATTGAAGAATTTGTGGAACGATACGTTTCAGATTCTCAATGCCAAGTAAAGAAGAGCGAACCGGATCATCACCTAAATCTTCGTTCTGTGCACGTGGATCTACCGCATCGCGGACATCCTGTGCTTCACTATATTTATAAAGCCGATCAGTATGTTTGCTCAAGAAATCGAATAAAATATCCTTTTCTTCTTCCGGAGTACTCTTTCCGTACCAACGATATCCATATTCGATAGCAAACATATCGTATGGACCAATATGCGGAGAAAGAACTTTCACGCCATCTCCAGGCTGTGTGATATAATTGAATCGTGCATAATCCATGATAGATGAAGCGGTAGAGTTCATTCTGGAAGTGAATGCTTCGGAACGTAATGAATCTGTCGGGAAAGCCCATGAACCCATCATATTGTGGCGGAGTCCTAAAGAGTGGCCTACCTCATGACAGGCGACGAATCGAATGGCATCTCCCATCAAAGCATCAGGCAATTGTACATTACGTGCTTCCGGACACACTGTTCCGGTCTGGACAGTAATCCATTCACGTACCATAGAAAGCACATTGTGCCACCACATAATATCAGCTTCCAGGATTTCTCCGGAACGGGGATCTAACAGAGAAGGTCCCATTGCATTTTTCTTTTCCGAAGCAGCATAAGTCAGTACGGAGTAGTTGACATCATCCATGTCTACATGCATACTGTCCGTGATTTCTTTGGCGATAATCGCATTCTTGAAACCAGCCTTTTCAAAAGCAATCTGCCAGTCCTCAATACCTTTCTTAATGTACGAACGCCATTGGTAAGGAGTTGAATTGTCAATGTAGAAGACAATCGGTTTGGCAGGTTCCACCATCTGACCTTTCAGATAAGCCTCCCGATCTTCCGGTTTGGGTTCCATACGCCAGCGGGTGATGTACTGTGTCTTATCCGTACGCTGCTGCGCATCACTGAAACTTAATAACGGATTAGTGAAATAACCGACCTTCTGATTGTCGAATCGTCCCATCATCGGCTTCTCGGGCAATAAGAGAATAGAAGAACTAACTTCCACCGTTACATAAACAGTAGTAGTACCTTCCGTTACCCGGGTAGTCAACTCGGAAGTTGCCACGACATTGTTTGAAAAGGATTTGATGGATAGAATACGTGATAAATTCTTGATAGCCGAAGTACCCAGATTAATATTGGTAAATACGTTATTGATACTGGTTTCCGTACCATCATAAATATCATTCACCTTGATTACTAATGCCGTAGAATCTGCATTGACTGCTTCGATCTTGAATGCGGCAATCAGCGGAGAGATAAAATTATCCTTTACCGAACGGAAGATAGCATCCGTTTGGGGGGCCAGAGGTAATGGGCGTTGTTGACGTAACATTAGTTTGCCCGTCGCTTTGTCCCATTCCATGCAAACCATTTGATTCTCATAGTTTACTCCGCGGTTTACGCCCGCATCATTAAGTTCGGCAGGAACTCGTTGCAGCTTATTGACAACTAATAAGTCACGTCCCAAAAGTGAGGTGGGAATTTCAAAATAATAATCATTCTTCTTTTGATGTACAGCAAACATCCCTTTGGTCGTTTTACTGTCTTCCACTAATTTCTCGTAGTCGCTTTTACTCTTCTCTTCTTTCTCTTCTGGTTTTTTCTTTTTCTTTTTAAACCAACTCAGATTTTCTGTAGCGGGGGTAGTTGCAAATGCCGAGAGCGCTTCTCCACTCAGCAATATACATGCAATGACCGCTGCCATTACTTTTACATACATTCTCATTGAGTTTCTAACTTTTAATTATAATTAAAAAACGGCTACAAAAGTACTAATATAAATAACATAATGACTACTAATTTGCAATGAATATAACATTAAAAAGAAATATTAACTAGTATCTACGGTCATCATTCTCCTCGGATATTTCATAGTTTAGTGGGAATAGTGTACATTTGCGGGAGTAAAAAAGTGAACGGAATGATGAGACGATATATCACTGCTTTGATGTTGGCTTGCTGCATCGGAGGGTATGGACAAGAGAAGAAGCAAGTAACCTTTGTACCTCCTTTTGACTTTCCTCTTACATTGAGTGGGAACTTTGGAGAAATTCGCTCCAATCACTTCCACGGCGGACTGGATTTTAAGACAGGCGGAGTAATCGGTAAACCCGTTCGTGCTCTCGCTGATGGCTATATTTCGCGTATTCGCGTCACGAATGGTTCGGGATATGTACTTGATGTCTGTTATCACAATGGCTATTCAACGATCAACCGCCATTTGAGTGGTTTTGTTTCTCCCATTGCCGAAAGGGTGGAGAAACTTCAATATGAAGAAGAAAGCTGGGAAGTAGAGATTGTTCCCGAACCGGAAGAATATCCGGTAAAAGGAGGTCAGCAGATCGCATGGAGCGGAAATACCGGATATTCGTTCGGTCCGCATCTTCATCTGGATGTGTTTGAAACGGAATCGGGAGATTATATTGACCCTATGCCTTTCTTTCAATCGAAAATAAAAGATACGCGTGCTCCGAAAGCGGATGGTATCCTATTTTTTCCACAACTGGGTAAAGGAGTAGTGGATGGAAAGCAAGAGAATAAAATCATCCTTCCTAATAGTGAGCGTCCGGTGGAAGCATGGGGAGTGATAGGTGTGGGGATCAAAGCATACGATTACATGGATGGAGTGAATAACCATTATGGAGTTTATTCGGTTGTGCTTACGGTAGATGGAAATGAAATATTTCGCAGCACCGTAGATCGCTTCTCGCAGGAAGAGAACCGGATGATTAATTCCTGGACTTACGGGCAATATATGAAATCTTTCATTGATCCGGGCAACACTTTGCGGCTACTAAAAGCATCGAATGATAACCGTGGCTTGGTGACGATTGATGAGGAACGGGACTATCAGTTCTTATATACATTAAAAGATGCTTTCGGAAACACTTCCAAATATAGTTTCACCGTACGGGGTCGGAAACAGCCGATTGAACCGTTGAATCATCGGGAGAAATATTATTTTACCTGGAATAAGACTAATTATCTGCAAGAACCGGGATTGAACCTGGTTGTTCCGAAAGGAATGTTGTATGATGATGTTCCCCTCAATTATCAGGTGAAGGCGGATAGTGGTGCCGTTGCTTTTACCTATCAGCTGAATGATAAGACGGTTCCGCTGCATGCAGCTTGTGAACTGTGTATCGGGTTGCGTAGAAAACCAATTGCCGATACGACGAAATATTATGTGGCCCGCATAACTCCCAAAGGAGGAAAGTACAGCGTAGGCGGAAAGTATGAAGACGGATACATGAAAGCATCTATCCGGGAGTTGGGAACTTACACTGTTGCCATCGATACCATCCCGCCGGAGATTATCCCTGTCAACAAGAATCAGTGGGGAAGAAACGGAAAGATTGTCTATCGTTTGAAAGATCAGGGCGCGGGAATTGCTTCCTATCGTGGAACGATTGACGGAAAGTATGCGCTTTTCGGACGTCCCAATATTGTGAAATCATACTGGGAATGTACGTTGGATCCCAAACGCGTAAAGAAAGGAGGCAAGCATACTGTTGAATTTACAGTGACCGACTATTGTGGGAATGAAACAGTGGCCCGTGAAAGCTTTGTTTGGTAAATTATTAAAAGTGAATCATATATTTATTATGAAGAGAAGAATTATTCTTTGTGCCGCCGTATTGATGGCGGCTGTGGCGAACACCTTCGCCTGCACCAACCTGATTGTCGGAAAAAATGCGTCTGCCGATGGCTCGACGATTGTTTCCTATTCTGCCGACTCGTATGGCTTATTCGGAGAACTTTATCATTATCCGGCTGCTACCTATCCAAAAGGTACGATGCTGAAAGTTTATGAATGGGATACCGGCAAGTATCTGGGAGAAATAGAGCAGGCACGCCAGACTTACAATGTAGTCGGTAATATGAATGAATATCAGGTTACCATTGGTGAGACAACTTTCGGCGGACGTCCGGAATTGGCCGATTCTACAGGGATTATCGATTACGGAAGTCTGATTTATATCGGTTTGCAACGTTCGCGCACTGCCCGTGAAGCAATTAAGATCATGACCGACTTAGTGCAGCAATACGGCTATTATAGCGAAGGAGAATCCTTTACTATTGCCGATCCGAACGAAATATGGATTATGGAAATGATTGGTAAAGGTCCCGGCATCCGTGGAGCAGTTTGGGTAGCTGTACGTGTGCCTGATGATTGTATTTCGGCCCATGCCAACCAGTCACGTATCCACCAGTTTGATATGAACGACAAGGAAAACTGCATGTACTCTCCGGATGTCGTTTCTTTTGCCCGTGAGAAGGGATATTTTAATGGAGTAAACAAAGACTTTAGCTTCTCATTAGCCTATGCGCCTCTTGATTTTGGTGCCCGCCGTTTTTGTGAGGCTCGCGTGTGGAGCTATTTTAATAAGTTCACAGATAACGGAAAAGATTATCTTCCTTATATTGAGGGAAAGACTAATACGCCGATGCCTCTTTTTGTGAAACCGAAACATAAGTTATCCGTGCAAGATGTGAAAGATATGATGCGCGACCATTATGAAGGAACGCCTCTTGACATCTCCAATGATTTTGGAGCCGGACCTTATAAGACACCTTACCGTCTTTCTCCTCTGAACTTCAAGGTAGATGGTCAGGAATATTTCAACGAACGTCCGATTTCCACTCAACAAAGCGGGTTTGTATTTGTTGCACAAATGCGGGCTCATAAGCCGGACCCGATAGGCGGTGTACTTTGGTTTGGCGTGGATGATGCGAACATGGCTGTATTTACCCCGGTTTATTGTTGTGCTACTAAAGTGCCGGTATGTTATACCCGTGTAGATGGGGCCGATTATATTACTTTCTCCTGGAATTCTGCTTTCTGGATTTTCAACTGGGTATCTAATATGGTCTATCCGCGTTATGATTTGATGATCGGTGATGTACGGGAAGCGCAGAAAGAAATGGAAACTACTTTCAACAATGCACAGGAAGGCATTGAAGAAATGGCTGCCAAACTGCTGGCAAAAGATAAGAACGCAGCGGTTGACTTTCTGACAAACTATACAAATATGACCGCACAGAGCACTTTCGATACTTGGAAACAATTGGGTACATTCTTGATTGTGAAGTACAATGATGGAGTGGTGAAACGTGTTAAAGACGGTAAGTTTGAGCGTAATTCTATCGGACAACCTGCCGGAGTGATGCGTCCCGGATATCCGAAAGAATTCTTGCAGGAATATGTCAAGCAGACTGGTGACAGATATAAAGTGCCACAAGAATAGATATTAAGTATGAGATATTAGGTATTAAGTATATCGCTTTTTAATTCTTAATTCTCAAATTTCAATTAAAAGAATAGGAATTATAAACTTATTATTTTACATTTGTGTGCTCAAGAAATTGATAATAAATAATTCATTAACCAATAAATAACAATCGAAATGGAAAATCAGGAACTTATTAAACAGGTCACTGAAAAAGCCGAAAAATGGCTAACCCCGGCTTATGATGCTGAAACCCAGGCTGAAGTGAAACGTATGTTGGAAAACGATGATAAAACCGAACTAATTGAAGCTTTCTACAAAGATCTTGAATTTGGTACTGGTGGTCTGCGTGGTATTATGGGGGTAGGTAGCAATCGTATGAATATCTATACGGTAGGTGCTGCCACTCAAGGACTTTCCAACTATCTGAAAAAGAACTTCAAAGACCTGCCGCAGATTTCTGTAGTAGTAGGTCACGATTGCCGCAACAACAGCCGTTTGTTTGCGGAAACTTCTGCTAATATTTTCTCTGCCAATGGTATTAAAGTATATCTGTTTGACGACATGCGTCCGACACCGGAAATGTCTTTCGCCATCCGTCACCTCGGTTGCCAGAGCGGTATCATTCTGACTGCTTCTCACAATCCGAAGGAATACAACGGTTACAAGGCATATTGGGACGATGGTGCACAGGTATTGGCTCCACACGATAAAGGTATCATCGACGAAGTGAATGCAATTGCTTCTGCTGCCGATATTAAATTCCAGGGAAATCCGGATTTGATTCAGATTATCGGTGAAGACATCGATAAGATTTATCTGGATATGGTGAAAACTGTTTCTATTGATCCGGCAGCTATCGCCCGTCACAAAGATATGAAGATTGTCTATACTCCGATTCATGGTACAGGTATGATGTTGATTCCTCGTGCATTGAAAATGTGGGGATTCGAAAACGTATTTACTGTGCCCGAACAGATGATTAAGGACGGTAACTTCCCGACTGTCGTATCTCCGAACCCGGAAAACGCGGAAGCTCTTTCTATGGCTGTAAACCTTGCCAAAGAAATTGATGCTGACCTCGTTATGGCTTCCGACCCGGATGCTGACCGTGTGGGTATTGCTTGCAAGGATGATAAAGGCGAATGGGTACTGATTAACGGTAATCAGACTTGTATGATGTACCTTTATTATATTCTGACACAGTACAAACAACTGGGTAAGATTAAAGGTGGCGAGTTCTGCGTGAAGACAATCGTTACAACTGAACTAATCAAGAAAATCGCAGATAAGAACAATATCGAAATGCTTGACTGCTACACCGGATTTAAATGGATTGCCCGTGAAATCCGTCTGCGTGAAGGCAAACAGAAATATATCGGTGGCGGTGAAGAAAGCTACGGATTCCTTGCCGAAGATTTCGTTCGCGATAAAGATGCCGTATCAGCTTGCTGTTTGATTGCTGAAGTTGCTGCATGGGCAAAAGATAATGGAAAATCCTTGTATCAGTTGTTGCTGGATATCTACGTAGAATACGGATTCTCTAAAGAGTTTACTGTAAACGTAGTGAAACCGGGTAAGAGTGGTGCAGAAGAAATCAAAGCTATGATGGAGAACTTCCGTGCCAATCCTCCGAAAGAATTGGGTGGCTCTAAAGTGATCTTGAGCAAAGATTATAAGACACTGAAACAGACAGATGATAAAGGTAACGTAACTGCAATCGATATGCCGGAACCATCTAACGTACTTCAATATTTCACTGAAGACGGTAGCAAAGTTTCTGTTCGTCCTTCAGGTACAGAACCGAAGATTAAGTTCTATATGGAAGTTCAGGGTGAAATGGGTTGCCGCAATTGTTATGCTTCTGCCGAATCTGCTGCAATGGAAAAGATTGAAGCAGTGAAGAAATCATTGGGTATCTGATTTTGTTTCTTCTGAAATTTCAGATATAGATAACGAAAGATAAATAATAAATAGCGCCTCCATGGTCTTTTCGAAGATTATGGAGGCGCTTCTTTTTCTCTATACATAGCCCTGATTCTGCCTATTTTCGGGCTTTTTCCCCAACTTGGCACAGTTCTTTCATTTCCTTTGCATTCTTTAAGTCCACTTGCTAATCCTTCTTGCCCGAATCTTGTTGTATTGACATCATCTCAATTTCAACCCGCAGGCTGCGGATACACATGTTTTGTTGATGCTTTAGAGTGATACGTTCAGTTTCATATTCGTAAGTTGTTCGTTTGTAGTTATGTGTATTTCGTGGCCTGCTTTCTTAGTCTATTTTTCAGTCAGTGCTATTTCTTTTTTCTGTTATTTCTTCGTGCCTATCCAAGTCCATTTATGCCATATTGTTTCCAATGGTCCTTGTTTATGTTTAGACAGCCACCATTTGCAGAACCGAACCTGCGCCAGGAAAAGAATAATACCGATAATCAGGCTAAGAGTATATCCACAGTAAGGAGCAAGATAGAATCCGAATGGGAAATAGATAATGGCTCCCAAAATAGATTGAGAAATATAATTGGTCAAGCTCATTTTTCCGTAGAATCGCAGATTAGATACAGTTTTCTTGAACTGATCCTTCTGATAAAGCAACACGAAAGAAGCAACAAGTACAATCGTAAATGCGAATTTCTGCCACATATCAAAGGCAGTACCTACCGTTTGCTGAATTAAACTGCTGTCACTTTGCATGATCTGTTCTTTCAGAGAATACAGTGGCGCGAAACTGATAGCTGCAATAATAAGTGCTTTCATCCAGAACTTCAAATGAGATTCGGTAGTTACGAACAATTCTTTGCGTCCGATATATAAGCCAAACAGGAAAAGTCCGGCAGTCTGTAAGAAACGTCCGGCACCGATAGCCCAAAACAGGCTTGCTTTCTGTCCTAAAGTAACATTACCTATCAGAAAATCCCAAAAGTTTCCGGCTTTGGTGTATTCTGCTACTTCAGCATACATGGCTCCGACATTCAAATCGGGTAGGGTATAGGCAGGATTGAAAAGGCTCATTATATAATGAAACCATTCAATCGGTTGCAGTGAAAACAAGATGGCGGTGATTAGAATCGCTTTGTCACTCCATTTACGTACGATAAATAGTACAAGACTGACTACAACAAACAGAAGCAGGATATCTCCTGCCGGGAAGAAAGCAGCATTCAAAGTGGCGAATCCTGCCAGCAATATCATTCTCCATAAAAAGCGGTAACCAAAATCTTTTCCTTTCAACTGCTGGTTGTGCGACTGGATATAGAAAGTGAATCCGAAAAGCAGAGCGAATATGGCATAAGACTTTCCGGCAAGCAGTGAAAATGTCGCATTAAATACTCCGGCATCCAAAATGGTAAGCCATTCAGGAGAACTTTCCGGATATACGGGGAAAATGAAATGCTCCAGGTTATGAACCAGAAGGATGGCCATTACAGCAAATCCTCTAAGAGCATCTACTACTTCAATTCGGGGTGTTTTTGTTGATAATTCCATGGGGCTAATTTATGATTGTTTTTAGTAAATGTTCATTTTACCCATCTCTAAGCAGGCTTCGGGAACATACTGACGGATTTCTTTGATGATATTTTCCATGTTTGATTTATTCATTTGGATGCTCTATCCACCAATCAATCATCTTTCGGGCAAGACTAAGTTTTCTGGGAAGTTCGGGTAAATTGTCTCTTGTATAAAAGTCTCCCGAACTCAATTCTTCATCTTGGAGGTTGATTTCCCCTCCGGCATAATCAGCAATAAAGCCGACCATTAGTCCGCTGGGATAAGGCCAGGGCTGATTACCGAAATAAGTGATATTCTTTACATTCAGTCCGGTTTCTTCTTTCACTTCACGTGCTACACATTCTTCTAGCGTTTCTCCGGTTTCCAGAAATCCGGCAACGAGACTGTTGAATGTTCCTTTAAAATTGCGGGCGTGCACTAAGAGTAGTGAATTTTTTTTCTCACTAATACAAGAATCGCTGTGGAAATGGAAGGATATACCTCCCGGCCACATTTCGGACAACGCTTCATGATAGATTCTTTCTGTTCCATAGGCGTGCCGCAGGCGGAACAAAAGCGGCTGTTTCTATCCCAATGCAGAATCTCATGTGCTTTTCCTGCTGTCTGATAATGAGACAAAGGAAGATATTCATAGGAGGCACGAAGCCCTATCATGATCCATTGCTCCGATTCTTCAATGGGAGAGGAGAGGGAGAAAGCCTTGCAGTTTCTCCCTTCCAGTGTAGTGATATTGTGTACGGTTGTTTTTTCTTTAATAACAATAGGAGAGCTTTCTCCACACGGGATGGCATATATACCATCCTCTTTTTTCTCAAGAAGCAGTTGGTCTTTGTAAAAGATAAACCACCATGATTGTGCTGTCTGATTCATTTTAATTCTAATTCTTGATCTTCGCGCTGCGAAGTTATAAAAAAACTAGATTGATATTTAGGCTTATCAGATAAAATACAGGGCAACTGCACCAAAATTTGATTCATAACCGTGCAGAAATGAGCTAAATGATAATTTTGAGGAGTGCCCTGAAAGGGCTTAATTATATAGCGTAGGGCAACGCCCTACGAAAAAACGGTAATCTGAATTTGCGCCCTGAAAGGGCATAATTGTATACGGTTCCGCCCTTTCAGG
>ERZ506871.108-NODE-108-length-41718-cov-9.02741_pt1 | contig 41718 bp, 29 predicted proteins | sample MGYA00513178_ERZ506871 | MGnify/ENA metagenome assembly ERZ506871
TCTGAAAAGACTAAAAGCCGGATGGGATGAAAAATATTTGTCACAACTTTTACAGAACAATAATTTTTAATGCGTCTGCCCTGCTGCATAAACTATTATAAATTTCTGCACTGAAAATCCTTGAATATAGTAAGAGTTACTAATTTGTTACCCTATATTCATTCGGAGCCACTCCAACCACTTTTTTAAATAACCGGCTTAAATGATGTGGATATTTAAAGCCTAATTCGTAGGCGATTTCGCTAACCGACATGTTACCTTCAATCAGCAATTCTTTAGCACGGTCGATGGTGGTCAGCTGGATATATTCTTGTGCCGATTTTCCGGTTTCTTTTTTAATAAGATCGCCGAAGTAATTGGCGGATAAATGCAGTTGGTCGGCACACCATGCCACCGAGGGCAAACCGAGTTGCTGGGGTTTATCCGAAGCAAAGTAACCACGTAATAGTTCTTCAAAACGAGTTAGTGAGTCTTTGTTCACCGTTTCACGTGTTACGAACTGGCGGTCGTAAAAACGGACGCAATGGTTGAGTAACACTTCGATATTAGCTGCAATAATTTGTTTCGAGTGTTTGTCTATGGCGTGTTGCAGTTCTTCCTTGATTTCGTGGAAACAGTTAATGATAATTTGCTGTTCGCGTTCGGACATATGCAATGCTTCGTTCGACGAGTAGGAAAAGAAAGAATAGTCTGCCATGCGGCGTCCGAGAGAGGTGCCACGCAACAAATCGGGGTGGAACATCAGACACCATCCTTTGTACCGATAGGATACTTTGCCATCATCAACGCCGGCAACCTGTCCCGGTGCAATAAAGACTAATGTTCCTTCTTGATAATCGTATTGGTTCCGTCCGTAAAGCAGCGGGCCGCAATCGATATGTTTGAGGAAAATACAGTAAAAACCAAAATTCTTGAGGCAGTGGCGGACACTCTCCAATTCCGAAAAATCGACTACGCTTACCAATGGATGAACAGTCTCTATTCCCAACAGTTCGTTGTAGTCTTGCACCGAATCTAACTTTATGATTGTTCCCATACTCTGTTCTTTTTTCTATGGCAAAGATAGCAGATTTTTATATACAAGCAACCTTTCTCCAGAAGAATCCGTAATATCGGTTAGTGAATATGTAATTTGTGTTATTCTATTGAAAACAAGCAATATCCAATCAGTAAAATTGGTAGTTGAAACCGTAATCCGTCTATGGACGTGCTTCTATTTATCCCATAATTTTGCATCATCGAAAGTAGATCATTTGAATCATCTAAATAACGAGAATATGAAGTACAGAAAATTAGGAAACAAGAAATCGCAAATGTCCGCTATCGGACTGGATGTCGGCTTCGTGCTGTTTAGCTCGCTTGGAAAAAGGGTTATAATGAAAAAATACATTTTAGGTATATGGATGGTTTGTCTTGCCTCTTTAGGTATGGCACAAACTCCGAAAGCAGAACAAGTTATGAATAAGAAACAGCAATACATCGTAGAGGTTGCCGCCCTTGTGGGTAAAGGAGATCTTGCAAAACTGAAACCGGTCCTCGTTGCAGGATTGGAGGACGGAATGACTGTCAATGAATTGAAAGAAGTAATGGTTCACTCTTATGCTTATGGTGGTTTTCCACGGGCTCTTCGCGGATTACAGACTTTTGTCGCTGTACTTGATGAGCGTAAGGCAAACGGTATTGAGGATAAAAGAGGGCGTGAAGCCTCACCGATTACCGATACTCGCAGCAAGTACGAGCGCGGACGGGATATCCTTTCCAAAATTTCGGGTGTGCCGGTTGATGCTCCGAAAGCGGATTATGCTGTATTGGCTCCCGAGATTGAAGTGTTTCTCAAAGAACATCTTTTTGCCGATATTTTCGAACGTGATGTGTTGACTTATAATGAGCGTGAAATGGCTACCGTAGCAGTATTAGCGGCCATTGGTGGAGTAGAACCGATGATGAAAGGTCATATAGGTATTGCCCTGAATGTAGGCGTTACGCCCGACGAGTTGCGTCATCTATTTATTATTATTGAAAAGCAGATTGGTCATCGCGAAGCTGATGCCGGACGCATGGTGTTGAATGAAGTATTGCAAAGTAAAGTGGAAACTGATAATAAAATAATTAAACGATATGGAAACAGATAAAAGAATCAGTCGTAGAGAAGCTTTGACACGAATGGGGATGATTGTTGCCGGGGCAGCCGCCTCATCCATAGGGTTGCCGGCTTTGACTTCCTGTACTGAAAAGCCTCAAAAGAAACGCATCATTTTGTATTTCACTGCCACGGGAAACTGTTTGCACGTTGCCCGCCAATTAGCAGAGTCGGAAGAACAATTATTGAGTATTCCGCAAATGGTTAAGCAAAACCAGTATGAGTTTGAGGCAGATGAAATAGGGCTTGTTTATCCGATATACGGTCATATGCCGCCTAATATGGTACGGAATTTCATAAAGAAAGCAAAGTTGAAAGCAGCATATAAGTTTGCAGTGCTCACTTATGGAGCAAGGAAATGCGATTCGGTAGAGATATGGAACGATATATCGAGTAAGGCTGGTAACAAATTCGACTACATCAATACGCTCGTTATGGTAGATAATTGGTTGCCGAACTTCGATATGAATGAACAGATAAAAATAGACAAACATATTCCGGAGAACTTGCGGCAGATTACCGAAGACTTATCACAAAGGCGACATTGGCACGAACCGGTAAGTGAAGAAGAACGACAGATGCACGCTGGGTTCATGGCACGTTCAGGGCTTGATCCGGAAGTCGGTTTTCTCAAAAAGAGCGAAAACTATTTTGTTGTTACGAAGAATTGCATTGATTGTGGAGCTTGTACGGATGTCTGTCCGCGTGGCAATTATGAGTTTACTTCAAACGGTATTAAAATGCAGGGGGATTGTGATTTCTGTTTTGCCTGTATTCAGAACTGTCCGCAGAAAGCCATTCAGTTTAAGAAAAATGACGAGGACCCTTTGTTGGCAAATGGTGAACGAAATCCGAACGCCCGCTATCGGAATGAATATATCTCACTGGTGGATATAAAGAGAGCTAACAGACAATAACTGAATAACTAAATATAAACTACAACGTATGAGAAAGTTACTTTTAATCCCCTTTTTATTTTTTTCCCTGACAATAGCGGCTGCTTGTTCCGGGAGTGATGATACTGAACAACCGGGCACTCCCGATCGATTATCCGGTGACAGTAAGATTTTGGTTACTTATTTCTCTGCAACAGGTAATACCCAAGCGGTTGCAGAACGTATTATAGAATTGACAGGAGCTGATGTATATCGTATCAGGGCATCTGTTCCCTATGCATCGAATCCTTATGACGACAGCGACCGTATTCAGAATGAAGCCTACAACGATTTACGTCCGGGGGTAGCCAATCTGCTTTCTGCCGAAACGATAGCACAGTATGATACGATTTTTGTCGGTTCGCCTTGCTGGTGGCATCAACCTGCTATGGTTGTCTGCACATTCCTGGATAATTATGATTTGAGCGGTAAAACGATTATTCCGTTTATCACTTATGGCGCAACCACTTATCAGAACGAATCAATGCAGAAGATTTATAAGCTGACTCCCAATTCGAAACATATTCCGGAAACTCTTCCGGAGGATCTTGATCCGGATGATATTACGACTCCCGGACGTCCCGATGATGACGGAATCGATATGCCCGGTCGTGCCAGTGGGGTAGAAGCATGGTTGAGAAGGATGGGTTTAACGGTTGAATGAGTAATGTATCATGTATTCGGAAGTAAAAGCCTGTATACAGCAGATTTGGTAAAGTAGCCGGTTTTTATCAGCGGGAAGATAGTATTATTTAACTAGATTCTCTATCTTTGCTCGAAAATATACGACTATGATTACCGAAGAACTACAGAAACTTTATCAGTCATATACGGGCGTTCCCGCTGAAAACATAACAGAATTACCGTCTTCTGGTTCCAACCGCCGTTATTTTCGGTTGGCGGGTATAGAAACATTGATTGGAGTCTACGGGGTTTCTATTGATGAGAATGAAGCTTTTCTTTATATGGCAGGACACTTCCGCAAATGTGGACTGCCTGTTCCCGAAGTGCGCATTGCCTCGGAAGATAAAACCTATTATTTGCAGGAAGATTTGGGCGATACTCTGTTGTTCCATGCCATAGAGAAAGGACGTGCTACCAGTGTCTTTTCAGAAGAGGAAAAAGAGTTGCTTCGCAAAACGATCCGTCTGCTTCCTGCTATTCAATTTGCCGGGGCGGATGGATTTGATTTTTCCCGTTGTTATCCTCAACCGGAGTTCAACCAACGCTCCATTCTGTGGGATTTGAATTACTTCAAATATTGCTTCCTGAAAGCTACCGGTATGGAGTTTCAGGAAGACAAACTGGAAGATGATTTCCAGAAAATGAGCGATGTCTTGCTCCGCAGTTCTTCCGCTACTTTCATGTATCGTGATTTTCAAAGCCGTAATGTGATGATAAAAGATGGGGAACCGTGGTTTATCGACTTTCAGGGCGGACGCAAAGGCCCGTTCTATTATGACATAGCCTCTTTCCTGTGGCAAGCGAAAGCGAAATATCCTGATAGCCTCCGTAAAGAACTGCTGCAAGAATATATGGAAGCTCTTCGCAAATACCAACCGATTGACGAATCCTATTTTTATAGCCAGCTTCGCCACTTTGTCCTTTTCCGTACGCTGCAAGTGCTGGGAGCATACGGTTTCCGTGGTTATTTTGAAAAGAAACCGCATTTTATCCAAAGCGTTCCTTATGCCATCGAAAACCTGCGTGAACTGTTGAAAGAAGAATATCCGGAATATCCGTATCTCTGTAACGTTTTGCGGGAGCTTACCGGACTGAAACAATTTACGGACGACCTGAAAAAGCGGCAGCTAACCGTCAAAGTAATGAGCTTTGCCTATAAGAAAGGAATTCCTGATGACTCTACCGGCAATGGAGGAGGTTATGTATTCGACTGCCGTGCCGTGAATAATCCCGGCAAGTATGAGCGTTACAAACCTTTCACCGGACTGGATGAACCTGTAATCACTTTCTTGGAAGAAGATGGCGAAATACTTCGTTTCCTCGATCATGTCTATGCTTTGGTAGATGCCTCCGTGAAACGTTATATGGAACGCGGATTCAGCAATTTGTCCGTCTGCTTCGGTTGCACCGGCGGACAGCATCGTTCTGTTTATTCAGCCCAGCACCTGGCAGAGCACCTGAATCAGAAATTTGGTGTGAAAGTCGAACTGGTGCATCGGGAACAGAACATCGAACATACGTTTGAGGCAACAATCTAAGAAGAGTAAATATAAAGAAGAAAGTAACCGAAAGAATGAAAGCAATGATATTTGCAGCCGGTTTGGGTAGCCGGCTGAAGCCACTCACCGATACCATGCCGAAGGCTTTAGTTCCCATAGCCGGACGTCCGATGTTGGAACATGTGATTTTAAAACTGAAAGCTGCCGGATTTACAGAAATAGTGATTAACATCCACCATTTTGGCGAACAGATACTTGACTTCCTGAAAGCCAATGAGAATTTTGGACTCATCATACATATTTCCGACGAACGCGACCTGTTGCTCGACACCGGTGGGGGAGTTAAGAAAGCCCGTTCTTTCTTTGAAAATTCCGATGAACCTTTCCTGATACACAATGTAGATATTCTTTCAGACGTGAACCTGAAAGAACTATATGACTATCATCTACAAAGCGGTGCTGTTGCCACTTTACTGGCCAGCCAACGTAAAACCTCCCGTTATCTTCTTTTTGATACAGGCAAGAGACTTTGCGGATGGATAAACAAGGACACGGGACAAGTGAAACCGGAAGGTTTTCAGTATGATCCTTCTCTTTATCGGGAATATGCATTCAGTGGTATCCATGTACTTTCGCCCGCCATTTTTCAATGGATGACCTCTCCCCGTTGGGAGGGTAAATTCTCTATTATGGATTTCTATCTTGCCACTTGCCGGCAAGTAAACTATGGTGGTTATTTGAAAGAAAAGTTACACCTGATTGATATAGGCAAACCGGAAACATTAGCGAAAGCAACAGACTTCTTATACCAAAATGCGAAATAAAGATACTGAAAGAGGCTAAAAAGCCTCTTTCTTGCTATGTAACAAAATATTTAAGTAACTTTGCTTGGATAAACAATCAATATTGTAATACTATACAAATTTTGCTGCATGGAACAGACTTTGGAAAATGGGATAGCTGACAACTTATTGCACAACATCTTTAATGACCTGTCTGTAGGCTTGGAGTTGTATGATAAGGACGGTCTCATGATAGATGTCAATTATTCGCGGTTGAGATCAATGGGGATAAAAGACAAGAAGGATATTCTGGGCTATAATCTATTTAATTACACTAGTTTCTCTGATGAAATCAAAGAACAGGTCAGAAAAGGAGAAACAGTGCGTTTCATGGCAAAATATAATTTTGATGACGTGCGTCATCTTTTTCCTACTAATCTGTCCGGTATAAAATTCTTCGAGATTACTGTTTCTTTCGTACATAATGAAAAGTCGGAAATTACGAATTATATGGTGATTAGTCAGGATGTCACCGAACGTGTTCTGTGGCAAAACAAATATGATAATCTTTACGAAGAAGCGGTGCGCTCAAAAAAAGAACTCCTTGAGAGCGAACAAAGAATGATCCAATTGATTCGTCAGAATGAGTTGGTATTGAACAATATTAATTCGGGATTGGCATATATTGCGAACGATTATATCGTACAATGGGAGAATATCTCGCTTTGTAGTAAAAGCCTTTCTTATGAGGCTTACAAAAAAGGGGAGCTTTGCTATCTGACGGCCCATAATCGCACCACTCCTTGTGAGAACTGTGTGATACAACGTGCCCGGAGATCCGGTCAGGTAGAGTCTATCTTGTTTAATCTGGATAACAAGCATGTCATAGAAGTTTTTGCTACTCCCATATTTAATGAACAGGGAGATGTTGACGGTGTCGTGATTCGCGTAGATGATGTTACCGAGCGACAGCACATGATAGGTGAACTTGAAACGGCAAGAAGTCGTGCTGAACAATCCGATAAGTTGAAATCCGCCTTTCTGGCAAATATGAGCCACGAAATCCGTACACCGTTAAATGCTATCGTTGGTTTTTCCGATTTATTGATGGTGACGGAAGATCAAGAAGAAAAAGAAGAATTTATTCAGATTATCAATGCCAACAATGAGTTGCTTTTGAAACTGATTAACGACATACTGGATCTTTCGAAAATAGAAGCCGGCTCGGTAGAACTGAAATACGAAGATTTTGATTTGGCTGTTTATTTCAACGAATTAGCTGCTTCGATGCATCGTCGTGTAGTAAATCCGCAGGTTCGGTTAGTTCCCGTGAATCCTTATGAAACCTGTACCGTTCGTTTGGATAAAAACCGGTTAGCGCAGATTCTCACTAACTTTGTAACTAATGCTATCAAATATACCTCCAAAGGAACTATTGAAATGGGGTATGAAAAGATAGACGGAGATATTCGTCTTTACGTTCGTGATACAGGTATTGGTATACCGGAAGATAAAAAAGACAAGGTGTTCCATCGTTTTGAGAAACTGGATGAATTTGCACAGGGAACCGGACTGGGACTGTCTATTTGTAAAGCCATCGTTGAGGCTTGCAGGGGAGAGATAGGCTTTGAGTCGGAATTTGATAAAGGGTCTTTATTTTGGGCGGTTTTGCCATGCCAGTTTGATTCGGTTGACAGCGAGCCGACTTCTTCACGTCGGAATAATGAGAAGGATGCAGATAATGAAAGCATTCTTGACTCCGAAGAAACAAAGAAAGTACCTAAAAGAGTGCTGGTCGTTGAAGATATTCAAAGTAACTTCTTTTTGGTATCTTCTATTTTGAAAAACAAATGCCAGTTGTTACACGCACCGAATGGACTGGAGGCAGTTGAGATTGTTCGTACCCAACCGGTGGATTTGGTACTGATGGATATGAAGATGCTTGTTATGGACGGGCGTACTGCAACCTCGGAGATCCGGAAGTTTAATGCTGAAATTCCAATTATCGCCCTGACTGCTCATGCCTTTGATGCCGACCGGGTAGCTGCGTTGAAAGCCGGTTGTGATGATTATCTGGTGAAGCCGATCAATGGTGCGAAGTTGATGCAGACTCTGAAAGAGTATGGTTGTTGAAAGGAGGGGATTAAAAATGTGCTGATCTGAAAAAGGGTATATTCTATTCTTTCTGTTTTTAATATATCGGTCACTTGTTTGTGGTGAAGGAAAAAACGCTCTGCATTTTGGATGAAAGAATGTAGGGTTGTTTGTTATCCTGGATAATTCCTGTCTAAAAATAAATAATTTCTCTGTATTGCTATCTATATGCTTACTGTTTGCCCGTATGTAGTTTGCTTTATCATTTTTCTTTTGTGCGCTTGTGATGATGAACTAGCCTATAAACGGGCTTTTCCGAGGGCTTTTATAACTTGGTCGGTGAGTATGGAAGGCTTTCTCGGTGAGGAAGGATGTGTTCCTCACCGAGGAATGGCTTATTGCTCACCGAGGAAAATCATTTATATCTTTAAAGAAAACGCATATCATCTGAAAATATATGCTGTATTGTGGCGGTAATATGCATATATATGTGATAATATGGATGCTTTTAATTCCGGATTACCATCTTCAATAGTTTTGTTTTCTTTCTTAATCTGAAAAATAGAACATTTCTCTTGTTTGTTTGGAAGAATTGAAAGGGAGACAGCTTACTATAAAAGGCTATAAATCCGTAAAGTTTGGGATTGTTTTTTATGTTTATGGATTTAAATAGTTACCTTTGCTAAAAATAGAATATCATGTCCAAATACGTCAATCCTTTTACTGATATAGGATTTAAAATTATTTTTGGTCAACCGGCCAGTAAGAATTTGCTCATCACTTTGTTGAACGAATTACTTGCAGGTGAACATCATATTACAGAACTTACTTTTCTGGATAAGGAAGATCATGCAGACAATGTGAGTGATAAAGGTATCATTTATGATCTTTATTGCCGTACAGCAAGTGGTGAGTATATTATCGTGGAGATGCAGAATCGTTGGCACAGTAATTTTTTAGATCGTACACTTTATTATGTTTGTCGTGCTGTGAGTCGGTAGATAGAATCTCCTTCTTCAAAAGAAGTCCCTGTCCCTGAAGATCCGATGACTGCAAGAGAACCACTTGTCTCTTATGGAAAGCAGTATAGACTACCTACTATATATGGAATTTTCCTGATGAATTTCAAAGAGGAAAATTTAGAGGCTAAATTCCGTACGGATACGGTTCTTTCCGACCGTGATACAGGGAAGATTGTTAATCCGCATCTCCGGCAGATTTATTTGCAATTTCCTTATTTTACAAAGGATTTGTCGGACTGCCATACATTATATGATAAATTAATTTATGCACTGAAGAATATGAGCAATTGGAATAGAATGCCGGATGCTTTGAAAGAACAAGTGTTTGAACATCTGGCGAGATTGGCAGCAGTTGCCGATCTTTCGGAAGAAAACCGTATCGCTTATGATAAGGCATTAGATCGGTATAGGGTCAACCAAATTGTAGAGGAGGATGAACGGCGTAAAAACGAAGAGATGCGGAGAAAAGCGGCTGAAGAAGGGTTAAAGGAAGGGATGAAGGCCGGGTTGGAAAAAGGAGTGAAAAAAGGAAGGCTAGAGGGAATAAAAGAGGGAATAAAAGAGGGAATAAAAGAAGGGATGAAGGAAGGGTTGGAGAAAGGAGAGCAAAAGAAGCAAATTGAAATTGCTCGGAAGATGAGAGAGGACGGAATATCCATTGATATAATTATCAAATACACGGGTCTTCAATCTTCTGATATAGAAAATCTATAATATATCTTCATAGGAAAATTGTTGTAGTTATATTAGGATAAAATATAAAGTAGGCGGGAATATTCAGGAATGGATACTTCCGCTTTCTTTTTTTGATTCGTAAGATGTTCAAAGATGTCTGTAATACCATAATTAATCGATGAAATGGACGATTTTAGACAAATTTGGAAGAATCGTAGCTAAAATAGAACATTCTTTGCTTTTAATATAGCCTACATTTGTGGCAGTGATTGTCAAAAGGGACAGCACAATTATTAAATAAAGCTAATCTTAATTATTAAATTTATGAGAAACAAATTCCTATTTCTTTGTCTCCTCCTTTTTGGAACGTTGACAGCTTGTAAAGACACAAAATGGGTAGACGTTCCAACTGGTACTCCTCCTGAAGGTGCAATCACAGGAAAACCTGGTGAACCGGAAGAACCGGATGATCCTACTGTAAAATCATTCATTAATTGCTCTTACATTCGGGGGGATTTTTTTGAAACAAACCGTATTTCAGCAGCCAGTATGGGTGCTTGTACAGATTTGATTTATTTGGCGGCGCGTCCTTATGCAAATGGTGAGGTAGCTTTTGAATTGCCGTTGAATGATGCGACGATGACAAACGTATCTCATACTGGCACTTTTCAAGGTCGTAATGGAGTGGTTAAATTTGAAGGAACAAGTCTTATGAATGGCGGTGATGGATTACTTCACTCTGCTGATGGGGCCTTTAATAAATTCACCTTTGGTACCTATATATATATAAGTGAATGGGTGGACGGAGCTTTTCTCTTTAAGAAAATGGATGGAAATTCCACGATCATTGCTTTTCAAATGGGTGCGACAGCTAATAGTTTGAAACTGTCTATTGGAAGTTCGGTTGCAACCGTTACCACTCCTGATCTGGCAACAGGCTGGCACTATATTGGGTTGACTTATGAACAGGGAACGGCGAAACTTTATGTGGATACAAACAATACTGCAATAAATTTTGTAGGTGCTCTCCCTAATGAAATACCTAATACACGTACTGATTTTTTGATTGGAGATAAATTTAAAGGTTATTTAGATGAAACTTTTGTAAGCAGTCTGGTAGTAGGTACATCAGGTAGAAACCCTATCACCTTTGACAATTGGAATAATTCAAAAATACTTGCTTACTGGAAATACGATGATGCCACGAAACCTGGCAAGGATTCACATTCCTGGCTGGGGCGTTTGAATAATATACGTACCGCTTTACAGGGACAACAGGGAGATAGAAGATTGCGCTTGGGCATTGCTGGTGGAGAATGGAAAAAGATGATGGCTGATGCCACTGCCCGTACAAGATTTGCTTCCGAGGTGAAGAAGATTATCGAACAATATGATTTTGATGGAGTTGATTTTGATTTTGAATGGCCTGCAAATGCCAGTGAATATAATAATTATAGTGCAACTGTAATCCAAATGCGTTCTACATTAGGAAAGTATGTTTACTTCACCGCATCGTTGCATCCGGTTTCTTTTAAAATTTCCCCGGAAGCTATTGATGCTCTGGATTTTATCTCTTATCAATGTTACGGCCCTGCAGTGATGCGTTTTCCTTACGAGCAATTTGTAAAAGATGGAGAAGCGGCTGTGGCATATGGAATCCCTAAAAATAAGCTGGTGATGGGAGTGCCTTTCTATGGTTCTACGGGTAGTCTGATTGCTGCCTATTGTGATTTCGTGAATGATGGTTTGGCTACTACGAATGAAGATACATATACATATAAAGGAAATACATATACTTTCAACAGTATAGAAACGATTCGCAAGAAAGCGAGGTATGTCTGTGAAGAAGACTATGCAGGCATTATGAGTTGGGATTTGGCAACAGATATTGACATAACCAATAACAAGTCTTTGTTGAAGGTCATAAAAGAAGAGTTTGAATATTATGCGAATCCGACGGAATAAAAGAGAATCTAAATTAATCAAATACAATATTATGGAAAAAAAGAAGTTCATGCGAGTACAGAAATTTTTGATTCTGTTTCTGATACTCCTGCTATCATTTCCTTTAAGTGCGTTGGCACAGCAACAAATGATAAAAGGACAAGTGGTAGATGATAAAGGTGAAACCATTATCGGTGCCACAGTGATGGTGAAAGGTTCTAAAGATGGGACGTTGACTGATATTGACGGTAACTTTTCCGTGAAAGGGAAAGTAGGTAACACATTGGTTATTTCTTATGTCGGTTTTACTCCCCTTGAAATAAAGGTGACAAAAGCAGAAGGCAATCGATTTACGTTAAAAGAGGATACAAAAGTATTGGATGAAGTGGTAGTAGTAGGTATGGACAAACAGAAGCGAAGCACCATTACGGCAGCGGTGGCTACTGTGGGTTCCGATGCTATTGTCAACCGTCCGGTCACTGACCTCACGAGTGCCCTTCAGGGTAACGTAGCCGGTTTAAACTTCTCTTCTGATGCGGTTGCTAATGGTGTAGGTGGTGAGACCGGTGCCGAAATTAAATTCAATATTCGTGGTATCGGTTCTATCAATGGAGGCGAACCTTATGTATTGGTAGACGGAGTGGAGCAAAGTTTGCAGAACGTGAATCCTGCCGACATCGAAACCATTAGTGTATTGAAAGATGCTTCTGCTGCTGCCGTTTATGGTGCACGTGCCGCCTATGGTGTGGTTATCGTCACTACCAAAAGTGGTAAAAAGGAAAAAACACGTATATCTTACAGTGGTACTGTAGGATTCAGTTCTCCTATTAATATGCCCCAAATGATGAATTCCATTGAATTTGCCAATTATCTGAACGAACGAGATGATAACGATGGAGTAAAACACTCGATTCCTGATGCGCTCATCGAAAAGATGCAGGGCTTTATGGAGAATCCTTATTCGGAAAAGTTCCCGGGCATAGGACCTAATGCGGACGGTACCGGTTGGGCAGGTTCTAAAGATGCTGTGTATGCCAATACCGACTGGTATGATTACTACTTTAAAAAAGCTTCCATCCGCCATTCTCATAATCTGAGCGTAACGGGAGGGTCTGATAAATTTAATTACTACGTAGGTTTGGGATATATTTACCAGGAAGGATTACTGGATCAAGTAGACGATAACTTGAGTAAGTACAATGTAAACTCGAAGTTTCAGATCCAAGCCAATAAATGGTTGAAGTTTAATTTCAATAATAACCTTTCACTGAATATACTGAAGCGTCCGATGGCTAACCAGACCATTTTTTATGGAACTATCGGAAGCAGCTTTCCGAATTCTCCTACCCATCTTCCTGTAAAGTCGGAATATAATGACAATTCCGAATACCGTTATCTGAAACAATCGCATTATGTGCAGAACAGAATTTCTGATGCGATGTCGTTTGCCGCTACGATTACTCCACTGGAAGGGTGGGATATTGTAGGTGAAATGAAAGTACGCTTCGATGTAGAAAACAATGATTTCAAACGCGGATATCCTACTGCTGAAAAACCTGACGGAACGTTGGATATAAGTAAGGGAACCAAACAGGGGTATCAATATCCGGGCATGAACTGGAAAAACTCTAATTGGGGCTCTTATACACGCGGTAATACATTCAACTACTACCTGTCTCCAAACATATCGTCATCCTACACACATGCTTGGGGCGACCACTTCTTTAAGGCGATGGCGGGTTTCCAGATGGAACTGCAAGAAAATTCGAATGGTTATACTTATAAAGACGGATTGCTGACTAGTGATATATTCTCTTTTGTGAATGCTAACGGGCAAGTATTGGCAGGTGAAGACCGGACGCATTGGGCTACAATGGGTATGTACGCTAAACTGAATTGGAATTACAAGGAGATTTATTTTCTGGAATTCAGTGGACGTTATGACGGTTCTTCGCGTTTTGCTCCGGGAAATCGCTGGGGATTGTTCCCCTCTTTTTCAGCCGGTTATGACATTTCTCGTACCGACTATTTCAAAGCGCTGAATCTGCCGGTTTCTCAATTGAAAGTACGTGTTTCTTACGGTCGCTTGGGTAATCAGAACGGAGCGGGACTCTATGATTACCTCGGGATTCAGAGCTTGACCTCCGATTCACCTAATGCTTGGCTGTTACCCGGTGTGCAAGCTACTCCTCAAAAAGGAACTTTAGCCACTACGCCTAAGATGATCAGTTCGTATATTACGTGGGAGAAGGTAGACAATGCCAACTTAGGTCTCGACCTGATGTTATTGGATAATAGACTGTCTGTTACTGCTGATATTTATCAGCGTACCACGCGCGACATGATTGGTCCTGCTGAAGCTATTCCGAATCTCGGAGGTATTAGTACGGCTGACCGTGCGAAAGTCAATAACGCTACTTTGCGTAATCGTGGTTGGGAATTGTCTGTAAACTGGCAGGACCAGCTAAAATGTGGTTTTAGCTATGGCATAGGATTCAATGTATTCAATTACAAAGCTGTTGTTACCAAATACAACAATCCGGAGGGATTGATATACAACAATCATACCGGTTTGGCAACTAATAAAGGATATTATGAAGGAATGGACATAGGTGAGATTTGGGGATATGAAGCGAATGATCTTTTTCTGTCCAATCGCGAAGTGGACGCATACCTCAGACAAGTAGATCTTAGTTTCTTTAAGTCCGGCGACAAATGGCAACGAGGCGACTTGAAATACATTGATTCCGACGGTGACGGTAAAGTGGACCCGGGTAAGGGTACATTGGCCGACCATGGTGATTTGAAAATTATCGGTAATGCTACTCCCAAATACAGTTTCGGTATCAATCTAAACGTAGGATATAAGGGATTTGAAATATCCACTTTACTGCAAGGAGTTGCCAAGAGAGATTTTCCGATGGCCGCCAGTACTTACCTATTCGGTGGTAAAGAATGGTTCAAGGAGCATCTCGATTATTTCAGTCCCGAGAATCCCAATGGATATCTACCTCGACTGACGACCGATGCCCAGACAACGAATGCCAATACGGGATATAATACTACCCGCTATATGCTGAATGCGGCATATATGCGTATGAAAAACTTGACAGTATCCTATACTTTTAAGCCTCAATTGTTGAAGAATATTGGACTAAGTAACCTGAAAGTATACTTTACATGCGATAACCTGTTTACCATCAGTAAACTGCCGAATCAGTTTGATCCGGAAACCCTTAATCAGGTGAACGCGTGGGCAGGCGGAAGTAATGCGGCTGCTCCGGGACTTACCTCGGCTCAAAATCAGAATGGTAACGGAAAGGTGTATCCGATGAACCGTAATTTCGTGTTTGGACTTGATTTTACATTTTAATTAAAGAGGAACGCTATCATGAAAAATAAAATAATTATCCTGACTGTTTTTGCAGGCTTAGTGTTGTCGGCGTGTTCCGACTATTTGGACCGTAAACCCTATACGCAGCCTAACAATGAAGATTTCTTGAAAACCAGAGAGAATGTAGAAAGCTATATAAATAATTTGTATACTTCTCTACCGGCTCCGGCTCAATATGGTATTGGTGTCAGAGGAGAAGAGGTGAACAGTGACAATATCCTTTCGGAAAAGTATGATATGCGCCTGAATGGAGAGAATAATCAATTCAGTGGCTCTGACGATTGGAATAAAGGCTATAAAAACTTGCGTATGGTGAATTACTTTTTCCATTATTACGCAGTTTCCGAGGTGGACGAAACGGATGAAGTGCTTTCATTGAGAGGGGAAGCGTATTTCTTCCGTGCTTATTGGCACTTCTATCTGCTCACACGTTTTGGTAATATTCCCATTATGGATGACTTCTGGGATGGCAATGCTACGTTGGGCGGTTTGCAAATTCCTGCGACAAAACGTGCGGATGCCGCCCGTTTTATCCTGAACGATTTAAAAGCGGCTATTGGGTTGATACCGGAGGCTCGTGCTAATTTGCATTCTCGCAGTAAATACAGTGGATTGCGTGTCAACAGAGAAACGGCCATGATTCTGGCTATGCGAGTTGCTTTGTACGAAGGTTCGTGGGAGAAGTATCATAAGGGAACTGATTTTGCAACGGAAGATAACTCTGAAGAGTTTTTTAAGGAAGTGATGAATTGGGGGGATCAATATTTGTTCCCGGCCGGACTGACTTTGCATATGACAGCAACCAATCCGAAAGCTACCAATATAGATGACGCTTTTTCGGAGCTATTCAATTCAAACGATCTTTCCAACATTAGCGAAGTTACTTTTTGGAAAAAATATTCAATAGCTGATGGCGTGTTCAATACCGTTACTCAACAGCTTAGCGGTGGAGTAACAGATAATGTGAAGCCTTCGGGACTATCCAAGTCTTTGGTGGATAACTTTCTAAATGTGGATGGTACGCCGGTTGATCCGACCGATGAAAAGTATAAGGACTTTAATGAGGTATTTAAAGATCGTGACGGAAGACTTTTGGCTATGGTGATGCATACTGGTTGTAAGTTCAAATCTAATAGCTTGATGAATGTGAGAGTGTATGACGAGACAGGGACCGAAGCAGAACAAAAGGAAAAGAATAAAGATATTTCATCTCCGCGCTTGAATGGGGATGGAATTTACAAGAACGTGACCGGATTCCATACTCGCCTTGGTATTGATACGACCTATGTAACCGGCAATTGTGAAACGGCTCATGTCATGTGCCGCTATGCCGAAGGATTGCTTTGTTATGCTGAAGCTGCTGCCGAATTAGGGCAGTATAACGATAACGTGGCAGAGAAAACATTAAAGCCATTGCGTCAAAGAGCCGGTGTGGTCTATGTTACTCCGGCGGCTGATCCTCACTTCCCTTTCCAAGGTCTGCCACCGGCAGTGCAGGAGGTACGTCGGGAAAGACGTTCAGAGCTGTCTCTGCAAGGTTTTCGTTTGGATGACTTGATGCGTTGGAGGGTAGCCGGAACGTTGAAAAGTGTGGAAGGACGTGGACGTGGCGCTTATCTGGGCAAAGACGGCGTGCTTTATCTGAGCTTTTCGCCTTCATTGCGGAAAGAAGGACTGAATCATGTACTGACAGATAATGAAGGATGGATGGATCCGTTGAAAGAGTACTTGCCTGAAGGCTACAAGTTTAACGAAGATCGTGATTACTTGTTACCCATACCACCAGATGAAATCCAGATGGACCATGAGCTGAATCAGAATCCGGGATGGCCGACTAAGTAAGGGAACTGAATAAAATTCATTTATGATAATTAGATAGATAAAGATATGAAGAACATATTATATAAAATATTTCCGATATGCTTGTTGACCATGGGGTTGACCGGGTGTGAGGAAGAAACGAAATACCGTCCTCTACCGGAAATTGTGCCATTAACGATGAGCATCAATGACAATGCATTTGCGATGGGCGAACACTTGAAAGTGAATATTAATGTGGAACCGGATGCTGATGGCAAGGAGGTTGTAGCAAATGAAGATTTTGATATTTACTTTACGGCGAAAGCCGGAGCGGAAGATGCTTCGAATGTATTCGAACAGTTCAATGGAATCGTTACTTTTCCGAAGGGGGAGAAACAGATTCAGGTGGATTTTCCGATAAAGGCATCCGGACTGACGGGGAGTACTGCTATAAACTTTACGGCTTTTGCCCGTGGTTATAAAATGGAAGGCTCCAGTCAGGTTATCAAGGTTTCCGATTATTATCGGATAATGGCATCATTGGAGAACAATGCGGAGAATGTAGTAATGGAAGGTGGTAAGTTTGTATTAGTTGCAAAGATTGAAAAACCAAGTTCCGTACCTCTTAATATGAAAATAACTCCGAAAGAAGGGGAAGGAGATAGGTATGAAAATTTACCGTCTACATTAACAATTCCTGCAGGAAGAACTTCAGCAAAAAGTGATGCTGTGACTATTAAACAGGATTTTGAAATGACAGGGGATTTGCAACTGGTATTGAATCTGGAGAGTGATTCGCCTGCGAATCCGATGATAAATTCTACTCTGACTATAACTATGACTGATTTGGAATCTATGGGAGATCCTAATCTGTTTGATATAACGAAGGTGTATGAATTCCCGGATAGGCCGTTTATGTCTGATAAAAATAAAACTGCAATTGAAAGTTGGTTTACGGGAGATAAAATAGCTATGAATAAGAATAGCGCTCATCCCACTTCGGCTTTGAAAGATAAAGATTGGGTATTATGCAATGCGATAGAGTTTCATTATATTAATAGTAGTTTTAGTGGCGGAAATAATACCCCTAATGCTTTCGGACATCGTATTTCTTGGGCCTTTTCTGATATTAATGATGCACCGTCACAGAAAATACAAGCTGTGAATAATGCAAAATGTACAAATATAACCAATGAAGGTATTTTAAATATGTGGGTGGATAAAAATGTTCAGGGTACTGGTGCCATGACAGCTACCAAAGAGTACGGTGTCGCCGCATTGCAATGTTCTAAATTTGGTGGTATTTTTGCCCCACAACATACTCGGTTCTTCCCTGGTATGAGAATTGAAGTGAAGGCGCGTTTGAGAGGAATACGGACTGGGTTTGTTCCGACAATCGGACTTAAAAATCAGAAAAATTCCCTTCCGAACACGAAAGATGAGATCGATATTCTCAAGAACACTCAAGGTTCTGTAATTACTCAGGCTGTAACTGTTGATAATGAGATAGGTTCAAAGAGTGTAGCAATACCTCAAGCGAATGAATGGAATATATATTGGGTGGAACTTGTGGATGAAAATATAATCAATTTAGGTATTAATGGAGCAACCAATCTGACCGTTAATCGTACACAATCTCCTGACAGGTGGCCATTTGACAAGGCTGGGACTCCTGCTACTGCTAATCCTGATCCTGCTACTGCTGCCGGTGGAAGTGCTGGTCTCTACTTCTTTATGAGATTGGCTGAAAGCTCGGAACGGGCTGCTGGTAAAGCGCCTGAAGGTTGGGATAATGTACTGAAAAGTATTGCCAATTGTGAAACGGATGATAATACGCCTCGAATGGAAATTGATTGGATTCGTATCTATACAAATAAGAATTATGTACAGACTGACGCTGAAAAAGTCTGGGCTAATCAGTTATTTTATTAATGCTATCTCTTTCAATTAGCTTTCAATAGTGTGAAATGAATTTTATGCCGGAAGCTATCGTTAGAAGGCGATATACTTCCGGCTATTTATTAGCCAATCACACGGAAATGGAGATTATTGGAAATTAAATGGTAATTTGTGGAAGTCCAAATAGATGGCTGTCCTCTATCTTTGCTGCCACAATCTTATACAAATTAGTATTTATGGAAAAACTGCAATCAAACTTATTCTTTCCTTTAGCAGGAATAGCTGCCGTAGCTTCCCTTGCTTCCTGCTCAAACAAGCAAAGGCCTGCGGAGCAACTCCCTTTGAATATCGTCTACATTATGACAGACGACCACACAGCTCAAATGATGAGCTGTTACGACACACGCTACATGGAAACCCCCAACCTCGACCGCATTGCTGCTGACGGTGTACGTTTTACTCAAAGCTTTGTTGCCAATTCTTTAAGCGGCCCCAGCCGTGCCTGCATGATAACGGGCAAACATAGTTGTGCCAATAAATTCTATGATAATACCACTTGCGTATTCGACAGTTCGCAACAAACTTTTCCGAAACTGTTGCAGAAAATCGGTTATCAGACAGCATTGGTGGGTAAATGGCATCTTGAAAGCTTGCCTTCCGGCTTTGATTACTGGCAGATTGTTCCCGGACAAGGAGACTACTACAACCCGGATTTCATCACACAGAACAATGACACTATCCAAAAACATGGATACATCACGAATCTTATCACTGATGATGCTATCGACTGGATAGAAAACAAACGCAATCCGGAAAAACCTTTCTGTCTTTTGATTCACCACAAGGCAATTCACCGTAATTGGTTGGCGGATACTTGCAACCTGGCTTTGTACGAAGATAAAACCTTCCCGCTACCGGATAATTTCTTTGACGATTATGAAGGACGTCCCGCCGCTGCTGCGCAAGAGATGAGCATTGTGAAGGACATGGACATGATTTATGACCTCAAAATGCTTCGTCCTGATAAAAACACCCGTCTGAAATCCTTATATGAGAAGTATGTCGGACGTATGGACGAAGGTCAACGTGCTGCATGGGACAAATTCTACACGCCGGTTATAGATGATTTCTACAGGCAGAACCTGCAAGGCAAGGAACTTGCCAATTGGAAATTCCAGCGTTACATGCGTGACTATATGAAGACCGTAAAGTCACTGGACGACAATGTTGGTCGTGTACTCGACTACCTGAAAGAGAAAGGATTGCTGGATAACACACTTGTCGTCTATACTTCCGACCAAGGATTCTACATGGGCGAACACGGTTGGTTTGATAAACGCTTCATGTACGAAGAATCCATGCGTACACCGCTTATCATGCGTCTGCCGAAAGGATTCGACCGCAGGGGTGATATCACAGAAATGGTACAGAACATCGACTATGCACCCACCTTCCTCGAACTGGCAGGGGCAGAAATCCCTTCTGATATCCAAGGGATATCCCTCGTTCCTTTACTGAAAGGCGAACATCCGAAAGACTGGCGGAAAGCTCTCTACTATCATTTCTACGAATATCCCGCCGAACACATGGTGAAACGTCATTACGGGGTACGTACAGACCGCTATAAATTGATTCATTTCTATAATGATATCAACTGGTGGGAACTCTACGACTTGCAGGCAGACCCGTCGGAAATGCACAACCTCTACGGACAACCTGAATACGAACCGGTAGTGAAAGAACTGAAAGAAGAAATGCTGAAACTTCAGGAGCAATACAATGACCCTGTCCGCTTCTCACCGGAAAGAGACAAGGAATAACACCAACGTATATACACCATGAAAAGATACATCTTAATCATTCTCATACTGCTTTCGCCACTGACAGTGTTCTTGCAGGCTGATAACTTAACATCCCCTTTAATTTCAATAGTACCACGCCCGACACAGATTGTGCCGGGTAGTGGTAATTTCACCTTTTCTGCAAAAACGGCATTTGCGGTAGAAAATCAGGAGCAAGCTGCGATTGCCCGCAATTTTATTGACTTGTTTACCCGTGCTGCCGGAATAACTCCGGCTTTGAATGTCGGCAGCAAAGAAGGACAAATTCGTTTCGTGACGGATTCTTCTTTTAAAACCGAAGCATATCTGTTGGAGATTACACCGCAACAGATACTTATTAAAGCTTCGGATACAAAGGGTTTCTTCTATGCCCTGCAATCTGTCCGTCAACTCCTGCCTGCTACCATAGAATCAGAGCAACCGGTACAGAATATCGCTTGGAGCGTTCCCGCAATGACAGTTCGGGATGAGCCCCGTTTTGGTTTCAGAGGATTACTTTTGGACCCGGTACGTTGCTTTATTCCCAAAGAGAACGTACTGCGAATCATCGACTGTATGGCGATGTTGAAAATAAACAAACTTCATTTTCATCTGACGGACGATAACGGCTGGCGGATTGAAATAAAGAAATATCCTCGTTTGACGGAAGTAGGAGCGTGGAGAGTAGACCGTACGGATGTACCTTTTCACTCACGCCGTAACCCGAAGCGTGGAGAGCTTACTCCAATAGGTGGTTTCTATACACAGGAGGAGATTCGGGAAATTGTAGCTTATGCTGTCGACAGACAAATAGAAGTCATTCCGGAAATAGATGTACCGGCACACAGTAACGCTGCTTTGGCTGCTTATCCCCAGTTTGCTTGTCCGGTTGTGAAAGACTTTATCGGTGTACTTCCCGGCTTGGGAGGACGAAATTCCGAGATTATCTACTGTGCGGGAAATGATAGCGTATTTACATTCTTGCAGGATGTCTTTGACGAAATTCTGGCACTTTTCCCTTCCCGCTATATTCATGTCGGAGGAGATGAAGCGCGAAAGACGAACTGGGAAAAATGTCCGCTTTGTCAGAAACGGATGAGAAAGCAGCATTTAGCCAATGAGGAAGACTTGCAAGGTTATTTCATGAAGCGTATCAGTGATTATCTGCGTAAGAAAGGACGCGAGGTGATTGGCTGGGATGAATTGACAAACAGCTCTTTTCTTCCCGAAGAGTCCATTATTCTCGGTTGGCAGGGAATGGGAACGGCTGCCCTGAAAGCTGCTGAAAAAGGACATCGTTTCATCATGACTCCGGCGCGTATCATGTACCTGATTCGCTATCAGGGACCGCAATGGTTTGAACCGGTAACGTATTTTGGTAACAATACCCTAAAAGATGTTTTTGATTACGAACCTGTACAAAAAGACTGGAAACCGGAATACGAATCACTGCTAATGGGTATACAGGCCTGTATGTGGACGGAATTCTGTAATAAACCGGAAGATGTGGATTATCTTTTGTTCCCTCGTCTGGCTGCTTTGGCAGAAGTGGCTTGGACAGCTGCAGGAACGAAGGACTGGACTGGATTTTTGAAACGAATGGATGTATACAATTCGCATATTGCAGAAAAAGGAATTGTTTATGCCCGCTCAATGTATAACATACAACAGACGGTGACACCAGTGGACGGACATCTGGAAGTGAGTTTGGAATGTATCCGTCCGGATGTGGAAATTTATTATACACTGAATGGGAGTAATCCGGCAATGTCTTCTCATCGTTACGACGGACCTATCTGTGTGACGAAAACGCAAATGGTGAAAGCCGCTACCTTTATGAACGGCAAGCAAATGGGAGAAACCTTAGAGTTGCCACTCACATGGAACAAAGCTACGGCAAAACCTTTGCTTGACAATAAGAAGAACGAAATGTTATTAGTCAATGGATTGCGGGGAAGCCTGAAATATACTGATTTTGAATGGTGTAACTGGAGCCGGAATGATTCTATCTCTTTTACAATAGATTTGCAGAGTCAGGAAAAACTGAATAAATTAGCCATTGGTTGCATTACGAATTATGGAATGGGAGCACACAAACCGAAAATGATTCGCGTAAAAGTTTCTGATGATAATCGTACCTACTATGCCATAGGAGAATTGAACTTTTCTCCGGAAGAAATCTATCAGGAAGGAACTTTCAGAAATGACTATTCGATAGACATGGGCGGAGTATCTGCTCGTTATGTCCGGGTGACGGCAGAAGGTGCGGGGATATGTCCCGACGAGCATGTCCGCCCCGGTCAGGAAGCGAGAGTCTATTTTGATGAAGTGATTATAGAATAGTAATCAAGTAGTTAAAAAATAGCAATTAGGTGCTTTGTAAAACAATCTTATATAAACTAATAATGATGACATGCTTATGAACATTAGCTTTAAGAAACGAACTTCTTTAATCTTATCAGCAGTACTGGCTGCCACTACTTTCACGTTAGCGCAGCAACAACCGTTGCCCGAATGGCAAAGCCAGTATGCGGTGGGACTGAACAAACTCGCTCCTCACACATACGTATGGCCTTATGCCAACGCTTCCGACATTGAAAAACCGGGAGGGTATGAACAGTCTCCTTTTTATATGAGCCTGAACGGAAAGTGGAAATTCCATTGGGTGAAGAATCCCGATAACCGTCCGAAGGACTTTTACCAACCTTCTTATTACACAGGAGGATGGGCGGACATCAATGTGCCCGGCAACTGGGAACGTCAGGGTTATGGCACAGCTATCTATGTCAACGAAACGTATGAATTTGACGATAAAATGTTCAACTTCAAGAAGAATCCGCCGCTGGTACCGCATGCGGAAAATGAAGTCGGCTCATACCGCCGTACCTTCAAAGTGCCTGCCGACTGGAAAGGACGCCGGGTAGTACTTTGTTGTGAAGGGGTCATCTCTTTCTATTATGTATGGGTGAATGGAAAATTGCTTGGATACAATCAGGGATCAAAGACAGCTGCCGAATGGGATATTACTGACGTCCTCAATGAAGGCGAAAATGTGGTTGCTTTGGAAGTGTACCGATGGAGTGCGGGGGCTTATCTGGAATGTCAGGATATGTGGCGTTTGAGTGGTATCGAACGCGATGTGTATCTTTACAGCACTCCCAAACAGTACATTGCCGACTACAAACTGAATGCATCTTTGGACAAAGAGAAATACAAAGATGGAATTTTCGGACTTGAAGTGACCGTAGAGGGACCTTCTATTACACTTGGAGCCACTTCTATTGCTTACACCCTGAAAGACGCCGAAGGCAAAGCTGTCCTGCAGGATGCTATCCGGATAAAATCCCGTGGATTGAGCAATCTTATCACGTTTGATAGAAAGAATCTACCTGATGTAAAGGCTTGGAGCGCAGAGCATCCTCATCTTTACACATTGATACTCGAACTGAAAGATGAACAAGGCAAGGTCACCGAACTGACCGGTTGTGAAGTTGGCTTCCGTACTTCGGAAATCAAAGACGGACGTTTCTGCATCAACGGTGTTCCGGTATTGGTGAAAGGAACTAACCGTCACGAACACTCCCAGCTGGGACGTACCGTGAGCAAGGAACTGATGGAACTGGACATCAAACTGATGAAACAGCACAATATCAACATGGTGCGTAACTCGCATTATCCGACTCACCCTTACTGGTATCAGCTTTGCGACCGCTACGGATTGTACATGATTGATGAGGCAAATATCGAATCTCACGGCATGGGATATGGGTCTGCTTCTCTTGCCAAAGACACTACCTGGCTGACCGCGCACATGGACCGCACCCACCGGATGTACGAACGTTCCAAGAATCATCCCGCTATCGTTATCTGGTCGTTGGGAAATGAAGCCGGCAACGGAATCAACTTCGAGCGTACCTACGACTGGCTGAAATCGGTAGAAAACACTCGTCCCGTGCAATACGAACGTGCCGAATTGAACTATAATACGGATATTTACTGCCGTATGTACCGCAGTGTGGACGACATCAAAGCATATCTTGCGAAGAAAGACATCTATCGTCCTTTCATTCTTTGCGAATATCTTCATGCGATGGGTAACAGTTGCGGCGGATTGAAAGAATACTGGGATGTATTTGAAAACAATCCGATGGCACAAGGTGGCTGCGTTTGGGACTGGGTAGACCAGTCATTCCGCGAAATAGATAAAAATGGTAAATGGTATTGGACGTATGGCGGTGATTACGGGCCGGAAGGAATCCCGAGTTTCGGTAACTTCTGCTGTAACGGTTTGGTAGGCGCCAATCGTGAACCGCATCCGCATTTGCTTGAAGTAAAGAAAGTATATCAGAATATAAAAGCGACTTTGGCGGATCAAAAGAATCTGACTATCCGTGTCAAGAACTGGTATGACTTCTCTAATCTGAATGAGTATGTACTGAACTGGAATGTGACGGCAGACAATGGCAAGATCTTGGCAGAAGGTACGAAAATGATTGATTGTGCACCGCACGCTACCGTAGATGTAGCTTTAGGCGCTGTCAAACTTCCGAATACAATTCGTGAGGCTTATCTGAATATCAGCTGGACGCGTCGTGAAGCATCTTCAATGATCAATAAGGACTGGGAAGTGGCATACGATCAGTTCGTGCTTGCCGGTAATAAGAATTATACAGGTTACCGTCCGCAAAAAGCAGGTGAAACGACTTTCACTGTTGACAAGCAAACAGGGGCGCTGACTTCATTGAACCTGAATGGCAAAGAATTATTAGCTGCTCCGCTGACATTGAGCCTTTTCCGCCCGGCAACGGATAATGACAACCGGGATAAGAACGGTGCACGTCTGTGGCGTAATGCAGGATTGGATAATCTGACCCAAAAGGTCGTTTCACTGAAAGAGGGCAAGACTTCGACCACTGCCCGGGTGGAAATTCTAAATGCGAAAGCGCAAAAGATAGGAACTGCCGACTTTGTTTATTCATTGGATAAAAACGGTGCGCTGAAAGTTCTTACTACTTTCCAGCCCGACACGACCATCGTGAAATCAATGGCACGCCTGGGACTGACATTCCGTGTATCGAACACCTACGATCAGGTTTCTTACCTCGGACGTGGAGAGAATGAAACATACATTGACCGCAATCAGTCCGGCAAAATCGGTGTATATCAGACCACACCGGAACGGATGTTTCATTATTATGTTGCTCCGCAATCTACGGGCAACCGCACCGATGTACGTTGGGCGAAGTTGGCAAATACTTCCGGCGAAGGCCTCTTTGTAGAATCAAATCGTGCTTTCCAGTTTAGTATGATTCCTTTCTCGGATGTATTATTAGAGAAGGTCCGCCATATCAATGAACTGGAACGTGATGGATTGCTGACAGTGCATCTGGATGCCGAACAGGCAGGCGTGGGGACGGCTACTTGTGGTCCCGGAGTGTTACCGCAATACTTGGTTCCATTAAAGAAACAGAGTTTTGAATTTACCCTTTATCCGGTAAAATAGATACTAAATCAATAGGTTATTTAGATTATATATAAAGGTGGGGGTTACACTGATTGAATGGAATATCGTAAGAAAGTATTCCATGAGAATCGTGAAATCCGTGCCTTTATTTTATTTTTGTAAAACTGCAATAATTTATAGGCTATGAATAAACTACTAATCTCTCTCTTATTGTCTTCTACCCTCATCGGTGGAGTGCAGGCACAGAAAAAAGAAAACTACTACGTGAAGCATGTTGAATTTCCTCAAGATGCAACGCTCGAACAGAAAGTCGATATGGCAGCGCGGTTGGTACCCACTCCGCAACAATATGCCTGGCAACAAATGGAACTGACCGCTTTCCTTCATTTTGGCATCAACACTTTTACCGGACGTGAATGGGGAGACGGAAAAGAAGATCCCGCACTCTTTAATCCTTCAGAACTCGATGCTGGACAATGGGTGAAGAGTTTGAAAAATGCAGGTTTCAAAATGGTTATTCTGACCGCAAAGCATCACGACGGTTTCTGCCTTTGGCCAACAGCCACCACTAAACATTCCGTAGCCTCTTCTCCTTGGAAGAACGGACAGGGGGATGTCGTAAAAGAACTTCGGAAAGCCTGCGATAAATATGATATGAAGTTCGGCGTCTATCTTTCTCCGTGGGATCGCAATGCGGAATGTTATGGAGACTCTCCCCGTTACAATGAATTCTTTATCCGCCAATTGACGGAATTGCTTACCAATTACGGTGAAGTGCACGAAGTATGGTTCGACGGAGCGAATGGGGAAGGCCCGAACGGAAAGAAACAAATATATGACTGGGACGCTTTCTATAAAACCATTCAACGCCTGCAACCGAAAGCTGTGATGGCGATTATGGGAGACGATGTCCGTTGGGTAGGAAATGAAAGAGGGCTGGGACGCGAGACGGAATGGAATGCCACCGTACTGACTCCGGGAATTTATGCCCGCTCGACAGAAAACAACAAACGTCTGGGTGTCTTTAGCAAAGCGGAAGATTTAGGAAGCCGCAAAATGCTGGAGAAAGCTACGGAATTATTCTGGTATCCTTCGGAAGTGGATGTGTCCATCCGTCCGGGATGGTTCTATCATGCGGAAGAAGACGCGAAAGTGAAATCCTTGAAACATCTGTCGGATATTTATTTCCAGTCGGTAGGATATAACTCCGTGCTTTTATTGAATATACCGCCCGACCGCAAAGGCTTGATTAATGAAGCGGACGTGAATCGTCTGGAGGAATTTGCAGCTTACCGTGAACAGATATTTGCCGATAACCGGGTGAAGAAAGGGAGAAACTACTGGAATGCCATTTCGGGCAGTGAAGCCGTTTATTCTTTGGAACCGGGTTCGGAAATTAACTTAGTGATGCTTCAGGAAGATATCACAAAAGGACAGAGAGTGGAGTCTTTCGTTGTAGAGGCTTTGACTGATAACGGTTGGAAAGAAGTAGGCAAGGGTACGACAATCGGATATAAACGTATGCTGCGTTTCCCGGTCGTGAAAGCCAGTCAGTTACGGGTGAAGATTGACGAATGTCGTCTGACTGCTCATATTAACCAAGTGGCCGCTTATTATGCAGCTCCTTTGCAGGAAGTGGTTCAGGGTGAAGATTGGAATAATCTGCCTCGTGCCGGCTGGAAACAAGTCGCTGATTCTCCGTTGACGATTGACTTGGGCAAATCGGTGACATTAGCCAGCTTTACTTATGCCCCTTCGAAAGCGGAAGCGAAACCGACGATGGCTTTCCGTTATAAATTCTTTGTGAGCATGGACGGAAAGCACTGGAAGGAAGTTCCTGCCAATGGTGAGTTCAGTAATATCATGCACAACCCGCTGCCGCAAACGGTCACTTTCGGCCAGAAAGTACAGGCGCGTTATATTAAGTTGGAGGCTACTACACCTACCGCAACAACCGCGAAAGTAGGAATGGATGAAATAGGACTGATAACAACTCCCTGATGGGATTGTTATCGCTGAAAGATATGCTTAGAGAATAGCAGTGAAGACTGGCAGTCCCGATTTCTAGTGAATCGGACGCCAGTCTTTTTTTCTAAACCAAATGAAGCTTTTGCTGTTATTAATAAAAAAGGACAGAAGTTATGCTTGTACTAGATTTAGGAAAATGGATGAACAAAATCCTGATAGATTGGGGAATAGACCCGACAGTTGCCGACCGTTTTGATGAGACTATTATTGCTGTGCTGATGATAGCAATTGCTATCGGTCTGAATTATCTCTGCCAAGCGATTCTTATAGGAGGAATGAAGCGGTACACCCGTCGGAAACCGCACCTTTGGAATACGTTGCTGATGAAGCGCAAAGTGTTTCACAACCTGATTCATACGGTTCCGGCTTTTCTGGTTTATTCTTTACTGCCAATGGCTTTTATTCGTGGCAAGGACTTATTGCTTATTTCCCAGAAAGCTTGTGCCGTTTACATAATCTTTTCTTTGCTGTTGGCCATTAATGGGATTCTATTGATGATAATGGATATCTACGACGGGAAGGAGTCAATGAAGAACCGTCCGATGAAAGGATTCATTCAGGTGTTGCAGGTGCTTCTGTTCTTTGTCGGTGGAATCATTATCATTGCCATTATTGTGAATAAGTCCCCAGCCAGTTTGTTTGCGGGATTAGGGGCTTCGGCCGCCATACTGATGCTGGTATTCAAGGATTCCATACTAGGATTTGTGGCGGGGATCCAGCTTTCCGCCAATGATATGGTTCGTCCGGGCGACTGGATAACGCTTCCTTCCGGTGCTGCCAATGGCACAGTGCAGGAGATTACTCTGAATACAGTCAAGATTCAGAATTTCGATAATACGATTTCTACCGTTCCCCCTTATACCTTGGTCAGCAGCCCTTTCCAGAACTGGCGGGGAATGGTGCAATCAGGAGGACGAAGGGTAATGAAGAATATAACCCTGGATTTGACTACACTCCAATTCTGTACTTCCGAAATGCTCGACCGTTATCGGAAGGAAATCCCTTTGATGGCGGATTATCAGCCTGAAGAAGGTGTAGTACCTACCAATTCCCAGGTTTATCGTGTATATATCGAGCGTTATTTGTGCAGCTTGCCTGTGGTGAATCAGGATTTGGACTTGATTATCAGCCAGAAAGAAGCCACGATGTATGGAGTACCTATTCAAGTTTACTTCTTCTCCCGAAACAAAGTTTGGAAAGAATACGAACGTATCCAGTCGGACATCTTCGACCATTTGCTGGCAATGGTTCCCAAGTTTGACTTGAAGGTTTATCAGTATTCGGATTAATATAACAAAATTCGTTTTATAATGTCCGGAATCGTTTGTATTTATGCCTGTTTTCACGTATCTTCGTCTAGTGATTCATAAAAAGCCGATAAAAAGATGAAATATCCTATTGGAATACAGAGCTTTGACCGCCTTCGTGAAGACGGTTTTGTTTATGTAGACAAGACTGCCTTAGTTTACAACCTTGTGCAAACGGGTTCAATCTATTTTTTGAGTCGTCCCCGTCGTTTTGGGAAGAGTTTGTTGGTGAGTACACTTGCCTGTTATTTTCAGGGGCGGAAAGAACTTTTCGACGGACTGGCAATTGCTGACCTTGAAAAAGACTGGTTGCAATATCCTATTTTCCGCATTGACTTTAACGGTGGGCCATACACCCAACCGGGAGTGCTCGAAGCAACTATCGAAGGGTATTTAGGCAATTGGGAAGACATCTATGGCAAAAATCTGAACTATACTACCACAGGTGACCGCTTCAAGGAACTGCTCCGCCGTGCTTATGAACGGACAGGACAGCGTGCGGTAGTACTGATTGATGAATATGACAAACCAATTCTCGATGTGTTGGATACCGGAACTTACACCTGCAACCATGTAGGAGAGAAACTTTTGCTTGAAGACCATCACAGGGAAATTCTGAGATCTTTTTATTCCACCTTCAAAGGGGCTGACGAATACTTGAAATTCGTATTGTTGACGGGAGTTACGAAATTTTCGCAAGTAAGTGTGTTCAGTGGCTTCAACCAACCAAAAGATATTAGTATGGATGAACGCTACGAATCACTATGCGGAATCACTCAGGAAGAATTGGAGAAATACTTCGCAGAACCCATCTCGCGATTGGCAACTAAATACGAATGTACGGTGGAGGAAATGAAGGACTGGTTGAAACGGCAGTACGATGGCTATCATTTTAGTACGAACATGGCCGCCATCTATAATCCGTTTAGCATACTTAATGCCTTTGATATGAATGAAATCCGTGACTACTGGTTCGCCACCGGTACCCCGACTTATTTGATACGTCTGCTACAACACAGTCGCGAACAGATGAATGAACTAACAGGAAAATTCTACGACCCAACTATGTTTATAGACTACAAAGCGGATGTGGAACAGCCCCTACCAATGATTTTTCAAAGCGGATACCTCACAATCAAGGAATATAATAAAAAAATGGGAACCTATCTGCTCGATTTCCCAAACAACGAAGTACGGAAGGGATTCTTGTCTGTATTAGCAGCCAATTATATGAAGCCGAAGAGTAAAGAAGTGACGAGTTGGATAACAGATGCCGTGATGGACCTTGAACGCGGTGATACAGATGCGTTCCGCCGTTCCCTCACCTCTTTTTTGGCAAGTATTCCCTATGACTCCCACGGCTCGTTGAAAGATATAGATATAACAGAAAAGCATTTTCAATACACTTTTTATCTATTGCTTCGACTGATAGGCGTATATTGCACCGCCATCCATTGCGAGGACCGCCAAAGCTACGGACGGGTGGATTGTACGCTGGAGATGGAGGATTACGTCTATATCTTTGAATTCAAAATGGATGGAACAGCACAGGAAGCTCTGGAACAAATAGAGAAGACTGGCTACGCCAAGCCTTATTTGGCAGACAAACGAAAAGTGATTTGCATCGGAGTGAACTTCTCATCTGTCACACGGACAGTAGAAGACTGGGAAGAAGTTTCTATCGTATGAGAAATATCATAATTATTTTCCAAGATATATTTGTTGTTCATTCATTATTATAGAAAGAACTAACGAGACGGTACTTTATTAATATAAAATCAGCTCGAAGTCTGCATAAATAGGTAAATGGTCGCTGACACCGCCTTGATACTTCATCCCCTTATAAGTGCGGAAAGGTTCTTTATCACCATATTTTTCGTCATCTTTCAGTAAAAAGGGGAGAAGGCATACATTTGCTTTTTCTTCGCTGGTGAAAAAGTGATTTGATTGATTTAATAGAGTGCCTGATACAATCAAGTGATCGAGTAATCCCCATTCACCACGATATTTGTAAGAACCGAAGTCTTTTGATTTAGCTTTCCGGGCGAGTAGGTGATATAGTTTTAATGAGGAGGGGGCAACTGTTGAGAAGTTGGTGGAGCCGGTTGTTGAGGCTAGGTTATTGGTAGTAACAGGAGGTGCTTCGGCTTCCAGTATTTTCTGAATAGATTGATTCGTCGGGTAATCGTTGAAATCCCCCATAATAATGACTTGCGGAAGAGAACGAATGCTCATAATGCTATCAACTTCCATACGCAGAATGTGAGCTGCATATAAGCGATAGGATTCCGATTCTTTGGCTCCACCCGAACGGCTGGGGAGGTGGCAGACAAATACGTCGAGGGTATCTCCCGTCAGTAGAAGTCCGCTGACGTGTAGCAAATCTCTTGTCGGGCGGTATTGCTTCAACGGAGGGATGGAAATGGAACGGGAAGATAATAGTTTGAATAAATCCCGTTGATAAAGCAAGGCTACGTCAATTCCTCTTAAATCAGGGGAGTTGGTCATTACATAACGATAACTAAGCTCTTTTAAAGGAGAACGGCGGGTCAGGTCACGAAGCACTGTATCATTTTCTACTTCACATAATCCGACTAATGCAGGCGGACTCCATTCGCCAATAGCAGTAATTACACGGGCAACGTCAACCAGCTTTTTTTTATATCTGCTATAATTCCAATGACGCATCGCGTCGGGAAGAAATTCATGATCGTTCTTCAAACTGTCGTGGTGTGTATCAAACTGGTTTTCTATGTTCCAACTTACAACGCGGAAAGGGATTCTTTCTTGTTGAGAGGGGACTTGTGTGTCGTGATAGCCTTGTCCTTCGTGAGAATCTTGTGCGATAGCATAAGAAGGAGCAAAGAAACTTACAGCTATTAAATTCATTGCAAAAAAGAGCATGGCAACAGCTACTCTCTTTTCACTGTTACCATACTCTTCTTTATGTTGACTTATCTGTCTGTTATTTCTTGGCAGGAACATGTGCCAAGATATCCAATAGATGTTTCCAGAATTTCTCAACGGTAGGAATAAGCATTCGTTCGTCAGGAGAGTGAACACCTGTCAGTGTCGGTCCGAAAGAAATCATATCCAGCGTTGGATATTTATCAAGGAACAGACCACATTCCAATCCTGCATGGATGGCTTTAACTTTCGCGTCTACACCAAACAGACGCTTGTAAGATTCAACAGCCACTTCGAGGATAGCCGAGTGGGGATTCGGTTTCCATCCCGGATAACCCTCGCCAAACGTAACATTGGCTCCCGCCAGTTGGAATACAGCACGAACCGTGTTCGCCATATCGTTGCGTGCGGATAGTATCGAGCTCCGCTGACTAGTTTCAATGCGGATGACATGATTCGGCTTCATCTTGACAGATGCCAGGTTGGTAGAAGTTTCCACCAGTCCGGGAATATCCTGGCTCATGGCGTATACACCGTGAGGAGCTGCATACAGAGCTTTTAATAAACGGGTAGTGGTATCCTGGTCGATAGCCGTCTTGCGGGGAGTTTCCGATTCGAGAACCAACTTTAAGTCGGGCTCTACAACGGATAATTCGTCTTCCATTTCGCTGGTGAAGATATTCAGTTCGGTGCGGACATCATGTTTGGCATCTTCGGGAACAGCACAGATAGTGTATGCCTCGCGGGGAATAGCGTTGCGCAGATTACCACCGTTGATTTCACAGAGGTACAGATCGTGTCTGGCAGCCATGCGGGAAAGGAAACGGTTCAGTATTTTGTTGGCATTTCCCCGTCCCAAATGAATATCACCACCGGAGTGACCACCTTTCAAACCTTTCACTTCCACTTTGAAGAAGAAATATCCGGCAGGAATTTCCACCTCTTTATATGTAAATTCTGCAACGGAGTCAATGCCTCCGGCACAGCCGATAAAGATTTCCCCTTCATCTTCCGAATCGAGGTTCAGAAGAATATCACCGCTCATAAAGCCTTCCTGCAGGGCGAAAGCTCCGGTAAGCCCCGTTTCTTCGTCTACTGTAAACAGACATTCCAACGGACCATGTTCAATGCTGTCGTCAGCCAGAATAGCCAGTTCGGTAGCTACACCGATACCGTTGTCGGCTCCGAGGGTAGTGCCTTTGGCTTTCAGCCATTCACCGTCAATTTCCGTTTCGATGGGATCGGTGAGGAAGTCATGTTGAACGTCATTGTTCTTTTCGCACACCATGTCGATATGTGATTGCAATACGACGGTTTGAAGATTTTCTTTTCCCGGAGTAGCGGGTTTTTTAATCAATACGTTGCCGGCTTCGTCCACCTTAGTTTCCAGGTTATGTTTTGCTCCGAATGCCTTCAGGTAGGCAATCATTTTCTCTTCCTTCTTTGAAGGGCGTGGCACTTGGCAGATTTCTTCGAAATACTTGAATACGCCAGCCGGCTTTAAGTCTTTTTTTTCCATGCTGTTTTTATTTTATAATAGGAATAGAAGGGCTGTTTTCGCTTCTTCTATTGCTAAATATGGTTAATTTGATTGACTTATCTGAACTCATATCTCATTAAAGCCTATCTTTGCACTCACAAAATTAATAGAAATGGTTGAGACTATACTGATAACTTTGTTAATAGTTGCTATTTCCCTGGTATTATTAGGGGTGAAAGTATTCTTTACGAAGGGTGGAAAATTCCCAAATGGTCATGTGAGCGGGAATAAAACGTTGCGTCAGAAAGGAATCGGATGCGCACAGTCGCAGGATCGCGAAGCACAAAAGAAACCACGTTTTTCTATTGATGAGTTGGAAAAAGCCTTGAACGATAGTATGAATTAAATTTATTAAAAACAATACTTATTAATTATGAATAGAATGAACTACCTCATGAACGGTTTGGCTGCTCTTGCGTTTATCGTTTTATTTTCACAATGTGCTGGCAAAACTGACAATCAAACTACAAGTACTCCGGCACAGGCTAATGCCGAACTGTCAGGAATGAAAATTGCCTATGTTGAAATAGATACGCTGCTTGCCAAATACAATTTCTGTATTGACTTGAATGAGGCGATGGTAAAGAAGAGCGAGAACGTTCGCATGACATTGAATCAGAAGGCTACCTCTTTGAACAAGGAAAAACAAGATTTCCAGAAGAAAGTAGAAAACAATGCTTTCCTGTCACAAGATAGAGCGCAGCAAGAATACAACCGTCTGGTGAAGTTGGAACAAGATTTGCAAGAGTTGAGCAACAAACTTCAGAATGGTTTGATGGAAGAGAACAACAAGAACAGCTTGCAGTTCCGCGATTCTATCAACGCTTTCTTGAAAGAATATAATAAGACTCACGGATATAGCCTGATTTTCAGCAACACTGGGTTTGATAACCTGCTTTATGCTGACAGCGCTTTTAATATCACAAAAGAAATTGTTGACGGGTTGAATGCAAGATATTCACCTGTGAAGAAATAATAGTGAAGGATAAAAAATAAACGTTCCGTTTCCTGATAAAAAGGACGGAACGTTATTCAATATTTTTTTCGATTTCCGCCTGTTCAAGACTGTAAAGCTATGAACAGGCTTTTTTTATGCCCTTTCTTTTTCTTCTTCCTGCGGAATACGGAAAGCAGTGTAAAGTTCGAGGATAGCAGCAATCGTGAGGCAGGCAATCCATTCATTGCCTCGGGTGGTAAACATAAAGGCTCCAGTCAGGATCAGCGCCAATGCTCCGAATATCTGCTGAACGCGTAGGCGTTTCAGTGTTTTGCCTTTTCCTTTGACAGGCGTGTTCACTTGTGCCAAAGCGAAAAGTCCGGCTCCGATAGTATATATGTAAGGAGCATAGATCCATCCGGTGATAAATACAGCAGCTCCGGTGAGAGCCATGATAGCGCCTACGACGAAAAGGGCGGGTACTAATTGTTTCATTCTTTAATCTTCAAAAACGTAAATATCTTCGTTGGGTTTCTTCATCAGATACTTTTCACGGGCGATTTGCTCGATGGCGTCCGGATTGGTCGTTATTTCGTTGAGACGCTTGGTATTCTCTTCGTAATCTGCCCGGTACTTTTCTATCTCTTCTTTCAACTGGCTAATCTCCCGTTCATATCCGAAACGACGAACCAGGCTGTTCTCGTCCAGAAAGCCAATGATAACAGCAAACGCAACGACCGTAATGAGATACTTTCGTCTGCGTATGAAACTCCAGATACTGATTAGTTTACCCATAATTTCTCCTTTTAATATCCGCAAAGATAAAACTAATAACTTAAAAACTTATCGCTTTAGCTTCAAAACTTCTCTCTTTATCCCTTATTACATCTCACTTTTTTTGTGTACATTTGCAGAGTAAGCGAAAACAGGCTTCACTCGGCATAGTTCAAGCTAGCTTGACTCTGCTCTCATTTGCACTGTTTTTGCAGAGTAAGCGAAAATTCAAAAAAACAGAGAGAATCCCGGATATGGAAAACTATATTGTTTCAGCCCGTAAGTACCGTCCGTCCACGTTCGAATCGGTGGTAGGACAGCGGGCGTTGACTACTACGCTGAAAAATGCAATTGCTACCCAAAAGCTGGCTCATGCTTATTTGTTTTGCGGACCACGTGGGGTAGGAAAGACCACTTGTGCGCGTATCTTTGCCAAAACCATCAATTGTATGACGCCTACTGCCGACGGAGAGGCTTGCAATCAGTGTGAGTCATGTGTAGCTTTCAACGAACAGCGATCATATAATATTCACGAACTCGATGCTGCTTCCAACAACTCGGTAGATGACATTCGCCAGTTGGTGGAGCAAGTACGCATCCCGCCGCAGATTGGTAAGTATAAGGTATATATCATCGACGAGGTGCACATGCTTTCGGCATCTGCTTTCAATGCGTTCCTGAAAACGCTGGAAGAACCTCCCCGTCATGCTATCTTTATCCTGGCTACGACGGAGAAGCATAAGATTCTCCCTACCATTCTTTCCCGTTGTCAGATTTATGACTTTAACCGGATAAGCGTGGAAGATACGGTGAATCATCTGTCGTATGTTGCTTCGAAAGAAGGTATCACGGCGGAGCCGGAAGCACTGAACGTGATAGCTATGAAGGCAGACGGTGGTATGCGTGATGCTTTGTCTATCTTCGACCAGGTTGTAAGTTTTACCGGAGGAAATATCACCTATAAGAGTGTGATTGATAATCTGAACGTTCTTGATTATGAATATTATTTCCGTCTGACGGATTGTTTCCTCGAAAACAAGGTAAGTGATGCTTTGTTGCTTTTCAATGATATTTTGAATAAAGGCTTTGACGGAAGTCATTTTATTACCGGATTATCGTCTCATTTCCGTGACCTGTTGGTGGGGAAAGACCCGGTGACATTGCCTTTACTGGAAGTGGGAGCGAGCATACGCCAACGCTATCAGGAACAGGCGCAGAAATGTCCGCTACCTTTCTTGTACCGGGCTATGAAGCTTTGTAATGAGTGTGATTTGAATTACCGCATCAGCAAAAATAAGCGTTTGCTGGTAGAACTGACCTTGATACAGGTTGCACAGCTTACCACCGAGGGGGATGACGTGAGTGGTGGGCGTGGCCCTACGAAGACCATAAAACCCATATTCACACAGCCTGCCGCAGCTCAGCAGCCGCAGGTCGCTTCTGCAACCCAGGTTCAGCAGGCTTCCCTTCATACGTCTCCGTCTTCAGTAACAACACAGGCTGTTAATGGCACTACTGCCCGGCATCCGCAAGTATCTGCGGCAGCGCAACCGGGAGCATCGGCTTCTTCTGGTGCGGCTTCGTCTGCTCCGTCGCAAGGAGCGGGAGTTGCCCCGACTGTCAAGGAAGAACGGAAAATTCCGGTGATGAAGATGTCTAGTTTGGGCGTGTCTATCAAGAATCCGCAGCGCGATCAGACAACGCAGAATACAGTTACCACTCATGTTCCCAGAGTACAGCAACCGGAAGAAGATTTTATTTTCAATGACCGGGATTTGAATTATTACTGGCAGGAATATGCTGGTCAGTTGCCGAAAGAACAGGATGCTCTTACTAAACGTATGCAGATGCTCCGTCCGGTATTGCTTAATAACTCAACGACTTTTGAAGTGGTAGTTGATAATGAGTTTGCTGCAAAGGATTTTACAGCTTTGATTCCTGAATTGCAGAGTTATCTTCGTGGTAGGCTGAAAAACAGCAAAGTGGTGATGACAGTGCGGGTAAGTGAGGCTACGGAAACAATACGTCCTGTGGGACGTGTCGAGAAATTCCAGATGATGGCTCAAAAGAATCAGGCGTTGATGCAGCTGAAAGATGAGTTCGGACTGGAGCTATACTAATGTACTTATTTCTATCGGATTACCATCTTCCAGGAACGAAGGCTTTTATCTATATCGGATACTGGTATGAAAATATGGTCTATACTTTTGATTTAATGTAAACGTTGATTCATACGGTCTTCGTATCCGTCTGAAGGTCTTTTTCCCGGCATGACAATCCACAGGATTATATATATGATTACTCCGGCGAAAGCAGTGAAGAATGTAGCCAGTATATACACTATTCTTAATAAGGTAGGGTCCCATCCGAAATATTCGGCTATTCCGGCGCATACACCTGCGATCATTCGGTTGGAAGAACGGGTTAGTTTCTTTTCATTTTCCATGATGTACTTTGTTTTAGTGCGAATACTATACAAATATAAAGAATATCATTGGGATAATCGAATAAAATCGGCAGATTATAGCAGAAAAGTATGGATACCCGGTCATGAAACAACAACGGAAAGGCAAGGGGAGCAATCCATAAATGTTAATCTGGGCGATATATAAAAATGCAGCTTGTTTATTTATTATAGGAGCATTTTTGTATTTTTGTAGCCGCTTAATAAAAAACAGGAAAGAGTAAATAAGCGTTGTGAAAGTCAAATGATGCGTAATACGATAAACTCACTTAAAGCCAAGTCAAACATGAGCAATAGTTCCATAAATGAACTGTTTGCTCATAGCTCTTTATTGGAACTGCCCAAAAAACATATCCTAACGTCCTCTTTCCAGAACGATAAAAACTTTTATTTCATTGAAAAAGGTATAGCACGCTCATATTGTGTAATTAACGACAAAGAACTCACCTCATGGTTTAGTACAGAAGGAGATATCGTTTTTTCGACGAACAATTTTTATGGGAACCAACAAGGGTACGAATATGAAGTTGTTCAGTTATTGGAAAATACGGTATTATATGCCGTGCCGATAAAAGATTTAGAAAAGCTGTATCAGACTAATATAGAAATAGCGAACTGGTCAAGGATTTTGCATCAAGAGGCTTTTATAATGAATGAAAAGCGTTTAATTTCAAGACTGTATAAGTCAGCGGAAGAACGATATATAGAATTGTTGCAAACACGTCCGGATCTCTTCCAAAGAGTAAATTTGGGTTATATTGCATCTTTTTTAGGCATCTCTCAAGTTACGTTGTGCCATTTGAGGAACAAGATTAAATAATAGGGTTGTTTCGTTTCCCTTCCTTCGCATTACTTTATTCTGCTTTTTTAAGTAGTTTAAAAAAAATGTCATACCATTGTCCTAACTTTGCAATTGAAAAAATTGAATACCAAATGAAAAATGTGAATCATATAGTATGGGCTGATTTAATTCGTGTGATAGCCATTTTAATGGTCATCTGTATCCATTGTTCAGACCCTTTCAATGTTTCTCCTGAAGCTCGTTTAAATCCGGAGTATAACTTATGGGGGAGTATTTATGGAGCTTTCTTGCGTCCGTGCGTACCGTTGTTTGTGATGTTGACAGGAATGTTATTATTACCGGTAGAACAGGAAATCGGACAATTTTATAAAAAAAGGATGCTTCGTGTAATAGTCCCTTTTATTGTATGGTCTTTATTATATAACTTGTTTCCGTGGTTTACGGGTATTTTAGGGCTGGATAATTCTGTTTTGTCTGAAATGTTTGCGTATGCAGGAGAGTCTCCAAGTCAAACTTGGGATAGTTGCTTGCATAATATTCTTATGATTCCTTTTAACTTCAATACATATACAGTTCCTTTATGGTACATATATATGTTGATAGGATTATATTTGTATATGCCTTTTTTTTCTGCATGGCTGAAACAAGCAACAGAGAAACAAATGAAAATATTCTTATCCGTTTGGTTTATCACCTTATTTCTGCCTTATTGCCAAGAATATATATCCAGCTATATAGGAGGTACTTGTGCTTGGAATGACTATGGCACTTTATATTATTTTTCAGGTTTTAGCGGTTATCTGCTTTTAGGCTATTATTTGAAAGACAGAAACAAGTTGTCGATGAAAAAGACTGTTGTTTTATCTCTTATTCTTTTTAGTGTCGGTTATGCCATAACGTATTATGGATTCAGGAATATGACTTCACAACCTGATATTACAGAGCGCCAAATGGAATTATTCTTTTTATACTGTTCGCCCAATGTCTTTTTAATGACGGTTGCCTGGTATTTATTAATTCAAAAAGTAAAGGTAACGTCTCCCTTAATTATATCAGCCTTAAAGAATATAACAAAATGTGGACTGGGCATCTATATGGTACATTATTTTGCTGTAGGAATAGGTTATTTAGCAATTGACAGAATTGATTTACCTATATTCATGCGTATTCCAGCGACAGCTTTATTTGTGTTTATAGTATCGTGGTGTATAGTTGCATTATTCTACAAAGTGTTGCCTAAGGCTGCGAAATGGATAATGGGATAGTTTAGTTTTGCTACATAAATGTAAAACAGATAAAAGAAAAAAGGGAGCAGTCCGAAAATTAAGGGGAGTGATTTGGGGCAATCACATTCTTAAAATAGATTCATTCTTGCACGGTTTTCACCACAGAGGACACGGAATTCTAAGACCTATGCAAATAATAGGCCTATAAAAAACAGTTAAAGAAGTTAAACGGGCTATTTCAGTCCGTTTACTTTTTGTAAGTCATTAACTCCACAAAGGGTGTTCCCCTTTTGACCACCGCAAACATTCTTCCTACTAGTTTAAACTTGACTGCATTTAGCACTACTCCATAAGCTTTCCCTTCCTTCCTTTTCCTTTCATAATACTCTTTCATTTCCTTATCCCATACAATCGCTGAATTAGCAGCTTGTGAAAGATCCGCTTTCAATAGTTTTGCTCCCGTGGGATAAACCCTTGTTTTACCTTTAATACTTGTTCCCGAAGAATGCTCAAAAGGAGCAATACCTAAATAACATGCATATTGACGTGCCGTTTCAAATGCCTGAAAATTATTAGTATGTATGATTGTATTCATCGCATTGATCGTCCCAATGCCTTTAATACTGTTTAAGAGCTCATAATTTCGGAGAATAGATGGGTCTGAATTGATAATTTGCAGCATTTCTTCTTCAACACTTGCAATTTCTTCATCCAGTATCTTTACCATATGGGCAGCGCGCTCAATGGTAGAAGTCATTTCACAATCTTTTCTATCAGTGAGAAAACCTTTGTATTCAGCTTGCTGCTTTACAAAACGTTTTCTCTCTGCAGCAAAGTCACGCAAACGGATAATTGAACTCCCTGACAGCTTAGAGTAAGATAGTTCATCCCGATGAAGATAAGCAAAATAGGCTATTCTTTCGGCATCTACACGGTCATTTTTCCCACGTACCAAACCTAAGGAACGTTTTAAATGAAGAGGATTGAAAGAACAGTAATCGATGGATGCTGCTTCTAGAAAAAGGCATAAGTCAAAACTGTAAATACCCGTATTTTCCATACTAATGACCAGCCTTTTCTTTGCCATGTTTTTCTTTTTCAACCAACAAAGAAGAGACTTGTAGCCCTCTTCTTTGTTTAAGAAGCGTTCATAATTTGTTTCGTCCGCATGTTTCTTTGTAGGAACGTAAATAACAACATCCAAAGTTTTTTTTGAGATGTCAATGCCAATAAACCATTTCTTTTCCATATTTTTGCACTATTAAAGGGTTAACCATAGGTTGAACAAACTATATCCTTTAATAGGCCAACGACCTAAAATTCTAATTGGATCTGTTCAACTGATAAGGAAAGAAGGACTAATTCCGTGGATAGGGCTTCTGCCTAGAGGACACAATGGGTCACCTACTTTCCTTGGTTAACTTGTTTTAACCACAAAGGTAATATTTCAACCTTTATTTTTCACAGTGCAAATCTAAAGGAGGACACAGAGGTGAATCTGTTTTATGACTTACGGTTGTGACCCTAATTTTGATGCGTAATCCTCCTACCATAAAGTTGAAAAAACATGAAAACATCTGC
>ERZ506871.122-NODE-122-length-36761-cov-52.7427_pt1 | contig 36761 bp, 26 predicted proteins | sample MGYA00513178_ERZ506871 | MGnify/ENA metagenome assembly ERZ506871
CGCTGTGGCGGAAAATGAAGCAACATGGCATTGATGCAGGGCAGTTTAAGCGCCGGGTATGAAAGACAGAGACGATTTCTGATACATCAGAGTGATCTATATTTCATTCCGGCGCACGCTAACATTTTTCAGCATCGTTTAAGGGCTTGTCTACCCCGTACTTAAAAGCTGAAGTGATATCCTCCGTTGACTTGCTTCTGATCAAAGAGGTTACCCTGCGTGTAATCCGCTTCGAGGTAGAATGTGTGCTGTTTGTTATACTGTGCACTGACTCCCACGCCGTTATTCCAGCCATTACCTTTGAAACTGTACTTCTCCCGGGAGTTGTTCAACAGATATTCTGTATCCCCTGAAAACTCGCGGATAGCGCCAGTCTTCACATACATATTCAGCTGGCTGTAGCCTGCGGTGATGTCATATCCCAGTATCATACTGGCACGCCCCAGCAGCGATTCGTAGTGATTCAGATGTATATTGAGGCCATTACTCGCCTTCATAGCCATCTCATTCTGGTGGCTGTATGTGAGCTGGGTTTGCGGCTCTATATAGAACCCATAACCAGTAGGGGTCAGGTTGAACCTCTGCCCGGCTTCCAGGGAGATGCTCAATCCATTCGCAGTGCCGTTGGCGTTAACGCCGTTGTTCTGACTGTCCCGTACGTGGAAACTATTTTTCTGGCGCGATGCTTTTATAACGAGATCGCTGTAAAAACCGTTTTGTGCCATGTAACTGGCGTACATTCCCATGTAGTCTGAACGTGCGGTACCGTCGCCTCCGCTATAGTCCGGCGATGCATGTGTTGAGCCAATATACAGACCGACATACAACGGCATTACATCAGAGAGACGTTTATCCCCACCAAACTGGATACCGCTGTAACTCATGTCAAAGCCGCTCAGTTTGCCACTGGCAAAGGAGTCCAGGCTTCCCCCATAACTGCGCAACCAGATATTACCGTCTTTACTCTGATTTCGCAGGTCACCCATCCGTTGCATCAGCGTACGGTTTTCAACTTAGTTCAATAAGTAACCGACATTGAGATAATTGCCGCCAGCATCTGCGGTCGTGGTGGGTTTAGGTGTGGGAGTGGGGGTAGGCGTAGGATCGGGTTCAGGCGTAGGATCGGGGTTGACTATGGGAGGCTGAGCGGGAGCCGGTGTTGGTTCAGGATTAGGAGTCGGTTCCGGAACTGTCCCGGAAGCGTAAAGCTCCCAGTTAGTGCCATTTTTACGCACATCGTACAGATATCCCCCCAACTCAACCTGAGAAGACGCGCTGAACGAGGCCGCACCGTCAGTGGTTTTTACCACTGTCAGAACTTCATTTCCCGTTGTGGCCTCGCTGCCCTGGTTGCGGATAGCCAATACGTGATTACCAGCACTACTCCCGCTGATATTCAATAAATCCCCTTTATTATTAACGCCATTACCCTCACCAACAACATCAGCACGCATAATAAAGGTACTGTTACCGCTCAGGTTCTCTACGTTTAATGTGGTAAATGTGCCGGCAGTTGACCCGTGGCTGGCAAAATCGACAGTTGAATGGCTCAGCGCCAGCGTGTCGAGATTAGAATTACTTGTTACGTTCCAGACGCTGTTATTCATTGCAACGTCCAGTTTCCCGTCATTGACATTATCGCTAAGGGAGGAACCTGTCCAAACCGACCCAGGGTGCATATCCAGATTGATTAGCCCACCTTTGGAGAGAACGCTACCGTTGATAAGCATACGACCCGAAGCGTTGATGCGGCTGGCGGCATAACCATCGTCATGTTGCGTTGCGATGGCCATCTGGTCGGGTGTACTCATATCAATGACCAGATCGCTCGTGAGGTCGATCTGGCTGTTGGTCATGGCATAAATCCCCCTGGCTCCTGCCGCGCCGGTGATAGCCAAACTGTCTCCGGTTATTCTACCGCCGCTGAGCGCCCACAAACCCAGCGCCAGACTGCCATTACGATCAACCGTAATATCCGTATTTTGCATGTTGATAACAGCCGTTGCCGTCTGGGCCGAGGCACCATAAGAACCGCCGGAAAAGATGCTGTTTCGTTGCGCTGCCGTGCCAGTAAAATTGATTATCGCGTCTGAACCACTGGTGACGAGGCCACCGCCCTGCGCGGAAGAAATATGGCTATCTGCACCGATAGTGGTTGTACCACCACGAACTTCGACGCCATTGGCCGCGGCTCCAGTTACATCAACAGTGAGTGCATTCGCGCTAACCTGGCCAAAGCTCCAGAGGCCGTGAGCATTATCGCCATTGGTTTTAATGGTACTGTTTGTTCCGAGATCGACAACAGAGTTTTTCTGTACGTTTATCCCCATGGCGCTGTAGCCCTGAACATCGATTGTCAGGTCTGTAGCCGTAAAACGCGCAGCACCATTGGCGTTATTGCCGTTGAGACCACCGATATAAACACCTGTACTTCCATCGGTCGTGATTTTACTTCCGCTTCCAAGATCGACACTGGTGCCATAGTCATTGATGGTTAGGCCTATACCGTTCGAGTTTTCAATGGTGAATTGAGTGGCTGTTAGTGTTGAGCTATGCCCAATAATGATGCCGTCATCGTTACTCTTAATGGTGCTGCCTGTGCCTAAGTCAGCATGGGTATAGTCACCAATTAAGTTAATGCCGATGGCAGAGGTTTGACCAACAACATCTACTGTGAGTCGGTTAGCTGTCAGGGAGCTGTTTTTGCCCTGAATAATGATTCCTTTTGCATATCCAGAGGCGTCGTTGACATTGACGGTGACATCATTACCCAGGTTGATATTGCCAGGCGTGTTTCCTGCTGGGGTCATTACACCATAGAGGTTTCCTGATGGATCGGCGGTATCTCCTGTAATTCTGTCACCATCATTAATAGTAATATTGGTGCCATATTGACTTCCTGTATCAGCAGCTATCAGCAGGGGGGAAAAGATAATTGCATTCAAACCAATAGCGCCAAATTTTATCAGTTGAATTGAGGGCGAACGGATTTTTAATTCAGCGAGACGATCTGCTTTGGTATTCCCATTGTGTTGTTTGATGCCCATACCACTCCTATATAGTACCCAGACTATGGGTCTATGGATTTTGTCATTTTGTTTAAATCAATGAATAATATCCTCTTATCATCATGATATTTGTATGGTGCAATCATGATGAGCTTCTCAGAGAATAATTCTCTATTACCGGGCAAAATCAGGAACACAGGAATTAATATATATTTAACATCCCCCTTACAAAGGTGAGTTTATATCGAGTTATTCCCTAAGTTGTCGTTACTTATTCCAATTCGTTACTATAAATATGGCAAAAATATTACAACAAACAGCGGTTAAAAAATTTGGTGAAGATTTTTTGTAATAATCCTAATTAGTTATGGGAATTTCGCTTGATGTATCTGCATAACAAAAACAATATGCGCCATTTTTGCATTACTAATAAGAAAAAGCAAAAAACATCGATATTCATTTTTGGTCAATGGGTTTTCTGGCCTATCGTTGTTATTGTGCTACTGGTTATCATTTTCATCTTGCCAGCATATTGGAGCGTGATCAATTTTGATCAGCTGTGAAGGGGGCTGATGTGTAGTGATACAAAAACTTACGTTATATCACTGCTAATGAGATATCCGTCATCTGAACACTTATGTCTTTAATTATTCTCGTGGTTCACTATAGGCAATAAGCACAAAAGTGTAGGATGTTACAAGAATGATTAGGACTCGGTGAAATGAAAAATCCACGCAATTGCGTGGATTTTATATACTTTTGCGCTCTTCATGAGATTTAGCGAAACCTCATGAGACAATAAATTAATTAGACGTTGAACCGTGACCTTTATTGTATTGATATTTATTGTTTTAATTTCTAATTATCTTTCATTATACTCATGCTTGTACTCATTTTGGAATTGGCTCACTTTCGAAATGGACAGTTCGTATGTTCGACTCCATAATCGGCACCATTTCAAACTTTTGCCAAGTCTACCGAAACCAACTCAAAGCCCGTATACGACTAGTTTCTAGCCCGTACCTTATCTTTTGGTATCAACTGGATTCAAATCACAGTTGGGGCATAAGTGGGGGGGCAATCTGTGTTCAGTCCAGGGATATGCCCCTAATGAAGTGTAAGCATCCCGGTAAGCCGTGGTGCGACAGAGAAACCAAGAAGGTTCGCCATTGCTCCGGTGAAGTCTTTCATTACGCCATAGTTACCAGCCGTACGGAATACAATCCCGCAGCGGATCTAACCAGCGCGATGTCAGGACATGAATCAAAACATTATCCCTTCCTTATTGTTGTGGAGTCAGAGAGTAAATGGCATTTATTAGTCATTAAAAAAATAATCAGTTGAATTGGTTATCCATGACTTCCCCGACACACTTAAATGTGTCGGGGAATTGAGTTTGTTATGATGTGAATATTTTTATATCTACACCCATCTCATCAGCACTACTTAACCAATCTTCGATTAGTTGAAAAGCTTGTATTGTTTCAGATTGCTGGTCAGTATCTTTTGACATCTCTTCAATGAAATGTTTTTTCGAAAAAGAGTTGCCCATTACTATCCATATTTCTTTATTGCACAGTGGTGATTTTCTTCTATTAGATATTAACTCCCAGGTTTTTTCCTTAAGTTTATTTTCTTTATTAGGGATCTTTCCAATTTCGTTAAAGGCTAATCTAAAACGAGACTCAAGTTTATGTTTGGCTTTATGGGACGGCCATGCTTTATCCCAAATAGAGTAGTTTCCTGGGATATTAGCATCTGAGTGTGAAATCAGATAGGTTAAGTTTTTAATTGCTTGACTTCCGACCTCTGCTATCGCTCCTGCTGAGGATTTTGGAGAGCTGAATGATTTTCCACATTTTACATGAATGAAACATAATTTATCCGGTGATGATACGATAAAATCACATGGTTCTGTATCCATGTCAGTACAAAGAACGAGATCGCAATTTGGAATATAAGGATGGAAGGGGCCCAATTGTGGAAGAGTAGCATTTCTATTTGAGTGGTTTTTTAATTGATCAATTAAATAAAATATAGAATTCTTATCAAAGCTTGTGCTTGTAGTATTAATATACATATCTTTTTCATCATACTTTCCTTTTTCTTTAAGACCCTTTGAAAGCAGTGCTGGAAGGCTTATGAGTGAACGTCCCGCCCAACTTTCCTCAGCAGTAATACCTTTTTCAAAAGGAAGTGAAAATTTATAAAATTTCGACGTACTGTATGTTGTTCCGTCTAAGAAAAGAATTCTAAAATTGTCATTATTTAAATAAGAAATTATTTTGTTGAAATCATCATAATTGTTAGTGGTTGTCAAAAGGTAACTATGTTTCTCTTCTTCATACTGAATGTGTATTTTAAATGGTTTTGAACCAACAAATAACTCCGCACCTTCGCTTTCTGAATATTGAAGGTAATAATAGTCCGGTAGAAAATTCTTTTCGGAAATTACTTCGGTATCGAAATCTGATAAATCTAGAATAATTGAAACTATATCGGAGTTGGGTTTTTCATTAATGGGTTGCGAGAATGATTTTATTAATCGGCCATTATTAGTTGCTTCTTTTGCTGTTCCTAAATCAATTTTCTCAATCCATTCAGATAGTTCTTCTATACTAAAATTCCTTTCCATTTGATCAGAGACACGACCAGACCTAGCCCCTATATAGAAACTACTATCATTTTTCCCTTGTTCATCCTTATTAACTACTTTCAATGTTGTTAGTGTGTACATGGCATTGCGCTGAGTGCTATTTATATTTTCTAGGTTTTTACCTTTTAAGGACATCGCTTCCGGTCTATTTTTTGCAGTACCTATAGCCCTTGAGTGAGCTTCTTTTATTTCACGGACCTTAGTGGCTGCAGCTAATGCTGTTAATCTATTAATATTTATAGGTTTTGCAAGATTTAAGTCGATTCTATTTGCATACTTGGCACCAGCGCTGTCAAAGATAGCTATGCTATTAGATAACTCTTTAATTATTATTATTTCTAGCTTTGGTTCAAAAAATAATTTATCAGAAAGATACCTAGAGCTATTGAATGATATGTATAGATACATGAATACATTATGGTCATTTTTTATTTCTTTAACGAGTGAACCTTGTGTATGCAGTTCCCAATATATTTTATCCAAAAGAAGGGGAGTTGAGTAATTAGGCCCTTTTTCTATAAAGCAAACGGATGCCAATGGTATTGAAATATCATTGGCATTTATAGATTGCAAGTCCAATCGTTCTCTGAAACGACTAGAGAAGTAGCTGTATTCAGGGAAGTTATCAAGAAATCCTTTTATTAGGTTAGTTGTGCTTAGCGATTTTATAAATCCTTTTGAACCGCTAGGTGTGGATATGTAGTCATCAAATACGCGGTAACTTTGCCACATTCTTTCATTGGATGAACTAGCTAGATCTATTATCATCGGTTCTATTGAATTGTAATTCCTAACAACTCTCCCAATAGTTTGAACCAATTCTCTACCACTTCCAACTTGATAGGTTAAAACTAGTAATTTTGCTTCAGGCAAATCTACACCTTCATCAAGTTTATGTTGATGAATTAGAACTCTTATGTTGTCAGATTTTAATGCGGAATTTACTGATTTAAATTTACCGCTAGCTTCATCATTTCTAAATGTCTCATGTATACTTACTGTTTTGAATTTTTTAGAAATTGATTCGTGGTATTGAGATATATCATAGGCATCTTTACATTTTATTATGCATTTTATATTTTCATTTTTTTCTAGAAAAACCTGTACTTCTTGAAGCATTTTCTCCATTGAATTCACTTGAATGAAATTTGGCTCAGTAATTATTTTATCAGAAATAGCCTGTTTAAATGTAAAGATAAAATAATCATCTAAGTCAACGTTTAATTCGAAAAGATCATTCCTATATGGTGTTGCCGTTATTACAACTTTTATTGCATCTGATTGTCGTACGATTTCTCGCCATACAGGAGATGGTTCAGAATGACCTTCATCAATAATAATAAGATCAAAGAAACTTTGTGTCTCATCTAGGTCTTCTGGTGATAACATTGATAGTTTTTGAAATGTTGATATATATATACCTTCTTCATTTAAATTATTAATGTTTTTAAATGTATTCTTTAATTTTATATCTGGATCGTTTAACGTCACTCTAAAAAATCTACTTGATACTTCTCTATAGAGCTGTTCCTTAACTGCTCTCCTATGACAGATAATTAAAATATTTCGCTCTTTACTTAGATGTGATATTAAACTTATGACACCTGTTTTACCCGCTCCCGTTGGCAAGTTAATTAAGCATGCTTTATCACGAATATTTTTTTTCTTAAATTTAAAAAATTTCTCCACAGCTTCTTCTTGACATTTCCTTATTTTGCCTGTAGAGAATTTTAAGTATTTTAATAAATTTCTTTGCATGTAATCTCCTTTGCATATTTAAAAAACTCAATAAATACAATTATGATAAGATGGTTTATAACCAATCACCTTGGTCCGCACTGTGATCTTCTCTAATTGCATCTTGTTGATAGCTTATAGCAATGCGGTCTAAGCACGCTGCGGTTCGAGGCCATTCAAATCTAAGAACATCAGCATCTTGTTTATAGCGTTCTACTAATATTCGTTCTTGCCCCCCACCATCATGTGGCATGCGTACAGTTACGCCACGGCGGTTGTAAACACCAACTTCAAAACCACTCTCCATTGCTCGACTTCTAGCAAACTCAAGAACTTCGCGAATTGCTTCTGGTGGCCACGTTTCATTTTTTTTTCTTTTTGCGGCAGAGAGAATCATGCCAATCTTGTCATCACCTATTTCACCACGACCTGCAGACTTCAGTAATTGGCGAGCTTGCTTGACCCACGACATCAATGCATAAGAGTCAATAGTACCGTTCTCATCGGTCCCGGGTACAATTGCCCAATCATGCAAAACTTGATATGCCTGGCTTGCTAGATCACGGGCCTGCTTAGGATTTGCCGGTTCAGATTCAACTACACCACTATCTTCTTCAGGTAGATAGAGTAATTTCATTAGTGAGGTAAAAAATACAGGGTCTTTAGCAAGAGCCTGATGTAAGTTTCTGGCTGGATGTCGTGAATGCCGTAAAACTTGAAAATAAATCCATTCGAGCCTCACAAGTTCTTCTTTTGAAGTATTTACATCACTCTCCAGGTAATCTAGGAGAATACCAATATAATAGCTCGACATCGTATTATCATTATTGGGAGAGTCTTTAGTGCTTGCAGCGGCATGCATTACTCTAATAATAACTGAGCCTTCTGGTTCTATTTTTATATTATTAGCAAGCCACGCAAGAGCATCGTGACTTCGGTCTGCCAGAAGTAAATGGTCAATGACATACTCAAGCTCTAAATCTGCAGAAAGCCTAAATGTAGGGATCGTCTTCCAATATATTGTACTAATATTAACTGGTCTCGATTCTATTTTCAGCCAAAGCGACATTACAGGTGGTAATACTTGGGCAATGCGTACTTCCGCTAACTCCCCCCAATTATCAGTTATAGCTTGTTCCCATATTTCTTGAACCCAAGTTTCGCTTTCTGAGCCTTTCGTGGCTTTGAGTCCATAAAGAATTCCCAAACCAATATTTGCTATATCTGAATCACCAGACATTAGAGCTTTTTTCATTAGAAAATGTTTATGCCCACACTTTGTTGAGGATCGCGCTAAAGCAAGACCAAAATCGGAGTGCAGCGTAATTGTTGAAGAGAAATGAAATATTTGTTCAAATTCAAGTTCTGCAAGTAAGAACTCTACTGCTTCCAATTGTCTCTCTTCGAGCCTATTTCGTTGTGTTTGCCAATCATAATTTTCGCCTAACTCATTGGCCCCTGCACAAAATAGCCAGCGAAAACGCTCCTCGACATTTTCTGGTGTTAGTGAAAGAAATATAGCATCCAACGGTGCTAATTCTTCTTCAGACAGAGCCCATGGAGCATCTTTGAAGCCACGGTTTCTCTGTAAAAAATGCCGTAACTCATTCCACAACCTTTCTTTTTCATCAGAAGATGTGAGGTTCAGGGAGTAATCAGTTAATTGCTTAGCTGCTGAAAATTTCCAGTTTGAATCAAAATTCCCCCAAAGGTGGAAAAGTTCAAACCACCGTTCGCACCTCCCATTTATATGCATTAATAATCTTTCACCGATTTCACATGCTGCTGTTGCAACAGAGGACCAGGTAATCGACTCCGGCTCATTAGGAGTGAAATCACGCCAATTTGGCATAGAAGAAGGTTCTGAAGTATCGTGTGAACGAGGTGCTAATGCGAGCAATAACTTCCAACCAGCAATTGGATGCAGCGATATGATCCGATCAATGACCTTAATACGTTGTGATGAATTAGCATAAGTTTGTGGTGACCAACTAACAAAAATCCGTCTTAAAGAAACTGCTGGACGGTTTCCCCATCGACCTCCGGGATCAACATCATCTAACCAAGCCAGTAAAAGTGCAGATTGCATTAGATAACGCGGGCTACGCGCTAACATCTCTAATGCCCATAACAAATTTGAAAGATACTCTGTGGGTTGCATTATCCCTTCATCACTTCGGAATAATGACAAAATCTGAGGTGAATCGCCTTCCAACCCAGCTTCTACAGCGTCTAGAAATACCGTTGGGGCTGCTTCTGCAAGATTATGGAAATCCTGAGACAAAGACCACCAAAGTGGCTCAGTTGCATTATTAAGCAACTTATACACCGCACTATTCACATGAGAAGATACATCCGTAATAAGCGTTGCTACCTCTGGGAAAACAGCCAAGGCAATCATCGATTCTGTTAAGCCACGTCTGATGCTACCTGATGGTTTCCCTACGCTATTATCTTCATAGAAGGTATCGGCATTAGGTTGAGTCTCAAAATGGGGATCAATGGTGCTCACCACCGAATGGAATGTATTCTCAAAGCGCTTTAGTTGGTGGGAAGTTAGCTGATTACCTACTTGAGTCCAAAGATCTCGTAATGAAACTACTTTCCAAAGATTACCAGAGCGAATTAATGGACCACCAAAAGTGGATGCTAACGGTGCCAATATTTCTTCTACCTGCTCATAAGAGCAACCAGCTAAATCACTAATAATTTTTTGATCTTGAGATGAGGTTTCATCCCAGCTCCCCGCGAACATTGCGGCAATAAGCTCAGATGAAACATGTTCAGCCCATTGTGGTTTATAGTTTGGGGCTATGGGCATTAAGCGCCTTAATACCGTAATACTGCGGCCTGATGCGTGGGCATAACGATGAGCATCCTCCTCATTTAATCCAGCATGAGTTAATGCTATTTTTAGCTCAAATCTCCATGGGCGGGGGAGGCGTATTGAATGACCGGATAGATGAGACACATCTGAGCCATAGATAGCGTAGACATGGTGACCATTATTAACAAGAGATTGTGCAATCCCCGGTTCTGAAATAGTGAGAACAATGATTAATGGAGTGCCTAAACCAGCTAATTGCCGGGCGGTTGTTGCGTTGTCAACTACGACACATTTGCTCCAATAGAACAGCTTATGCTCTTCAGGCAGAGGACTTATAGATGCATAAAGAAAAGCTAGTGCTTCATCGGGAGCTTCGGCTTGCACCGAGAGTTGTTGCGGTGAATCTCTTAACCACCTAAGGACTTTTGTTTGTTCTTCATCACGTCCGGCCAAGATAACATCGGGAGTGAGAGGTGTTCTCGTTGCGTGAATCCACTCGCTCCATGACTCTTCAATATTACGTAATCCCTGTGGCCGATGACCTATTTTTACTGACAACCACTGAGCGACCGCAGGATAAATTTCTAACCAATGGACAAGATCATCAGCATCAATGGCACAGACATTCAGCCAAATATTGAGAGCTTTTTTCTCCTCTACCCACTTATTTTTACCAGGAAAGCGTTGTGGAGTAACGAATACATACGTTGTTTTATCTGGACTATACCCGAGTGGATTCCCAGATCTTTTATTAAAATCTTCTTCTGCCTTAGCGCGGATAGAGGTACGTTGAGCACCAATTTCCCAAACAGAATCACCCTCAGGAACGAAGCCCAAACCCAAACTCGTTTTACACTCACCATCCCAACCAGGATATTGCACACTCTCATCTGATGGGAAATGAACTTTTGCGGCAGGACCTACTGTTGCAAAAATTAAACGTCGTAATAATTCAGGAATACCACTCTGACCATCTCTCCGTTCACCCCACTGTGAAAGGTGAGTTGCATTAATCCAGCGCATCAAAGAACCAGGTTTTACATTTTCAGGTGGCTGCAGCATACCCCTTTCAACTACCCCACCAGCTATAAACTGCAAACCTTCAGCTTCTAAGGCATCACGGATAGCTTGGGCATTATTTGCTACTGGAGTACGAAAGCCACGCTCAAAATCCGCAAGTGTAGATGTTGCCACATTTGCTTTGGAGGCCAGTTCTTGTTGAGACCAAGCGAGAAGAGCTCTTGCAGCTTTAACTTGCTCTGGTAAAAGGAGCTCATTCATTACAAAACCTCATATTTTTAATATGACATCACAATATCTGTCTAAAAGATGAGCGTCAATGCACAATCGGGTGGGTGTAGGCCAGACCTGTTACGACTTGGATTTGGTGGCATTTAAATATGACGAAGCCCGACGTGAATGAACTGCAACTTTAGGGAAGATTTGTCCCCGGTCCCGGAGCACTCCACATCCTGTGGGTGTAGCATGTAGCGCAGCAATGGCTGCCAGCTCAGAAGAAAGGGGGTGTGCTTATCGGAATTTATCACAGCTACGGAAATATCTACGCCGACCTTGGATCTCCGGATACAGAGGCATTGAATGCCAAAGTACAGCTTGTGTAGTCGCTGCAATGGTCGTGCAAACGAGCGACGACCGCTGTCGGTGTTCTCTTGTATGAACTCGCTCAGATAGCTCGTGACCATTTTCGACATTACCGGGTCGAAGATTTGGAGGGGGGTTAGACCGAATTTAAAGGTGGAAGATAATTAAAGATGTTTGAATCTTCGTTTGTTATAGAATTTAGTGCACATCGCTTGGGTTAAAAATATAATGTCGCAGGTGTGCCAATGATAGATGGCCAAGAAAGCGCAAGGGAAGAATGGGCGCCAACTTCGAAAGGAAGATGCATGAGAGATCAGCAAACGCCACCCGGGGACAGCAACCTAGGGACAAGCACGCTGGCCAGTGGGCCAGCAGGCACCCATTTCGAGGCCCAAGTTGCTGCATCGTACTTGCTAGCCATGCTCGCTGGGGCACCTGCACGAGGCCTTCCCGGCGCATCGATAGACCGAGTGGCCTTGCAGCAGGCCAACGCGGGGTATCCGCTCGATGACGTGATCATTCACGCTCACGACGGCATTTCTGGGAAAGAGGCTGTCTTGGAAGTCCAGGTTAAGCGATCCATCACCTTCGCAGCTGCCGATCCCGTCTTTCGCAAAGTCGTGGGTCAAATCGTCAAAGCGTCGCAACGACCTGGCTTCACCACACAGCGATACGAGTTGGCGATCGCGACAACTAAGGGGTCGCGCAAGATCGATGGGGCATATCAAGACGTACTCACGTTCGCCCGCCAGAGTAGCGACGCGGCTACGTTTGCCGCCCAAATTGATCTAGCTGGGGTGGCGAACGACGATATGCGCGCTTTCGTCAAGACTTTCAAAACTCACTTGCTCGACGAGGGCTCGCCGGACGATAACGAAACAGTCTGGCTTTTGCTGCGTCGACTCCAAATTTTGACCTTCGATTTTACGGCAACGGGTTCTGCATCGCACGATCTGGCGTTGGAACGCGCCGTCCGCGTTCTCCATGCCGATGACGGATCGCGCGCCGGGGCCTTTTGGAGCAGTCTCATTGAGCTATCAATCGATGTGGCAAAGAGCGGCGGCGATAGAACCCGCGAAACGACACTACAGACGCTTGCGCAACTTGGTTATCGGTTCGTAGGTGAGCGCCGTCACACGATGGCCCGCGCCGTGTTGGCCGAGTCATCACGCTTGGTTCTTGCCGACATTCGCAACCGGGTAGGTAACGCCGTCCTTGCAAGGCATGAGCGTGTTGCCGCGACACATGCAGCACTGGAGCGTGGGTGCTATGTCGAGATTCGAGGAGATGCAGGGGTCGGCAAATCGGGTGTCCTGCGGCAGATGGCCGAAGCTATGCAAATCGAGGGGCAGGTCATTGTTCTCAGTCCAGGACGATGTGTTCCCCGGGGGTGGGTCGCATGGCGTGCACAGCTAGGCTTCGACGGGACACTTCGCGAGTTGCTTGTAGAGCTGGCAAACGACGGTGGCGCCACGATCTTTGTCGATAACCTCGATTCCTTCAGCGCCGAAGAGAGGCTCACGGTTGTTGATGTTGTCGGGGAAGCGTCTATCGTTCCGGGTTTGGTCGTTGTAGCGACGGCGCGGAGTGAGTTTGGGCTCGATGAGCCCAGTTGGTTGCCAAGCGATGCGCTGGCGCGCTTGGGCCAAACCGAACCGATCACGATAGGTGAGTTAAGTAAGGCAGAGGTCGAACAACTAAAATCGATTGCTCCTTCGCTTGCGCCCCTTCTCACCGATGGTCATCCCGCGCGTCAGGTCGCCAGGAACTTATTTCGCCTCGCACGATTGGCCAGCCAGCCAGCATCTGAGCCAGTGCCACACACCGAAGTAGATATGGCCGAACAATGGTGGGCCAGTGCGGACGGCACACGTGATGCCGGTTGGCGTGATCGATCTCGGCTACTGCAAGGCGTAGCGGTTCAGACTTTGTCTGGCGCAGACTTTCTCGATATAAAAGGCCAAACTTCCGAACCGATCGATGCGCTGGTATCCAGCGGCACGTTGCGGAACCTAAGCATCGATCTCGTCGCATTTCGCCATGACGTACTGCGAGAGTGGGCGATCGCGAATGCCATTCACGCTGATCTTGGTCTCATTGACAGGCTGCCACTTGATCGGCCGGCAACTGCGATATTTGCGCGCGGCGTTGAGCTGGCAGCGCGCATGGCGATCGAGGGGGCGGCTGATGGCGTGAAGTGGCACGCGATCGTTGTTCGGCTAAGCCAAGTAGGAGTTCATCGGTCTTGGCGCCGCGCCGCGTTGCTCGCCTTGGCTCGATCCGAAGCTGCGGAAGCGCTTCTCCAACGTGCATCGCCCGAGCTTCTCGCCAATGGTGCCGCATTGCTGCGCGAACTAATCCGAACGGTTATGGCCGTCGACGTGCTTCCGGCTGCAAAGGTCTTCGCGGATGCGGGAGTCGACCTCGCACTGATACCCACATCGGTCAACGTCCCACGCGGTACAGCATGGACAACGTTGATTATCTGGCTCTTGGGTATCGCAGATAGTACTCCGAACGAAGCTATTCCCGAGATCGTCCAGCTATACGAAGCGTTTTCGATAGGTACACTGGGCGTTACTGATATCACGCCGTTTACATCGCGACAGATATACCGCTGGCTGCGGCTGATGGAGCCAAGGAACGAGATGCTCGCACTGAGTGAAGGCTCTGTGTTTTGGGGACACCTTGATCGCGATGGGGTCCAGTCTCTGAAATCGGACCTTCGCAATACTTTCGTCATGTTTGCGCGGACAACACCGGAGTTGGCCGCCGAATACCTATTGGCAGTGGCAAAGAGCGAGCACAGCGAAGACATTGTGCGTAGCATCTTGAAGATGCGCGGCACGCTGGCGCAAGCTGCTCCGGCAGAGCTGGCTGACCTGACCGCACAGGCGCTGATCGCAACGCCCCGGCAACGTGAGCACCACTTCGCTCGGGCGCGCGAAGAGGCGTTTACCTATCTCGATAACGAGTTCCTACAGGTATCGCCAGCCCAAGGCCCATTTCTCGATTTATTGACTCACTCGCCTACGGACGGCTTGGCCCTGGTTCATCGCTTGGTTGCACACGCGGTCGCACACAAAAGCCGAGGAGCCGATCCAGGAACGAATAGATTTAACTTGGCTTTGCCGAGGGGGGCGTGCGTGTTCCCGTGGACTCAGACTTACTTCTGGTCACGTAACAGCAATTTCTACGCCGTCACGTCCTCGCTGATGGCACTCGAAGCATGGGCTCACCGCCGCGTCGAGGCAGGCGAAGCATTCGAAGATGTGCTGATAGACGTGCTTGGGCCGCCGGGCTCGTGCGCTGCGTACTTACTGGTGGCAGTTGATCTCATTATCTCTCATTGGCCCAAATCGCTTGATATGGCGACGGCCTTTCTCGGCTGCCCCGAATTGCTGTGCATCGATCACATGCGCCAGGTGCATGATCGTGTCGAAATACCGGACTTCTTCAACCTTAACGTTTTGCGTAGCGAGCCGCGCGGCAGTGTAACTGCCGCTGACCTGAAGCGCCGGCCATCCCGGCGGACAACGCTCGATGAATTGATTGGTAACTTTACGTTCCAGGCATCCCCAGCTCAACATGCAGCACTAAGGATGCTGCTGGTGACCGAGGCAGCACGTTTAGGCGAGCCCGCCGCGAACGCGAACCTGGGTAACCCGGAATTTATGGTTCGGTATGCGCTGAATCTCTCGGATGACGCAAATTGGCAAGAAGTTAAAGTGACGCTCAAGGACGGATCATCCACGAGTGCGCGCGAGTATGTATCACCTCCGGCAGAGCAAACCCATCTACAGGCTTTGCGCGATGCCGCAACCGAGCGAGAGTCAGATTTCGCCACATGCTCTGTGTTGACACTCGCGATCGACGATCCATCTCAGTTACTGCCGGAAGGTCGAACAGTGGCTGTGGCTTGGGCACGACGTTTGGCGATGGCTACGACAGACATTGAATCCGACGACGATGACGACGAGCGTTGGATGCAAGAGGAAGCGTTTGTGGCGGCCGCCATGATCGTGATGCGGGATGGTAATGATGCCTTGTATGCTGAACACGGAGAATGGGCTCGGTCGCAACTGGGCAAGACGCTTGTGGCGCTCGACGACAATCCTGTGCGTCAGATGCGAGGGGGCCTTCGCTTCAATCCGACCGCAATCGCCTATGCTGGATTGATTCACGCCTTGCGACATCGATCAACAACAGACGATGTGCGGTCACTTCTTGAGGTAGCGGCGAGGGGAAATCACGCTGCCGCGCACGGCTTAGGGACGTCCGTCGCAGTCCTCGCGGCCGTCGATAGTCGTCTTCCGAGATCTATTCTCCGATGCGCGTTCAATGCGTGTGTCGTGGATAATCGAGTTCGGGATGCGCCGCAGGAAGAGGTCGAAGCTCGTAAGGCGCGCAGTCATGAACGGGCACGGGCTGCTGTTGCCGCTGAGATGATATGGCTTGGTGGAGAAGGCCCGGAGCCTATGTGGCCAATGTTTCCGGAAGAGCCAGCACGGCCGAGAAGGCGACTACGCGTGCCTGGGATTTGCATCGTTGCACCAGAGCTACCAGAAGTGTCGACGCCTTCACCAACCGCGCATGCAGATCATCAGGCTGCGGCTCTCTGGCTGCGACAAGTGCGTGGTTTCTCCGATGATGCCGCAAGATCTTGGCTTAGTGAAGTCGTGAAATCCTATATGTCGTGGACGACTGTCGCAAATGGAGCAAACCTAGACGACGGGGACGAAACGGCTCAGCCACCATCTGAATGGAACGATACGTTCTTTGCCGTGGTTGCGCGCTGCGTTGTCGGCCTGTCATCGCCTGATGCCATCGAGTTGGTTGTACGGCACATCGTTGCTCTTCCAGACCAGAATTTCTATGACGTACTCGTCGACTTTTTGCGTAGCATCGACGCGGTGTACTTCGAAGGCCACAGCATTCATACGCAGACAGCCATTGATGTTCGGAGCGCACTTGTAGACCACATGCTCACTACGCGTGGATGGGTACGTCTCAGCCAAAGCAGAGACTTATCCATCGAAATGCACCTTGGCCCGGCAATCGCCGTTTTGTTCTTCAACGACCACATGTACGGACAGGGATCGAAATGCTATCTGTTTGAGAAAGGGGTGGAGCGAGTTGGTCCGTTCCTGCCTGTTTTGGGCAAACTAGTCAGCAAAGGACCATCACCCTTCATAGCATTGGTGTTACTCAACTTACTTGAGGTTGCGCCACGAGCCGAACAACTGAATGTGCTCGTCGGGGCTGTAAGTGTATGGCTTGAGGCCTATCCTGATTTCCAACAACTATGGATCGACTACGGCGTGGGCCGCCGCTGGTGCTTGGTGATGGAGGCTATACGGGGACGTAGCCCTTCTAGTTTCAGTAGCAGCGCGCCGCTGCGGCCTGCCATCGACAACTTCGTCGCATCACTTGTCGCGCTCGGTGTACCCGAGGCTGCACGGCTGGAGGAGGAACTCGGCAAGCTTTGAATTACTAACGGTCAATCGGTATGCTCTTGACCGCTTGCTGTGATGCAGAAGCGCTCCAGTTTCCATGATGAGATAAATCGAAATTTCTTACATTGCTTGAATAATTTTGATATTCCAATTCCTATAGAAAATTTTAAAGCCCGCGCCATATTAAATAATGGTACGAGCAGGTTATACAAGTCTTTTGATTATAAGCCTGATACGTTTATATAGAACTGACCTTTACCTTCATCAGTTTTCTGAATCCGATAGGTGATTGGTAGGGAATTTTGCAGGTCAGGTTTTGTGAACGTTAAATCAGCCGCACACTGATAAACATCAAGCCCTGATTCATGGCTTATTGTTCTGACATTTTCAACAGAAATCCGCACATCCTTATCCAGTGTCATGCCCTTCTCGATTGTTTTTCTGGCAATGTCCACAACCAGATTTTTTGCATCATCACTACTGCATTTTGGCGTTTTCTCGCCGCAGCCAGCCAGCAAACCAGCAGCTATTAATACCAGAAGCATTGTTCTTTTCATCTAAGATTCCTTCGCTAATTAAGGCACTTTTTACTTCTTATTAAATAGACCATCCATTGCCCCTGCCGCAGAAGCCCCGCAGTATCCTTCGCAAGCACGAGTCATCACGCTGGCCTTACCGTTTTTCAGTTCACTAATTACTGCAACACACTGGCTGGTATTGTCATTCCAGACCCAGCGACGCTTCTGGTTTTCTCCAGCAGCTATTTGCTGTGCTGTCCCCTCCATATTGCATACGCCCGAACCATCCCCCGTTGAGGCATTAATGTTGAATTCAGCGTTATTCTGTCCCGGATGCAGGGTTAGAACCGCTCCGGGTTTTACGTACTGCGCTGCTGCGACTGGTAGCGTTATGGCTGCCATGAATAAGGCCAACAGTTTTCTGTTCATTAATTAATTCCCTGTTAAGTGATACGGATGTTTTTGGTGATTTTCCCCAGTGCCAGCGGTCTGCGTTTTTCCACAAAGAAATAAACGACGTTGAATGCAGACTTGCGATGATTCCCTCGACCAAGAGAGGGCCAGTTGCGGAAGGATTCAATCTGTTCTTCTGAATAGGGTGTGTCAGAGAAATCAAACAGCACAAGCAAGGCTTTGCCGTCATGTTTCATCAATTTCTTTACTTCTGTACTGTTGACGGTCGCAGAGACATTGGAACGTGCCGCAGTTGGTTTACGTACTGCAAACTCAACGGCCACATCGTCAATGACAAAATCAATGTAACCGTGCCCGGATACAGTTCCTGGCAGTTTGCTTTTTACTTCCGGTGAGACGTTATCTGCAAACCAACCCAGCAAATAGCAACGTACCAGAGGCAGTAATTCCCGCTCGCTACATTCGTTCAGACGCAGGGTTTTGACGAACTCCCTGCGATAAAGAGAACTGAAAAAATACTCAAAGCATTCCGTTATTTCAGTGATGGTGGTTGCCATGGTTGCATCCTTTACCTGCTATTAGGTCCATTTTTAAGGGCATACCTTTCCGGCCATAATGTTTCCGGTGTCGTATCCAGAGCCCCGGCAATAATGCGCTCAGCTCTGGGATAATGACGCTCTAAGGCGTTATTTAATGTCCGTGGCGCAAGGCCGTGACTGCGTGACAGTAACGCCAGCGTTAACCCTCGCTTGTGAAGTGCTGCCACAATATCGGCACGATGCCAGTTCCCTGAACTTCCTTTGATTTGCTTTTTCTGCGATGCTGTTGAGTTACGCACAGTATTAACTCCATGGAATCAGTACATGGATATTAAATGCGAATAAAAGATACCTTTCAAGTTCTTTTGGTATCTATTTATTGGTTTTCATATTAACGCATTGATATCTGGTGAAATTTATATGAGCAGTAAGAGAACAGTTTCGGCTATACCTACTCATCCTGAAGCTTCTGTTGAAGAGGCTAAAGACTGGCTGACAGCAGAGGAATTCACTCATATTGAGGGGATGCCGGGCACTGCGCGTGGCGCCAGGATGCGCTTGGAAAAGCTGGCATCCCTGCACCCGGAAATACGTCGTAAAAGGACTGCCGGGAAAGGTGTGGTTTACCATATTAGCGCAGCCACAATGTCGCTTGATGATGAGAGAAACAGGGCTAAGGGCGAAGCGTTTACTCTCAACGACAGTGATCGCCAGCTAAGCCTCTGGGTGCAGCTGTATCGCAATATGTCGCCAGCTTCGCGGGCGCAACTGATGGAGCAGGCCCTCAGGCTGGTAAAGGACGATCTGATGTCTCAGGGGCCCAATGTTTCTGAACTGGCGGTACAAATCATGAAGCTGCCCGAAGATGAGCGTAAGCGCCTCTTTGAAAAGCTGAACGGGAAGGTGTGATAGCGTCAGTTTTCCGCCATGCCAGACAGAAGGAACCACCCCGGAATCCTGACCTGTCTGACATGGCAGAATGGAAAGTATGCCATCACTTAATAATGAATAAAAACCTATTGCCAGTTATTTCATTGCTGAACCACATATTAGTTTCTCTTTGTTACTATTTGCATAAAAAGTATATTTTTGATATAATAATATTGCTGGTGAACTATATTTTACCCAGTCAGTACGTTGTCATGCACTTACCATTTATTAGGTGATTAAACCCCACCTGTGCTGGTGCAGACATAACGTCTTATCAGAATATATTGAACAGGAAAATCACTGATGAATATTGTCCATCAGGAAGGGCTAGCTATGCCCGTCGATCAGGAATTAATAAATATCATATTAAATGAAGCGGGAAATCCACCGCCGCATAAAGCCAAAATTACAGCCGTCAGTCTGTTATTTAAAGACCTGAGTTACAGCGCTGAAAAGGGTGGTTACCATCCTGTCGAAATACGGATTATTTCACGCAATGATGAATGGTATTTTGATTACATTACCGACTTCAGTTATATGGGGACGGTATACCCCGAACTTGAAAAGGAAATTGATATCAGCTGGAGTCAGCAATATGTCTTTCTTGCTTATGTTGGTGACCTGCCTGTTAACGCCGGAAGGGAGCTGTTTGAACTCTGGCAATCCAACTTTATTCAGTATCACGGCATGAACATCTACACCATTACCGTTCTCTGGGAAAGCTAATCCCCCTGTACTAACCATCACTAATTTATGGGGAATTATCTGTGACGACTGACAGAGGGATACGTGCGTCTCAACAGGGCGAACTGGACTGTCTTTGCGGTGCTTATTGCGTGGTTAACATGCTGAGCTGGCTGTATGACGGCAGGGTGAAACGACGCCCGTTAATGAACTGGCTTATTCAGACTTATCAGCAGCGCTGGCCTTTGCATGAATGGCTGACTGAAGGAATTGAAGAAGACCGCTTAGACTGGTTAATAGCTCAGGTGTTGCAGAAAGGGCATTACCGCCGCCAGTTCCCGGTTGAAATCACCAGACCCTTTGCAGGGAAGCGGGGGTTAACAGACGGGCGGCTGTTCAGGGAAATGCAGCGGTTTCTTGACGTCACTGACCACTCTCGCCTGATTATGCTCAGCGACCAGTTTCACTGGTCCCTTCTGGTCAAAATGGACGAAGAAATGCTCTGCTTCTTCGACAGCAACGGGCGAACCACCATGCCCCGTAAAGCTTTCTCCCTGCGTACTGGCGTAACCCGCCGCCAGCTGTTTCCAGACGCCATTTACTTCATTGAACGGGAGTTCTGACATGACCATGTTTACCCAGCGTGAAACCCGTATCCTTGACCAGGCGCGTGACATTATTAGCCGGTACTACCAGCGTGGGGTTCAACTCTGTTCCCCTGATGATGTTCGACGGTGCGTGATGGTTGAGCTGGCACCGCTTGAACATGAAGAGTTTGGCATCATCCTACTCGATAATCATAATCAGCTGCTGCACCGCGAAATCCTGTTCAGGGGTACGCTAAACTCGGTCAGCGTTCACCCCCGTGAAGTTATTAAGCGTGTGCTGAAACATAACGCCGCCGCCGTCATCCTTGTCCATAATCACCCCAGCGGCGAGCCTGAACCCAGCCGGTGTGACATCCAGTTGACCAAAAAGCTTCAGGAGCTGCTGGAAATACTGGATGTGCGGTTACTTGATCACTTTATCGTGGCAGGAACTGAAACGGTGTCGATGGCTGAGCGAGGACTGGTGTGATGCTGAAAGTTACTTGGTTTAATGTACGTTATTGCGGGTTACGCGCATGAGCAGGACAGCGTTGCGTCAGGTCGTGCCGGTGGTGCAAACCACCGTGTTCGATGCGTATATTGTCGGTCTGGCCCCCTCGGGACGGCGAGGTATCACCAGCCTGTTAAACCGCAGCGCCAGCATACTTAAACACGGTGCGGATGCAGCAGACTATCCGTGGGAACAACTTAACTACGCCGCCGTTGCCAAAGTGCGCGCGGCACTGCTGGATGACGGTTACGCCGTGTCATCGGTCAACATGGCGCTGTCAGCACTCCGGGGCGTAGCGCAGACGGCCTTTAACCTCAATTACATGGATGCCGAAACGCTGGCACGTATCCGGTCAGTTAAGCGCGTGAGCGGCGATATCCAGCGCAAGGGAAGGGCGCTGGACAAGCAGGAAATCAGAGCACTGATTCAGGCAGCAAAACAACATCCGCACCAGGTACGGCGCTGTCGTGATGCCGCTATTGTGCTGACACTTTGCGGAACGGGCCTGCGGGCCGGGGAACTGGTCAAACTTGAGCGCCGGGATTATGACAACGGCATCCTGACTGTGAAGCAGGGGAAGGGGCGTAAATACCGTGAAATTCATGTGGCGGATGCAGTGGATAAGGCCATCCGCGCATGGGTTAAAGTCAGCGCAAACGAAGCTGAAAACGCACTGTTCAGCCGAATTCAGCGCAACGGTAAGGTTGCCAGTCAGCCTCTGACAACAACCGGGCTAACGGGTATCCTGGCTGAGTTACAGCATACGTCAGGCATAGCGCGTTTTACCCCCCATGATATGCGGCGCACCTTCATCACCCGTTTACTGGAGCAGGGCGTGGATATCAACACCGTACGCAAATTGGCAGGCCACAGCGACATATCCACGACGACGCGCTATGACTATCGTGGTGAGGGTATGAAAGCCAAAGCATCACAGAGTTTACGGTGCTGGTGATGATTAAAGAGGTAAATCCCGTTCTGCAACACCTTGTTCAATCAGCTCATGTCGACGAAGCGCAATTTCATCTAAGTCGTCACTATCGACGTCACTTTCTGTCAGGTAAACCACGAATTCCCAGCGAGGTGGTGCATTATGCAAGATGATCGACATCCCACTTTCTCTTAGCAAGGATGCCACCATTGAGGCGGCCTGCCTTGTTCCTCCAAACCAGTAACGCCCAATTTTTCCGATAGACTCAACAGCAGGAACATAATGCTGTTTGAATACTGAGGCCCGAAGTGCGTCATAGTCGATATCAAATGTCATTGTTTATCTCCCCCGTTAGTCGCTGTTGCAGTAACATTACACGTTCTGAGGCAATCCACCAGCAGTCACTTTTCAGAATCACTCAGATTATCCACGGCAGCAGGCTGGATAGGGGGATGATGAATCTCTTTCTTATTAAGCTTCTTGATTTCATCGTTTACCCACTGAATGCTCAGCAGATCATCAACCTGAGAAACATCCCAGGGTAATGGCGTTTTGCGTAAACCCCGTCGACTGGCAATGATATTGGCAGGAGACTGGTATCTGTCGTGTTCCATCTCAATGGCAATCATTTGGTGGGGCATACCAGACAATGCCCTGTGGGTAACGGCCTGGTACAGGTCGTACAGCTCCTGTGCGCGCGGTGTTTTTGCCGGAAGAATGTCAGGCAATGCCCCCTTTTTTTTCTGCAAATACATTTCTTTATAGAACTTACTCACGCAGTAGCTGACAACTTTGCTGAGGGCATCCAGATCTTTACGGGTTTCATTCAGTTCATAGCCCCGATGATCCCGGTAGATTTCCTCCAGCTTTTGCATGACATCCTGCCCGACACGCAGCTTTAGCGTTGTGAACCCCGATTTCTCATGAATTGACTCCGTTTTACTCTTGTAGCGGGCGTTTCGGGACTTTCTTGTCTTCTTGGTGTGAGTGGTATTAGACGGATCTTCTGAATTTTTAGTATAACTAACTGATGTTCTGTTTTTATTAGTGTCAGAATTGTTATTTTCCATTTAAAACTCCGTGATTATTAATCTTACCAGATTAAAATAAATAATTGTTTTTGTGTTTGCGTAAAAAACATCCACGTGCTTCTCACATAAATAATCCATCTTCCGATTTAAAGCAATCATTATTCACTTTCAGAAAAAAGAGTGAGAAGCACATATATTTTCGCACTAGGTAGGCATATTGCCACCGAAATTCAATCCGCTATTATGTTCTCAACGAAACGCAGGAGGACTTATGAATAAAGGTCGGTTAATTAAAATAGATGAAGTAACGAGGTTGTGTGCAATGTCCCGCGCGACATTATACAGGTTGCTCGCCAGCAACAATTTTCCTCCTCAGGTATCAGTAACAGGGGGCCGTGCTGTTGCATGGTATGAGGCCGATATTTATAAATGGATTAATGAGAGGCCATCAAAAAAAGAGGAATAATGTTGATATTGAATAAGCGAATCCCGTTGGCCGGTCTGTCTCCGGAGCTTGAAATGTTGGCATTATCTATACCGGGCTTTGAAACACCAGAGCAGGCAAAGAAGGAAAGGGTGTTCAGGATTGCCAGTTTATCCACATATACCGGAGCATGTTACAAAGCGCTCTGTGAAAGATTAACGGAATGCCACCCGAAATACCCTTGTAACAGCGCAGCATGCCCGGAATGCCATAGGCGATACCGGCTACAGATGACAAGGGAAGTCCTGCGATTATGCAACAAGACACATAAATGGCGTAGTGTGACCTTGATTTTCTACCAGGATGCGTTCACAGATGCAGAAGCACCCATATGGTCGCCAGATGCACTGATTGCACGTCTCCGGCGGTGGTTAAAAGAATGTGGATTCAAGTATATGGTGATTGGTGGTTTCGAAATGGATTACCACATAGGCACTGGATTGTGGCTACCTCATTTTCACTTAATCACTTTCAATGAAGAGGAGGCATTAAATAAACTTCGGAACAGAATGAAAAACAAGCGCAATATGTCGGCCAGAAAGAGTGTCATTTCCAGACCAATGTTTGATACAGGAATAGATAACCCGGAGAAACAAATAAGTTACTTGTTCAAGGCTATATGGTGGCGCGTTGAATCGTATAAAGAAAACAAGCCTATACTTATCAACAATAAGAGTATTAAACCTAAGCGCCGAACTAAGAAGTTCAGATTATGCCCAAAACAGCATGCTCATTCTTTAGTTATGATGGATAAGCAGGGAATACAGACATTAACCTTTATGTATAAAGTAAGGAAGTATGGTGACCATTTGATATTAAAATAATGTCATGAACTATTAGCGATATGTACCAGCTGTAAACTATTTCTGCAATTTTAAATAAAATAATAGTGTTGTGTGAAAAATCATACAAGGGAACTTTTACGCCTTAATTATGATGTTTATTACTGCAACTATGATGTAATCTTTAAATACGATAAGGAACTATAAATGAAAGAATATAAAGAGATATTGAATAATAAAAAAGAAAAGCTATTTGTTACATTGTTGGCTCGTACAAAAATTTCCGAATCATGTCCAGTTGCATACCGACTTATTAAAATCACTGATTTTCAAGAGATGGAGTCGACCCGTGTGCTTGTACCAGCCAAGGCACTTGTCAGTGTATTGGAGTTAAAAAAAACGTTATTAACGTGCGGACATAATCCCAATGTGACTAAAGAATACTGGATTCAAGCTCATCAAGAAGTAATTAAGGAAACCGATAAGATAATCACACTGTGCTATAAGCCAGGTTTTTATGGTGATGTTTATTTGCGTGTTAACGATATAGTTATTGGAAAAGTTAAAGGGGATAAGCCTGTACTGCATCCTGGTGCTAAAAATCATTTACCAGTTGAGGATAAACAGGAGACATTAAAATTATGGAAAATGAATGTCGCTCCATATGCACTATATAGCTCGCGTATTATGTTAGCTCTGTGCTGCGGATTTTCAGGTTTTCTCCTTAAGCTTTCAGGTATGGAAGGGGGTGGGTTTCATTTGTGGGGGATGAGTAGTATAGGAAAAACGTCCAGTGCCTACATGCTGGCATCATTAGCAGGATCACCTAAAGATGTTGTCGTACTGTGGAACAATACGGATAAAGGGCTTGAGGAGATTGCCGTGGCCCATAACGACAGCTACCTGGTCCTCGATGAGTCGAAGCTGTTAGATAAAGACGTACTGGCAGCCGCTAAAATCATGCAGAACCGCGTGTATACGTTATCGGGTGGTAAAGGGAAAACACGCTCTGCAATGTATGAGAACAAAGTTGCTGAATGGCAGGTAAGCATTTTCAGTACGGGCGAGTGCAGCCTTCAACAACTTGCTGCTTCCGGGAACGTTGAGCGCCTTGAAGGCGAAAATGTGCGTGTAATCGACGTTAATGCAGATGCTGGTGCTGAAATGGGGATCTTCGAATCACTGCCAGATGGTATTAATTCCAGCAACGAACTTGTTCATGCGATAAAGGATGCAACTCACCGCTATTATGGCAGTGCCAAACCAGCTTTTCTGAAGCGCCTGGTAGCGGATATTCAGGATGATCGTGAGAGTGTGAAACGGAAGCTCGAAAAAGGGATTGAGTTCTTTCTGAATAAGCACAAGGTAGATCGTAACTCCGGCATTCAGGTACGTATTGCCAAACGTTTTGCCATCGCTTATGTAGCAGGTTCCATGGCTGTGAAATATGGTGTTTTACCCTTTACAAAGCAGGATGTGATGAAGGGGATCTCAACCTGCTACCTGGACTCCCTTGAGGTGGTTTTATCTGAACCTGAGGTAATGAAGTCACCATTAGGTCGTTCGTTTGATGCAATTATTGATTTTTGCAAAAAGGATGATCTTTTAAATCTGATTGGAAATGATCGCGAAACCCAAACGGCGATTAAAAAGGCACCGGTCATTATCCACAAAGTTAAAGGACGTATGGTATATGCAGTTGATAAGGATCTGGTACATAACTGCTTGCCGAAATCTCAGCGTAGGGGCATTCTGACATTATTAACAAAGCAAGGGGTATTATTATCCGATGCGAACAAGGAGTACAGCACCATTCAGATTATTTATAAACGTAAGCAGGTTGGCCGTCGCTATTGTTTTATTTGCAAAAATCTTGATAAGTTTATGACACAATAGTTTTACGGCCTGATAAGGGTTGAATGGAGTGGCTTACAACCACTCCATTTTTACCTCATGATTCTGACTGGAAATCTTCAATTATTTTCTGATTGTAATCATCCAGATAGTTTTGAAGTTCTTTTCTATCAATCAAACGAACCATTGCGGAATCAGCTAATTCCTTAGCGGATCGGGTGAAGTAAGAGTTTGTCACAACCATTGCTTCATCACACCCATAAAATGCTTTTGCTGAAATTGCCTGCTGCACTGCCGAATTGCCAACTGAGCCAGAATAATTTTTTGCCTGTATAACCATATTCTTCCCGAAGCGGGTAACGAATAAATCTGCCCCTTGATCCTGTGTTTTCTTTGTTTCTTTAACGTCATATCCTATAGTCTGGAATATTTCAACCAGGAAGGCCTCAAACTGGAACCCATCCATTGCATCAACAAGATACATTGTGACAAATTTGTTTGGATTAAAATGTTCAAGGCGGGTAGCTAATCTGTCTACTAAAATATCAAAATAGATACTCTCGCAGATAGCAAGGAACTTATCGATAGTGTCAAATGATAATAATGGTGTGCCTGGTGTACTTTCTGCCTGCTCGTTATATGCTATAGCAGGGTACTGAATCTTATTACTCCACAGGTAATACAGGAATAACGAAAGATCTGCACGATAAGTTGTACCAGCCTCTTCGATCCATGATTTTAATGTCTCGGTAAGGGTTGGCTTGATATGTCGTTTAACCTCACGGGCAAACCCTGAATAAATAGAGTTGAATGAAGTGGTCAGCAATAGCTTATCTAACAATGATGGTAACTGCTCCAGTTCGTTGAATCCTTTTCTAATCAGTACTTCCTGGAATAATCTGATCTCTGAATAATCACTATTGCGTTCACTATTTATGTTACTGTTGCTATCCTGGTTGTTATACGAAAATCTTGATGTGTGAATGAAATTAGTAAAGTAGGGGTCTTTAAGTGTAGCATATTTCAAAAGAACATTTTCAAGTAGGGCGTTGAGTTGAGACTGCTCTTTCTTCTTACCAAATAAATCTTTTATGATGCCTTTAGACTGGTACTGGAAATCAGGGTAATAGGATGGATCTAATGGCGTCATTTGCCGAAATGTTCCAGATACATCTGGAGAGCACCACGGACAGCTTGTTTCGAAGGTTGTTCTAGAACATGAATAGCATTGATAAATCATCATTATCCCTTATTATTTTACATTGATTGCTTAGTGATTTTCTTTTTGGAGAATCATCCTTGAGATTTATCTAAAAATCTTTTAGGTTAATATTGAAATAGGGCGTCAATATCAGTTCTTCAAATAAATCATATTCGTGGTGCGGAACCTTAACAAAGGTAGAGTTGTGATTAGGTGTCCACCATTTCTCGACACCATAATACGCCTCTCTGGCATTAGCTTTGTGGATCAGCCGGAATGGCCTGTCCATCCAACCATCACTGTGTTTTGTGAAATAGTTAACCGGGCCAGTGAACTGACCAAGCAGGTATACACCCTGATTACCGTGGGTCAGGTAGAAATAATCACCAATCGGAGCGTTTACAAACTCCTCTGCCTGGCTGACGGAAGACTGCCCTTTACCAGCGGTCGTGCGGTGAATGTAGACGAGCTTTTCATCAATACATTCGACCATATCCAGGAATGAGAACTCCTTCCAGCCATGTGACAGCTTCCAGAAATTGGGCATCAAATCGGTATTCATAGGCCTCTTAACCTTACGTTGTAAGTGATCGCAATTTGTTGAAATGCGGATCGATTGTGATGACTATTCTGTCTCTGAATACCCATAATCGCAACAAGGTTTGTTGATGAGCTTTTCGCTGAAATCGTTTAAAGAGGATATCGGGAGGGTATGTAGATGCGTTAACTCGCCTAGTTGCTGAAAATGGGTGATCAACACTACTCAGCACTGGCAGGCTAACTATAATGAAAACATTTAGCGCTTTGAAAAAAGTGATTTAGTGATTTAGTGATTGCGGCTTTGTAGGCGAACCTGGTTTCTGGCTGTGCAATTCTGCATTCAACGCAGAGTCGGGTTGCGGTTCATCATCAGCAATTCATCCCTAAGCAAGGGGGCAGTCCGCTTCGTCATCAGCCTGTTGTACGGAGGCCAGTCCGGCAGATTCAGAGGCCAGTTACTTCACTGATTAATCGGTTAACAGGCAGAACTGAAATGAGTGACCTGCAAAAAAACACCCTTCCAGACCGCCCAACGTTGCCGGATTTTGACCTAGTAGACCAGCTAACTACCGCTGCTGTTTAGTGTCCGATTCGCATCTCGTACAATGGTAGGGGGAAATCGGCGATGGTTTCCCCTTATTCTGATGGTTGCAAGGAGCGGCGGTTTTGAGCAAGTTCGAGGTTTCAAAAGAATAAAACCAGAGAATAACATGTGTCTACAACCGCTATTGAATATCACTGGGAGGAAGTTGCACCGCTTAATAACCGGTAACGTTTTACGTATCCGCTAATCCCATTCTGACCAAGCTGATATTTAATCGCTATTTACGTCTACAAGGTATATAGACGTATCTATTATGCTCTGTATACACTCTATCTCTATATTATTGTATATATATCATTACATACTATAGCCATTATCCATTATCCATTATCCATTATCCATTATCCATTATCCAGTATCAGCTATCATGAGGCTCCAGCCTCCAATATTATGATCATTATCCAGCATCTGAACCTTGTTGGGTTCACACAAGATTTGCGTAATTCAGTTGTAAATAAATGGGGGCAGGGCATGGTGCTTTGATCTCAATATACAGGTGAATTATGAAACCATACATTACGCATAACAATATCCTAGTGACAGATTCAACGCTGGACTATTTCAAGTCGGTCGTTTTCAGTATTCCTTATAATGGTGTGCCAAGTTTACGGCGTCCATTTTTTCGCAATATAGCTGTATTTCTTCAGCATGTTATTTGTGTGTCGACCTGTAGTCGTAAAAACAAGAAAAAAGCAAAGATTAAGGCGAGTAAAAAATGGTCTTATTCTGTGCCAGTACCATTTGAGCTGGGTAGGGATAAACTTCCTGGAGTATTTAAGAAAAGTGGACCGACGCATGAACGTGCAATGGAGGCACTGGCAAGCACGGGGATCATTAAACTAACCGGGTATTCCAATGCTCAAAGTTCTTGCCGGGAATATGCTGTTTCTCAACGTTTCCTGCGTAAGTTGTTTGGCAACGACCGCGAGGCATACCTTAGCCGTAAGGATCGCTACCATTATCTGACTGATATTTTCACCAAGCGTAAAAGCTACTCATTTGATGAATTGATCGGCGTTGCGATCGACCGTGGGCAGAATGCTAAACATCAGCAGTCTAAACGCGAAATCCCTAACGCTGTCTTCAGGGAGCTGGTAGTGAGTGTCTGGAACAACCTTGAGCCGCTTGAAATCAATCTGGATGCATTGCTGGATTACTATAATGAGAATCCCACGAAGAAGAACAAAATATTCATTTTCAACTTTCTGTCGCGACTGGCTGAAACAGGCGTGGATTTGGTGAAGGAATCACCGCTAACGGTTTCTTACAGGCAGTCGTATAAAACAGCGTGCATCGGCGGGAGATCCTTTGAGGTTGGTACAGGCTTCCAGACTCTACCGTCTAAAATGAAGTGGGCGTGTCTGGCACGTGGTGTGAACTATGACATCAAGGGATGCCAGCTTGAGATACTGCGACATGAGCTGTTGAGTATTGGCATTTCGGCCAAGTCGCTGGAGGTGCTGGAAACTCAATATATCTGCCGGGTATTGCGTATTGCTGAAGAACTGGTGAAACAATTCAGGTTTTCCAGCGTATTCAACGCCGGGTTCGTTACGCTATCGCTTAAATCCAGTACCCGACGCTTGCTGAACCGTGAGCTAGGTAAGGTAGAAGCAAAGCGAGTACTGAAACGCTGGAAGCACCTTCTGAAACCCCTGAGGCGAGATCTGGCTTTACTGCTGGATCATTATGAAGGCACTGCTAAAACCAATCGTTACGGTAAATGCGTTACCAACGCGGTAGGGCAATCTTTCAACATTACCTACAAAGATGTGGCAGCGCGTAAACGCAGGAAGTCAGATGTGATGCGCCGAAAGCTGTTGTCGCACATATTACAGGGTCTGGAAAGTCAGGCGGTGTACGATTACGTTGCCAGTCATAAGGGAGTTTGCGCACTGGAGCACGATGGGTTTGTGTCATATGAAGAGGTTACTGACTGGGCTCATCTATATCTTTTAATTGAGAAAAAACATTAAAGGGCCATTCAGTTAGCTGAGGCTCATCACCGGTGGATAAACTCAGCGTGATGACCTTTTGCCCAAGGATCAACATAACCAGATACAAGGAACGTCTGCTCTGAGCGAGGAGCAGAAGTTCGCTTACAGGGTAACCTAATCCGCATGCCAGAGGATCTCTAAAAGATAATTGTTCAGTTTACCGAGTTACTCACAGTAGACCCTCACTTTTTTGGGACTTCCGAGCTTCTGTCTCTTCCCAATAATCAGAAATTAGGGAAGAGAACACGTTGGAATTTTGTTAGAGGGCTATGTCCCGATATTTTTTTGCGAGATATTCTGCATTGCTCATCCACTGCCGAGTAATTGTATGTCTATTTGGCTGGTTGAGAACGGAAAGAGTTTGCTTCCCATTAATTGAATCACCGATAACATACGATGAGACACTGTCACGAAACGCGACAAGTGCCTGAAAGAAACCGTTTCCTGCTGGTAGGCATTTATACATTTTCAGTCGTAGGGGTGTATCCAGAAAAACGTTATCACTCTTGTCAAAAGATGACTTAACCAAATGATATTCATATACCAGTTCGTGGAACGGATCGAAATCAGTGCTATTCACATAGCCTATACTGAAATCCCATTTCTCCAGCCAGTCTAAATGAACTACAGGCAGTTTTTGTTCTAAAAGCTGTTTCAAATGGGCAAGCTGTTCCTCCATAGCGTTTGCATTTTGCTGAATTACTGACGTAAATTGTACTTCAGGGAAATAACGCTGTCGTGCCAAGAGCGGCAAAAAATCAATATTCTCTAGCTGGCTCCAGTAACGAATATGAACTTTAAATGAGGTGCCATCTTTACGAGTATGTGTCAGATAGCCATCAGGCATTGCATTCTGAATTGAAGTATGGGGACTCGCAGTCGTCAGTAAAAAATAGTGCCGTATCGGGTGAGGATAATTATCAGTTTTTTTCAGCTCAACTTCTAAGTTTTCCAAAGTAAAAGGGCGTGAATACCATTTGCATTGTGCTACCACTGGTAGTGTGTTGATAGGCCAACTTATAATATCAACTCCGCCCTGCGCCTGGCCTGGTGAACCAAAACAAACGAAACTCACGTCCCTACCTACACTTTTACTTACGATTTCTTTCATCCACCAACAACAAAAATCTTCAAAGTCTGTTGCAGAGCGAAAATTCAGGTTACGCATCACAGTTCTCTAAAATCATCCCAAAAAGTGATTATGTCCTATTCCAGCCATGTACGCAATTTCCGATTATAATCATCATGATAGTTCGCAGTTGCTCACAAAAACAATGGAAGAGTATTAAATTAAATGAACTTATCGTTCATGAATCCACCGCATATTAAATTTTGCATGTGGATATAAAATTCCCACCTTGCAAGATTTCTCTTTTTTTGTGCGTGTTAAGTGGAGGCTGCAGCCAATAAATCAACTGTGATTCAATACTATCTAAGATATCAAGTGCTACTTGTTCAGGCTGTATCCAATCAAGAGAAATATATTCGTTATCAATAAAAAATCAAGTGGTGCATCTGTAGATATGTTTTGACTTACTTTGGAACTCAGGTGCATGTAACTTCAATGCTGCGCTATGACCACCATAGAAGCGCGATGTATTTTTTGTCTTTCCAACATAGACCAATTCTTCATCATCTCCATCACCACAAGATATCAGGTAAATGGGTAGTGATGGTAAGGGAGCTTCACCCAATTTAGTTAAGATTTCTTCCTGCTTCCATCTGTCAAGCGATCCGCCTAATGAGTTCACTAGCACTATCTAAGTAGGACTGGGCGTTTGCTCTGCCGTCTTTAAGGCTCAACCACTGCATACCCATTACCAAGTGAAGGGGTTTGCATTCCTCGATTGAAATCTAACAGGGCCAATCTGGGGTGGGGACATCTATGTGTCCCAAGGTATAAAAACGCTCTGGTATAGGCTGACGCCGATCAAGCCACCCTTTCAAAGGATTGAACATGTATTCTATATCTCAACGTTTATTTAATGTTACAAGAAACTAGGCAAGTTTGTATCTTGTAATCTAAATGTCATTTATTGGTTATGTCTACCAAATTAAATTGATACAGCTTAACAGATGTAATGTCCGCTCTTGGCACAGAGTTGACTTGCTAACTTGGCTAAAGGCCCGCTGTGAGCGAGGAGCAGAAGTTCGAAGCACATCATGAAGTAAGTTTTAAAATGGGAGATAACTTGCTTTTACATATTTTCCAATGCAATATCATACCCTCTTAAACATAAATCATATATATGAGGTGAAAATGTCTAGTCTTAATTTATTCGATGATGTCGTACCTTTAGAAAAACAGCATCCAATATACATAATGATGAAAAAGGAATGCTATGAACCGGAGAGAGAAGTAATTAACCAATGGGCAAAAGGATTTCTAGACAGAGATAATAAGTTTACAAAAGAATTTCAAACAAGTTTTGAACCTTGCCTATGGGAATTATATCTTTTTGCTTATCTAAAAGAATTGGGTTTAAGGAACGATTTTTCATACGACGCACCTGACTTCATCGTCAATGAACCAGGATTTTGCATTGAGGCAACCATAGCCCTTCCGGCACAAGGAGACCCTGGAGCGCATGGTTTCAGTACGGAAGATATGCCAAGAGATTTTAATAAGTTTAATTCTGAGGCATCTATTCGACTTAGCAATAGTTTTATATCAAAAGTAAAAAAATTAAGATCGAGATATTCTCTACTTCCTCAATGTAAAGAAAAACCTTTTGTTATTGCTATAGCTTCATTCGACCGACCTTTTGCGCACTTTGCCGCGGCCAGACCCATACTTGCAACATTATATGGTTTATATCATGATGAAGAAGCAACCATTGAATCAGGGTCAAAGAGCATAATTTCTTATAACGTTGAGGCTGCGGTAAAAAAAGAAAATGTTAATATAGCCATGGGGTTATTTTGCACGCCTGAATATTCGGATGTAAGTGCTGTGATTTATAGTAGTTTAGCTACTTGGGGAAAAGTAAGAGCCTTGGCGGACAATCCTTCAGCTCTAACAGTTTATACAACCTTTACTCCAAGAGAAAATTCATTATATCCTAAAGTTCATCAAGCCAAAAAAAATGATTATATAGAGCATCTGGCAGATGGGTTGTATATTTTACATAACCCATTTGCCAAGCATCCGTTGCCTAAAGAGACGCTAAGCCACCCTAGAGTAGCACAAGGTTATGTTGAATCTGATGGATACGTCAATTTTGTAGCCCCAGAGGATTTTCTTTTATTGCGTTTTTTACAATCATTTAATCTTAAAGATTAGTAAATATGGTCATATTTATTTACTTTACATAGATAAAGTCTAAAGATGGCACTTTCCTTTAAACTCAACTATCTATGATTTAGAGTTGTTGTCAACCGGCCTGCTTCCGTAACTGTTAGTTCGACTGACGAGATTCCAGTTTCCCTCTAAAAGACTTTGTTGATTAAAACAGGTCACCGAATAGCCATTTAGTCCACTTTGGGCACGAAGCGGCCGGACTAACTGAGCAGAAGGTCCGTTATGAGCGAAGAGCTGACTTTCATAAAAAAACAAACTTATCTCTGGCAACAGGCTTACCTGAACAGTAAAACAACAGACCAATTAAGGCCCTTCATCTTGCCCACTGGCGACATCATGTGACTAGGTCAATGCTAATTGGGAGGCTATAGCTTTATTAAATATATTTTTCGCCTCCAGAACAAGAGACACTCTAATATGATTTAAGCTTATTATGTGGTAGCGGAGATAATTTTACTGGAGAAGTGTTACATGAAAGAATATTTTGAAATTATGTGTAATTGTTTCAGCTGATTATTATATTCCAACTGTGTCATTTAAATGTAAATAACATAAAGTCAGTCGGCTAACATAACCGATGACTTATTATGCAGTTAAAAGGAGTTAGAACAATGAAATATAGTGGGATGTCATTTTGGATTTAGAAGCATGAAAAATCCACCTTTCCAATTACGTCACGAAATGAAATTTCATTTTCATTTACAAAGTTATAGAACCCTAAATTTAGGTAAGACTTGTATGGAAGAGAAAAATATAACCCAATCTCGGTATCCACAAACCTTTCGGTGTCTTTTTGTTCAGAGTCCATATCGATTAACTCATGAGATAGCAGTAATTTTATCTCTTCGTCTGCATTGGGGTAAGTTTTTTTAACAAAACTATAGAAAATACTTGGATGCTCATCATATCGTTCACGTTTATAGTTAGCCCGCTCATAAAGCATTGCTAGAAACTCGCGTGTTATTCGTGGCAAGGAATAAAGGCGACTCGCTAATTCCTCAATGTCTTTCTTAGTTTTATCAATTTCTTCTTGTGTGGCTACTGCTCCGCCTTGTGCAGCTTCCCAGTTACTGAAAATGACCCCATCGCTAAGTTGTTTTTTTGGACGTGATTCCCAAAGATCATAACCATTCGTTTGAAACTCACCATTCTCATCAGGGACCTGAAGCTCAATTTTGACTTTCGCGCCTTCTTTTTGGATGATGCTATGGATTTTTTGGATATTAACCAAATCTAACCCAATTATTTTACGGAATAAGTCAGTCAAATCCATAATGTTTTCGTTTGGATCAAATACTATATCTTTATGAATTTTACTTTTTTGTTCTTCTTCACTTTCATCATAAGATTCTTCGGTATCACTTCTATTAGCTAAAGCTTTCGTTACAGCCTCATACTTATCTTGTTTATCACCTATTATCAAAATATTGAAGTGGCGGTAATTATTTCTTTGTTCAGATGTTATTTTTTCAAGAGTGTTTATTACTTTTTTACTTGTTTTGTCAGTTGTGACCTGGAATGCTGTTTTTTTTGCCATATCAGCAAGATCTATACCAGGCTCGTTAGCTCTTGTTATGTTAGTGTTTATTAAGGATAGTTCCAGTGTCTCGTTTAGTATATCCTTGAAAAAATTCTCAGCAAACACAGATAAATCAGTATGTCCAAGTTTGTTTCTGACTTTTGCTTGCTGTGCTATATTTGATAGGTCGTCAATTATCTGTCCTATTAAATACCCACTAGTAATCATTTTATAAATACCTCATGAAAAATATTTGAAACGCTGCAGGATGTTTTTATACAAACCTATTGTGTTAAAACTGATAGGATCCTTCAGAATCTAACAGTATCAATGTATTAAATCAAAGCAATTTTTGAAACTATACAAGGGCTCATTCAACAACTATCGTGACCTATTCCCATTAGTTAATGGATAGGCTGATGATTGTAACGTCCGCTCTTGGCACAGAGCTGCTGTTGCAGCCCTGTTAACCTCAGACTTCAATGCCCAGATAACGGACTGTACTTTCCAGTTTCTGATGGCCCAACAGGGTTTGGATCACCTGGAGGTTCTTGGTTTTTTTATAGATCAGGTTAGGTGTTGTTCTTCTCAAGGAATGTGTGCTTTAAAGAGAATCTTCGAGGCCAAGCTTTTCTACCCACCCATGAAGAATTCGGCTGCATTGCCGGATTGATGTGTGCAGGGGTTAGTTCAGACCCTAGACCGAAACAAGAAGTCTTTACTATGAAAATTAACAGGCTGTATAAACAGCCTGTTAATTTATGCTAGAGCTTATAAAGCTCAGTTAATCTAGCTTTTTCTTTGGCAAATTCTTCATCAAGGTTCGAGAAGTCTGGAAGTGTAACCATTAAATCCTTAAGTTGATGGGTGATGCTGCCAACTTACTGATTTAGTGTATGATGGTGTTTTTGAGGTGCTCCAGTGGCTTCTGTTTCTATCAGCTGTCCCTCCTGTTCAGCTACTGACGGGGTGGTGCGTAACGGCAAAAGCACCGCCGGACATCAGCGCTATCTCTGCTCTCACTGCCGTAAAACATGGCAACTGCAGT
>ERZ506871.169-NODE-169-length-24492-cov-173.191_pt1 | contig 24492 bp, 17 predicted proteins | sample MGYA00513178_ERZ506871 | MGnify/ENA metagenome assembly ERZ506871
TTCATCTTTCCAGACCTCAGAGTAAACCTGAAACCGGAAAGCTTCAGGCACCCGCAGTTATCTTACCCTTCCTCAACAAAATAGCTGTTTATTTATACAGTAAATCCTGTTTCGGACTTCTCACTCCCCATTTAATCAACTGAAGCTGAACCCGTTTTTTTCTGCATGCCTCAATCGTCAAAATTCTTCGCCGCCAGCCAGCTCTGCCATAACTTGTCACATTGCAAAATGTAGCCAATTTGCTTCAGTCACCATCACCAAAAAAAGAAACATTCCAGAACTTCCGCATCTCGCCCAGCCGCTCCCACTTCTATACTGAATAGAAAACGCCAACATAAGAGAAACCTATGCCATTACCCGATTTTCATGTTTCTGAACCTTTTACCCTCGGTATTGAACTGGAAATGCAGGTGGTTAATCCGCCGGGCTATGACTTAAGCCAGGACTCATCAATGCTGATTGACACGGTTAAAAATCAGATCACGGCCGGAGAGGTAAAGCACGATATCACCGAAAGTATGCTGGAGCTGGCGACGGATGTTTGCCGTGATATCAACCAGGCTGCCGGGCAATTTTCAGCGATGCAGAAAGTCGTATTGCAGGCAGCGGCAGACCATCATCTGGAAATTTGCGGCGGTGGCACGCATCCGTTTCAGAAATGGCAGCGTCAGGAGGTATGCGATAACGAACGCTATCAACGAACGCTGGAAAACTTTGGCTATCTCATCCAGCAGGCGACCGTTTTTGGTCAGCATGTCCATGTTGGCTGCGCCAGTGGCGATGACGCCATTTATTTGCTGCACGGCTTGTCACGGTTTGTGCCGCACTTTATCTCCCTTTCCGCCGCGTCGCCATATATGCAAGGAACGGATACGCGTTTTGCCTCTTCACGACCGAATATTTTTTCCGCCTTTCCCGATAATGGCCCGATGCAGTGGGTCAGTAACTGGCAACAATTTGAAGCCCTGTTTCGCTGCCTGAGTTACACCACGATGATCGACAGCATTAAAGATCTGCACTGGGATATTCGCCCCAGCCCCCATTTTGGTACGGTGGAAGTTCGGGTGATGGATACCCCGTTAACCCTTAGCCACGCGGTAAATATGGCGGGATTAATTCAGGCTACCGCCCACTGGTTACTGACGGAACGCCCGTTTAAACATCAGGAGAAAGATTACCTGCTGTATAAATTCAACCGTTTCCAGGCCTGTCGCTATGGGCTGGAAGGTGTCATTACCGATCCGCATACTGGCGATCGTCGGTCACTAACGGAAGCCACCTTGCGTTTACTGGAAAAAATCGCCCCTTCTGCACATAAAATTGGCGCATCGAGCGCAATTGAAGCACTGCACCGTCAGGTCGTCAGTGGTCTGAATGAAGCGCAGCTAATGCGTGATTTCGTCGCCGATGGTGGCTCGCTAATTGGGCTGGTGAAAAAGCATTGTGAGATCTGGGCCGGAGAATAAGTCGGGAATTGCCTTACAGAAGAATATCCCTGACAATGGTGTTTTAACTTACATTTAACAATGTTATGAAACACCCTTTAGAAACCTTGACCACCGCAGCAGGCATTTTGCTGATGGCTTTCCTCTCTTGCCTGCTGCTGCCCGCCCCCGCACTGGGGCTGACGCTGGCACAAAAACTGGTGACCACGTTCCATCTGATGGATCTTAGCCAGCTTTACACGTTATTGTTTTGTCTGTGGTTTTTAGTGCTGGGCGCTATTGAGTATTTTGTTCTACGCTTTATCTGGCGACGCTGGTTCTCGCTGGCGGATTAAACGTCGATTATCGCCGAACTTCGCGGCATACTTTGCTTATTCTCCTTCGCCTAAAGGAACATTTATGGATAAGCAATCACTGCACGAAACGGCGAAACGCCTGGCTCTTGAGTTACCCTTTGTCGAGCTTTGCTGGCCTTTTGGCCCGGAGTTCGATGTTTTTAAAATTGGCGGCAAGATTTTTATGCTGTCGTCGGAGCTGCGCGGCGTCCCCTTTATTAATCTGAAGTCCGATCCACAAAAATCCCTGCTAAATCAGCAAATATACCCAAGCATCAAGCCAGGGTATCACATGAATAAAAAGCACTGGATTTCGGTGTATCCCGGCGAGGAAATCTCCGAAGCGTTACTTCGCGATCTGATCAACGATTCGTGGAATCTGGTGGTTGATGGTCTGGCTAAACGCGATCAAAAACGACTGCGTCCTGACTCAACCGTAAATCAATAGCGCATTTTTCTCGCTTACCATTTCATCTCGATCCTTGTAATCTGCTGGCACGCAAAATTACTTTCACATGGAGTCTTTATGGATATCATTTCTGTCGCCTTAAAGCGTCATTCCACTAAGGCATTTGATGCCAGCAAAAAACTTACCCCGGAACAGGCCGAGCAGATCAAAACTCTACTGCAATACAGCCCATCCAGCACCAACTCCCAGCCGTGGCATTTTATTGTTGCCAGCACGGAAGAAGGTAAAGCGCGTGTTGCCAAATCCGCTGCCGATAATTACGTGTTCAACGAGCGTAAAATGCTTGATGCCTCGCACGTCGTGGTGTTCTGTGCAAAAACCGCGATGGACGATGCCTGGCTGAAGCTGGTTGTTGACCAGGAAGATGCCGATGGCCGCTTTGCCACGCCGGAAGCGAAAGCCGCGAACGATAAAGGTCGCAAGTTCTTCGCCGATATGCACCGTAAAGATCTGCATGATGATGCAGAGTGGATGGCAAAACAGGTTTATCTCAACGTCGGTAACTTTCTGCTGGGCGTGGCGGCGCTGGGTCTGGACGCGGTGCCCATCGAAGGTTTTGACGCCGCCATCCTCGATGAAGAATTTGGTCTGAAAGAGAAAGGCTACACCAGTCTGGTGGTTGTTCCGGTGGGTCATCACAGCGTTGAAGATTTTAACGCTACGCTGCCGAAATCTCGTCTGCCGCAAAACATTACCTTAACCGAAGTGTAATTCTCCCTTGCCGGGCATCTGCCCGGCTATTTCCCCTCAGATTCTCCTGATTTGCATAACCCTGTTTCAGCCGTCATCATAGGCTGCTGTTGTATAAAGGAGACGTTATGCAGGATTTAATATCCCAGGTTGAAGATTTAGCGGGTATTGAGATTGATCACACCACCTCGATGGTGATGATTTTCGGTATTATTTTTCTGACCGCCGTCGTGGTGCATATTTTTTTGCACTGGGTGGTACTGCGGACCTTCGAAAAACGTGCCATCGCCAGTTCACGGCTTTGGTTGCAAATCATTACCCAGAATAAACTCTTCCACCGTTTAGCTTTTACCCTGCAGGGGATTATCGTCAATATTCAGGCGGTATTCTGGCTACAAAAAGGCACCGAAGCGGCAGATATTCTGACTACCTGCGCGCAGTTGTGGATCATGATGTATGCGCTGCTTTCAGTCTTCTCGTTGCTGGATGTGATTTTGAATCTGGCGCAGAAATTCCCGGCGGCATCTCAGTTACCGCTGAAAGGGATTTTTCAGGGGATTAAACTGATCGGCGCGATTCTGGTCGGCATTTTGATGATCTCGCTGCTGATTGGTCAGTCGCCAGCGATTCTGATCAGTGGTCTTGGTGCAATGGCTGCCGTGCTAATGTTGGTATTTAAAGATCCGATTCTTGGTCTGGTGGCAGGTATTCAGCTTTCCGCGAACGATATGCTGAAACTGGGTGACTGGCTGGAGATGCCGAAATACGGCGCGGATGGCGCGGTGATCGATATTGGGTTAACCACCGTCAAAGTGCGTAACTGGGACAATACCATTACCACTATTCCCACCTGGTCTCTGGTTTCTGACTCCTTTAAAAACTGGAGCGGGATGTCAGCTTCTGGCGGGCGACGTATTAAACGCAGTATCAGTATTGATGTCACCAGTATTCGTTTTCTTGATGAAGACGAAATGCAACGCCTGAATAAAGCGCATTTGTTAAAGCCTTATTTAACCAGCCGCCATCAGGAAATTAATGAGTGGAATCGCCAGCAAGGTTCTACGGAGTCGGTATTAAACCTGCGCCGAATGACCAATATTGGAACCTTTCGTGCCTATCTGAACGAATATCTGCGGAATCATCCGCGGATTCGCAAAGATATGACCTTAATGGTACGCCAACTGGCTCCTGGTGATAACGGTTTACCGCTTGAGATCTATGCGTTTACCAACACCGTGGTGTGGCTGGAATATGAAAGCATTCAGGCTGATATATTCGATCACATATTTGCGATTGTCGAAGAGTTTGGTCTGCGACTTCATCAGTCGCCAACCGGCAATGATATTCGCTCTCTGGCGGGTGCATTTAAGCAGTAATTAAAAAAACCGCTCTCATCGAATGGATGAGAGCGGCTTTCAGATTGTTGACATCATTTTGTCGGATGCGGCGTGAACGCCTTATCCGACCTACAGAATCGTTACAAATTGTAGGCCCGATAAGCTTGCGCATCGGGCAAATCAGCCTCACATCAGCTTAATTCACTTTCCTACGCAATGTTTTAAACGCCACAAACAGGAACACAATCCACACCGGCAGCAGAATCGCTGACAAGCGCATATCATCCATCGTGCACATCAGCAGCAAAATCATGCCGAGGAAGGCGATGCAAAGATAGTTGCCGAACGGATAGAGCAGCGCCTTAAATTGTGTTTCACGCCCCTGACGTCGCATCGCCGCGCGAAAACGCAGATGCGCCAGGCAGATCATAATCCAGTTCAACAGCAGCGTTGCTACCACCAGCGCCATCAGCAGACCAAACGCTTTTTGCGGCAGCAGATAGTTGATTAACACCACCAGCGAAGTGATCGCTCCGGAAAGCATCAGCGAGTTAATCGGCACGCCGCGACGGCTGACGCGAGTCAAAAACTTTGGCGCATTACCCTGCACAGAAAGGCCAAACAGCATGCGGCTGTTAGAGTAAACCCCGCTGTTATACACCGACAGCGATGCCACCAGAATGACGAAGTTCAGCGCAGAAGCTACCACGTTGCTGTCGAGATTATGGAAAATCATCACAAACGGGCTACTATTGGATTTCACTTCCACCCACGGGTAGAGCGCCAGTAAAACCACCAGTGAACCGATATAAAACAGCAGGATGCGATACACCACCTGATTCACTGCTTTAGGGATGCTTTTTTCCGGATCGCGCGCTTCAGCCGCAGTAATCCCAATCAGCTCCAGACCGCCGAAGGAGAACATAATTACCGCCAGCGACAAAATCAGTCCATTCCAGCCGGTGGCAAAGAAACCGCCGTAGCGCCAGAGGTTATCGATACTGGCTTTCTCACCGCCGTGCCCAGAAAACAGCAGCCACAGGCCAAAGCCGATCATACCGATGATCGCCAGCACTTTAATCAGCGCAAACCAGAACTCGGTTTCGCCATATAAGCGCACGTTCACCAGGTTAACGGCGTTGATGATAATAAAGAAGGCGGCAGCCCAAATCCACGTTGGAACATCCGGGAACCAGTACTGCATATAGATGCCCGCAGCGGTCAGCTCTGCCATTCCCACCAGCACGAACATTACCCAGTAGTTCCAGCCAGAGAGGAAGCCCGCAAACGGTCCCCAGTATTTATAGGCAAAGTGGGCAAATGAACCGGATACCGGCTCTTCGACCACCATCTCGCCGAGCTGGCGCATAATCAGGAAAGCGATGATCCCGGCGACGCCGTAGCCCAGCAATACAGCCGGACCCGCCATCTGAATCGCCGGGCCAATGCCAAGAAACAGACCAGTACCAATTGCGCCACCCAGCGCAATCAGTTGAATATGACGGTTATGTAATCCGCGATGAAGCGTCGGCTCTTGATTCGACGCAGTATCTTCCGATACGGTTGACGCGTTTTTCACGCCTTTCCCCTGTGTGTCTTTTTTGTTGAGGGGCACCTTTTAACATTTAGTGCCCATCGTCGCAAGACACAATCCACACGGTTAAACGGGGTATCCTGCTTTTATTTCCGTACCCGATGTCGGTGCAGCCACATCAGCTTATACGCCGCCGGGATAATAAACAGCGACAGCAAAGGCGCGGTGATCATGCCGCCAATCATCGGCGCGGCAATCCGGCTCATCACCTCTGACCCTGCTCCTGTTCCCCACAGAATCGGCAGCAGACCAGCGATAATCACCGCCACCGTCATCGCTTTTGGGCGCACGCGCAGTACCGCGCCGTGATATAACGCCTCATCCAGCTTCTGCTCGCTGAATGTTTGCGGATTATTCAACGACGGCTCGGCCTCTATGGCGTGACGTAAATACATCAGCATCACCACGCCAAATTCGGCGGCGACCCCGGCAAGGGCAATAAAACCGGTGCCCGTCGCCACGGAAAGATGAAAGCCCATCCACCACAGCAACCAGATGCCGCCCACCAGCGCAAACGGTACGCTGCTGATAATCAGCAACGCTTCGCCCACCCGACGGAACGCCAGATACAACAGCACGAAGATGATCATCAGCGTCATCGGCACCATCAGTTTCAGCTTATGGTTGGCGCGCTCCAGTAGCTCGAACTGCCCGGAGAATGCCACGCTGGTACCCGGTTTTAACTGCACTTTTTCAGCTATCGCTTTTTGCAGATCGTGAACCACCGACACCATGTCACGATCGCGGGCATCGATATAAATCCAGCTCGTCGGGCGCGCATTCTCGGTTTTCAGCATCGACGGTCCGGTAGAGACTTTAACGTCGGCCACGTCCGCCAGAGTGATTTGCTGCTTCATCGGCGTGAGGATCGGCAACTGGCGCAGTGCCTGCGGGCTATCGCGCCAGCTTTGCGGATAACGCAGATTAATTGGATAACGAGCAATCCCTTCCACCGTTTCGCCAACCATCGCCCCGCCCACCGCAGAAGTCACAAACAACTGCACATCCGCCACCGTCATACCGTAACGCGCGGCTTTTTCACGGTTAATCTCAACGTTGATATAACGCCCACCTTCCAGACGCTCAGCAAGCGCAGAAGCCACGCCTGGCACCGTTCGCGCCACTTCTTCAATTTGCTCCGCCATCGTGTCGATATCCGCCAGCACAGTGCCGGAAACTTTAATGCCGATAGGGCTTTTAATGCCAGTCGAGAGCATATCGATACGGTTACGAATTGGCGGCACCCACAGATTCGCCAGCCCCGGCAGACGCACGGTGTTATCCAGTTCCTCAATGATTTTGTCCATCGTCATGCCAGGCCGCCACTGATCCTGCGGCTTAAGCTGGATAGTCGTTTCTACCATCTCCAGTGGAGCTGAATCGGTGGCGGTTTCCGCTTTCCCGGTTTTGCCAAATACCCGCGCCACTTCCGGTACGCTCATAATCAGCTTGTCGTTTTTTTGCAGCATGCTCGCCGCCTCTGCTGCGGAAATCCCCGGCAGCGTCGATGGCATATACAACAAGTCGCCTTCATTGATCTGCGGTAAAAATTCCCCGCCAACTTTATTGAGCGGCCAGAGAACCGTCAGCACCGAAAGCGCTGCCACCAACAGCGTGGTTTTCGGCCAGTGCAGTACTTTCAGCAACAGCGGATGATAAACACGAATCAAAAAGCGATTGAGCGGGTTACTGCTTTCCGGCGGAATTTTGCCACGGATCCAGTAGCCCATCAGGATCGGGATCACTACGATCGCCAGTAGCGCCGCGCCCGCCATCGCATAGGTTTTGGTGAACGCCAGCGGGCCAAACAGACGACCTTCCTGCCCTTCCAGGGTGAAGATCGGGATAAACGACAGCGTGATAATCAGCAGACTGATAAACAGCGCCGGCCCCACTTCAACAGATGCATCGGTGATCACCTGCCAGCGCGTTTTATTATCCAGCGTGGCGTCAGGATGCTGGTGCTGCCACTCTTCCAGCCGTTTATGCGCATTCTCGATCATGACGATAGCGGCATCGACCATCGCCCCGACGGCAATCGCAATGCCACCCAACGACATAATATTGGCGTTCAGTCCCTGAAAGTGCATGACAATAAAAGCAATACACAACCCCAGCGGCAACGAAATAATCGCCACCAGCGCCGAGCGCACATGCCAGAGAAACAGCGCACAGACTACCGCCACCACAATAAACTCTTCCAGCAACTTGCCGCTGAGGTTGTCAATGGCGCGGTCAATGAGCTGGCTGCGATCGTATGTTGTAACTATCTCCACGCCTTCCGGCAGACTGCTTTTCAGCGTTTCCAGTTTGTCCTTCACAGCGGCGATCACTTCACGGGCGTTTTTGCCGGAACGCAGGATCACCACCCCGCCCGCCACTTCGCCTTCGCCGTTCAGTTCGGCAATGCCCCGGCGCATCTCCGGGCCAACCTGGACCTTCGCAACATCACGCAGATAAACGGGCACGCCATTTTCACTGGCTTTTAAAACGATGTGATTAAAGTCGTCGAGCGTTTGCAGATAGCCGCTGGCGCGCACCATATATTCCGCTTCCGCCAGTTCTATCGACGAACCGCCCGCTTCCTGGTTTGAAGCATCCAGCGCGCTTTTTACGTCGGCGAGACTGATGCCATACTGCGCCAGGCGCTGAGGATCGCTAACCACCTGATACTCTTTCACCACACCGCCCACCGACGCCACTTCCGCAACGTCAGGGATGGTTTTTAGCTCATATTTGAGAAACCAGTCCTGCAATGAGCGTAAATCGGCCAGATCGTGCTTACCGCTGCGATCCACCAGTGCATATTCATAGATCCAGCCAACACCCGTGGCATCTGGCCCCAGCTCGGCGCTGACTCCCGCAGGCAGCTTACCCTGTACCTGGTTGAGGTACTCCAGCACCCGCGAGCGCGCCCAGTACGGATCGGTGCCATCTTCGAAAATGACATACACATAAGAGTCGCCAAACTGCGAGAAACCGCGCACAGTCTTCGCGCCAGGCACCGACAACATGGTGGTGGTTAGCGGATAAGTCACCTGATTTTCAACGATTTGCGGTGCCTGACCGGGATAGCTGGTTTTAATAATCACCTGCACATCGGAAAGATCCGGCAGTGCATCCACTGGCGTGTTAATGATGGTCCAGGTGCCCCAGATACTCAGAAACAACGCGCCCATCAGCACCAGAAAACGGTTCGCCACCGAGCGACGAATAATCCATTCAATCATTGGCTATTCCCTCAATGCGCATGGGTAGCACTTTCAGAGCGCATCCGCTCCAGTGCGCCAGAAATATTGGCTTCAGAATCAATCAGGAACAGGCCGCTGGAAACCACCTTTTCACCTTCCGCCAGACCAGAGCGTAACGCGGTGACGCCTTGCGATGCCTGGAAAACGGCAACGCGTTTCGGTACAAAGCGCCCGTCAGCATCAACGGTAATCACCCGCTGTTCGTTGCCGGTATCAATCAGCGCCTGTGACGGAATGAGCAGCATCGGTTCGCTGGCGGTATTGAGTTGCAACCCGGCGTTCATGCCCGGTTTTAGCGCCTCGTCGGCGTTGTCGATTTCCAGACGCAACTGCAGCGTGCGGGTCGCGGCATCCACGCCGGGTAGCAGGGTCCATTTGCGAATGGTGAGTGTTTTATCAGGTCGCGCCGGAACGGTGAGCGTAAACTGCGAGGCATCTTTCACCAGCCAGGCGATGGACTCCGGGATCGCAGCAGTGACCCACACCGGGTCCATACCCTGAATTTTCGCGACCACGTTATCTTTGGCGATATTCATTCCCGCGCGCAGATCAAACGCGGTGATCACGCCATCAATGGGCGCTTTGAGCGTAAAGCGAGTCTGGATTTTTTGCGTGGCGATCAGGCGGCGAATATCAGCCTCCGGCATTCCCGCCAGTCGCAGTCGCTCAAGAATGCCTTCAGTCTGGGTCGCCGTACCGCCGGTTTCGCGCAGCAGTAAATACTCACTCTGCGCTTCCACCCAGTCGGGAATGGTCAGGTCGAGAAGCGGCGCGCCCTTTTGCACTTTATCGCCCACGGTAAGCGGATACACCTTGTCGATAAACCCGGCGGCGCGGGCCTGCACAATGGCATACTGATACTCGTTGTAACTGACATTCGCCGGGAAACTCTGGGAAAAAGTCAGCGGCCCGCGCGTGACGGTCGCCGTTTTCACCCCCAGATTCTGCGTCTGAGTCGGGTCAATGCGCACACCAGACGCAGAACTCTCTTCATCGGCATATTTCGGCACCAGATCCATATCCATAAACGGCGATTTCCCTGGTTTATCGAACCGCGTATTGGGATACATCGGGTCGTACCAGAATAAGACTTTACGTTCTGCGGTCGACGTTTTTTCTGCGGGCGGTTCCTCCTTTGCAAACCAGGTAAAACCTGCCGCAGAAATAATACCGCCCGCGATCATGCTGCCGATAATAAGCGCGATTTTTTTCATCTCATTAAACCCGGATTACTGGCTGACTTTAATATCCTGTAATAAAGAAAGATTGCCCTGCTGGACAAAATTAAACGCTACTTTATCGCCGGTTTTAATTTCGCTCATTTTCGTCTGCGGGGTGATGGTAAAGCGCATAGTCATCTCCGGCCAGTTCACGGCAGCAATCGGATCGTGATGGATGGTGATTTTTTTGCTTTCCAGATCAACACCTTTTACCACGCCAGTGGCGCTAATAACCTGTGGTTGTGCTTCGCTCATGGTTTCATGATGATGTTCGTTAGCCTGGGCATTAAAGCCAATAACGGTAAACAGACTGAACATTGCGACTTGCAGTGCTTTTTTCATTTATTCTCTCCTGGAGTTAAAAATTATTGCTGCCAACCGCCCCCTAAGGCGGTATATAAAGAAATTTCGTTAACCTGACGGGCATAATTCAGGTCAAGTAAAGTTTGTCGGGTTGCAAATAAAGAACGTTCAGCATCCAGCACTTCCAGATAACTGACTGCGCCGTGCTGATATAATGCCCGCGCCCGTTGCAGGGTAATTTGCAGCGACGCAAGATAACGCTGCTGGGCGCTGATTTGATCGTTCAGGCTTTGACGTAATGCCAGCGCATCTGCCACTTCTTTAAAGGCGTTCTGGATTTTCTGTTCATAATTCACCACCGACTGCTGCTGGCGAATTTCGGTGATATCCAGATTGGCCTGGTTGCGTCCGGCATTAAAAATGGGGATCTCAATTTTAGGAATAAAATTCCACATCCCGCTGCTGGCGTTAAATAATGACGACAGATCGCTGCTGGCGGTTGATATTCCGCTGGTCAGGCTGATAGACGGGAAAAATGCCGCACGCGCAGCACCAATATTGGCATTAGCCGCCATTAACGCGTGTTCAGCTTCCATAATATCAGGGCGCTGCAATAAGATTTGCGACGACAAGCCCGCCGGTAATTTAACGCTTTGCAGGCTGTCGCTGTTTACTGTCTGCGCTTGCGGCAGCTTGCCGTAGCTTCCCAATAACAGTTGCAATGCATTATTCGCCTGCGCCAGTTCCCCCTGACGTTTAGCGATGTCGCTGCGGGTACTTTCTATCACCCCGCGAGCCTGTTCCAGCGCCAGAACATTGCTGCTACCGGTCAACAGTTGTTTTTCGACAAACGCATATGACTGCTGATAATTACGCAGCGTTTCTTCGGCTATTTGCAATTGCGCATACGCCAGTTGCTGATTGAAATAGCTTTGCGCGACATTAGAAACCAACAGAATATGCACCGCGCGCTGAGCTTCCTCAGTGGCTAAATAATTTTGGCGCTCGGCTTCGCTCATGTTCTTTAAGCGACCGAAAAAATCGAGATCAAAGCTGGCGTTAAGGCCAGTCGATAACTCCCGCGTCGTGGCTGAATCGCCTTTAAGATTGCCGCTCCAGCTGCCGCTGCCCTCGCCATTGAGCTGTGGGTAGCGGTCGGCATCGGTCAGACGATATTGCGCCCGCGCTTCCTGCACTTTCAGCGCCGCCATGCGCAAATCCCGGTTATTCACCAACGCCTCGCTAATCAGCGTCTTCACCTGATTATCAACAAAAAAGGTGCGCCAGCCCGCGTTCTGGTAGTTATCTGCTGCGTTAACCAGGCCGTTCTGGCTGAGTGAGAACTGCTGCGGCACGGGCATTGCCGGACGCTGATAATCCGGTGCCAGTGAACAACCGGTTAGCGCAAGGGCCACACAAAATGGCAGAAGTTTACAAGGAGACATAGGCTCATAATTTCTGGTGATTTTATGCTGCCAACTTTACTCGCCAGGCTCTGATTTTCCGGTGACAGGAAAATGACAAAATTGTCATTTTGCCAATAAGCGATTGCCATCTGATCCCGCTACTCTAGAATTGCCCGGGCAACATGCGGAGGAAATATGAAACTGTTGATTGTCGAAGATGAAAAGAAAACCGGAGAATACTTGACCAAAGGGTTAACCGAAGCCGGTTTTGTGGTCGATTTGGCCGACAACGGGCTGAATGGCTACCATCTGGCGATGACCGGTGATTATGATCTGATAATCCTCGATATTATGCTGCCGGACGTGAACGGCTGGGATATCGTGCGCATGTTGCGTTCCGCCAATAAGGGGATGCCGATTCTGTTGCTTACCGCGCTTGGCACCATTGAACATCGCGTCAAGGGGCTGGAGTTGGGGGCGGATGACTATCTGGTGAAGCCGTTCGCTTTTGCTGAACTGCTGGCGCGGGTGCGCACTCTACTGCGGCGCGGAGCGGCGGTAATTATCGAAAGTCAGTTTCAGGTTGCCGATCTGATGGTCGATCTCGTCAGCCGCAAAGTCACCCGCAGCGGCACGCGCATCACTCTGACCAGTAAAGAATTTACTCTGCTGGAGTTTTTCCTCCGCCATCAGGGCGAAGTGCTGCCCCGCTCGCTTATCGCCTCGCAGGTATGGGACATGAATTTTGACAGCGATACCAACGCCATTGATGTGGCGGTGAAGCGGCTGCGCGGCAAAATCGACAACGACTTTGAGCCAAAGTTGATTCAGACCGTGCGCGGCGTGGGTTACATGCTAGAGGTGCCGGATGGTCAGTAAGCCATTTCAGCGCCCGTTTTCGCTGGCAACCCGCCTGACCTTTTTTATCAGCCTCGCCACCATCGCGGCGTTTTTCGCCTTTGCATGGATCATGATCCACTCGGTAAAAGTGCATTTTGCCGAGCAGGATATTAATGATTTAAAGGAGATTAGCGCCACCCTTGAACGGGTACTTAATCACCCTGACGAAACGCAAGCCCGACGCTTAATGACGCTGGAAGATATCGTCAGTGGTTATTCCAATGTGTTGATCTCCCTGGCAAATAGCCACGGTAAAACGGTGTATCACTCCCCCGGTGCGCCGGATATCCGCGAGTTTACGCGTGACGCCATACCCGATAAAGACGCGCAGGCTGGCGAGGTGTATCTCCTTTCCGGCCCGACGATGATGATGCCAGGGCACGGTCACGGGCATATGGAACACAGCAACTGGCGGATGATTAACTTGCCGGTTGGCCCGCTGGTTGACGGCAAACCGATTTATACGCTCTACATCGCGCTTTCGATCGATTTTCATCTTCATTACATCAATGATTTGATGAATAAACTTATTATGACCGCATCGGTAATCAGCATCCTGATCGTCTTTATCGTGCTGTTGGCGGTACATAAAGGTCACGCGCCGATCCGCAGCGTCAGCCGTCAAATCCAGAATATCACCTCGAAAGATCTCGACGTTCGCCTTGACCCGCAGACCGTGCCCATTGAGCTGGAACAGCTGGTACTGTCGTTCAACCATATGATCGAGCGTATTGAGGATGTCTTTACCCGACAGTCCAATTTCTCAGCGGATATCGCCCACGAAATTCGCACACCTATTACTAATCTCATTACGCAAACGGAAATCGCCCTCAGCCAGTCGCGCAGCCAGAAGGAGCTGGAAGATGTGCTCTACTCTAATCTCGAAGAACTGACGCGAATGGCGAAAATGGTCAGCGATATGCTGTTTCTCGCTCAGGCCGATAACAACCAGCTAATCCCCGAAAAGAAAATGCTCAACCTGGCGGATGAAGTCGGCAAAGTGTTCGATTTTTTCGAGGCGTTAGCAGAAGATCGCGGCGTGGAGCTGCGGTTTGTTGGCGACGAGTGTCAGGTTGCGGGCGATCCGCTGATGCTGCGTCGGGCGTTAAGCAACCTGCTTTCTAATGCCCTGCGTTATACGCCAACCGGAGAGACAATTGTTGTGCGCTGCCAGACGGTCGATCACCTGGTGCAAGTTACCGTCGAAAACCCCGGTACGCCCATTGCGCCCGAACACTTACCGCGATTGTTTGACCGTTTCTACCGCGTTGATCCTTCCCGCCAGCGAAAAGGCGAAGGTAGCGGCATTGGCCTGGCGATAGTGAAATCGATTGTTGTCGCGCATAAAGGCACAGTTGCGGTAACGTCAGATGCTCGGGGGACAAGGTTTGTTATCATATTACCCGCTTAATCCTTCAGCAAACGGCAACTTTTATAACCAGTGTAAAAATAACATGCCGCAATAGTAATACCTATTAATGATAAAAAGCTGTCACAATTCATAAAAAACCTTAATATACGCCACCCTAAACATAACCAGCGTTAATGTAAGGTTTTTGTGTGGACTGGCTTCTTGATGTTTTTGCTACCTGGCTCTACGGCTTAAAAGTAATCGCGATAACGTTAGCGGTCATTATGTTCATCAGCGGGCTGGACGATTTTTTTATTGATGTCGTCTACTGGGTACGCCGCATTAAACGCAAGTTGAGTGTTTATCGCCGCTACCCGCGAATGAGTTACCGCGAACTGTATAAACCAGATGAAAAACCGTTAGCGATTATGGTTCCGGCGTGGAATGAAACGGGCGTCATCGGCAATATGGCCGAGCTGGCGGCGACCACGCTCGACTACGAAAACTATCATATCTTTGTTGGCACCTACCCCAACGACCCCGATACTCAGCGTGATGTTGACGAAGTGTGCGCTCGCTTCCCGAACGTGCATAAGGTAGTCTGCGCGCGTCCTGGCCCCACCAGCAAAGCCGACTGTCTGAACAACGTGCTGGACGCCATCACCCAATTTGAACGTAGCGCCAATTTCGCTTTTGCTGGTTTTATTCTGCATGACGCCGAAGATGTGATTTCACCAATGGAATTGCGTCTGTTCAACTATCTGGTCGAGCGTAAAGATCTGATTCAGATCCCAGTGTATCCGTTCGAACGCGAATGGACGCACTTCACCAGCATGACCTACATTGATGAGTTTTCAGAACTGCATGGCAAAGATGTTCCGGTGCGTGAAGCCCTCGCCGGACAGGTGCCCAGCGCAGGAGTCGGCACCTGTTTCAGCCGCCGCGCCGTGACCGCACTGTTAGCTGACGGTGACGGTATTGCTTTCGACGTGCAGAGTCTGACTGAAGATTACGACATTGGCTTCCGCCTGAAAGAGAAAGGTATGACGGAAATTTTTGTCCGTTTTCCGGTGGTGGACGAAGCCAAAGAACGCGAGCAGCGTAAATTTTTACAGCATGCGCGGACGTCAAACATGATCTGTGTGCGCGAATATTTCCCCGATACCTTTTCGACTGCGGTTCGGCAAAAATCTCGCTGGATCATCGGCATTGTTTTCCAGGGCTTTAAAACCCACAAATGGACCTCCAGCCTGACGCTGAACTACTTTCTCTGGCGCGACCGCAAAGGGGCAATCAGTAACTTTGTCAGCTTCCTCGCGATGCTGGTGATGATCCAGCTTTTGCTGTTGCTGGCGTATGAAAGTTTGTGGCCCGATGCCTGGCATTTCCTTTCTATTTTCAGCGGCAGCGCATGGTTAATGACTCTGCTGTGGCTAAACTTTGGCTTGATGATTAACCGCATCGTGCAGCGGGTGATTTTCGTTACTGGCTACTACGGCCTGACGCAGGGGCTGCTATCTGTCCTGCGTCTTTTCTGGGGCAACCTGATTAACTTCATGGCCAACTGGCGCGCGTTAAAACAGGTACTTCAACACGGCGATCCACGTCGTGTCGCGTGGGATAAAACAACGCATGACTTCCCCAGCGTGACTGGCGATACCCGCTCGTTGCGTCCGTTAGGTCAAATCCTGCTGGAAAATCAGGTCATCACTGAAGAACAACTCGATACAGCACTGCGTAATCGCGTCGAAGGTCTACGCCTGGGCGGTTCAATGCTGATGCAGGGGCTGATTAGCGCCGAGCAACTGGCACAGGCGCTGGCAGAGCAAAACGGCGTGGCGTGGGAATCCATCGATGCCTGGCAGATCCCTTCCTCGCTGATTGCCGAAATGCCGGCCTCCGTGGCGTTGCATTATGCGGTACTGCCGCTGCGTCTGGACAATGATGAGTTAATTGTCGGCAGTGAAGATGGTATTGACCCGGTTTCGCTGGCGGCCCTGACGCGTAAAGTCGGACGCAAAGTGCGTTACGTCATTGTTCTGCGAGGACAAATTGTCACCGGATTACGCCACTGGTATGCACGCCGACGCGGTCACGATCCGCGGGCAATGTTGTACAATGCAGTTCAGCATCAGTGGCTCACGGAACAGCAGGCCGGTGAAATCTGGCGGCAATATGTGCCGCATCAGTTCCTGTTCGCAGAAATACTGACCACGCTCGGTCATATTAATCGTTCAGCAATTAACGTGTTGTAATTGCGCCATGAACGCAGTTCTCTGCCGCTCGGCAAGTTTTTGGTCACCGAAGGCGTTATTAGCCAGGAAACGTTGGATCGCGTCCTGACAATTCAACGCGAATTACAAGTTTCGATGCAATCACTATTACTCAAAGCAGGTTTAAACACTGAACAGGTTGCACAACTGGAGTCCGAAAATGAAGGAGAATAACCTTAATCGCGTCATCGGATGGTCTGGTTTACTGCTGACATCTTTATTGAGTACCAGCGCACTCGCAGACAATATCGGCACCAGCGCAGAAGAGCTGGGGCTGAGCGATTATCGCCATTTTGTTATTTATCCCCGTCTCGATAAGGCGCTGAAGGCACAGAAAAATAACGACGAAGCAACCGCCATCCGCGAATTTGAATATATACACCAGCAGGTGCCGGATAATATTCCGCTGACTTTATACCTTGCGGAAGCCTATCGCCATTTTGGTCATGATGACCGGGCGCGGCTGTTGCTTGAGGATCAACTGAAACGTCACCCTGGAGATGACCGGCTTGAGCGCAGTCTGGCGGCTATTCCAGTTGAAGTGAAAAGCGTTACGACTGTTGAAGAACTGCTTGCCCAGCAAAAAGCGTGCGATGCTGCGCCGACCCTGCGTTGTCGCAGTGAAGTCGGGCAGAATGCCCTGCGGCTGGCACAATTACCTGTCGCCAGAGCGCAACTTAACGATGCGACGTTTGCTGCATCGCCGGAAGGAAAAACGTTGCGAACCGATCTGCTGCAACGGGCAATCTACCTGAAACAATGGTCCCAGGCAGATACGCTATACAATGAAGCACGCCAGCAGAACACATTAAGCGCGGCAGAACGCTGTCAGTGGTTTGACGTGCTTCTTGCCGCGCAGCTGGATGATCGGATCCTGGCGCTGCAATCACAGGGGATCTTCACCGATCCTCAGTCATATATTACTTATGCGACCGCGCTGGCTTATCGTGGCGAAAAAGCACGCCTCCAGCATTATCTCATTGAAAATAAGCCGCTGTTTACCACGGACGCACAAGAGAAAAGTTGGCTCTATCTGTTATCTAAATACAGCGCCAACCCCGTTCAGGCGTTGGCGAATTATACGGTGCAGTTTGCCGATAACCGCCAGTATGTTGTTGGCGCGACGCTACCAGTGCTGTTAAAAGAAGGTCAGTACGACGCAGCGCAAAAACTGCTCGCCACCCTCCCCGCCAATGAAATGCTTGAGGAGCGTTATGCCGTTAGCGTAGCAACCCGTAACAAGGCTGAAGCTCTGCGTCTGGCACGATTGCTGTATCAGCAAGAACCGGCAAGTCTTACCCGTCTGGATCAACTGACCTGGCAACTGATGCAGAACGGGCAGTCACGCGAAGCTGCCGATTTATTGCTGCAACGCTATCCTTTTCAGGGCGATGCGCGTGTCAGCCAGACGTTAATGGCGCGACTGGCGTCTCTGCTGGAAAGTCATCCTTACCTGGCAACGCCGGCGAAGGTGGCAATTTTATCGAAACCTTTACCGCTGGCGGAGCAACGTCAGTGGCAAAGTCAGTTGCCGGGTATTGCTGATAATTGCCCGGCAATAGTTCGCTTGCTGGGCGATATGTCGCCTTCTTACGATGCTGCCGCCTGGAACCGTCTGGCAAAGTGTTATCGGGACACGCTACCCGGTGTGGCGTTGTATGCATGGCTTCAGGCCGAACAACGACAACCGGACGCCTGGCAACATCGTGCGGTAGCCTATCAGGCGTATCAGGTTGAGGACTATGCCACCGCACTGACAGCCTGGCAGAAAATCAGTCTTCACGACATGAGCAATGAGGATCTGCTTGCTGCCGCCAATACCGCCCAGGCGGCAGGAAATGGCGCGGCTCGCGATCGCTGGTTACAACAGGCAGAACAACGTGGACTGGGAAACAATGCCCTCTACTGGTGGCTGCATGCGCAACGTTACATTCCAGGTCAGCCGGAACTCGCACTGAACGATCTCACGCGCTCAATCAATATTGCGCCTTCTGCCAACGCTTACGTTGCGCGGGCAACAATTTATCGCCAACGTCATAATATCCCGGCGGCGGTGAGTGATTTGCGCGCCGCGCTGGAACTGGAACCGAATAATAGCAACACCCAGGCAGCGCTTGGTTACGCCTTGTGGGATAGCGGTGATATCGCACAGTCGCGGGAAATGCTCGAACAGGCGCATAAAGGGCTACCGGACGATCCGGCACTTATCCGACAACTGGCCTACGTGAACCAACGTCTGGATGACATGCCTGCGACGCAGCACTACGCCCGACTGGTGATTGATGACATTGATAATCAGGCGCTGATAACCCCACTGACCCCAGAGCAAAATCAGCAACGCTTCAATTTCCGCCGTCTGCATGAGGAGGTCGGTCGCCGCTGGTCGTTCAGTTTCGATTCTTCTATCGGCTTGCGTTCCGGCGCAATGAGTACCGCTAACAATAATGTCGGCGGCGCAGCGCCAGGGAAAAGCTATCGTAGCTACGGGCAACTGGAAGCCGAGTACCGCCTCGGACGCAATATGCTGCTGGAAGGCGACCTGCTCTCAGTTTATAGCCGCGTCTTTGCCGATACCGGTGAAAACGGGGTGATGATGCCGGTGAAAAATCCGATGTCCGGCACCGGTCTGCGCTGGAAGCCACTGCGCGATCAGATCTTTTTCCTCGCCGTCGAACAGCAGTTGCCGCTGAACGGACAAAATGGCGCATCCGATACCATGCTGCGCGCCAGCGCCTCATTCTTTAATGGCGGCAAATACAGCGACGAATGGCACCCGAACGGTTCAGGCTGGTTTGCCCAAAACCTGTACCTCGATGCGGCGCAATATATCCGCCAGGATATTCAGGCGTGGACGGCAGATTATCGCGTCAGCTGGCATCAGAAGGTGGCGAACGGGCAGACTATTGAGCCTTATGCTCACGTTCAGGACAACGGCTATCGTGATAAAGGCACTCAGGGCGCGCAGCTTGGCGGTGTCGGGGTCCGCTGGAATATCTGGACCGGCGAGACGCACTACGACGCCTGGCCGCACAAAGTCAGTCTCGGCGTCGAATATCAACATACCTTTAAGGCGATTAATCAACGTAACGGAGAGCGCAACAACGCGTTTCTCACCATTGGAGTGCACTGGTAAATGCGTAAGTTCATTTTCGTATTGCTGACACTGCTTTTGGTCAGCCCTTTTTCCTTTGCGATGAAAGGTATTATCTGGCAACCACAAAACCGTGATAGTCAGGTTACCGATACCCAGTGGCAGGGGCTGATGAGTCAGTTACGTTTGCAAGGCTTCGATACACTGGTTTTGCAATGGACCCGTTACGGCGATGCATTCACCCAGCCAGAACAGCGCGCGTTATTGTTTAAGCGTGCTACAGCTGCGCAACAGGCTGGCCTGAAGCTGATTGTCGGGCTGAACGCCGATCCGGAATTTTTTATGCACCAGAAACAGTCGTCCGCAGCGCTGGAAAGCTATCTTAATCGCCTGCTGGCTGCCGATCTCCAGCAAGCCAGATTATGGAGCGCCGTGCCTGGCGTAACGCCGGATGGCTGGTACATCAGCGCGGAAATTGACGACCTGAACTGGCGCAGCGAAGCCGCCCGTCAGCCTTTGCTAACATGGTTAAACAACGCGCAGCGGTTGATTAGCGATGTTTCAGCAAAACCGGTTTATATCAGTATTTTTTTCGCCGGAAACATGTCGCCAGATGGCTATCGCCAACTGCTGGAACAAGTTAAAGCAACCGGTGTTAATGTCTGGGTACAGGATGGCAGCGGCGTGGATAAACTGACCGCTGAACAGCGTGAACGTTATCTACAGGCCAGCGCCGATTGCCAAAGTTCCGCCCCAGCAAGCGGCATTGTTTATGAACTGTTTGTCGCTGGTAAAGGTAAAACGTTTACAGCGAAACCGAAACCGGATGCAGAGATCGCCTCGCTGTTAGCGAAACGTTCCTCTTGCGGTAAAGACACGCTCTATTTCTCTCTGCGCTATTTGCCCGTCGCGCAGAGTATCCTTGAGTATTAATGATTAAAGGGAGCAACTTAGCTTGCTCCTTTCCTTTTCACTTTCCTAATCAAAATCCTGGCAAGATGAATTATTTAGCAGAATATCTGTTTTCATTTTATTCGTCTGACGTGTTCCAATTATTTAGCAAAACCGCGACAACAAAGTGATGGTGTAATTTGTAAAAGGGAACAAATAAATGGCTCGCCCTGCAGGATTCGAACCTGTAGCCCACGGCTTAGAAACTCCAGGAACGACATTTTAAGTCAACAAATTACCGCGCCATCTCTGCGTTCACACGTCCCACTACCTCAAAATATGTAAAACCTTGCAAGCCATTGCGAGGCCTTATGTGTCTCAGTTTTGTTCCTCTTTTTTATACTAAAAAACACAGCAATTGAGGATAAACCTCATGCTATTATCGCTAATATGCATCTAAAGGCATGGCACTTGAATAGATAAAAACTCCACAAAGAAAAAAATAATTAGCCCATAAAACCACAATGCAAAACACAAACAGACAATTAAACTAAAAAACTGACAGTGCATTGTGACAAAAATTCAATGTTAAACAAAATATAAACAGTGGGGCAATATACAATTGACTCATTAAGTTAGATATAAAAAATACATACTCAATCATTAAAACGATTGAATGGAGACCTTTTATGCGGGCGAAACTTCTGGGAATAGTCCTGACAACCCCTATTGCGATCAGCTCTTTTGCTTCTACCGAGACTTTATCGTTTACTCCTGACAACATAAATGCGGACATTAGTCTTGGAACTCTGAGCGGAAAAACAAAAGAGCGTGTTTATCTGGCCGAAGAAGGAGGCCGAAAAGTCAGTCAACTTGACTGGAAATTCAATAACGCTGCAATTATTAAAGGGGCAATTAATTGGGATTTGATGCCCCAGATATCTATCGGGGCTGCTGGCTGGACAACACTCGGCAGCCGAGGTGGCAATATGGTCGATCAGGACTGGATGGATTCCAGTAACCCCGGAACCTGGACGGATGAAAGTAGACACCCTGATACACAACTCAATTATGCCAACGAATTTGATCTGAATATCAAAGGCTGGCTCCTCAACGAACCCAATTACCGCCTGGGACTCATGGCCGGATATCAGGAAAGCCGTTATAGCTTTACAGCCAGAGGTGGTTCCTATATCTACAGTTCTGAGGAGGGATTCAGAGATGATATCGGCTCCTTCCCGAATGGAGAAAGAGCAATCGGCTACAAACAACGTTTTAAAATGCCCTACATTGGCTTGACTGGAAGTTATCGTTATGAAGATTTTGAGCTAGGTGGCACATTTAAATACAGCGGCTGGGTGGAAGCATCTGATAACGATGAGCACTATGACCCAGGAAAAAGAATCACTTATCGCAGTAAAGTCAAAGACCAAAATTACTATTCTGTTGCAGTCAATGCAGGTTATTACGTAACACCTAACGCAAAAGTTTATATTGAAGGCGCATGGAATCGGGTTACGAATAAAAAAGGTAATACTTCACTTTATGATCACAATGATAACACTTCAGACTACAGCAAAAATGGTGCAGGCATAGAAAACTATAACTTCATCACTACTGCTGGTCTTAAGTACACCTTTTAACAACGTTAAATAGATTTTCTCCCCGGTGGTATTGTATAGCCCCGGGGAATTTGTTTACCGTTAAAAGCAAACAATATCCCCTAATCTTGTAAGCATTTAACCTGCGTCCTGGCGTGTAACCTCTTACCGCAACACAAGACTCAATATATTCAAATTCGTTATGCCGTGGCATCATTTAACCCCTTGTAATTCATCGCTATAATTGATTTAATTCACAAATAAAACTATAACATGGTGAAACTAATGAAAAAAAACACAGATGATGGGGCTAAAATTTACACACCACTTACCCTAAAGCTTTATGACTGGTGGGTTTTGGGTGTATCAAATCGGCTTGCATGGGGATGTCCTACAAAGGAACACCTTCTTCCACACTTTCTGGAACATTTAGGTAACAACCATCTGGATATTGGCGTTGGAACTGGGTTTTACCTTACTCACGTACCTGAGAGTAGTCTGATATCTTTAATGGATTTGAACGAAGCTAGCCTGAACGCGGCATCGACAAGGGCTGGGGAATCAAAAATTAAACATAAAATTAGCCATGATGTTTTTGATCCTTATCCCGCGGCGTTACATGGTCAATTTGATTCCATTTCCATGTTTTACCTTCTTCACTGCCTGCCTGGAAATATATCTACAAAAAGCTGTGTAATACGCAATGCGGCGCAGGCCTTAACTGACGATGGAACTCTATACGGAGCCACAATTCTTGGTGACGGCGTTGTGCACAATAGCTTCGGTCAAAAACTGATGCGCATTTACAATCAGAAAGGCATCTTTTCAAACACAAAAGATTCCGAAGAAGGCTTAACACATATACTCTCAGAGCATTTCGAGAATGTTAAAACCAAGGTTAAAGGTACTGTAGTAATGTTTTCCGCTTCAGGGAAAAAATAGCATCCAGACGCAGCACGTTCTTGCGCACGACGTGCTGCGGCATAATCCCAATGATTACTCTCTGACAGGGTTCACAGGCCACTCAATATCAGGGGCAGTTGATGTATCAACTCGGTTCAGCAACACCCGATACATCTTCCAGGCTTCCAGCAACGAGGTTTCTTCCTCCGTATCCTTTATCCATGATGTGCCGTTCCACTTCTGAAACTCCCCTGCCGGGGATAACCAGGTGACATTTTCCGGTAACGGACCGAGTTCAGAAATAAATAACGCGTCCCCTGATGCCACGTCATAAACCGTTTTACCCAGATGGTCTTCAACGAGATGCCACGATGCCTCATCACTGTTGAAAACAACCACGAAGCCAGCCGGAATATCTGGCGGTGCAATATCGGTACTGTTTGCAGGCAAACCTGTATGAGGTGGAATGGCACAAGAGACTTACAAAAGAATCAGGCAAAACGCCTGATTGATGAGAGCCCCGAACTACTGAAATCTGTCGTCAAATTTGCGCTGGTAACTGTTCTGAGAAAGTCGAACATCATAAATCTGGAGTGGCAACAGATTGACATGCAGCGACAAGTTGCCAGGGTGGATCCAGAAGATAGCAAATCAAATCGCGCCATTGGTGTGGCGCTGAACGATACCGCCTCTAAAGTGTTGCGTGATCAAACAGGCAAGCATCACAAATGTGGGTGTACATACCAGGGCGGCTAAGCGAGCAGATGGAACATCAATGCCTGCGCTCAGGAAGATGCGCATTGACAGCAAGACAGCATGGCTATCAGCTTGTCGTCGTGCAGGAGTTGAAAATTTCCGTTTCCATGACCTCTGGCATACCCGGGCAAGCAGGTTGATTCCGTCAGGCGTCCCATTATCAGTGCTTCAGGAAATGGGCGGATGGGAGTCCAGAGAAATGGTTCGTAGATATGCTCACCTTGCGCCTAATCATTTGACTGAGCACGCGAGGAAAATAGACGACATTTTTGGTGATAATGTCCCACTCTGGAATTATAGAAGAAATAAAGAAGGCGTAACTGATTGAATTTTAATGGCGCGCCCTGCAGGATTCGAACCTGCGGCCCACGACTTAGAAGGTCGTTGCTCTATCCAACTGAGCTAAGGGCGCATTGATACCACGGTGTGCTGTAATCGCGTGAATTATACGGTCAACCCTTGCTGAGTCAATGGCTTTTGAACCAGTTGCTGAACAAGTGTACGACCGCATCAGATGTAGCTCACTATGGCGGCAAACCAACGACGGTTATCATGATAGGTGTGAATCAGCCAGGTACAGAAGGTTTTACTTTTCAGAAAACGAAAACTGACAGCGCGCCACGCTTCTGACAAAATAGGCGCATCCCCTTCGACCTACGTAACAGATGGAATCCTC
>ERZ506871.196-NODE-196-length-20412-cov-8.04401_pt1 | contig 20412 bp, 18 predicted proteins | sample MGYA00513178_ERZ506871 | MGnify/ENA metagenome assembly ERZ506871
AAGAGGAAAGCGTGTGGATGGGACGAGAAAATAAGAGATAAAGTCATTGGGATTGAAAAAATATAGAGAATAATAGGATGTACAAGTTATTGAGCGTTCGCCCTGGTCTTCCACCTTTCTGTTGAGCTATTAAGTTTTTCTAAATAGTTGTATTTGCATCCAACTCTCCATGTAACCAATAGAGCAACCAACGAATAGCCAACGGAACAACCGGACCGCCTATTTACTCTTTCTTCTTGGGAGTAACGAAGCCGATAGGATTACGCGGCTTATCTGCTAAAGCCTTTTGCGCCTGCAATTCGGCTAACGTCTGATTTATTAATTCTAACTGCGTCCGAGTGTCGTCATTGATGTCGTTATAGTCTGCAAATACTTCCTCTATGTACTCCTTTAGTTCCTTGACTTCGTTTTGAAGTTCATATACTGGATCGGTCGGCGGGTTTAACAGTAACTGACGAACCGCAACGAAAGCACGCATTATACCCCTGTTTATTCCAATAGCAGTATCAGAGTTTAGAACACTACTAAGCATTGCTACGCCTAGTTCCGTAAAAGCAAAAGGCATATATTTAAAATTGCTGCCTCTTCCTTTGTTCAAGGTCACAATTTGTGATCTTGAAAGTTCGTCCCTCGTGAGTTCAAACATAAAGTCCTCACCTTCGAACCTTTTTAAATTACGTCTAACAGCTTGTTTTAGCACCCTGTTTTCTATTCCGTACATTTCCGCCAAATCAAAGTCTAACATCACCTTTTACCCGCGTATGTCGTAAATCTTACTTTGTATTACTTCGAGTTGTATTCAACTTGTCGAAATCAGACTGAAACACACGGTCCTGAAAGATACGGTATTTCTCAAATTCGGTTTCTGCATAATCTTTCGCTTGTTCGGCAGACATCTTTCCTGAATCATTTAATATGGGGCGGTCATCGCTATCCAAGAATTTATCTATACGTTTTGCCCAATCTTCCATTGTCATAGGAATATGCCGCTTTGCCCGGTCTTCTGCCAAATCCAGAAAAGCATTGACCAACCGTCCCATTGACTCCAGTTCTTCTTCTTTCAAATAATTCTTTGCTATCGACACATCTGTTTTTACAATCTTTCCGTTAGGAGCTTTCTCCCAGGTAGTTAGTCCCATGTGTTCCTTCTCTGCATCGGCACGCTCTACAATAAGTTCTGCCGCCGTGTGTCCATGAACTGCATAGTGCATTTTGTTCTGGACTTTTTTGAAAAACAAACGTGTGGTCGGGGCATTGAGGTTATAGTCTATGCTGGTAGCATAAATATCTGTTAGCTTTTGGTAGAAACGTCGCTCACTCAATCGTATTTCCCGGATTTCAGCAAGCAAATGTTCAAAGTAATCTTCATTGATGAATGATCCGTTCTCCATTCGCTTTTTATCAATGACATATCCACGAATGGCAAACTGCCGAAGTATAAATGTACACCATTGCCGAAATTGAGTGGCGCGCACGGAGTTGACGCGATAGCCGACTGAAATGATGGCATCAAGACTATAAATAAAAACTTCACGAGAAATATTCCGATTACCTTCTTTTTGAACTATCCGGTTTTTCCGGATAGTTGTATTCTTATCTACTTCTCCTTGCGAATATATATTTTTCAAATGTTCATTAATTGTGCGTATATCAACATCGAACAATATCGACATCGTCTTCTGCGTCAGCCACAAAGTTTCGTCCTGATAAAGCACTTCAATGCCTTCTTCTTTATTCTCTATCTGAAAAATAAGAAATTCAGCCGTACTATTGCGTATTTGCAGTTTCTTGCTTCCGTTATTACTTTCTTCCATATTCATCTTGAACATTCATTTCTTTTATCAGAAACAAATGTACTTAGAACATATCGAACTGCCAAAGATAATATCTCCTATTTTATCTCCACCTTCGTCTGTAATCTTATGTCATTGGAAGCAGCGCCAATCATTATCTGAGAAGTTCCCTAAAAAGATCATAATTACAGTAGAAAGCTTTCTCCGTAATATCTTCGCTTTATGGATTCAACAGATTTTATTCGTATTTTTCCGGTTTACATATTGGTTTACATGAACCGCATAAATTATATGTATAAAGGTACTGGCAAAAACATTTAGATGGAAAAGATATAAACAGGGGAAATAGTAACTTCTTCATAAAACAAACATAAATAAAAGAAACCTGCTTACCCAAAGAATATTATCTTTTCAGTAAGCAGGCTTTCACTCATATTCAAAAATGCAAAGAGCAAAATCTCTCACAAATTTGTGTGTTCCATTAATTGATAGCTATCGGAGCATCCAACGTCTTAATAGTAATTCCATTTGTAGTACCGTTTATACGCCCTGTGGCATCTTTGATAACTCCACCTTCCTGAGTCTCCGATCCGTCTAGTTTATAATAAAGTGCCAAGCCTTCTGAAGCAGGGTCAACACCCAGCATATTCTGCTTAAGTTGATTTTCCGTACGGGCTACACTCCAAACACGGACTTCACTCATTTTACCATGGAATGGACGTTCACCCCATTTAAAACCATAGATTCTACCAATATAAAAACCCATATCCGAATTCGGATCAAAACCGTCAATCCCCCAATCTGAACCAGCCCATTTCTCACCATTTACATAAATGCCTGTTTTTCCTGTCGGTTGATCATAAGTCAACGCTACATGATACCAACGATTTGTTAACAACGGTTTCGTTACACGGTAGTTCTGTCTTCCGGCCACTTCCAAATAATCTTTAGGAGTAATTCCTCCTCCCGCATCACCGATACGGAGGATCATCACACCTTCAGTTCCCATAATCGTATTATTATCGAGGAAATAATCCACATTAATCAATGCTTCGTAAGTGAATGACGAGAAGAAAGTACCGACAGGGAACTTCACAGAAATATAGTGATTACTGAAGTTACCAGCTTTGGTAATTTTCAACGGTTTGGAGAAAAAGAAATATGCAATGTTTGTTCCGGAAAGAGTCGACACCGAAGACGAATGCACCCGCATAGGCAAAACATACGAGTTCCCGGCTTTCAAGGCTTCTAACCCGGAAAGTTCGACTTCTACATTATCCGCATACAATTTTCCACTCGAAATAGAAGATGTCGTACTGCTTAGCTTTACCTGCGAAACATCAAGCATCTCATAATTTGTGCCATACTTTGCATTGTATTCGTCTACTACACTTGGTTCGGCTACACTATATGATACGTCTACCTGAGAGGAAGTTGCTGACGAGAGTCTTGAAACCAGATCAAATGTCATTACATCCATTTCATCTTCCACCGAGAAATTATATTCCTTGCTTTCGAAATAAACCTTAGGCTCCAGCAGGTCATTCATGCTGTCGTTGCAAGCGCCCAACAATAACGCCATACTACCTACCATCAAATAATAGAATATATGTTTATTCATCATCTTTTTACTGTTTTAGAATTTTATAAGTCCACTTATTCCTGCGGTTTATTTTCCGCTTCGTTTTGTTTCGCTTTCCATTCATTGAAAACCCGCTGATTGATTTGAATAGCCTGACGCATCCATTTATAATTTGGCGTATTGTCATAATCATTATCGAAGCGATAAGCTCCTACTCCACCTTTATAACCTTCTCGCGGCATAGCAGCTGCCTGCTTCAGCAATTGACCTCCATTAGTGGCATACTTTTCAAAGTTCTCTGTGCAGATTATTTTCTTAGGATCAACGCCATAACCATCAAAACCGGGATTGGAACTACCATAACTTTGTATAATCCAATAATCGACATACTCATCCAATTCATGGGTAAGCCCATAAATATTTCCATCAATACAGATCATTTTATGTCCTTTACCTTCCGGATCGCTTTTCGGGCCAATGTAATTATTCATTTCTTTAACCAAATGAATCAAATGCTTATTCTGACTCAATGTGCCATCCATATCAAACACACCACTACCGATTTCCCAGTCTACATCATAACCGTCCCATTCGTTTGCATACAAAGAATCGCACAGAGCTTTGGCAAACTTCGCCAGACATGCATAATGGTTTTCACTTTCAAACTGACCTTCAAATCCCCAATATTTCCAACGGGCTTGTTTCTTCGCCGTTTCCAATTGAGCCGCCGACCAGCCTTCTTCCTCCGCTTGTTTTTCCACTTCGAGGTATACCGAATTTGGTGTCGCACCCTTACCAAGATAAGAAAGCAGACTTACCTGCAACAGTTTCGTTCCTTTCACCTTTTGCACAAACTCTTTATCTGCCTTCTGCTCCGGAGTGATTTCATAACGTCCTGGAGCGCCACTCCACATTGAAACAAAATCCATACTATCGGGCATAGCAGAGAGATATCCTCTTCGATAAGCTCCAGCAGGCGCCCAATTGGAATACCATCCGAAAGCTACGGGACGATTGTAATTCCAAGCAGTCGCCTTATAGGCGCGCAGATTGGCATAATATGCCTCACTCTCCGCATTGTTCATTGTGGCATACCCGCCTATATGGTCTATCTCAATATTCTCCACATCCATGCAAGAAGTTACCATCATGCCTGTCAATGGAATAATATATAACAATTTTCTTAATGATTTCATATTCTTCATCTGTATTAAAATGATACATGTAGGTTATCTCTTACAATCCCACCACAAACGGGTAGAAGACTTATCTTCGCCACCTGCACCGTTATTGAACAACTTCAAGGCTGCTTCATAAATAGCCTTTCCCTCGTTAGTCTGAGAAAAACTAGTGGGATAAATCATACGGCGAATACCACCCTCAAGAGTTGCGCCTTGCACTGCTCCTTTCAAAGTCTTAATGACATTCAACTTCGGATAACCGGTTCTTCTCCATTCCGTCCACGCTTCCTGCCCGTTAGGAAACAAAGCAATCCATTTCTGAATCATAATTTTTTCCAACTTCTGCTCTGTTGTTCCTTCAAACTTGACAGTAGTCTCACACGGAGCAGAAAGTGTTTGCCCATACTGATAATGGGAAAAAACATATGCCCGAGGTGCCAAATTGGAATTCATATAATCGTCTACAGGAGCGGTCACACCATTCTCCTGAAAAGACATATCAATGCCCTGTTTATACCATGAATCCGCACTGCCGAAACCTTCCCACACTAAAGCTGCTTCCGCACGCAAAAAATAAACTTCCGATGCACGCAGCCAATATGTAGGAGTTCCACTTTGAATATTGGGCTTTGAGCAAGATTTGTAGATATCATTCTGCGCATTGGCATGCCCTGCCGGCACCGCTTGATACGTTTTTCCGTCGAAAGCCTCAACACCATAAGAGGCATTACCATCCATCGGCAAAAAATAAACGCTCAAACGCGGGTCTTCATATCCCATCAGATAAGAAAAGATGGAAGAACCCATACGAGCTTCATTATAGTTGCCTGCCAACCATTCAATGTTGTTGCGGAAAGTCATACCCGCTCCTTGACTCATTTGAGCCGCATCATCCTTAGCCGTCATCACGCCAATAGAATGATTCACTGCTTGAGTAGCATACTTTTTCGCCAGTTCCGCATCAGCGAAGCGGACACGCATAGCCAAACGAAGCATCAGCGAATTGCCGTATTTCACCCATTTGGTAGCATCTCCGGCATATACCGCATCATAAGCGCCCATTACATTCACCCCATTTTCCGCCTTTTCCGTTAATTCTTCAATGGCTGCGGTCAATTCTTCAAACATCGCCGTATACACCTCTTTCTCCGAATCGAACGGAATGTTCATTGTAGCGTCCGCCGCATGAGAATAAGGCATCGGACCGAAACTTTCAAGTGTCTTGTGCCAAGCGGAAATCTTCAGAATTTGAGCCAAAGCAAAGACTTCGGGCGTACCATTTTTCTCGGACGCTATTTTCAATTTCTTCCAAGGATCAAGAGCATTGGTATAAGACTGTGTATAGGTCGCTTTTATCCAATTGTCCAACAAATAATAAGTAGTATTGTTACTACCTGCGTTCCAACCGTTACTGTTGTTCTCGCCAAAAAATCCACTCCAATTATCGGCCGACAGATGATAAGCTATTTGATATTCATTGATAACATCTGTATCATCAGCCTGTGTGCCTACGGGAATCACTGTCCGTTGCATAGCTGTAATCAGCCCTCCGACTTCAAAACCATCCATCGCACCTTCTCCGTCGCTCATCTCAAATTGGTTGGTATTGATTTCTTCAAAATTGCATGAGGCAAATAGCGCCATTGCGCATATCACCGCTAATAGTTTAAAATGATTCATTTTTCTCATAATAAAGAAGGTGTATTATAATTTAAATTTAATACCGAAGCCAAAGCTACGAACACTCGGTTGCATAAAATAATCATTACCTTGTCCGTAAGTACTAGTGGAAGGAGTCAGTTCCGGATCGAACGGAGCTTCGCAATACAACATCCAAGGATTGTTGGCTATAAACGAAACTGTAACATCTTTCAACACGTTACCAAACCACTTATTAGGCATAGTATAGCTAAAGGTAAGTTCTTGCAAACGAATATTGGTGGCACTGTATACATAGTAACCGGAAGTTTCATAATTTCCCGTACCTGTCATCTGATAATAAGACTTCGCATCTACCAGACCTTGTCCCTTCAACAATACACCTCCCGCTTCACGAGCCTCAGCCGAACGTTTGGACACACCGTAACGATCAAGCAATGCCTCTGTAGAAGAGGTCACCACACCACCAAAACGCCCGTTGATTTGGAATCCGAGTCCAAAGCCTTTGTATGTCAACATATTACTCCATCCCAGATTAAAGTCAGGAGAAGTTTTTCCCAAATAAACAGGTTCCCCCTTTTCCATTCCAAAGGTTCCGTCGCTCTTTACCTCAACATATCCCAGGTGGTCTTTCTTCAAGAAGGTGTTGGCATAAATATCGTGGATACTTCCGCCTTCTTTCAAGATGACACGACCACCATCCTTCAAAACCTCCGGAATATTAATCGGTTCATCCATCAAATCCGTATGATAGTTTTCAACCATCTCCTTAATCTCGTTTATATTTCGAGAGAATGTCAATGTTGAAGAGATTCCTAATCCGAACTTAAACTGATCGGAATAGCTTAATGAAGCCTCCCAACCACGATTTTCCACATTACCGGCCTGCAAATAAATCTGCTTGTATCCGGTATATTCCGGAAGATCACCCAAGAAGGTCTGATTGTATGTATTAGAATGATAGTAGGTTACCTCCGCACTTAATTTATTCCACAACTTCAGACTTAATCCAAATTCGTATGACTTTGTACGCTCTGCCTTGAAATCAGTAAACGGATAGATACCGGTAGGATCTAATGCACCACCCACAATAGGGGTAGTTACCGTACCCGGAGTCAGTCCCGAACGGGATACAGGCGCACCGACTTCCGTATACGAACCACGAACTTTCAGGTAAGAGATAAATTCGGGCAATTTGACCATCTCGGAAATAATCCCGGACAGACCGATTGAGGGATAGAAGAAAGATTCTTCATCGGTATTCACCAAACGTGAATTCCAGTCATTACGTCCGGTCAGCGTCAAATAAAGCATACTCTTCCAACCAAGTTCCAAATTGGCAAAAACAGCATGATTACGTACACGACTATCACCACCCTTTTCTGAGATACGACCATTAGCCGGATCGATATTAGAAGCCGCAAATTTATTGGGCACTCCCAATAATGTCCCTTTGTATCCTCTCTCCAATGCCCAATAGTTAGAATAGTTCCAACCCGCATTGGCAGAAATACTGAAATCAGCTATATGTTTATTTACGTTCAACATAAAGTCGGCATATTCCTGACGGTCTTCATAGTTATTGTATCCATACAGTCCTTTCTTTCCTTCCGCAAATTTATCGTCGGATGAAGCGTAAATCTTGCGTTCAAACAATACATGTGTGTCATCCATTCTGAAACGGGCTGTCGCATTCAACCAATCGGTAATATTATAAGTCAACCCTACGTTGAACATATAACGACTCTTTTCATTCGTAGCTACATTGCGATAAGCAGTCCAGTAAGGGTTCTGTGAAGCATATACCGGATCTGCCACCGGCCAATACTGAACCGGAAGTTGGCGACTTTCATCGAAATGTTCGAATGACTTAATTCCATCAAAGTCTTCACCACGAGGGAACAAATAGGCGGCCATCACCGGATTCCAATATTGTCCTTGCGATACCATATTCTTGTCTTTCTGTTTCACATACGACGCACCTAAATCGAGTTGTAATTTATCATTAAAGAAAGTTGCCGTATTACGGATTGTGAAATTCAAACGATCATATTCATTATTAGGCACAATACCTTTGGAATTGGTAGAAGAAACAGAAGCAAAAGTCTGATTCGATTTCGTACCGGTGGTCAACGTAACCGAATTAATAAAGTTTGTTCCGGTATTAAAGAAATCCTTCTTGGGATCATAACTTGTAGGAGTCAACAGTTTCTCACCCCAGCTTTCATACATATCTTTTTTGTTACCATACGTATTTTGAAACTCAGGAGTCATATAAGCTTTGCTGAACTCTGAAGAAGAAGAGAACTGCACTGAAAGTTTTCCTTCTTTTCCTTTTTTAGTGGTAATCAAAATTACACCGTTAGCGGCACTACTACCATACAACGCAGCAGCCGAAGGACCACTCAAAACAGAAAGACTTTCAATATCTTCGGGATTGAAGTCGGCGATTCCTTCTGTTCCGGCCTTACCTTCACCCATAATACCACTGTCGGTATTTCCCATATTGGTATTGAACAAAGGAATACCGTCCACCACATACAAAGCATTGTTATCACCTTCAATAGATTTTGCACCACGCATTACAACACGTGTCGCACCACCAACTCCACTAGCACTTTTGTTAATACTCACTCCGGCTATCTTACCGTTCAGCGAGTTTACGAAGTTAGCATCTTTTACTGTAGTCAGAGCATCTCCCTTGACTTGTTGTACATTGTAAGACAACGCCTTTTCTGCACGTTTGATACCCAATGCCGTCACAACAACTTCATCGAGCACTTCTGTATCCTGCTTCATTACAACCGGATAGAAATCTTTCTTGGAAACAGGAATTATCTGTGCAGCATATCCGATATAAGATACTTTGAGAATAGATTTCTCTGCCGCCTTGATCGTAAAGTTACCATCGAAATCGGTAATCGTACCTGTAGAACTACCATCCACAGATATATTTACTCCAATCAACGGTTCACCGCTTTCATCAGTAACCTTTCCTTTGATATTTTTAAGGGTTTGTGCAACTACAGGCTTCTTTTCAGCTATTATGATGTAGTTACCTTGAATCTGGAATGAAAAGCCCGTCCCTTTTAAGATGGTATCAAGTGCGGTCTCGAGGGATGCATTCTGCAAGTTTAACTGGGCTATTACTTTTCCTTTTAATTCGGAATCACTATAATTTATAGACTTTTTGGACTGTTTTTCCACAGTTTTTAAGGCATCAATGACAGTGATGTTCTTCTGCTGGATAGTTATTTTACTATCATTTTGAGCCAAAGCGAAAGTCTGTATAAGAATAAGACTTAAAAAAGTGAGAAAGACCCGCTTATGAGCTATTTTTTCTGCTATTTTTTCGTAGATTTGTAGCATCTTTAGTATTAGTTAATTGGTTATTATTCTAGGATCATTCAGAATAGCGTCAATATTACGCTAATATTAAAAGAGATTGATTTCATATCCGGGAGGAACGGCCATTCCTTCCGGGTATTTTTTTGCATTACGTATTAAATTTAAAAGGTTCTACAATATATTTATTCTTTACTAGTTACATAGCACTTATTTCCCTTGATAACATAGTTTACATTTCCTACAACTTGCGATATAATCTTCATAACTTCCTCCAGATTCGCCTGTTTGGAGAAGCGGAAACTATATGTATTCTTTTTCAAGCTATGAAGGCTATATACAAAAGCATAAGGAAATTTGCGTTCAAGACTTGTAAAAATATCCTCCAGATACATATTACTAAAAACCAATTCCCCACGTTGCCATGCCGTCACATCATCTATCTCAGGCATCCGCAGATTGTGCGCTTTCGTATGTTTGTCATATACCAACTGTTCATTAGGCTTTAAAATAATATTGGACAGCAAGTTATTGAATTCAACTTTCACACTACCTTCCAGCAAAGTAGCCATCAGTTCGCTATTTTCCGGATAAGCATTTACATTAAATTCAGTACCTAAAGCAGTAACTTGATAATCATTGGCCTTTACAATGAAAGGATGCTTCTTATCCGGTTTCACTTTAAAGTTGGCCTCACCAATCAAATATACGCTTCTAGTCTCTCCTGTAAATTTTTCCGGATATAGTAGTATACTCTTCGAATTCAGCATGACATATGTACCATCCGGTAATGTAAGTTCACGAATTTCCGCTGTCGGTATATAGCATTCAACTAAATCTTTTTCCGGCCGTTCCTTTTCCAACATCAAATAAATAGAAACGGATGAGACTGCTAACAAGAAAATAGCTGCAGCTCTCCATATAAGCAACTGGTAATTTCTACGTGAAGTGATAGACTGCATTCCCAGATTCTGCCGCATTCGTTGTATTGATTGTTGCATGCCATCAGGCACTTTCTGCTCTCCGGCTTGTTTCCATAGCTCACGAAGAGCCTCACTCTTTTCATCAACATGCTCCTCATCAGCCAACCACTGTTGCACTTTCTTCTGTGTTCCGGCTGAATAGCTATTATGGCCGAATAATTCTACGAGTTGTTGAATATAATTTTTCATGAATCTTTTTCTTTCTTTTTTGGGCTTTATACACTAAATACAACTACTACATACATACTACTTAAAAATATTAGAGAAAAAAAATAAAAAAGAGGAGTACCTTCTTTAATTCGATCAATGCCAAATAAACCTGATGCTCTATTGTTCGGATAGAAACATCGAGTTTATCAGCTATTTCTTTATGACTTAATCCCCTGAAACGACTAAGTTCGAATATCAACCTCCGACGCTTCGGCATTTTCTCCAGGGTGAGTTGAATAATCATCAACATCTCCTTATAATATACGTTATTCAAGATCTCTTCCTTTTCTGTTAATTCATAAAGAAGAGTCTTCTCTATAACTTCCGACTGATATTCCTGTTCTACCTGTTGATGTTTAAAGATATTCAGAACTATATTTCTAGTCATTATAAAAATATAATTGTCTAGTTCTTTATCATTATCCAGCCACAACTCAGGCTGCAACCAGAGCTTACAGAAAACATCTTGAGCCACATCTTCTGCATCCGCTTCCGATTTTAGCAGCATTTGAGCAAAGTTCTTTACCTTTGGAAAATTTACAGTGAAAAACCTCTGAAACTTTAATTCAATCTGCCTGTCATTATTCTCCATCTCTCTAGTATTTTTTAGTGTTAGCGGTTAAATCAAATATTACATATATTTAGGTCTAAGGAATGATTCAATATAATATTATACATTAAATCATAATCTAAAAGCAAAATAAAAGATTAATAACACAATAAAAAAATATTATAACTCTTTTTTGGTTTATTTCTTCCAAGCAGCTATCATATAGAGCTTTCCAGAAAATAAATAAAATGTATATTATACACCCATAAAAATAAAAAGGCTTCATGAATCAATGATTCATGAAGCCTTATAAAGAATACTCGTACTCGAAGCGGGACTTGAACCCGCACAGCCGCAATGGCCAAAGGATTTTAAGTCCTTCTTGCCGGTGACTTCGCCGGTCGAATACGATTGTAATATATCTCTAATAATCAACACATTACAATAAAAGCTTTATAAATCTCTCCTACACTAACTATACTCCGGTTTACATATTGGTTTACATCAACTATGTAGAACAAGATTAGTTATCCAATAAATTAATAATCTCCTTTGTAGGATTTACCCACGCTGCAAAGGTAGTGAATTATACTTATAATGCAACTATTCAACCTTTCATAGATAGGGGTATTATATAAATATATTCTGCAATAAAAGGTAGTATTGATTATGGCTATATAAGAAACATTCAACTTTCAAATAGAATACAACTAGATTATTGACCAGACAGCTTCTTATTTTAAACCTAGTGATTGCCTTGTAGATTTCGAATATTCTGTTTCCTTTACAAGCCAACATATCAAATATCCAATATCATCAACCTTTGCATAAGCTGCAATATGGGTCTTCGAGTTTATTATTTCATTCCAATATTCTAAAATAAATAGTGAGTATAATGCCATGTATTGGAATTTAAATTCAAGAGAATTATCTAGAAGAAGTACTGCTGTTGAAACAATCCTAAAGGGGTATGGCACAGCATTTCGTACTTCATAACCCTTTAATAATTTTTTAGTACTCTCAAACTCCCTAACTTGGGTACGTAAAGCATAATATCGTTCTTCACATAGTCCAACTTCTTTGATAAAATACAATTTACAGCGTCTCAACATTTCGCCTAAAGTAGTAAAGGGGAACGGGAAGATTCCACTAGGTCTTATATTAACTTTCATCGTAGCCCCTCTAGACAACAAATAATCAACAATGTTGTCATGACGATAATTATAGGCAATTTGTATAGGAGACATATTGGCTAACTCTCCCGTACTATATTTCCAAATATACATCTTCTCATCATCTGTTCTCTTCTCTCTTGGTTTAATGTACAAATCATCAGAAGGTTCTTTCACTCTAATCCTTGTCTTGTTAAAATATACGTCTCTATCTGATAGGTTTCTCTCCACACAGAAATTAATATCTGCACCATTATCGAGTAATATTTTAACAGATTCTAAATTACCTATTTTAACAGCCTCTATCAATGGAGTTGTGCTTTCATAACACCTTCTATCGCTATTGTACCTCCTTAAACTAGAATTGGGGTCAGCACCTTTATCTAATAAGAATTGTAACACATCATACAGTCGATTCTCTATAGTAAAGAGCAAACTCTTCGCATTATTTATAAATGACCTATCTACTTCAAACATTATAGCCCAATCCCTATTGGGTTCATCAGCTCTTGCAATCTTAGCCCAATCCCTATTCATACAGTCTTGTAAGAAGCTATCATATTCCCTCTGCCATTGTGCCACTACTTCTTCCCTTCGCATATTACATTATTTAGTCGGTTTATTTATCAATTATAGCATTAAGTTAATGGAAACCATAACTTGAAATGCTAAGCACAAATATACAACTTCTTTATTATTATAGAATATTTACGTGTAAGAATTTATAACGATTATCCTAGATAGATAACCACACTAATACGAAAGATTTACAAGAATAATAAAACAGGTCATTCTATCTATTAAGATTATCAATATTGTATTTGGTAAAATTGCACACATTAAATACTCATACTTTATAATTAATAAAACCCAGCCTAGCGAAAGCTAAGTTGGGCTTATTTTATTATATAATCGCAGAACTAATAATATAAAAGTTTCTCCTTATAAGTCGGGCAGTCCCCCCCCTCCCGTAATCTATTGACATACCAGTCATTTCGTTTAGTTTGTCTTGTGTTACTATTCTACTCATTATATATTAATTTGCTATTGATAATTTAATAAATATCTTTATATTTGCATCGTAAACTATTATGTCATACACCCTAGCTAAAGAGATGCTTACTATCTACAAAGATTAGTTAGTTATTAATTTAATTCAGAGTATTATGAGCAGAAATAGCTTACGAGCAAAAACTGTCTTCGTGCACTCGTACATTCGTGTAAGGTATCGCAAACTGGAACACGTTTGTAAGCATTACAGAAGACGTCCGCGTAGATAAGTTCAAAGCCAGATTGTGTACAGCAGTCTGGCTTTGTTTTATGATGTAAAGTTACTCATTATCAACTGATTAAACAAATGGTAATATGTTAAGTATTGTTACTATATTGCTCGTCTAGCATATCATCATCTAACTCCTCATGTATAAAAGCTAATACTTCACCTGTTATAGCGTTCTTAATACATTTGAATCCGGGTGCAATTTCTTCAACTATCTTCTCACATTCAATAGTGCACCACTCGGGTATTGTTTTATCCTCACTTTTCATTGTCATAATTATTAATAGTAGCCGCAGTAGGAACTCCAACTGCTGTACCAAATCCATACTTGTTAAATCTTCTCATGAACTCATTCTTATCTTTAATTATGTAATTGAACATAATTCTAAGATTTCTAAGCCCATTATTCTCACTAGTCCCCACATAAGGATTATTATTAATAAGTCTATCAATCTCATCAACACTCTTGAAGTTGGGAACTCCAGACTTACCTGCTCTTTGTTCAAACTCTATTAAGGGATGCAATTGGGAGTTAAACTCTGAAGGAATGGTTAGATATTTATATTTATTTCTAACACTTACTTCGTTATACTCTGGATGTTCTTTCATTATCCGTTTAACAAACTCATCTTCTGATACTATATTGTCCTTCATTAGAGCTTGTAGCCTAGGTCCTCCAGTCTTAGCATATTGGTAATATTCAGCTGGAGTCATATCTTTTAACAGTGCTGCTTGGAGCAATTCTATCCCATGCTTAGCCTCGTGCCCAGGTACGTGTGAAGGGTCATTTCTAAGTATCTCGAAAGCAATTCTATCGAAGTCTTTAGTAACTAGTACGCCGTCATCTGATACAGTCCTTGATTTGTTTATTATATCGTCGTATATGCCTATATCTCCTTTGTTTCTAGGATATACTAATAATTCCCCGTTATTGTATCTTCTAACAAATCTCTTAGCTGCTTCGCCATACTTAGTCCCTAATTCTGCATCTATACTAGCGATTCTCTGTTGCGTTTCAGGATTTAGTAGATATTCCACGAAATTCTGTATGTTCTTATTAATGTCTAAATCACCATTCATAGAAGTTCCTGTATCAATGAACTGGCTCTTCTCTAATGGCTTAGCTCCTTTCTTAAACACTCTACCATTCTTCAAATCATCTCTAAGACTAAAGATTACTTGGTTATTAGAATATCCATTATCATATACATTATTAAAGATTACCCCGTCAGCACTCATCTTATCAGCTGCTCGTTCTAATGCTGCCCTGTTAGGTACATCACCTACAGTAACTATTGGTCTCTCTAACTCTAAATCACCTTCTACTCTGTAAGGTCTCTTGGCAAATCTCTCTCTAGCCTTAGCTGCTTTCTCTGCCTTACCTGGTATAGAATGATTAGCTGCTGTTCTTGGATTGCCAAATTTACCTTGATACCATATACCAACTTCAGGAGCGCCTTCATGAATAGCATCCCACCTTTCTGGAAAGTATAATTTCGGGAGTCTAGCACTGTTCTTATCATGTACTACATGTATGGATTGTCTAGGTCCCCAACCTACATTATTAGGTAATGGTTCAACTGAAGGAGTTCCTTTGTTTATAGTCTTACTAATTATTCTAGCTCTAGCCCATTTATTACCACCAACAGCCATATCTTTTACTGGCTTTAACTTAGGTCCAAAGTTACGCATTCCAAATCCACCTGCCAAATTACCTATGTTAAAGAAATCTGCAACTACCGGATTCATTCCTGTAGTCTTAGAAAGCATATCAGCCCAGTCTTTATATTTGTCATTACTAGCTACATTGGTAATCTTATTAACTGCTTCATTACCTGCATATCCACCTGCTACTGATAATGGTCCAAATATTGCACCTGTTAATAATGTACTAACATAAGGTGCGGCTTCTCTCCTACCTCTATCTACAGCACCTGCTAGATTAATATTTCTAGGAGTAACTGTTACTTCTGGCAAAGTTACATTATTCATACCATTCTCATTAATAACTGGCAATACTATATTACCTCTCTTATCATAACCTCCCATATATTTAATAGGTTGTGCAGGTTCTTGATATTTAATAATCATACCATTCTCACCTTTAGGAATACCATTATATACCCCAGTAAGTACTTTAGCATAATTAGTAGCTTCTGCGTATCTTCTTATACGAACATTCAACCTTTCTGATACTAGGGTATTATATACAAATATATATCTTATAAAGGTTGAATACTATTCCGCATGAAATTTACCGTACTCCTTTACTAATGGTGTTGGAATATAGATAATATCTTCACACCCATTTGGTCTCTTAGTTCTATCTAAAGCCAAGAACTCTCTATCGTCATACCTAAAGAAGCCAATAGTGGTTACTAGTCTTTCTTCTTGATATACACCTTCCCACATTAATTCTCGTCTCATCGGTCCGTCCCACCTTTTATCCCAAGATACCCACATAGGGTCTCCTGCTTTATATCCCTGTTCATGCAGATTTAATCGTTTCTTACTCATCATTCATTCCGTTTATAACATTTACCAATTATCCATTTTGTAAATAAGTAGAGTAGTATTATAGCTACGCTGATTAATAAGATACGTTCTATACATGGCAATATACTATTCTTAACTAGTAGATGATATGTAATGCCTTTATATTTATACCACCAATAAGACTGTATTGCTTGTATAATACATTCTATTACTATTAATAACCACAATACCACTCTAATTACTTTCATTTCTTATCTAAATTAATGCTTCCTCTAATATTAAATTTCTTCCCTGGTATAGCCCACTCATAGCCATTAAAGTCATATATATCACGATAATTCATCGTTCTGTTCTTAGAGTCATACTGTACAGTATAGTTCTTTAGAATATTTAATGGTGTATTGTATTCATGAGCTCCATTAATAAGCCTCCCATTCTTAATCAAATTCCTGCTGTTATGACTATATTCGTTAAGAACAGTTGGTTCACCAGTATTATAGGTCTTTCTTAAAGAATCTAAGTTCTGTTTATCTAAGTTTATGAGCCCAGTAACTAGCTGCCAATCTTTACCCATTATATTCTTAGATTCAGCAATTTTAGTCTCCCTTGCTATTCTGTCCTTTAATAAAGTTGTATCAACAGGTATCTCCGCTTCTATGTAAGAAGGCAATCTAACACTACCGTCTTCATTAGAAGGAAGGAATTTACTATCATAAGATAACCCTAATCTCTTCCTCCAACCTGCATCTGCAACCGAATCTGTCACTATATAATCCATTTCGTCTGGATTAGCTACTTGTTTGTAAGCCGCCCTAGCTGCTTTGGCAGTTGCTATATACCACGGTGGAGTGTTCCAAGTTGCGTCAAATGTACTATAAATAGCTCTATTTCGTTTTGGAACATTCTTATCTTCATCTGTTCTTATCGCAGACCTATTAATAGGTTGTGCAGGTTCTTGGTATTTAATAATACCACCTGCTTTGAAACTATTATACACACCCCTTAATGAATTGGCATACTCCTTAGCTTCTGCATATCTTCTCTTACCTTTATTAGAACCAGTAAGCTTAGCTACAAACTTATTAATATCATCATTCTCATCAAAGTCATATAGTCTCTTTAAGAATTGTACCTTATCTGCTGCATACTCATCCATAGAATTATAAGACCTAAACTTCTGCTTAATAGCTTCACCTTTAGCATTCTTATCATTACCAGTTACATAATCACCTTTCCATGAACTACCAGTAGTTAAATTGCCAAAGTTGTACTTACCTTGTGCAGACTTACCCCAACTAGATTCTAATGCGTCTTGTGCTAATAACATTCTAATTGCATTATCATTAGTAATACCTGCCTTCTTATAGGCATTAATAAGTTCTGTAGACCATTGCTTTCTGTTAGTATATGGGCTCTTCCAAGTTGAGTTGGCAGTAACAGGTTTATTGGTAACAGATTTACTAGCTATTGGTCTGTTGGTTACTGGAGTAATTATTAGAGATTCCGGCTTATTAATTACTTCTTCAACTGGAGCTTCATCCTTAACAGGAACTACTAAAGCTTCTGGTTTATCGTAAGTTGTGTTGTAATTATACTCACTAAATGGATTAATAGGATTAGTAATATCAGTGTAATCTATTGTAGGATTACTTACTGGATTATAACTTACGAACTTCATTCCTTGTTGAGCTTTCTTGATTCGCTTCTTATAGGTTGGGCGACTTGATTTGATGAACTTCTTGCGCATGTCTCGTTTGCCATTTATAAATATTCAACCTTTCCGGCATAGGGGTATTATATATAGATATATGACTAAGAAAGGTTGAATATTATATTAACAGCATGAGTATGATTCAATAAGGAAATAGTAATCCAACTATCTTCTTAAATACATCACCTGCCATTAGTTCACCACTTGCAGGTAATCCAGCCTTATTAATAGATACAATGATACTATACTTGGGATTATCAGTAGGAAAGTAACCACAGAACTCTACCGCATACATATCCTTAGTACTATCCTCATTAGTAGATAATGAACTAGTTCCCTGCATACCTGCAACTACTACCTTATCAGACTTGGCAGGTTGACATAATCCGTCAGTAATATTAAATACTAGAGCTTTCTTCAAACTATCAATACTAGCCCTACTTGCTATTTGGGGATTAATAACTACTACACTATCCTTATATAGTTGAGGCTGTATCATCTTCCCATTGTTAGCAATAGCATTATAGAAGGTTAGTATTTGGATTGGCGATATTTGTTGATTATATCCAATACTTGACCATGCAAAATCACTCTTAGCCCAATTGTTATCTTTAGGAGTTACAATGTGTGCAGGCTTTAGATTGGCTATTCCTGTGATACTATCTGGCTTACCATAGCTCATATTAGCTAATAAATTAAAGTATGCTTGGGGATTATTACCAAATGCTTTCTCCATTGTCTTATAAATGGCAATATTGGAACTAGCTGCCAATCCTTCTTGTACTGTAAGCTCACCATATCCACCTCTATGCCAATTATGGTCTTTAAGCTCTCTGCCATGAACTTGATAGATACCATTTCCAGTATCAACCTTATCACTCAACTTCACCTTACCAGTTTCTAAAGCTACCAATAGCGATATTGGGTGCATCAGACCAGTAGACTGCCATACAGAGAAGTTCTCACATGATTGGTAGTTCGTACTGTCTTTCTTAGTAAGTCCAACCAGAGCTTTTATTTGCCCTGATTGAACTTCCATTACTATAGCCTGCCCAGATAAAGCATCGAGTTCAGATAGTTTATTCTCCAGTAGAGAAGTTACATTTACTTGTAATATACTATCTATTGTGGAGATATTCTCTGTAACTTGTTGCCTAGATTGGCAGGAAACTAATAAGAACAATATTATTAACGCTATAAATTCGTTCTTCATTACCTTAGAGTAGTTTCTGTATTAGTTGTTCCATTCTTTACATACAGAGCAATTAGGGTCATGAATATTCTTTCCGTCTTTTAGTATAAATTGATGTTCATAGTACCCTTCTTTCTCTAGTTGTTTACACTTCTTACAGGTAGGATGATGCATTCCTTCTCCGCTTTGTGGTGTCCCATCTCTATTGTAAAACATTATATATTCATGTCCATCCGGTTTCGTAACTTTCTTACTACCTGCCAGTTTCTCATCATTTGGATAGAATACACCGTCCCTATAAGTACCACCCTTTCCTTTACAACTGAATAATGTAATTAGTGCAAATATTACACAGATGTACAATATGTTTACATTTGGTCTCTTCATTGTAAATTCCTCCTTAGCTGATTAATATATAGTTAACCCCTTTGGGATATTAAATAATAATTGTCAATAAATAACTGCGATATTTATGATTAGAATATAATTGTCACAGGCTTATTATTGATTTTAGTATTGCCGTAATATTTCTTCTTAGGATAGTCCTTTAACAGATAATTCTTTGTTTCCTTAGGAATATTGGGATTAGCTATGTCGTCTTCAATCTTACGCATAGGTACATATATACTCATCCATTTGTCTTTATTGAGTATAGCATAATCATCATACAGAGCTATGGCGGTAATTTTACCATTATCTTGTACTTTAATCTTAATAATTACACTGGTATTACTAAAACCTCTAGCTTCTCCATTTACATTTCTAATCTCATCTGCATATATGATACTTGAAATTAGAATCATCACATACAATAGAATTACTTTCTTCATATCATTAATAGATGCCCTTTTGTTCCTTAACAGGCTTTTAGTTATTAATTATAGTGTGAGGAACACAACATAGAGTTGCACACTTCTTTAATAAAGAACTGTTGAGTAGTAAAATAGACTGTCTGTTTCTTATATACCTGTATTTATGCCAACCTGTTCCCTATAGTTGGCTATTACATATAGAAAGGTGTGGGAACACTATTTGCTTTATCCTTGTAACGGGCTCTCGCATTGCCTTTGCTGTGGATAAAACAATAGCAACCCACACCAAGCGGCATATAGAAACTTTACAAACGTAAGGTAAGTATATATCCAAAGTGCGGGTGCTATTGCTATCATCTTCACAGCGTTTCAAATTTGCGAGATTTGTTACAAGAAGATAATTTCAATAACACCTTTCGTTAATATGTCCTTCCAACAACTTAACTC
>ERZ506871.227-NODE-227-length-17669-cov-99.4414_pt1 | contig 17669 bp, 17 predicted proteins | sample MGYA00513178_ERZ506871 | MGnify/ENA metagenome assembly ERZ506871
GCTGCGCGGTAAACCTGTTTCAGGTCACGGGTTACCGCTTTATAGTCTTTCCACGCCAAGAACCGCAGGCTGTTGCGTGCCATGTGTACTATGCACAACTGGATCTGCGTCTCCGGGTAGACGGCATTAATCGCTTCCGGGAAGCCTTTCAGGCCGTCCACACAGGCGATAAGGATATCGTTCATCCCGCGATTTTTCAGTTCCGTCAGTATATTCAGCCTGAACTTTGCACCTTCATTTTCGGCCAGCCACATACCTGGCAGCTCTTTCTGACCATCAAGGTTAATACCCAGAGCCAGGAACACCGCTCTGTTGATAACCCGGCTGTCCTGCCGTACTTTCAGGACAATACAGTCAAGATAAACAATGGGATAAATCGCATCCAGAGGACGGTTTTGCCATTCTACAACCTGGTCGATTGCGGCATTGGTGACTTTCGATATCAGCGCCGGAGAGACGTCTGCATCGTACATTTCTTTGAAGACTGAGGTAATTTCGCGGGTAGTCATCCCTCTGGCATACAGCGCCAGGATCTGGTTGTCCATGCCGGTAATGCGGGTCTGATTTTTCTTCACCAGTTGTGGTTCGAAGGAACCATCACGATCACGTGGAGTACGTAATTCCATCGGCCCGTCGGTAGTGGTGACGGTTTTCGTGGAATAGCCATTACGGGAGTTGGTTCCCGATTTGGGCTGATTTTTTTCATGTCCCAGATGGTGAGTCAGTTCAGCGTTGAGAGCAGCCTCAACACTGATTTTCTTGAGCAGGCGATCGAACTGACTGAGATCTTCAGGGGTTTTGAGATTTTTGGCCAGTTCGTTAGCCAGAGCCTGCAATTGTTTGTCGTCCATAATTTAACCTTCATTTGATGTTGAATTGAACATATCAAAATCAGGCAATTACACAAATCTATGTACAGGCTCGCACCTGGGCTTGCCTGACTGACCGCAGGCCGGCGACGACAAGGTGGAAAAGTTCGGCGTATGGCTCTGGCGGCAACGATCCCGCGAAGGGCGGACGGTGCTTGAGCTGTTGAACGTAAGCATGCGGGCAAACCATCTTGCGCGACTATGCCGGATGCCACCTATGCGGCAGCAGCTCTGCAATCTCACTAGCTCGCTGCGTCGGCAACCGTCTCAGCACATCCTTGAGATAGGCATACGGATCGTGCCCATTATTACGGGCCGACTGGATCAAACTCATGATCGCAGCAGCGCGCTTGAGCATGCGAACCCGCGCCGAGCATTTGAGAAGGCAACGGGATGAACGCTGGCTGGATAGCCGTGGTTTTCTGGGTAAGCTGGCGAATCCATTTGTGGACGAGGTTGGCATTGAGGCTGTAGCCCAAGGCGATGTTTGCGATGGAGGCACCGGGTTCAGAACACTCCTGAATGACCTGGGCCTTGAAAGATTTGCTGTAGGTACGGCGCTGAGGGCGCATGGAAAATCCGCTTGATGGGCCATGGCCTTCGGCGGCGGTGTCGGGAAGGTGTGTTGGCCGGACGGATACTGTTGAACTACGTTGTCTGGGGCAACGGAAGTGTTTCGGCCCGACTCTGGAACGCGATCCGCAGCGACGACTGGGCAATTCCGCACGTTGGCCTGAGCAGCCTCGGGGAAATCGTCGTCTGGGCGCGCCCAGACGAGTTTCCGCCAAGGAACATGCAGACAAGCAAGGGGCTGCGGGCACTCGGCTACAACGTGAGGATCGGTGTTTGATCGAGGCGCCTGTGGCACACGCAGGCTGAGGAGCCAGGCGCTGTCCATTGCCTGATCAGGCCGCCCCCCTGTGCCTTGCCTGAGCAGTTGACCTGCATCAATGGGGCGGGAGAACGCTGCACATTGACTCTTGACTCCTGAAGTTTTTCATAGTAGGTCTAGTATTACAAAGTATTGCAAGGATTTCCTTGGCCGGAACCGCAAAGCGACGCGATTGGAGAGGGTGAGATGAAAGCGCACCTACAGGTGATTTTCACGCTCGATGAATTGGCTGCGTACTTGAAAGTCGGCAAGCGGACGCTTTATCGGCTCGCCGCACACGGGGAAATTCCGGCTTTCAAGGTGGGCGGGACGTGGCGGCTTCGTCAAAGTGAAATCGATCAGTGCATCAATGATCAGACCCGAGCCGGAGCAAAGAAGGAGGTGATGCGCAAGCGTGAACAGCAGAAGTCATCCGAGCAGCCCGTGTCGCCTGGGCGCACTGCCCGTCGCAGCAGGCAAAGGGCTTGAGTAACTCGTTTTCCAATTTTTCTGGAGGTATGACATGGACATCGATTTCAAGAAGTTGGCTCCCTGGAACTGGTTCAAGAACGAGCAGCAAGAGCAGCAGACCGCCTCTTCCCTGCCGGTGCAGCGCAATGACCTGCCAGCGGCGAGCGGGCCAGTCAGCCCGATCCTGCAACTGCGTCGGGAAATCGACCGGCTGTTCGATGACGCATTCCGGGGCTTCGGTTTTCCGGCGTTGAACATGCCGCAGTGGCCATCCGATTGGTCGGGCATGCTGAAGCCGGCCCTGGACATCCAGGAAACCGACAAGCAGTACAAGATTGCCCTGGAAGTGCCCGGTGTCGAGGAGAAGGACATCCAGATCACCCTCGACAACGACGTGCTGATGGTGCGTGGCGAGAAGCGCCAGGAACAGGAGAAGAAGGAAGGTGGCTTCCACCGTGTGGAGCGCTCCTACGGCAGCTTTCAGCGTGCCTTGAACCTGCCTGACGACGCCAACCAGGATTCGATCAAGGCATCGTTCAAGAACGGGGTGCTCACGGTCACGATCGACAAGCGCGAGGTCAGCGCGCCGAAGCAGGGACGCTCGATCCCGATCAACGGCTGACGTCGCCGGCTCGTTCGTCACAAGAAAAACCCGTCCCGAGACGAGGTGTCGCGGCTCGCGATGCCTCGTCGCCTCAACCTTTTCAACCTTCTAAGGAGCATCAGCATGGCCAGAAAACAATGCCAGGTCTGCGGCCAACCCGCCACCGTGCGGGTGGAAGCCAATCTCAACGGTCGTCACAGCACCATGCTGTTGTGCGACGACCATTACCGGCAATTAGTGCGCCAGCAAAAGCGCACCGTTTCGCCGCTGGAAGCCTTGTTCGGTTCGCGCAGCGGCCTGTTCGAGGACTTCCTCGGCAGTGACTTCTTCCGCATCGGCGACGACGCGACGCCAGTTGCCGCCGATACCGATGACGTGGTCGATGCCTCGTTTGGCGAGCCCGCCGCCGCAGGTTCGGGTGCGCCGCGCCGTCGCGGCAGTGGGCTGGCCAGCCGCATCAGCGAACAGTCGGAAGCCTTGTTGCAGGAGGCCGCCAAACACGCTGCCGAATTTGGCCGCTCCGAGGTGGATACCGAACATCTGCTGCTGGCGCTCGCCGACAGCGACGTGGTCAAGACCATCCTGGGTCAGTTCAAGATCAAGGTCGATGACCTCAAGCGGCAGATCGAGTCTGAGGCCAAGCGCGGGGACAAGCCCTTCGAGGGCGAGATCGGCGTGTCGCCGCGCGTGAAGGATGCGCTCAGCCGCGCCTTCGTGGCCTCCAATGAACTCGGCCATTCTTATGTCGGTCCAGAGCATTTCCTGATCGGTCTGGCCGAGGAAGGCGAAGGGCTGGCCGCCAACCTGCTGCGCCGCTACGGCCTGACGCCGCAGGCGCTGCGCCAACAGGTCAGCAAGGTGGTCGGCAAGGGCGCCGAGGATGGACGCGCTGAGACGCCGACCAACACGCCAGAACTCGACAAGTACTCGCGCGACCTGACCAAGATGGCGCGCGACGGCAAGCTCGACCCGGTGATCGGCCGCGCGCAGGAGATCGAAACCACCATCGAGGTGCTGGCCCGGCGCAAGAAGAACAACCCGGTGCTGATCGGCGAGCCGGGTGTGGGCAAGACCGCCATCGTCGAAGGGCTGGCGCAGCGCATGGTGGCGGGTGAAGTGCCCGAGACCTTGCGCGACAAGCGCCTGGTGGAACTCAACATCAACGCCATGGTGGCCGGCGCCAAATATCGCGGCGAGTTCGAGGAGCGCGTGCAGAAGGTGCTGAAGGAGGTGACCGAGCACCAGGGCGAGCTGATTTTGTTCATCGACGAGGTGCACACCATCGTCGGTGCCGGCCAGGGCGGTGGCGAAGGCGGGCTGGACGTGGCCAACGTGTTCAAACCGATGATGGCGCGCGGTGAACTCAACCTGATCGGCGCCACGACGCTGAACGAGTACCAGAAATACATCGAGAAGGATGCCGCACTGGAGCGGCGCTTCCAGCCGGTGACGGTGCCCGAGCCGACGGTGGCCCAGACCATCATGATTCTGCGCGGCCTGCGCGACACCTTCGAGGCGCACCACAAGGTCAGCATCTCCGAGGACGCGATCATCGCGGCGGCCGAGTTGTCCGACCGCTACATCACGGCGCGCTTCCTGCCGGACAAGGCGATCGACCTGCTCGACCAGGCGGCCGCGCGCGTGAAGCTGTCGGCCACGGCCCGGCCGGTGGCCGTGCAGGAGCTGGAGTCCGAACTGCACCAGCTGCGGCGTGAACAGGATTACGTGGCCGCGCGCAAGCAGTACGACCAGGCCGCCGAGCTCGGCAAGCGCATCGAAGCCAAGGAGGCCGAGCTCAAGAAGCTCGTCGAGAACTGGGAGCGGGAGCGGGCCTCCGGCAGTGCAGAGGTCAAGGCGGAACACGTGGCGCAGATCGTCTCGCGCCTGACCGGCATCCCGGTCAACGAGTTGACGGTGGAAGAGCGCGAAAAGCTGCTGCACTTGGAACAACGGCTGCACGAGCGCCTGGTGGGACAAGACGAGGCGGTCCGTGCCGTGGCCGATGCCGTGCGGCTGTCCCGCGCCGGCCTGCGCGAAGGCAGCAAACCGGTGGCTACCTTCCTGTTTCTGGGCCCGACCGGGGTGGGCAAGACCGAGCTCGCCAAGGCATTGGCCGAATCGATCTACGGCGATGAGCACGCCCTGTTGCGCATCGACATGTCGGAATATGGCGAACGCCATACCGTGGCGCGGCTGGTGGGCGCGCCTCCGGGCTATGTCGGTTACGACGAAGGCGGTCAGCTCACCGAGAAGGTGCGGCGCAAGCCCTACAGCGTGCTGCTGCTCGACGAGATCGAGAAGGCACACCCTGACGTCTACAACATCCTGCTGCAAGTGTTCGACGACGGTCGCCTCACCGACGGCAAGGGCCGGGTGGTGGATTTCACCAACACCATCATCATCGCCACGTCCAACCTGGGTTCGGACATCATCCAGCGACGGCTGAAGGCGCGTGGGGCGGCCGACGAGGAGTACGAAAAGACCAAGGCCGAGGTCATGGACGTGCTGCGCGGCCACTTCCGGCCCGAGTTCCTCAACCGCATCGACGAGATCATCGTCTTCCATGCGCTGGGCAAGGAGGAGATCCGCCACATCGTCGGCCTGCAGCTCGATCGCGTGGCGCGCAGCGCCGCCAGCCAGGGCGTGACGCTCACTTTCGATCAGACGCTGATCGACCATTTCGCGGAAGAAGGCTACAAACCCGAGTTCGGTGCGCGTGAACTCAAGCGCCTGATCCGCAGCGAGCTGGAAACTGCGCTGGCGCGCGAGATGCTCGGTGGCGGCATCGGCAAGGGCGATCACGCCAGCGCACGCTGGGACGACAAGGCCGAACGCGTGGTGTTCGAACGCAAAGAGCCACTGCAGACCCCGGCCGAGCCGGAGCAGCCGGATGCCGCGAAGGCGACCGAGCCGGAGCAGCCGGATGCCGCGAAGGCGACCGAGACGCCGCACGGCGACGCTGGCAAAGGCTCGCGCAAGAAGAAGTCGGCGAGCGACGCATCTTGATGGCGGGCGAGGCTGCCGTGTCCGACCCCATCGGCCTGGCATGGGCAGCCTCCCTGGCCTCGATCGCGGTGGCGGTCGTGGCCGCGGGTCACGCGGTCGTCTACAAGCGTGATCCGCGGTCGGCCACGCCGTGGGGGCTGCTCATCAGCGGCGGCACTGCTCTCCCGCTCGCTGGCCATCCGTTTGCGTGACGGTGCGGCCCGTCTGTTCACCTGATCCTCTGGCAACTCGACTTTCGAGGAACAAGGCCCATGGAAAAAAAGAATCAATGGAATACCGGCTACTGGATCGTTGCCCTCCTGCTGTTGTTGAGTTTGCAGAGCTACTGGCAGACGGCGAAAACCGTCGAGCCGGTGCCCTACAGCGAGTTCGAGAAGGCGCTGGCCGAGGGGCGCGTGGCCGAAGTGCTGGTGTCGGATCGTACGGTGACCGGGCGCCTGAAGTCGCCGGACAGCCGGGGCAAGACGACGATCGTGGCAACGAGGGTCGAACCCGATCTTGCCGATCGCCTGTCGAAGTACGACGTGCCCTATGCCCGCGTGTTGGAGAGCACCTGGCTGCGCGATGTGCTGTCGTGGATCCTGCCAGCGGTAGCCTTCTTTGGCGTCTGGTTCTTCCTGTTCCGCCGCTTCGCCGAGAAGCAGGGCATGGGCGGGTTTCTCAACATCGGTAAGAGCCGCGCCAAGGTGTTCGTGGAAAAGAACACCGGTGTGACGTTCGCCGATGTCGCGGGGGGGGATGAGGCCAAGGCGGAGCTGGTCGAGATCGTCGATTTCCTGAAGAATCCGCAGGACTATGGCCGTCTCGGGGCGCGCATTCCCAAGGGCGTGTTGCTGGTCGGCCCACCGGGCACCGGCAAGACATTGCTGGCCAAGGCTGTTGCCGGCGAGGCGGTGGTGCCCTTCTTCTCCATCTCCGGATCAGAGTTTGTCGAGATGTTCGTCGGCGTGGGTGCGGGCCGCACGCGCGGCGTCGGCGGCCACGACGAGAGCGAGCAGACCCTCAACCAACTGCTCACGGAGATGGACGGCTTCGACAGCTCGGTCGGGCTGATCATCCTCGCCGCCACCAACCGCCCCGAAATCCTCGACCAGGCTCTGCTGCGTGCCGGCCGCTTCGACCGCCAGGTGCTGGTGGACCGGCCCGACAAGAAGGGGCGGCTGGACATCCTGAAGGTTCATGTCAAGAAGGTGACGCTGGCCCAGGATGTAGACCTCGAACAGGTAGCAGCACTGACCACGGGCTTTTCCGGCGCGGACCTCGCCAATAGGGTCAACGAGGCGGCGCTGGCGGCGAGGAGACGCCGTGCGTCCGCCGTGGAATTGCAGGACTTCACCGCGACCATCGAGCGCATCGTGGCGGGCCTGGAAAAGAAGAGCCGCGTGCTCAATCCCAAGGAGCGGGAAACCGTGGCCCATCACGAGATGGGCCATGCGCTGGTGCTGCCCGAAACCGACCCCGTACACAAGATCTCGATCATCCCGCGCGGCATCGGCGCGCTGGGCTACACCTTGCAGCCCCCCACCGAAGACCGCTTCCTGATGACGCGTACCGATCTCGAGCACAAGATCGCCGTACTGCTGGGCGGGCGTGCCGCCGAAAAGCTGGTGTTCGGCGAGTTGTCTACCGGGGCGGCGGACGATCTGGCGCGAGCCACCGACATCGCCCGCGACATGATCACCCGCTTTGGCATGGACGAGGGCCTGGGCTACATCGCCTTCGAGGCGCAGCGGCCCCGCTTTCTCGATACACCGGAACTGGCCCACGGCGGTTGCCGGGTGGCCGAATCGACCCAGGCGCGCATCGATCAGGCTATCCGCGACATCGTGATGGGCGTGTTCGAGCACGCCTACCGGATTCTCGACATCAACCGCGCGGTGCTGGAGCGCTGTGCGTGCGAGCTGCTGGCGCGGGAAACGCTCGACGAAAGCGATATCCGTCAATTGACTCAAGGACTTGTTCGGAACTGAAAACAGTAGTAGGTGCCATTCAGAGTAAACCGACGGCTCTGTTCAGTGCGTCATCCAATTCGTCGGCATTGTTCAAGGAGAACCGATATGTCTGCATTGACTCCGTGGGACCCCTTCCGGGAACTGGATGAATTGCAAAACCGCCTGGCGACGATGTTGGGACGGCCCCCCCAGCGACAGGGCGCCCGTACCGGCAACGAAGCCATAACCACGGCGGACTGGGCACCAATGGTGGACATCAGCGAGGATGAGAACGCATTCCTCCTCAAGCTGGATCTGCCGGAGGTCCCCAAGGATGCCGTGCGCGTCAGCGCGGAAAACGGCGTGCTCACCATCAGCGGCGAGCGCAAACTGGAAAAAGAGGAGCAGGGCAAGAAATTCCACCGCATCGAACGTGCGTATGGCCGCTTTGTGCGCAGCTTTGTCTTACCTGACAACGTTGATCCGACCAAGGTGACGGCTTCGATGAAAGACGGCGTGCTGGAAGTGCGGCTTGTCAAGGCCGAGCAAGCCAAGCCGAAGCAGATTGAAATTTCAGTCAATTAACTTCAATTGGAGTCCAACATCATGAATATCAAACAGCCCCAATACATCCGTTCCGCACTTGCCCTGGCGGTCTGCATCGGACTGAGTGGACCGGCTCTGGCCCAATCGGCGGCAAGTCCAAGCGCTGCAGCGCCCTCTGTCGCACCCAAGGCGGCGCAGCCACAAGTAGACGACAAGGCCGCCCAGGAAGCCGAAAAAAAGCGTGCCGAGCTCACTCAGGACGCCATCACGGCGCTCACCAAGACCCAGGAGGCTTTGACCCTCCTTGATGCAAATAAGACCAAGGAGGCGCTCGCTGCGCTGGAACTGGCCAGCGGAAAGCTGGAACTGGTATTGGCACGCGACGCCAAACTTGCTTTGGCGCCGGTCGATGTACGCATCATCACCCATGATATCCACGCCAACGTGGAATCGGTAAAGAAAGCGGTCAAGTTGTCTCGGGAGTTGTTGGGTGATGGCGAGGTGCAAAAGGCCCGGCCCATCGTTGCCAATCTGGCCAGCGAAATCGTGATCGAAACCGACAACCTGCCCATGGCAACGTACCCGGCAGCGATCAAGTCGGCTGCACGGCTCGTCGACAGCGGCAAGATCGACGAAGCCAAAGCAGAGCTCGCCCGAGCACTGAACACGCTGGTGGTCACCCAAGTTGTACTCCCTCTGCCCGTGCTACGGGCCGAAGCCGCGATAGCAAAAGCTGAAAAGCTGGCCGAGACCGACAAGCGCGATGCCAAGCAGAACGAGGAGCTCAGCACCTTGCTGTCGTCCGTGCGCACGGAGATCGAGCTGGCGCAAATCCTGGGTTATGGCAAGAAGGAGGACTTCAAACCCATCTTCGATCAGGTGAAGTCCATTGAGCAAAAGTCGGCTGGTGGCAAAAGCGGCAATGGATGGTTCGACGAGTTGAAGACGCGCATCCAAAAGCTGTTTTGAGGTGATGAAGGGGCCGACTGCTCCATCGGTCAGTCTCGCGATATTCGCAGTCGGCCCCAACAGATTCCCCTATTTTCACTATCTCATACGAGGCATATCACCATGAATGAGCAAACATCGAATCCCAACGCGATCAACGAAGGCACGAACGAACAGGCCGCGGTAAGCAGCCTTCCTGCCAGACCAGAGCCCAAGCCTGAAGTCGTCACGGAGGTACAGCCTGAGGTTCAGAAGGAAACGGACTCGCAGGCGGCAGACAAACGTAAACAAGTCCTCGATGAGGCCGTCTCGGCCTTGGCGCTGACCAAATCAGCGCTGGCCGCACTTGACGGCAAGGACGCTGCACGCGCATTGGCAACGCTGGCCGAAGTGACGGGAAAGCTGGAGCTGATCGTCGCGCGCGAACCCACGCTTGCCCTGGCCCCCGTTGATGTGCGCACCATCGTGCACGACTTGTTCGCCAACACGGAAACCATTGAGGCGATGACCGACGAGGCGCTGGATGCCCTCAAACATGGCGAGGTGCAACAGGCTCGCCACGTGCTGGCTTTGCTGGCCAGTGAAATCGTGATCACGGTCACCAACATCCCTCTGGCGTCCTATCCCGCAGCCGTGAAGGCAGTCGTGCCGCTGATCGATCAGGGCAAGATCGAAGAAGCCAAAGCCGCGCTGCAGTCAGCGCTCAGCACGCTGGTCGAGGAGCGCAGCGTGCTTCCGCTGCCCGTCCTGCGTGCGAAGCTGCTCCTGAAGCGCGCCGAGCCTCTGGTAGAAGATGGTCAGCGCAGCGAAGCATCCAATGAGCGCCTGGAGACATTGTTGAACGAAGCCCGGCAGCAGTTGGAAATGGCAGAACTGCTGGGCTATGGAAAAAGGAAGGACTTTGAGCCCCTGTACGCTGAACTCAAGAAAATCAAGGAAAAGACGGGAGGGGGAGGCTTCGGAAAAGGCTGGCTCGATGAAGTCAAGGCAAAACTGTCCAGGTTGTTCTGAAACCGCTGGAGAGGGGGCGCATAGTGCCCCCTCTCTTGTCCCATGAGTGTTTGATTTTTTATTTTGTATAGATCTTTAGGAGATATTGCATGAACACAGACACCATCACCGATTCCAGTGCGGATGACCCCACCAAAGCACTGTGTTCGCTTAGCCAAAATTGGTGGCTTTTTGTGCTGCGCGGTGTCTTGGCATTGATTTTTGCAGCCCTCGCGTTCTGGATGCCACAATCGGCTCTGTTGGCCATGACCATCATGTTCGGCGCATTTTCCTTGGTCAATGGCGCGTTCAACTTGTTTGCAGCGGTGCGCCATATCCAGAAAAAAGAGCGCTGGGGCTGGTTGTTGTTCAGCGGCATTGTCGGCATACTTACGGGCGTCGTCGTCCTGGTTGCTCCTTGGGTCGCCACGATAGTCTTGGCTTCTTTTTTATGGGCTAGCGTGGGCTTCTGGGCGATTTTCACCGGTGTGCTGGAGATATCCGCCGCCGTTCGGCTGCGTCGGGAAATCAAGGGTGAAATCTGGCTTGCCCTCAGTGGACTGCTCTCGATTATCCTTGGTGCTATCGTCTTGTGGATATTTTTTACCCGTCCGGTCGAGTCATTCGTGGCCGCAGGCTGGCTGTTGGGTTTCCATGCGGCAGTCTATGGCGTCACGCTTTTGTTCTTGAGTTGGCGTCTTCGCAAAACGCGCCTGGGGTAAGAGCGTGCCAAACCAAAATCTATGGATATGAGCATCCTCGATTCATGCCTCCATAGAAATGACATCGAAGGAGTCATACATGCAGATACAATATAGCTATCGAGCTATCGACAAAGAGTTTCATGAACCTTGGCAGAGAGCTTTGGGAAATGTGATCGAGCACGCCCTCAAGCCATTGCTCGACAAACACACTAAAGATTCAGCGCGACTTCAAATCGTCCTTGATCGCGACAAGATCAAGCGGCAATTTCTGGCCAGTGGCTATATGCACCTGCCCGGCAAAAAGATTGTCAGTGTTACTGCATCACATGACGAGCTGACGCCCCTCGCGCAGATGCTCGCAAAGTCGTTGTTCCGTCAGGCCAAGAAGCATTTTGACCGACTGCATGCTCAGGATCAAATCAAGCGCAAAGCACGACGCGAGCGCTTGCGCGAGCTCAAGGTGCGGATTGCCGCAAAACCCGCATCAGCCGCCCATGAGGCCGAGGTGATCCGAATGCCTCTACTGTCGAAACTTGAGGCTGTCGCAAGGCGTGAGCTGGCTTATCTGCGGGCCGTCGGCGATTTACCGCGCGATTATCCGACGCTGCGCGACGTGGTGGATGAAGCGATTGTCCGAGCTAAGGTGGAATGGCAATCCGTGCCGGGGGAAAAAGAGGCTTACACCGGTCTTTTGAAGCATCTGTTCGCCGTCCTGGATAACGAAGTGGCAAGCAGCCGGCAATTTGGCGAATTCGTTTCTCTGGACGCGCCGGTCGAACCGGATGCCCAGGACGTGGCCGAGGCCATGGTGGAAGAGGAAATCTTCGAATTTTATCAGCACGATGACACACTCAAGCTGGCCGATATTTTCGCTGGCAGTCAGCATCCCGATGTCGCAACGATCGCGGAACAGGAGGAGCTGATTGATCGGTCGAGCGAGTTCGCTTTTGCATTTGACCTGCTGAAGGACATGCCGCGTTTGTGGCGGCGCATTTTTCTGCTTATCCGTGTGGACGGGCTGAATGCCAGCAGCGTCTCTGAAATCCTGCTGATTCCTAGTAAGGAAGATGCTGTCCAAAGGTGGCTCATGCAGGCCGAAGCATTCATCGCTGCTCATCTGGAAGAGGCCGGAGTAAGCAAAAACGGGAACGATTGGCTCCAAGGCGTTGATTGGTCGGCATTGTCTGTGACCCGAAGCGAGGCAGCCTCACTGTGGTCCAAGGAGGCGAACCATGAAGAATGATCTTCACCTCGTCTGCCCGCATTGCCAGTCCATCAACCGCGTACCGACTGCGAAGCTATCGGAACATCCCAACTGTGGCCGCTGCCAGCAGCCCTTGTTCACGGGCGAGCCCATCGAGTTGACCACGGCGACGTTCTCGCGCCACGTGGAGCGCAGCGATCTGCCGCTGCTGGTCGATTTCTGGGCGCCATGGTGCGGGCCGTGCAAGATGATGGCGCCACAGTTTCAGCAAGCGGCGCACCAGCTCGAACCGACGATCCGGCTGGCGAAGGTGAATACCGAGGCTGAGCCCCACCTGGCCGCGCAGTTCGGTATCCGCAGCATCCCGACGCTCGCCCTGTTCCAGGGTGGGCGGGAGATCGCCCGTCAGGCCGGCGTGATGGGCGCGCAGGACATCGTGCGCTGGACGTCGACGCAAGTGGGACGCTGACCGATGCAGGGCTTGCTCGGCACTACGCTAATCCTGCTGGCGGCTTGCAGCCTGGCGGCGATGGCGACGGCGGCGTTCAGAGTGCCCGCCTTGCTGGGGTATCTCTCTGTCGGCGTTGTACTGGGCCCCTCAGTCATCGGCGTGATCGCGCCGGGGGAGACGCTGAGCTTTCTGTCCGAGCTGGGCGTGGCGCTGCTGTTGTTCATGGTCGGACTGGAATTCTCCCTCGGAGACTTCTGGCTCGCCCGCAGGACGGTGCTGATGGCGGGCGCTCTGCAGATGATCGCCGTGGCCCCGCCGCTGATCCTGCTATTGATGTGGCTGGGGCAGCCCGGCCAGAGCGCCGCGCTGCTCGGCACTGCGGCGGCCATGTCGTCCACGGCGCTGGTCAGCCGACAACTGGCCGACCAAGGCGAGCTCACCACCCGCCACGGACGCAGTGCCATCGCCGTGCTGGTCTTTCAGGACCTGGCCAGCGTGCCCCTGCTGGCCTTGCTGGCGATCTGGGCGCGCGGCGAGTCGCCGAAGATCGAGCATGTGCTGCTCGAAGTATTCGGTGTGCTGCTGCTGTTCGCGGCAGCGGCCCTCGCCTCGCGCCGTCTGTTGCATGGCCTGCTGGGCTGGGTGGCGCGGCGGGGCCACGAGGAATCGTTCGTGCTCGTCTCCTTGTGCGTGGTGGTGGCCGCCGCCGCCGCTGCGCACGCGGTCGGCGTATCTGCCGCCCTGGGGGCCTTCCTCGCCGGGATGGTGCTGGGCGAGAGCGACTTCCGGCACCACATGGAAAGCCACCTCAGGCCGTTTCGCGATGTGTTGTCGGGCGTGTTCTTCGTGACCATCGGCCTGCAACTGGACGCAGCACAGATTCTTTCGGCACCGCTGGCGGTGCTGGCGTGGCTGGTGGTGCTGGTACCGGTCAAGATCCTGCTCAATACGCTGGCCTTGCGGGCGACGCGCCTGTCCGCCCTCGATGCCTGGCGCACGGGCATAGCGTTGGGGCACGGCGGCGAGTTCGCCCTGCTGTTGTTGGGCACGGTCTTGCAGCAGCATCTGATCCCCGCGACCGTCGTCCAACCCATGCTGGTCGCGCTGGTGCTCAGCATGGCCCTGGCACCGCTACTGATCCGCCATCACGATGTACTTGCCCGGTTCTTGAGCCGCACCGGCGGCGTCATTCAGCCACCCCAGGCTGAAGAAGTCGAGATCGCCGCGCAGACGACGCGATATCGAGACCATGTCATCATTTGCGGCGCGGGCGAGCTTGGCCTGACAGTCAGCGAGATTCTTCGCCACGCCGGCGTGGCGCATCTGCTGCTGGAGGCGGACGCGCAGAAGGTCGAGGCCGCGCGTGCCGCCGGCGCGCCGGTGTTCCATGCCGATGCCAGTCGGCCCGATACCTTGCTGGCTGCCGGCTTGACGCATGCACACTTGGTGGTGCTGACGTTCGCCCATGCCCAGCAAGCGTTGCGCATCGCCCAGGCGATTGCCGAGCACCGTCCGGCGCTGACCTTGTGGGTGTCATGCAGAAGTACGACCGCGGCCGATGCATTTCGCGCCATGCCCAACGTGCGCGTGTATCAGCAATCCTTTGCCGCAGCTATTGGGCTGGCGGAACAGGTGATGTCGACGCTTGGCATGTCGACCGAGCTGATTGAAGGACACATCAGCGCAATGCGCCGCCGTCTCGACAGCAGCCGTTTTCCAGGGAGTTCATCGTCATGAAATCAACACGCCTTAACCCATTTCAGGTCTTACGTGACCAATTGGCCATCATGAGTTTTTACGAGCGCTTCGAGCAGGTCGTCGCGCTCGTGCTGTCGGCGGTGATCGCCGTCATCATCGTGGTGTCGCTGTTCCAGCTCATCTCCATCGTCTTCACGCTGCTGGTTCTAGATGCCTTCAATCCCCTGGACCACGAGGTATTCCAGAGCGTGTTCGGCATGATCATGACGCTCTTGATCGCGATGGAGTTCAAGCATTCCATCGTGCGCGTGGCGCTGCGTCGGGACAGCATCATCCAGGTCAAGACGGTGGTCCTGATCGCGCTGATCGCACTCTCCCGCAAGTTCGTGATCCTCGACTCCAACGCGAGCCCCGCAAAGATAGCCGCGCTGGCTAGCGCCACGCTGGCTCTGGGTGCGACCTACTGGCTGCTGCGCAAGCGCGGCGACCGCGCCGCCGAGACCTCTGAGCATGACCCGTCATCATCCCAGTGATCCGCGCACGGCGCTCTTGCAACACCGCTGGCTCAACCGCCTGCAGACCGGGCTGTTGGTCCTGACCCTGGTCGGGATCGCAGCCGCAGCAGGGAGACTGCCGTTTGGGGAAGGCTGCCTGTGGCTCGCGCTGTTTGCCATTGCAGGTGCGTTGCTGCTGGAACCGGTAGCCGCGTCGGCGCTGAGCTTGCGCCTGTACCGCGTACGGGCCTTGCACCCGCAAGAAGCCCACAAGATGTGGGCCCTGTTGCGCGAGCTGCCCGCCCGTGCCGGTTTGCCCGCCACGCCGGTGCCGCACTATGTGCCCAGTGCCGTCGTCAACGCCTTCGCCACCGGATCGAAGCAGGAGGCATCGATCGCCCTCACCGATGGCCTGCTGCGCAGCCTGAGCCCACGCGAGCTGGCGGGTGTGCTCGTGCACGAGGTCGCGCACATCGCTAATGAGGATCTGCGTGTCATGGGGCTGGCGGATTCCGACAGTCGCCTCACGAGCCTACTGGCCCTTATGGGACAGATCGCGATCCAGCTCAGCCTGCCCGCGCAGCTGGTTGGCGCGGCGGAGGTCTATTGGCCTGGTCTATTGTTATTGGCCGCATCGCCCCAGCTGGCCCTGCTCGCACAGCTCGGCTTGTCTCGCGTGCGTGAGTTCGACGCTGACCGCCTTGCGGCGGAACTGACTGGCGACCCGCAGGGGCTGGCGTCCGTGCTGGCAAAAATCGAGCGGGTCAGCCGCTCCTGGCGTGCCTGGCTATGGCCGGGATGGGGCAATCCCGAGCACTCCTGCTTGCGTACGCGTCCGGCAACGCAAGAGCGCATCGCACGCCTGCTGACGTTGGCGCCTGGGCCAGCATCAGCGTTGCCACTCCGCGCGCCCCATTTTTTGCCGGAATCCGCTTTGGCGACGCGCCCACCGCGCTGGCGCCCGAGCGGGCTGTGGCGCTGATTGCCCATCAACAGGAGACGTCTCATGGCCTATCTCGACCCGTACCAACGCCCCGCGCCGGACCGCTTCGTCCGGCGCGGGCTCTTCATCACCGCCTGCATTGCCGCGCTCATGCTGCTGTGGCAGTTTCTGCCCGCCATCGAGGCATGGTTCAGTCCGCGCGAGGCAGCAGAACGCACCGTGATGGCGCGTGGCGATCTGGCGGCGGACGAGAAAACCACCATCGAACTGTTCGAAAAATCGCGCGCCTCGGTGGTCTACATCACCACCGCGCAATTAGTACGCGATGTCTGGACGCGCAACGTGTTCTCCGTGCCGCGCGGCACTGGCTCGGGCTTCATCTGGGACGACGCCGGCCACGTCGTCACCAACTTCCACGTCATCCAGGGCGCGTCCGAAGCCACCGTCAAACTGGCCGACGGCCGCGACTACCAGGCCGCGCTGGTGGGGATGAGCCCCGCGCACGACATCGCCGTGCTCAAGATCGGCGTCGGTTTCAAGCGCCCGCCGGCCGTGCCGGTCGGCACCAGTGCCGACCTCAAGGTGGGTCAGAAGGTGTTCGCTATCGGCAACCCCTTCGGCCTGGACTGGACGCTCACCACTGGTATCGTCTCCGCGCTCGACCGCTCGTTGCCGGGAGAAGCGGGCGGCCCGGCCATCGATCACCTGATCCAGACCGACGCCGCCATCAACCCCGGCAATTCCGGTGGCCCGCTGCTCGATTCGGCTGGGCGGCTGATCGGAATCAATACCGCCATCTACAGTCCGTCTGGCGCCTCGGCCGGCATAGGCTTTGCGGTGCCGGTCGATACCGTCATGCGCGTGGTGCCGCAACTCATAAAGACCGGCAAGTACATCCGTCCGGCACTGGGCATCGAGGTGGATGAGCAGATCAACGCGCGTCTGCAGGCGCTGACCGGCAGTAAGGGCGTATTCGTATTGCGCGTGACGCCGGGCTCGGCGGCGCACAGGGCCGGGCTCGTCGGCGTCGAGGTCACCGCAGGCGGCATCGTGCCCGGCGATCGCGTTATCAGCATCGACGGTATCGCCGTCGACGACGTCACCACATTACAGGCCCGGCTAGACGACAAGAACGTTGGAGATGTTGTGGTCTTGTTAGTGGAGCGGGCCGGCAAGACTCGCGAGATGCTTGTGGAACTACAACCGGGAGTTTGATGGAAAGTGGGTCATGGATCTGCACAGCGAAGCAGCCAAGCGACTTCAGCCTTGCGCCGAACTACGAGCCCTAGCTAGGGATGGTCTGAAGTAGCCCTGTATTTCCGGCTGACTTCAGCCACTGCTGATTTTGAAAGCGGTGAACCGATCAAAAACGATCGGATCACCCGCTCATTTCGGTGCTTTCAGCCGTCGCGAGCACCTTGCGACGGCCATTTTCCGCATTACAGGCGCACCTCTCCTGCGCTTGCCAGCAAATGTCGGCGGGCCATCCATAGGTTCGACAGGGCAAACAGCGTCACCAGTTGTGCAGTGTTCCTCACCAGCCCTCGGAAACGTACCTTGGTGTAGCCGAACTGCCGCTTGATCACGCGAAACGGGGGCTCTACCTTCGCTCGCACTTGCGCCTTGGCCTTCTCGATCTTGCGCTTGGCTTTGTACAGGGCGCTGCGTTTATCGAGCATCTTGTAGGTGCTGCGGCGTGCTGCGACCTGCCAGATCACTTCTCGGTCGGCATGCTCGGAGCGCTTTTCGACGCCGGTGTAGCCGGCATCGGCGCAGACGACGTTCTCGTCGCCGTGCAGCAGCTTGTCGACCTGGGTGACATCCGCCACGGTGGCTGCCGTGCCCACCACGCTGTGTACCAGCCCCGATTCATCATCAACGCCGATGTGCGCCTTCATGCCAAAGTAATACTGGTTCCCCTTCTTGGTCTGGTGCATTT
>ERZ506871.304-NODE-304-length-11961-cov-4.23089_pt1 | contig 11961 bp, 4 predicted proteins | sample MGYA00513178_ERZ506871 | MGnify/ENA metagenome assembly ERZ506871
CGCGGCGAGCCGGTCTCCCAGCGCGAGGTGGCGAAGGCCGAGAATGGCACCATCGTACCGCTGCTGTTGCGCACGTACCAAAGATTGATATCGTCAGGCAGCATCCGGTATTTCGCCGCCGCCTGGACGTAGACTTTCTTTACCCGGCCGCGATCCATAAAGTCGTTGACGTAGCTCGACCCCCATGCGGTTTGCAGCGTATCGTTGATGTCGTCAATGGAGACGCCAAGCGCCTGCGCTTTACGCTGATCGATATCGACCTGCAGCTGCGGGCTGTCATCGAGCCCGTTATGCCGGACGCGGGTCAACAGCGGATTTTTCCCGGCCAGCTCAAGTAGCGTATCGCGCGCCGCCATCAGCGCATCGTGCCCCTTCCCGGCATGATCCTCCAGCTCCATATCGAAGCCTGCCGAACTGCCGAGGCCGCTGATCGCCGGCGGGCTGCTGGCGATAACCCGCGCTTCGTTAATCTGATTAAACGCTTTGGTGGCGCGTTCAATAATGGCAAAGGAGGTGCCGGTTTGCGGGTCGCGCTGGTCCCAGTCTTTGAGACGAACGAACATACGGGCCACGTTCTGCCCATTGCCGCCGGGGCCGGAGCCAACGGTAGCGAACACCGACTCGACGTTCTTCTTCTCGTTATTGAGGAAGTAATCTTCCGCCTTCTGCACCACCTTCAGCGTCTGCTGCTGGGTGCTGCCGCTCGGCAACTGGACCGAGGTGGTGAACATCCCGCGATCCTCCAGCGGCAGGAACGAGGTCGGCAAATGCAGAAACAGGAACACCATCCCGCCGAGCAGGAGGACGTAGATCAGCATCCAGCGCAGCGAGCGGTGCAGGATTTTGCCGACGAAGGTTTCGTAGCGGCTGGCGCTGCGGTTGAAGGTGCGGTTGAACCAGCCGAAGAAGCCTGTTCTTTCATGGGATTCACCTGGCTTAACCGGCTTAAGCAGCGTGGCGCAAAGGGCAGGGGTGAGGATCATGGCCACCAGCACCGAGAGGACCATCGCCGCGACGATAGTGATTGAGAACTGGCGATAGATGGCGCCGGTGGTGCCGCCGAAGAAGGCCATCGGCACAAATACCGCCGACAGAACCATCGCGATCCCTACCAGCGCGCCCTGAATTTGTCCCATCGATTTGCGGGTCGCCTCGCGTGGCGACAGGCCCTCCTCGCTCATGATGCGCTCGACGTTCTCCACCACCACGATGGCGTCATCCACCAGCAGGCCGATCGCCAACACCATCGCGAACATCGTCAGGGTGTTGATGCTGTAGCCACAGGCATACAGCACCGCGAAAGTGCCCATCAGCACCACCGGCACGGCGATGGTCGGGATCAGGGTGGCGCGGAAGTTCTGCAGGAACAGATACATCACGAGGAAGACCAGCAGGATCGCCTCCAGCAGGGTTTTCACCACGTCGGTGATGGAAGCCTTCACGAAGGAGGTGGTCTCGTAGGCGACCTTATATTCCAGACCGTGGGGGAAAAACTGCGCCAGCTCATTGAGGCGATTGATCACGCGCTCCGCGGTGGCCATTTCGTTGGCGCCGGAAGCCAGCTTGATCCCGAGGCCTGAGGCCGGCTGGCGGTTGTAGCGGCTAAGATAGTCGTACTTCTCCGCCCCCATCTCGACGGTGGCGACATCGCCCAGCGTCACCTCTGAACCATCCTGATTGACGCGCAGAGTGATATTGCGGAACTGCTCCGGGGTTTGCAGCAGAGATTGCGAGTTGATGGTGGCGTTCAGCGCTTGCTTATCGACCGAAGGCGTCCCGCCAAGCTGGCCGACGGCAATCTGGGCGTTCTGCGAACTGATGGCGTCGGTAACATCCTTGGTGGTCATCTGGTAGCTGTTGAGCTTCGCCGGGTCGAGCCAGATGCGCATTGAGTATTGCGAACCGTAGGCGTCGATATCCCCCACGCCGTTGACGCGGCTGAGCGGGTCCTGGATGTTACTGGCGACGTAGTCGGCGATATCTTGTTTATCCATACTGCCGTCAGTGGAGACGAAGGCGAGCGTCAGGATATTGGTATCACCGGTCTTGCGCACCGTCACCCCCTGATTTTGCACCGCCTGCGGCAGCTTACGCATCGCCGACTGTAGCTGGTTCTGAACCTGCTGCACGGCTTCATCCGGGTCGGTACCGGCGGTAAAGCTGAGGGTGATCGTCGCCTGGCCGGTGGCGCTGCTCTGGGAGGACATATACATCAGGTTATCGAGGCCGGTCATATTCTGTTCGATAACCTGAGTGACGGTATTCTCCAGGGTTTGCGCGGAGGCGCCGGGATAGTTGGCGGTGATCCGCACATTCGGCGGGGCGAGGTCGGGATACTGTTCAACCGGCAGCGACAAAATGGCAAGGGTGCCCGTCAGGCATAACAGGATTGCCAGCACCCATGCAAAAATGGGGCGATCGATAAAGAAATTCGCCATCAGAATAAAAACCTCATATGCACATTTTCTTGTTATTGCACAGCCTGTGCCACTTTAGCGCCAGCCTCTCCGGCAATCGTGGAGAAATTAAGGAGATAGTGTAATTTATCATGTTGCTTTTGCCGTATCGTAAAGAAACCTCGAGCTTTCCTGCCAGCAGGTAGCGAGTCTGCTTCGTCACCGCAGACCGGCGCATTATCCCTTGCCGGTGTGAAACCTCATTTCATTTAAGTCAAAAAAATTGATCCAAAACGGATTCTCTCCAGAAAAAGTTTATCCTGGGCAATTGGACATTGTTCCGGCGTCATCTTGTCGGGTAATAAATAGGCATGCGCATTGAGGGGTTATTCACCAAGAAGACAAAAGGAAGCCATGAACCACTTTATTTTGAGCGATAGCCGAAAGTGCATCGGCTGCCAGGCCTGCGAAGTGGCCTGCGTGATGGCGCATAACGAGGAGCAACACGTGCTGACCCCGCAGCGCTTTTTGCCACGTATCACCGTGATCAAAGCGGAGGGCCAGCGTAACGCCATCACCTGCCGCCACTGCGAGGACGCCCCCTGCGTCCGCAGTTGTCCCAACGACGCCATCGCCCAGTCCGGCGACAGCGTTCAGGTCCGTCAGGAGAAATGCATTGGCTGTAAATCCTGCATGGTGGCCTGCCCGTTCGGGGTGATGCAGGTGGTGGTGACGCCGCAGGCCGCAGGCCTGGTGAAAGCCAGCGCGCACAAGTGCGATCTATGCCAGGGCCGCGAGGCGGGGCCGGCCTGTGTGGAAAACTGTCCCGCGCAGGCGCTGACCCTCGCCGACGATGAGACGTTGATCACCCTGGCGAAGCAGCGGCGACTGCGCTCGGCATGCCAGGAGGTGCAGCCGTGGCAGCGCGCTACGTCGCTCTGCAGCCAGCCCAATGCTGGCGCGAAGGTCAGGCAAATGGCGATGACGCCCCCGCGCGGGGAGCCGGATAAGCTGGCGGCGGAGGTGCGTAAGAGCCACTTTGAGGAGATCTATCAGCCGTTCACCCCGCAGCAGGCGCAGCAGCAGGCCGCCCGCTGTCTCACGTGTGGGGAGCACAGTATTTGCGAATGGACCTGCCCGCTGCATAACCATATCCCGCAGTGGATCGAGCTGGTTAAAGCGGGGAATATCGCCGCCGCGGTCGCGCTTTCCCATCAGACCAACTGCCTGCCGGAGATCACCGGCCGCGTCTGTCCCCAGGACCGGCTGTGTGAAGGCGCCTGCACCCTGCGCGATGAAAGCGGGGCAGTCACCATCGGCAATATTGAGCGCTATATTTCCGACCAGGCGCTGGCCAGCGGCTGGCGTCCGGACCTTTCGCAGGTTAAGCCGAGCGGCAAGCGGGTGGCGATTATCGGCGCCGGGCCTGCCGGGCTGGCCTGCGCCGATATGCTGGTGCGCCACGGCGTCCAGCCGGTGGTCTTCGACCGTCATCCGGAGATTGGCGGTCTGCTGACCTTCGGCATTCCGGCGTTCAAGCTGGATAAATCGCTATTGGCCCGGCGGCGGGCGATCTTCAGCGAGATGGGTATCCGCTTTGAGCTCAATTGCGAGGTGGGGAAAGATATCTCCATGGCGACACTGCTGGCCGATTATGACGCAGTGTTCGTCGGCGCTGGAACCTATCGCTCCATGAAGGCGGGGCTGCCGAACGAAGAGGCCCCCGGGGTCTACGATGCGCTGCCGTTCCTCATCGCCAACACCAAACAGGTGATGGGGCTGGCGGCATCGGCGCAAGAGCCTTATGTCAACACCGCCGGGCTGAACGTGGTGGTGCTGGGCGGCGGCGATACGGCGATGGACTGCGTGCGCACCGCGCTGCGCCACGGCGCCCGCCAGGTGACCTGCGCCTATCGGCGAGATGAAGCCAACATGCCGGGCTCGAAAAAAGAGGTCAAAAACGCCCGCGAAGAGGAGGCGCTCTTTGAGTTTAACGTCCAGCCGGTGACGCTTGAGCTGGACGAGAACGGGCGGGTTAACGGGGTACGCTTTTTGCGCACCGAGCTGGGCGCTCCGGACGCCGGGGGAAGACGCCGTCCGACGCCGATCCCCGGCAGCGAGTTTGTTATGCCGGCAGATGCGGTGATCATGGCCTTTGGCTTCCACCCGCACCGCATGCCCTGGCTGGAGGCGGCGGGGGTGGCGCTGGACAGCCAGGGGCGTATTAAAGCCGGAGTGGAGAGCCGTTACCGTTATCAGACCAGTCAGGAGAAGATCTTTGCCGGCGGCGATGCCGTGCGCGGCGCAGACCTTGTAGTGACGGCGATGGCGGAAGGCCGTCACGCGGCGCAGGGGATCCTGGACTATCTGGCGCGGAAAACGACGCCGCTTCACTGACGACAAACCCGGCTCCGCAGCGTAGTATGAGGGCGTCCTTTTACGCTGTGGGGTCGGTATGTCACTCAATATTCACGTCATTAAAGATAAAATCCTCTCTGAGAACTGGTTCGTACTACGCAACATGACCTATGAGCTGACGCGGGCGGACGGCAGCGTCGTGCGCCACAAGCGCGAGGTCTACGATCGCGGCAATGGCGCCACCGTGCTGCTGTATAACCGCCATAAGCAGACGGTGGTCCTGGTGCGTCAGTTCCGTGTCGCCACCTGGGTCAATGGCAATCATGACGGCATGCTGATTGAAACCTGCGCCGGGCTGCTGGACAACGACGAGCCGGAAGCCTGCATTCGTAAAGAGGCGGTGGAAGAGACCGGCTACGAAGTGGGCGAGGTGAGAAAGCTGTTTGAGCTGTTTATGTCGCCAGGGGGCGTCACCGAGGTAGTGCATTTCTTTATCGCCGAGTACAGCGACGCGCAGCGAACCACCAGCGGCGGCGGGGTAGATGATGAAGCCATCGAGGTGCTGGAGCTGCCTTTTAGCCAGGCGCTGCAGATGGTCGCTGACGGGGAGATCCGCGACGGTAAGGCGGTCATTCTGCTGCAATATCTGCAAACCTCCGGCCTGATGTCGGGGAACTCTGACAAATCCGATTGAGTAACCCGCTGCCGTTGTCCAGGATAGGCGCCGTGGTCGGGTTTATCTGGGGTCGGGCGGTTCATGCTTTTTCGCGTCATTTTTTTCCTTTTTATGGCGGTGCTGCCTTGCTCGCAGGCATGGTCGGCACCGACGCAGCAGCGCTTCAACGACTGGCTGGTCACCTGTAACAACCAAAATTTCTGCGTCACCCGTAACGTGGGGCTGCATCATGGCCTGGTGATGACCCTCAGCCGCAGCGCTGGGGCAGTCACTGACGCCAGTCTGCGTATCGAGCTGGGCGGCACCGGCAATCCAGTGGCGACGCTCGCGCCGATAGCGCCGCGCCTGCTGCTGGATGGTAAACCGCTGTCCCTGACCGACAAGCGCTGGCACATTGAAGATAAGCTCATTAAAACCGCCGACAGCGTGACGATCGATGCGTTTCTCCAGCAGGTTCAGGAGGGTAAAGCGCTCTCGCTGGCCAATGGCCTGCAGACCATCTCCCTGCAGGGGTTGAAAGCGGCTCTGTTTTTTATCGACGATCGGCAAAAGCGGGTAGGTAGCGAAACGGCCTGGGTCGGCAAAGGGGAAGAGCCGCCGCTCAGCGTACCGCCGGCGCCGGCGCTGCGCGCGGTGGCGAGCGCGGAAACGGCGCAGTCGCCGCTGGGGCGTGAGGAGCTCAACGATCTGATGGACTACGGTAATGAGCGGATGACCAACAGCCACTGCTCCCTCGATCCCTTCCGCCGTGAAATTCGCGTTACTGCGCTGACGGATGACAAAGTGCTGCTGATGACCAGCTGCGAATCCGGCGCCTACAACACCGTCTGGCTGGCCTGGCTGGTCTCCCGCCAGCGCCCCTATGTCGCCCGTCAGGTGCGGCTAACGTTGCCTTTCCAGCCGCCGGGCGAGGCGCCGCGTGAGATTGAGCTGATCAACGCCAGCTATGATGACCGCCGCCATGAGCTGGTGACCCTGGATAAAGGCCGCGGGGCCGGCGATTGCGGGATCCAAACCCGCTGGCGTTTTGACGGCCAGCGGTTCAGCCTCTCCCGCTACGCGCAGCAGCCGACGTGCGACAACTGGCAGGGGCCAGATGCCTGGCCCACGCTGTGGATCACCCGTTAAGCACCTGTTCGGCGGTGGCGACGATATGGTCGACCGTAAAGCCAAAGAACGGGAACAACTGCTCTGCCGGGGCGGATTCGCCATAGCCGGTCATGCCGACGATCTTGCCTTTTAAGCCGACATATTTATACCAGTAGTCCGCTATCCCGGCTTCGACCGCCACCCGGGCGCTGACGTCCGACGGCAGCACGGATTCGCGCCAGGCCTCATCCTGGGCGTCAAACACATCAGTGGAAGGGAGCGAGACGACCCGCACATTTACCCCTCTGGCCAACAGTTTTTCCGCGGCCAGGACGGTGATCTCCACTTCCGAGCCGGTGGCGATGAGGATCAGGTCGGGCTTGCCGCCGGCATCCTTAAGCACGTAGCCACCCCGGGCGATATCCTGCACCTGTTCCGGGGTACGCGGCATCTGCGCCAGGTTTTGTCGCGACAGGATCAGCGCCGTCGGCCCGCCCTGTCGCGCGATAGCCGCCTGCCAGGCGACGGCGGTCTCCACCTGGTCGCAGGGGCGCCAGGTGCTGAAGTTGGGCGTCAGCCGCAGACTGGCCAGCTGTTCCACCGCCTGGTGCGTCGGCCCGTCTTCCCCAAGACCGATCGAGTCATGGGTATAGACCATGATCTGCCGGGCCTTCATCAGGGCTGCCATGCGCGCGGCGTTGCGGGCGTACTCCACAAACATCAGGAAGGTCGAGGTATAAGGAATAAAGCCCCCGTGCAGGGCAATGCCGTTGGCCACCGCGGTCATGCCAAACTCGCGCACCCCGTAGTGGATATAATTGCCCGCAGGATCTTCTTTAATCGATGTCGATCCAGACCAAATGGTCAGGTTACTCGGCGCAAGATCCGCAGAACCGCCCAGCAGTTCCGGGAGGTGCGGGCCGTAGGCGTTCAGCGCGTTTTGCGAAGCCTTGCGGCTGGCGATTTTCGCCGGCTCGGCCTGCAGTTTCGCCACGTAGTCGCGGGCGATCGCGGCAAAGTCTTCCGGCAGGGCGCCATTCATACGTCGGGTCAGCTCAGCGGCCAGCTCCGGGAACTGCTGCTGGTAGGCGGCGAATTTCTCGTTCCAGGCGTGCTCCGCTTTTTCCCCGCGCGGACGCGCATCCCAGCCCGCGTAGATCTCTTTCGGGATCTCGAACGGAGGATATTTCCAGCCAAGCTGCTGGCGGGCCAGCGCTACCTCTTTTTCGCCCAGCGCCGCCCCGTGAGACTCCTCTGAGCCGGCTTTGTTGGGCGAACCGAAGCCGATGATGGTCCGGCAGATAATCAGTGACGGTTTATCTTTCACCGCCTGCGCTTCCGTTATCGCCTGTTTGATAGCCTGCGGATCGTGGCCGTCGATATCGCCTATGACGTGCCAGTGATAGGCGCGGAAGCGTTCCGCCGTATCATCGGAAAACCAGCCTTCGGTTTTGCCGTCGATGGAGATGCCGTTGTGATCGTAAAAACCGATCAGCTTGCCCAGTCCGAGCGTGCCGGCCAGCGAACAGGCCTCATGGGAGATCCCCTCCATCAGGCAGCCATCGCCCATGAACACCCAGGTGTGATGGTCGATAATCTCATGACCGGGGCGGTTAAACTGTGCCGCCAGTGTGCGTTCGGCGATGGCCATGCCGACGGCGTTCGCCAGCCCCTGGCCCAGCGGGCCGGTGGTGGTTTCCACCCCAGGGGTATAGCCATGCTCCGGGTGGCCGGGCGTTTTAGAGTGCAGCTGACGGAACTGCTTCAGTTCAGACAGCGGCAGATCGTAGCCGGTCAGGTGCAGCAGACTATAGAGCAGCATCGACGCGTGGCCGTTGGACAAGATGAAACGGTCGCGGTCTACCCAGTCAGGGTTCTGCGGATTGTGCTTGAGAAAATCGTTCCACAGCACTTCGGCAATATCAGCCATCCCCATCGGCGCACCGGGATGGCCGGAGTTGGCTTTCTGCACGGCGTCCATACTCAGGGCGCGGATGGCGTTGGCAAGCTCTCTTCGGGACATATTTTTCTCCGTGAGACTAAAGTGACAGTTTGGCGGCAAGCAGATCTTCCAGTTTGCGCTGATCGACGGCGAACAGGCGGATCCCCTCCGCTAGCTTTTCGACCGCCATCGGATCCTGATTATGTTCCCAGCGGAACTCCGCTTCACTGAGCGGCACCGGACGCGGCAGGATCTGGCTGGCAGGGATCAGTTTGCGTACCACCGGGGTATCGCTGGCCTGCAGCTCTTTTAATAAAGGCGGGGCGATGGTCAACCGGTCGCAACCGACCAGCGCCAGGATCTGCTCGGTGCGGCGGAAGCTGGCGCCCATCACGATGGTGTTGTATTTATGCTGTTTGAAATAGTCATAGATATTGCGCACCGATTTCACCCCCGGATCTTCCTCCACCACGTAAGGCTCCAGCGGTTTGCGCGCCTGATACCAGTCATAAATACGCCCAACGAACGGGGAGATGAGATAAACCCCGGCCTCGGCGCAGGCCCGGGCCTGGGCGAAGGAAAACAGCAGCGTCAGGTTGCAGTGGATCCCCTCTTTCTCCAGCACCTCCGCGGCGCGGATCCCCTCCCAGGTGGATGCCAGCTTGATCAGGATCCGCGACTTATCAATGCCCATCTCCTGATACAGCGCCACCAGATGGCGAGCCTTCTCGATACTTTTCTCGCGGTTGAAGGAGAGCCGGGCGTCCACCTCGGTGGAGACCCGTCCGGGAATGCTTTTGAGGATCTCCGCGCCAAAATTGACCGCCAGCTTATCGCAGGCGTGAGCCACCTGCGCTTCGCGGCCGCCACCCTGTTTTTTGGCCCAGGCGATAGCGTCGTCGATGAGGCCGCTATAGGACGCCAGGCCGGCGGCCTTCAGCAGCAGAGAGGGGTTGGTGGTGGCGTCTTCCGGATGGTAGTGGCGGATGGATTCGATGTCTCCGCTGTCGGCGACCACCGTGGTGAACTGCTTGATGCTGTCTAACTGATTCATGGATAAGTCCTCCTGGAACAAGGTGTTACATGAGTGCTTGCCGGTATACGGTATAAACATTGATGAGGTACATAACCAAAAAGCATAGCAGACAGGGCTATTATTGGCGGCGAATCCGGGTAACATAACCGCTATAAATTGATAACAACAAAATCATATCGATGGCCAGAGTTTGGCGGTGTTCAAAGTTTATCGCCCCGCCAGGAGGGATACTGTCTGCCACTGAAAGGTGAACGACAGGATGGTCATCACGCTTTTCCCCTACGAACGATACGTGAAAGAAAGGAATAGAAAATGGATGAGCAGTTAAAACAGAGCGCCCTCGACTTCCACGAATTTCCGGTTCCCGGAAAAATCCAGGTCTCGCCGACCAAACCTCTCGCCACCCAGCGCGATCTGGCGCTGGCCTACTCGCCGGGCGTCGCAGCCCCCTGCCTGGAAATCGAAAAAGATCCGCTGGCCGCCTACAAATACACTGCCCGTGGCAACCTGGTGGCGGTCGTCTCCAACGGCACCGCGGTGCTGGGGCTCGGCAACATCGGCGCGCTGGCCGGTAAGCCGGTAATGGAGGGCAAAGGCGTCCTGTTTAAGAAATTTGCCGGTATCGATGTGTTTGATATCGAAGTCGATGAGCTGGATCCGGACAAATTCATTAACGTCGTCGCCGCCCTCGAACCAACCTTCGGCGGTATCAACCTGGAAGATATTAAAGCGCCGGAGTGTTTCTACATCGAGCAGCAGCTGCGCGAGCGGATGAATATCCCGGTCTTCCATGACGATCAGCACGGCACGGCGATCATCAGCACCGCGGCGATCCTCAACGGTCTGCGCGTCGTCGAGAAGAATCTGTCCGACGTGCGGATGGTGGTCTCCGGCGCGGGCGCGGCGGCGATCGCCTGTATGAATCTGCTGGTGGCGCTGGGGATGCAAAAGCACAACATCGTGGTCTGCGATTCGAAAGGCGTTATCTATAAAGACCGTGAGCCGAACATGGCGGAAACCAAAGCGGCCTATGCGGTGGAAGACGACGGCAAACGCACCCTCGATGACGTGATCGACGGCGCCGACATTTTCCTCGGCTGCTCCGGTCCGAAAGTGCTGACTCAGGAGATGGTGAAGAAGATGGCGCGGGCGCCGCTGATCCTCGCCCTGGCCAACCCGGAGCCGGAAATTCTGCCGCCGCTGGCGAAGCAGGTCCGCGATGACGCCATCATCTGTACCGGCCGCTCCGACTACCCTAACCAGGTCAACAACGTACTTTGCTTCCCGTTCATCTTCCGCGGCGCGCTGGACGTCGGCGCGACGGCGATCAACGAAGAGATGAAGCTGGCGGCGGTGCATGCAATTGCCGAGCTGGCCCATGCCGAGCAGAGCGAAGTGGTGGCCTTCGCCTACGGCGATCAGGATTTAAGCTTTGGTCCGGAGTACATCATTCCGAAGCCATTCGACCCGCGGCTGATCGTCAAGATCGCCCCCGCGGTGGCGAAGGCGGCGATGGACTCCGGTGTGGCGACGCGCCCGATCGCCGATTTTGACGCCTATATCGAGAAGCTGAGCGAGTTCGTCTATAAAACCAACCTGTTTATGAAGCCTATCTTCTCTCAGGCGCGCAAAGAGCCGAAGCGCGTGGTGCTGGCGGAAGGGGAGGAGACCCGGGTGCTGCACGCCACCCAGGAGCTGGTGTCTCTGGGACTGGCCAAACCGATTCTGGTGGGGCGCCCGAGCGTGATTGAAATGCGCATCCAGAAGCTGGGCCTGCAGATCAAGGCCGGCGTTGACTTTGAGATCGTCAATAATGAATCCGACCCGCGGTTTAAAGAGTACTGGAGCGAGTACTACCAGCTGATGAAGCGCCGCGGCATTACCCAGGAGCAGGCGCAGCGGGCGGTGATTAGCAACACCACGGTGATTGGCGCCATCATGGTTCATCGCGGTGAAGCGGATGCGATGATCTGCGGGACTATTGGCGAGTACCACGATCACTACCGCGTGGTGCAGCCGCTGTTTGGCTATCGCGACGGCGTCAGCACCGCCGGGGCGATGAATGCGCTGCTGCTGCCGAGCGGCAACACCTTTATCGCCGATACCTATGTCAATCACGATCCGTCGCCGGAAGAGCTGGCGGAGATCACCCTGATGGCGGCGGAAAGCGTGCGACGCTTTGGTATTGAACCGCGCGTGGCGTTGCTGTCGCACTCCAACTTTGGCTCTGCCGACTGTCCGTCAGCCAGCAAAATGCGTAAAACCCTGGAGCTGGTGAAGGCCCGCGCCCCGGAGCTGATGATCGATGGCGAAATGCATGGCGACGCCGCGCTGGTGGAAAGCATCCGCAACGATCGCATGCCGGACAGCCCGCTGAAGGGGGCGGCCAATATTCTGGTGATGCCGAATATGGAAGCCGCCCGGATCAGCTATAACCTGCTGCGCGTCTCCAGTTCGGAAGGGG
>ERZ506871.331-NODE-331-length-11180-cov-35.964_pt1 | contig 11180 bp, 7 predicted proteins | sample MGYA00513178_ERZ506871 | MGnify/ENA metagenome assembly ERZ506871
TTATGAAATTTAGTGTTGACAGACAAGGTACCGCTAAGTAATATGCGCCCCGTTCACACGATTCCTCTGTAGTTCAGTCGGTAGAACGGCGGACTGTTAATCCGTATGTCACTGGTTCGAGTCCAGTCAGAGGAGCCAGATTCAAGTTTTCATGCTTATCTGTACGTTTATATTTGTTTACGATTCAGTAAGTTAGCGTGAAAATCCTTCCCGGTGCGTATCTGGTTTTCTCTCCGCATCGGGATAATTTGGTGGTCAGATCTGGGGTCAGTTTGGTTCGATTCTGGAGTGACCCCCAAATGTCTTTAAACGATTCTAAAATCCGCAAGTTAAAACCCTCTTCCCGTCCGGTAAAACTCTCCGGCTCTCACGGTCTGTATCTGCTCGTCAATCCGGGCGGTTCACGCATCTGGTATCTCAAATATCGTTTCAACGGAAAAGAATCCAGAGTCAGTCTTGGCGCATATCCGCTGGTCTCACTGGCAGAAGCCAGGCAGCAGCGCGACGGTATCCGTAAGTTACTGGCGCAGAATATCAACCCGGCGCAACAGCGCATGGCAGAGAAAGCCGCCTGCTCCCCTGAAAAGTGCTTTAAAGCGGTGGCGCTGGCCTGGCACAAAACCAACAAAAAATGGTCGGCTGATTATGCCGCCCGCATTCTCGCCAGTATGGAAAACCATATCTTCCCGGCGGTTGGTCATTTGCCCGTTGCCAAACTTAAAACGCAGGATTTCACTGCCCTGCTGAGGGTTATTGAGGATAAGGGCTTTCTGGAAGTCGCGTCCCGCACGCGGCAGCAACTCAGCAACATCATGCGCTATGCCGTATAGCAGGGGCTTACCGAAAGCAATCCGGCGCAGCATCTGGAAGGCGTTGTCTCCTCCCCCGTAAAGAATCACTACCCCGCGTTACCGCTGGAGCGGTTGTCCGAACTGCTTGGCCGCATCGGTGACTATCAGCAGGGCCGGGAGTTAACCCGGCTGGCGGTGGTGCTGACACTGCACCTGTTCATCCGTTCCAGCGAACTGCGTTTCGCCCGCTGGAGCGAGATCAATTTCAGGCACAAAATCTGGACCATCCCCGCCACCCGCGAGGCCATCGACAAAGTTCGGTTTTCGGGGCGTGGCGCAAAAATGCGTACTCCGCATATCGTACCGCTCTCCCGCCAGGCGATTGCCCTTCTGAAACAGATACAGGAGCTTTCCGGCCATCTGGATCTGGTGTTTCCCGGCGATCATAATCCGTACAAGCCAATGAGCGAAAACACAACCAACCGGGCGCTGCGCCTGATGGGGTATGACACGAAAACTGAAATCTGCGGGCATGGACTCAGGGCAATGGCCTGTAGTGCCCTGGTGGAGTCGGATCTCTGGTCACGCGATACGGTGGAGCGGCAAATGAGCCACCAGGAGCGTAACAGCGTGCGGGCGGCATACGTGCATAAAGCGGAGCATCTGGAGGCCAGAAAGGCCATGATGCAGTGGTGGTCGGATTATCTGGATGTGTGCCGCGAGGGGTATGTCGCGCCGTACATTTATGCGCGGCAGCATAAAGCAGCCTGAATCAGAAATAGCGTAAATCATTAAAACCGGAAAAGCAGATCCTGATTGAGCGGGATCTGTTTTTTTGTATTGAGAGGTATTGTCGCTGTTTTTGTTATTATTAATTGGCTTTCACCCAAAATTATTCACTGGTGAATAATTTTGGGTGAAAGCCAATCAATAGACCACATATCAATAGGTAAATACCAAAAATTAGTCCAGTAGAATATTTGCAGGTGATTACCTATTAATAAATGCATTATTGATAGATAACTACCTTCTGTGATTTGCCTGCAAATCACAGAAGATGAAAACCTATCAATACGGGATATTTTCACGAAAATACAAATTAATACTCCAGAATATCTGCACCAGAATATCTCCTGACCCTATACTCTGAAACCTGTAAGAACTGCATCAGATATTCAGAAACCAGACAGATATAAGCCTGAAATTATTTGGCGTCCAATGATTTCAGGCGAAACCTATCAATGCATCTGTTTTCAACAGGCAGCCACCTTCCGTGATTCACATGTTAATCATGGAAGGTGAAAAGCTATCAATAATCGACATTTCCACGGAATTACCACTTAATACATCCCCAAAAATGCGCCATAAAATACCGGACAATCTTTCCTGATACACATTATCACTGCACCAGCTATACAGAGACAAAATAATCTGCACCCGTCCTGGATAATCTGCTATCTGCGCCAGCGTCCCGCCGCTCTACCTGTTCAGTGCTGCGCCAGTACCTGGCCCTTTAGTTTTTGGCCCTTTCAGGTCAGGCGCTGTTCCCCTTATCGCCCCCTTAACCTTTATGACCCTTTCCCTTTCTGGCGCAGCCAGTTTATTTGGAAATGCTCCATGACAGTCTGCACCAGACTGTATTTTCACCACAGGATAACAATCACAAAGTGCAAAAAATAACATGAAGCACCGAAGATTCTTAATTCATATGAAGCAGGTTATTATGCCAAAAACCGTCGCAGCATTTTTATAAAATCATGAGGCATCCTGAGACCATATAATATATGTCACAGGATGCGGAAAAACACAGAGAGAATTATTCAGATATAACCCTGTGCCAGAATTAATGTGATGCCCCGGTGAATTTACATTTTAAAATTTTCCCAGCCCTGTAGTATTGGTAAAAATGATTGAAACACCTGTTATCAATAGGAATCGTTTCGAGTGATTACAGGGTAATCACCATAATATCCCAGTAATCCTGCGCTGATGAAGCAGGAAATTCTGAGTTATTGATATTTATTTACCATGAAGTAACAATATTCTCATTATGTTGTCATACAGCAACGACAGGTATCCTGTCGTTTTATTTCATCCGGTCCCTGCGCCAGACTGATCGCTGTCATTACACATTAACGTACTATTTTGAGCCATTCATGAATTCAGTCATTCCCTCTTCCAGCGGTAGCCATACACCTGTTTCACCCAACGCCCGCGCCCGTCGCCATGACCCAGATCCGTCGCCGTCAGCGCCAGGGATTCCTTTTCGCTGAATCCCTGCGCCAGATAATGGCGGATCGCATCCTGCGCCCAGGCATAGCGCAGGGAGTGAGGGGAAAATTCCCCCTTCAGCCCCACCTTAATGACCTGTTTGTGCCAGCTCTCCAGCGCCATTTTGAGATCAGGCTTGTCGATCAGCCTGCCATTGTGTTGTTCTGCTACAATTAACGCTTTTTCAAGGGCTTTCCTGACTGCGCCAGTATCCAGAGCTGTCGTATGGCGGGGACGTCCACCTTTGGTGCCAAACACCACTTTCAGCCGGTTTTCCCCGCGCTCAATGGCTTTCAGCCACGTTTTCAGCGACAGTGAACTCTGTACCGCTTCCTGCGAGCGTAACCCCATCAGTCGCGCGATCTCCAGCGCCGCAGCCAGCCCCGCATCCTCAGCGCGGGCTTTCTCCATAACCTGCTGGTAATGTTCCGGCGTAATGGCGCGGCGCGTACCGTTGCGTGAAGCGCCCGACACTCCCAGCGCCTTATTGGTCAGGCGCGGATGCTCCACCACCTGCCTGCGTCCAGCCTGTCTCAGCACGGCCTGCAGTGCCGCCATATCGTTTTGCAGCGTTCGTAAACCAATATCCTGCTCCAGCCGTTCCTCAATGTAGCATTCGATATGGCGAACCCTGATCTGCTCCACCCTCTGGATCTGGATATTCAGCGCCCGTAAATGTTCACTGAACCGTTTTGTAATATGGATACGGTCATTCACCGTTTTGAAGCTACCGCCCGCTTTCTTCGCCAGCGCCTTCATTTCACTGCTTAATTTGCTCATGAATTCCCCTGCAACAAAAATAAACAGTCTCCGGCGTGTGCTTTTTGGCTGCGCCAGAACGATACCTTCACGCCGGAGTGGCAGTTTGTTGAGGTTTAGGGAGTTTCAGGCTGTACGCGGTACAGACTGCCTGCCGAAGCAGGGGTGTCTCCGGGGCGTCGTGCCCCCCTCGGTATCGATCTTTTTCTCCTTTACTCTGAACTGACAGCAGCCCCAAAGGGCATGTCAGACGGCGGAAATATGGCGCAGGCCAGAACTGGCACGGCTTGCGGTGGTGAGTTGTGCGGCGTCACTTTGCTTTTTCGCTGACGCGATCAAAGTGACGCCTCGTCTGGTGCAGAGGATTAACGTTGCGTTTCTGGTGCAGGGTGACGGTCACGCGGCAGCAAAGCCTGACGGCAATGCAGGCCGCAGCCCGTCAATGTAAGGCGCTGGTTGTCAGCAGAAGATAAAACCCGGCAAAGCCAGAGTGTCAGCCCGTAAAGCCGGGTAACCGCATCACCAAAGACGCGCATTACCTGTACCGTTACGATGAATACGGCAGGCTGACGGAGAAGACGGACCGCATCCCGACGGGTGTGATACGGACGGACGACGAGCGGACCCACCACTACCACTACGACAGCCAGCACCGGCTGGTGTTTTATACGCGGATACAGCATGAGGAGCCACTGGTCGAGAGCCGCTATCTCTACGACCCGCTGGGCCGCCGGACGGGGAAACGGGTGTGGCGTCGCGAGCGTGATCTGACAGGATGGATGTCGCTGTCGCGTAAACCGGAGGTGACGTGGTACGGATGGGACGGCGACCGGCTGACGACGGTACAGACCGACACCACGCGTATCCAGACGGTATACCAGCTGGGGAGCTTCGCGCCGCTCATCCGCATCGAGACAGAGAACGGCGAACTGGATAAAGCGCAGCGGCGCAGCCTGGTGGAGAAGTTACAGCAGGAAGGGAGTGAGGACGGTCACGGTGTGGTGTTCCCGGTGGAACTGGTGAGGATGCTGGACAGGCTGGAGGGGGAAATCCGGGCAAACTGCGTGAGCAGTGAAAGCCGCCAGTGGCTTGCACAGTGCGGGCTGACGGTGGAGCGGCTGGCGGCACAGATAGAGCCGGTTTATTTGCCTGAGCGAAAAATTCATCTTTATCACTGTGACCACCGGGGACTGCCGCTGGCGCTTATCAGTACCGAAGGGGCAACGGAATGGCGTGGGGAGTATGACGAGTGGGGGAATCAGCTTAATGAGGAGAACCCGCATCATCTGTTCCAGCCGTACTGCCTGCCTGGGCAGCAGTATGATGAGGAGTCGGGGCTGTGCTATAACCGTCACCGGTACTATGATCCGTTGCAGGGACGGTATATCACCCAGGATCCGATTGGGCTGAGTGGTGGGCTGAATACATATTCGTATCCATTAAATCCAATAAATGAAATAGATCCTTTAGGATTAAAAGTGATCGTTGTAGCTAGTGATCCTAATGAGGCAAAATTATTACAGGAGGCATATGCACAATTAAATACAACAAAGAGAGGACAAGAAATAACAAAACCGTTAGAAGATTCGAAAGATGTATATAATATATACACAATACATCGCGATGCTTTTTATTGCCCTGCCGGAACAACAGATGTCTCCTGTCAAGGAAAAGAAAAAGCGGTGTTTATTGAGCCCAATGAGTGTGTAAAATTACCTACGGTACAAGGCCTGGAGGTTACATCACTGGCAGTTGAATTAGGACATGAATTAGGTCATGCTCATGGAGTCCATGATGATGGTGGGGATAGAATGAATAACGTAAACTTAAATGAAAATCCTATCCGCGCTGGTTTAGGTGAAAACCCACGGACTGCATATGTAGTACCACGAGTGGAGTGGGAAAAATGTCGAAAATAAATTTTGTGACACTATTGTTTTTTATTTTAAATATTCCAAATGCAATTGGTAAAGATGAAGATTATATAGGGGTGGTTTATTGGCGAGGGTTTGATATTGAGTCAATAACAGGGATTCCTGAAAGTCAGATAAATAATTATGGAATGAAGCGATGTATTGGTAGAAATGTTTTTATGGGGTTATTATTTCATATTAATGATTCATATAGCCGAGAATATGACGATAGAGATGTCAGAGGTAGTATTACTTTTAATAATGATATTTATTATGTAAATCGATCTGGTATAGTTAGATATAAAAATGATTTTTATAGAATAAATAAAAAATCATTTAGTCATATAATGAATCAAGATAAGAGCAAATGTCCGTTAATTGATTAAATAGTTCGAGTTGCGGGAAGGCGGCAAGCTAAATAGTGCCTAATATCGGTACAACGTAAGACTCCGGGGGAGACGACCAGGTGTAGATTGCGCTGACTTTTTCCGGTGTGCAGGGACTTGCGGTCAACTGTGTCAGGCCGTGAAGTGCTGAGTCAGTCCCAATAGCTCAGCCAGATCGAACCCGGTGGCAAGGAACTATTCTGTACTCAACTGAAGTCTCCGTGTCGCTCGAACAAAAGGTGGTCAGCCTGGTGGTCTTGACAAACTCGATTTTTTTTAGCTTACCAATCAGCTATTTATTGGCTACGGCGATCCCAGTCAGAGGAGCCAAATTCTAAAAATTCGCTTTTTTAGCGCAATGTCACTGACCTTAGTTGAACATTGTTTTTTAACGGATAGCGGGTTTTTAACATCTTAAGCGCCCTCGACCTTTATGGTTGAGGGCGTTTTGCTATGAACGCCATCACCATTTTCCCCTCGATTATAAAACTTGAGTTATTCAGTAGTCTCCCCTCTTGCAACTCACACCCAAAACTGCCTAACGAAAAGTTATTAATTTTCAATCATATTACTATCAGGATTTACATTTTTTCGCTGTGCTAGAAAGGGCGCATTTATGTTAGCTCGTTCAGGGAAGGTAAGCATGGCTACGAAGAAGAGAAGTGGAGAAGAAATAAATGACCGACAAATCTTATGCGGGATGGGAATTAAACTACGCCGCTTAACTGCGGGTATCTGTCTGATAACTCAACTTGCGTTCCCTATGGCTGCGGCAGCACAAGGTGTGGTAAATGCCGCAACCCAACAACCAGTTCCTGCACAAATTGCCATTGCAAATGCCAATACGGTGCCCTACACCCTTGGAGCGCTGGAATCGGCCCAAAGCGTTGCCGAACGTTTCGGTATTTCGGTGGCTGAGTTACGCAAACTCAACCAGTTTCGTACGTTTGCTCGAGGTTTTGATAATGTCAGCCAGGGTGATGAACTGGATGTCCCGGCACAAGTTAGTGAAAATAATTTAACCCCGCCACCGGGTAATAGCATGGCAACCTTGAGCAACAGATAGCCAGTACTTCACAGCAAATCGGGTCTCTGCTCGCCGAGGATATGAACAGCGAGCAAGCGGCAAATATGGCGCGTGGATGGGCCTCTTCTCAGGCTTCAGGCGCAATGACAGACTGGTTAAGCCGCTTCGGTACCGCAAGAATCACGCTGGGCGTGGATGAAGATTTTAGCCTGAAGAACTCCCAGTTCGATTTTCTCCATCCGAGGTATGAAACGCCTGATAATCTCTTTTTCAGTCAGCATACTCTTCATCGTACTGACGAGCGTACGCAGATTAACAACGGCTTAGGTTGGCGTCATTTCACTCCCACATGGATGTCGGGCATCAACTTCTTTTTCGACCACGATCTTAGCCGTTACCACTCCCGCGCCGGCATTGGCGCGGAGTACTGGCGCGACTATCTAAAATTAAGCAGTAACGGCTATTTGCGACTGACCAACTGGCGCAGCGCACCTGAACTGGACAACGATTATGAAGCTCGCCCGGCCAATGGCTGGGATGTACGCGCAGAAGGCTGGCTACCCGCCTGGCCGCACCTTGGCGGTAAACTGGTCTATGAACAGTATTATGGCGATGAAGTGGCCCTGTTCAATAAAGACGATCGGCAAAGTAATCCTCATGCCATAACCGCTGGACTTAACTATACCCCCTTCCCGCTGATGACCTTCAGCGCGGAGCAACGCCAGGGTAAACAGGGCGAAAATGACACCCGTTTTGCCGTCGATTTTACCTGGCAACCTGGCAGCGCAATGCAGAAACAGCTTGACCCGAATGAAGTCGTTGCACGGCGTAGCCTTGCAGGCAGCCGTTATGATCTGGTGGATCGCAACAACAACATCGTTCTGGAATATCGCAAAAAAGAACTGGTCCGCCTGACCCTGACAGACCCCGTGACAGGGAAGTCAGGAGAAGTGAAATCACTGGTTTCGTCGCTACAAACTAAATATGCCCTGAAAGGCTATAACGTCGAAGCCACCGCTCTGGAAGCTGCCGGTGGTAAAGTGGTCACAACGGGTAAAGATATTCTGGTTACCCTGCCGGGTTACCGGTTCACCAGTACGCCAGAAACCGATAACACCTGGCCGATTGAAGTCACCGCTGAAGATGTCAAAGGCAATTTTTCGAATCGTGAACAGAGCATGGTAGTCGTTCAGGCACCTACGCTAAGCCAGAAAGATTCCTCGGTATCGTTAAGTACCCAGACGTTGAGCGCGGATTCCCATTCAACCGCCACACTGACTTTTATTGCGCATGATGCAGCAGGTAATCCTGTTATCGGGCTGGTGCTCTCGACGCGTCACGAAGGTGTTCAGGACATCACCCTTTCTGACTGGAAAGATAATGGTGACGGAAGCTATACCCAGATCCTGACCACAGGAGCGATGTCTGGCACGCTGACGCTTATGCCACAGCTGAACGGTGTGGATGCGGCTAAAGCCCCCGCCGTGGTGAATATCATTTCTGTTTCGTCATCCCGGACTCACTCGTCAATTAAAATTGATAAGGACCGTTATCTCTCCGGCAATCCTATCGAGGTGACGGTAGAACTGAGAGATGAAAATGACAAACCTGTTAAGGAGCAAAAACAGCAACTGAATACCGCAGTCAGCATCGACAACGTGAAACCTGGTGTCACTACAGACTGGAAAGAAACCGCAGATGGCGTCTATAAGGCAACCTATACCGCCTATACCAAAGGCAGTGGGCTTACTGCGAAGCTGTTAATGCAAAACTGGAATGAAGATTTGCATACCGCTGGATTTATCATCGACGCCAACCCGCAGTCAGCGAAAATTGCGACATTATCTGCCAGCAATAATGGTGTGCTCGCCAATGAGAATGCAGCAAACACCGTCTCGGTCAATGTCGCTGATGAAGGAAGCAACCCAATCAATGATCATACCGTCACGTTTGCGGTATTAAGCGGATCGGCAACTTCCTTTAACAATCAAAACACCGCAAAAACGGATGTTAATGGTCTGGCGACTTTTGAGCTGAAAAGTAGTAAGCAGGAAGACAACACGGTTGAAGTCACCCTTGAAAATGGCGTGAAACAAACGTTAATCGTCAGTTTTGTCGGCGACTCGAGTACCGCGCAGGTTGATCTGCAGAAGTCGAAAAATGAAGTGGTCGCTGACGGCAATGACAGTGCCACAATGACCGCGACAGTTCGGGATGCAAAAGGCAACCTGCTCAATGACGTCAAGGTCACCTTCAATGTCAATTCAGCAGCAGCGAAACTGAGCCAAACCGAAGTGAATAGCCACGACGGGATCGCCACAGCTACGCTGACCAGTTTGAAAAATGGTGATTATACGGTTACGGCCTCTGTGAGCTCTGGTTCTCAGGCTAATCAACAGGTGAATTTTATCGGTGATCAAAGTACTGCTGCCCTGACCCTCAGTGTGCCTTCAGGTGATATCACCGTCACCAACACAGCTCCGCAATATATGACTGCAACCTTGCAGGATAAAAATGGCAACCCACTAAAAGATAAAGAAATCACCTTCTCTGTGCCAAACGACGTCGCAAGTAAGTTCTCGATTAGCAACGGAGGAAAAGGCATGACGGATAGTAACGGGGTTGCAATCGCCTCCCTGACCGGCACGTTAGCGGGCACGCATATGATCATGGCTCGTCTGGCTAACAGCAATGTCAGCGATGCACAGCCAATGACGTTTGTGGCGGATAAAGACAGAGCGGTTGTCGTTTTGCAAACATCGAAAGCGGAAATCATTGGGAATGACGTGGATGAGACAACTCTGACAGCAACAGTGAAAGATCCGTCGAATCATCCGGTGGCGGGGATAACGGTAAACTTCACCATGCCACAGGACGTTGCGGCAAACTTTACCCTTGAAAATAACGGTATTGCCATCACTCAGGCCAATGGGGAAGCGCATGTCACGCTGAAAGTTAAAAAAGCGGGCACGCATACGGTTACCGCAACGCTGGGTAATAACAATACCAGTGATTCGCAGCCGGTAACATTTGTGGCGGACAAAACCTCGGCTCAGGTTGTCCTGCAGATGTCAAAAGATGAGATCACAGGTAATGGCGTCGATAACGCAACGCTAACTGCAACGGTTAAAGATCAGTTCGACAATGAGGTGAATAATCTTCCGGTAACATTCAGCTCAGCCTCTTCAGGACTCACCCTGACCCCGGGAGTAAGTAATACCAATGAGTCTGGCATCGCGCAGACCACTCTCGCAGGCGTTGCCTTTGGTGAGCAGACGGTCACTGCATCACTGGCTAATAATGGTGCCAGCGACCAAAAAACTGTGCATTTTATTGGCGACACAGCGGCGGCAAAAATTATCGAGTTGACGGCTGTGCCAGACCTCATAATCGCCGGTACCCCGCAGAACAGCTCCGGCAGCGTCATCACCGCCACAATCGTTGATAATAATGGCTTTCCGGTAAAAGGTGTGACTGTGAGCTTTACCAGCAGAACAAAATCTGCCGAAATGACGAACAGCGGCCAAGCCGTGACGAACGAACAGGGTAAAGCTACCGTCACTTATACCAATACCCGCTCCTCGAGAGAAACAGGAGCGAGACCGGATACCATTGAAGCTAGCCTGGAAAATGGTAGCTCCACGCTTAGCACGTCCATACAAGTCGACGTTGATGCGTCTACGGCACATCTCACCTCGCTATATACACTTTATGACACACAATTGGCAGGCGACGATACCACTCTGTACATTACGGTGAATGATAATTACGGCAATGGTGTACCCCTGCATCAGGTAACCCTCAGCGTTTCGCCGAGTGAAGGCGTGACCCTCAGTAACAACGGTATAAATACTACCAACCACGACGGCTATTTATACGCAAGCATGACCGCTACAAAAGCCGGGGTTTATCAAGTGACGGCAACCCTCGACAATGGCGATTCGATGCAACAAACAGTGACCTATGTGCCGAACGTAGCGAATGCTGAAATCACGCTGGCAGCCTCGAAGGATCCGGTGATTGCCGACAATAA
>ERZ506871.343-NODE-343-length-10639-cov-3.97062_pt1 | contig 10639 bp, 7 predicted proteins | sample MGYA00513178_ERZ506871 | MGnify/ENA metagenome assembly ERZ506871
TGAAAGACCACATCGCGGAAACCGGCGCGGAGGGCAGCCCGCTCAAGGATCCCCTGCGCCTGGGCGTTCGCCTCATCGCCGCCGAGGCCCTGGAAGTTAATCGGCCGGCCAATCACCGCCTGGTCGATCAGCTCGGGCAGCTGGCTTTCGGCCTGCAACTTAATATGCAGCATCATGGCGCAGACCAGGTCTTCAAACAGGGCCACCTGCTGCGGCTTCAGCCCGCTGGCGCCGAGGAAGGATTTGGGCGATTTAACGAAGTAGACCTCTTGCGGATCTTCAACATACTGCTGCAGCGAGGCGAGACCGAACTGCACGCTGTTGCGCAGCACCTCGATGTCTTCGTCGCGGTTGGCGGCGATGGCCCGACGCAGCAGCGCCTGGTTTTCGTCGCTGTGGGTGGGGACATCATGATGGCGATAGAGCCACTCGCTGACCGCTTCGCGCGTCGGCGCGCAGAGCATGGAGGGCAGCAGGGCGCTGCCGTTTTCCAGCGTTAACAGCTGGGGGGTATTTTCCCGCATCACGGCCACCGAACAGTTGGCGGTGCCGTAGTCAAAACCAATAAACATCGTCTGCAAAATCCCCATGCCGGTGAAGAAGGGGGGCGACTTTAGCGGATCGTCGCCATGCCGACAACCGGAATTTAAAAGCAAGGCGCTGATGGTCAAGGGCGACTATCATTGAAACGCTATATAAAGGAGAGCTTATGGTGCTGTTACCCTGGACCCCGCCCTATGACTGGGCGTGGATGGTTGGTTTTCTGCAGGCGCGCGCGGTCGCCGGCGTCGAGCGTTTTCACGATGGGGGCTACAGCCGCAGCTTTGGCGTGGAAGGCCACCGCGGGCTGATTCATCTGGCGCCGGACGAAGAGGCGCAGGGCCTGCGGGTGAGCCTTTCCCCGGGGCTGCAGCCGGTGGTGGAGATCTGCTATGCGCGAATTGGCCAGCTGTTTGATTTAGCCTGCGACCCGCGGCAGGTCGCTCGCACGCTGGGCGACCTGGCGCAGGCGCGGCCGGGGCTGCGCCTGCCGGGGGCGCTGGATGCCTTCGAGCAGGCGGTGCGCGCGGTGCTGGGCCAGCTGGTGAGCGTGGCGATGGCCGCCCGGCTCACCGCCAAAGTGGCGGCTGGCTGGGGCGAACCGCTTGCAGAGGCGCCTGGATATGTCTTGTTCCCGACGCCAGAGGCGCTGTCCCGTGCCGATCCGCAGGCGCTGAAGGCGCTGGGGATGCCGCTGCGACGCGCGGAGGCGCTGATCCACCTCGCCCGGGCGGCGCTCAGCGGCGAGCTGCCCCTGACGGCGCCGGCGGATATTGACGCCGGGCTGCGTCAACTGCAGACTCTGCCCGGGATTGGCCGCTGGACGGCAAACTACTTTGCCCTGCGCGGCTGGCAGGCGAAAGATATCTTTTTGCCGGATGATTACCTGATTAAACAGCGCTTTCCGGAAATGACCCCGGCCGCCATCGCCCGCTATGCCCGCCGCTGGCAGCCGATGCGATCCTACGCGCTGTTGCATATCTGGTATACCGATGACTGGGCGCCGGCGGCGGAATAGCCGCCCGGGGCGCATACCACTGGTATCGGGACGCTGAAATCCCTATAATTGCCGCGTTTGGCGGTCCGCCGCCACCCTCCATCTCTATCCAGGTTAATCAGGTCGCAAAAATTTATGACTGATATGTCCCATCAGTGCGTCATTGTAGGCATCGCCGGCGCATCGGCTTCTGGCAAAAGTCTTATCGCCAGTACTCTCTATCGCGAATTGCGTGAACAAGTTGGCGACGAACATATTGGCGTCATTCCGGAAGACAGCTATTACAAAGATCAAAGCCATCTGTCGATGGAAGAGCGCGTCAAAACCAACTATGACCACCCGAGCTCAATGGACCACAGTCTGTTGTTCCAGCATTTGCAGATGCTGAAAAGCGGCCAGCCGATTGAACTGCCGGTCTATAGCTACGTCGAGCATACCCGCACGCCGAACACCATTCACGTCGAGCCGAAGAAGGTGATTATCCTTGAAGGGATCCTGCTGCTGACCGATGCGCGCCTGCGTAACGAGCTCAACTTCTCTATTTTCGTCGACACCCCTCTCGATATTTGCCTGATGCGCCGTATTAAGCGCGACGTTAACGAGCGCGGCCGCTCCATGGACTCGGTGATGGCCCAGTATCAGAAAACCGTGCGCCCGATGTTCCTGCAGTTTATTGAACCGTCGAAGCAGTATGCCGACATCATCGTGCCGCGCGGCGGCAAAAACCGCATCGCTATTGATATTCTGAAGGCCAAAATCAGTCAGTTCTTTGAATAACCTGGCCGAATTGTGTAACGTGCAAAGAGTAGCCCTGTTGCCCTCTCCGCCGCGAAGCGTGCGGGAAGCAGCCTTATAAGGAGAAAGCCCATGCGTCTGTGTGACCGAGATATCGAAGCCTGGTTGGATGAAGGGCGACTCGCCATCAATCCGCGTCCGCCCGTTGAGCGTATTAATGGCGCGACGGTTGATGTACGGCTGGGTAATAAATTTCGCACCTTCCGTGGCCACACGGCGCCGTTTATCGATTTAAGCGGCCCGAAGGCCGAGGTCAGCGCCGCGCTGGACCGCGTGATGAGCGAAGAGATCGTCCTGCCGGAAGGGGAGGCCTTTTTCCTGCATCCGGGCGAACTGGCGCTGGCGGTGACCTACGAGTCTGTCACCCTGCCTGCCGACCTGGTAGGCTGGCTGGACGGACGCTCCTCGCTGGCGCGCCTGGGGCTGATGGTGCACGTTACCGCGCACCGTATCGATCCAGGCTGGTCCGGCTGCATCGTGCTTGAGTTCTACAACTCCGGCAAGCTGCCGCTGGCGCTGCGCCCGGGGATGCCCATCGGCGCGCTGAGCTTTGAACCGTTATCGGGCCCGGCGGCCCGGCCGTATAATCGCCGTGAAGACGCCAAATATCGCGACCAGCAGGGCGCGGTGGCGAGCCGAATCGACAAGGATTGATAACGTCAACGGGGTGTTGCTGAGGGTGCCATGAGACGAATACTGACAACGCTGATGATCCTGCTGGCGGTCATTGTCGCCGGGCTTACCTCGTTGGTATTGCTGGTCAATCCCAACGATTTTCGCGCCTATATGGTGCATGAGGTGGCAGAGCGCAGCGGTTATCAGCTTGACCTTGATGGCCCGCTGCGCTGGCACGTCTGGCCGCAGCTCAGCATTCTCAGCGGACGGATGACGCTGACCGCCCGAGGCGCCGAAGAGCCGGTGATCCGCGCCGACAATATGCGCCTCGACGTGGCGCTGCTGCCGCTGCTCTCGCATCAGCTGCAGGTTAAGCAGGTGATGCTCAAGGGCGCGGTGATCCAGCTGACCCCGAAAACCGAGGCGGTTCGCGACAGCTCAGCGCCGGTGGTGCCGCATGACAACACCCTGCCGCTGGCCCCGGAGGATCGCGGATGGTCCTACGATGTGCGTCAGCTGCAGGTGGCCGACAGCGTGCTCTTCTTCCAGCACGAGAACGGCGAGCAGGTGACCGTGCGCGATATCCGTCTGCAGATGGAGCAGGATGAGAATCACCGGGCCACCGTGGATTTCTCCGGCCGGGTGAACCGCGACCAGCGCGACCTGGCGCTGAACTTCTCCGCCACCGTGCAGGGCGGCGATTATCCGCACTCCTTAAAAGCCGACTTTACCCAGCTTAGCTGGCAGCTGCGCGGCGCCGAGCTCCCACCGGACGGCATTAATGGTCAGGGGAGTCTGCAGGCCAGCTGGCAGGAAGATGACAAGACCCTGCGTTTTGACAACCTGAATCTGATGGCTAACCGCAGCACCGTTACCGGCAGCGGCAGCGTGGTGCTGGGAGACCGCCCGGACTGGTCGCTGGATCTGCACGCCACCACTCTCGATCTCGATAGTCTGCTGGCGCAAAGGTCGCCGGCGACGGACAGTAGCGCCAGTCAGCAGGGCCAGAGTCAGACGCGACCGCTGCGCCCGGTGATCGCCGACAGCGATGAGCGCGAAGATTACCAGAGCCTGCGCGGCTTCAACGGCCGAATGGCTCTTAGCGCCGACCAGCTGCAGTGGCGTGGTCTGAACTTCACCCAGGTGCAGAGCGAAATCAGCAACCAGCAGGGGCTGCTGACGGTCAGCAAAATGCAGGGCAATCTTGACGGCGGGCAGCTCTCTCTCCCTGGCACCCTGGATGCCCGCGGCGACACGCCGCTGGCGACGTTCCAGCCGGCGCTGCAGAATGTGGAGATCGGTTCGCTGATCAAAGCCTTTAACTATTCCTTAAACCTGACCGGCAAGCTGTCGCTGAGCGGCGAATTTTCCGGAACGCGCATTGACGCCGATGATTTCCGTCGCCACTGGCAGGGACAGGCTCAGCTCCAGATGGCCGATACCCGCACCGAGGGGCTGAACTTTCAGCAGCTGGTGCAGCAGGCCGTGGAGCGCAGCACCAACGTGCGGGCGCAGGAAAATTACGACAATGCCACCCGCCTGGATTCCGTGAGCAGCCGGCTGACGCTGGATAACGGGCTGGTGACGCTGAACCGCCTGCAGGGGCAGTCCGACGTGATGGCGATGACCGGCGAAGGACAGCTCGATCTGCAGAAAGAGAACTGCGATATGCGCTTCAACGTGCGCGTGCTCGGCGGCTGGAAAGGGGAGGGCAAGCTTATCGACCGCCTGAAACAGACCGCTATCCCGCTGCGCATCTACGGCGAGTGGCAATCGCTGAGCTACAGTCTGCAGGTCGACCAGATCCTGCGCAAACAGCTGCAGGATGAAGCGAAGCAGCGCCTCAACGACTGGGTTGAGCGTAATAAAGGCAGCAAAGACGGCAACGATGCCAAAAAGCTGCTCGATAAGCTGTAATTCCTACCACCGCGGCCCGGAAGTTTCCGGGCTGCGTGTTTATCGTCAAAGCGTAATGTCACAATGATGCCGGGTGGCGGCTGCGCCTGACCCGGCCTGGGATGTGCGCAATATCATCCGTTTGCGTCGCCACTTAATGTAGGCCTGATAAGCGCAGCGCCATGAGGCAGTGTGGCAGCTACGCCTGACCCGGTCTGGATTATACGGTGGGTGTCATACCCCGATTAGTTCGCCATCCCGTAGGCCTGATAAGCGAAGCGCCATCGGGCAGTGTGGCAGCTACGCCTGACCCGGTCTGGATTATACGGTGGGTGTCATCCCCCGATTAGTTCGCCATCCCGTAGGCCTGATAAGCGAAGCGCCATCAGGCAGTGTGGCGGCTACGCCTGACCCGGTCTGGATTATACGGTGGGTGTCATACCCCGATTAGTTAGCCATCCCGTAGGCCTGATAAGCGCAGCGCCATCAGGCATTAAACAGGATACCTGGCTATCAATTTTACGGCCCGGGGTACCCCGGGCCGTTTTATGCCTGACGATTACACCTCATAATCCAGCTCATCCTGCTTTACCGGCGGGACGATCTGCACCTTCTGTACCCGATGGCTGTCGACCTGCAGCGTGCGCAGGGTATAGCCGTCAATCTCAATGGTTTCCCCCACCTGGGGCACATGCTGCAAATACTCCATCAACAGACCGGCAACGGTGTGATACTCACGTTTATCATCCAGCGGCAGCGGAACGTACTGCACCAGGTCCTCCAGCGGCATATGGCCGTTGACCGTCCATGAACCGTCCTGATGATGCTGAATATCGTGCCGGGCATCGATCTCCTCCACCTCATTGGGCAGATTGCCGGCGATGGTCTCCATCACGTCGCTGAGGGTCACAATCCCCTCGACGGAACCAAACTCATCGACCACAAAGGCAAAATGGGTGCGGGCCTGGCGGAACTGCTCGAGCGCCGAGAGGAGCGGCAGCCCCTCCGGAAAGACGAGCGGTTGACGCACCAGCGCCTGCAGATCCAGCGGCTCCTGACGCAGGGACTGCTGGAGCAGGTCAATAACATGCACCACCCCCAGCAGATCTTCATTATCCTTCCCGCCGGTGACCACCAGCCGGGTATGCTGATTTTTCTCCACCAGGCTGCGGATCTCTTCCTCCGGCGCGCTAAGGTTGATGCGCTCGATATCATGGCGCGACGTCATAATACTGCTGACGCTGCGCTGATTAAGGTTCAGCACCCGCTCAATCATCAGTCGTTCCTGCGGATTAAACAGTGGATGTTGATCCTGATCGGCGACCAGCGACGCCGTGTCAGCATCCAGTTCAGCTTTTTCTTTCTGCCCGCTCAGCAGATTCATCACCGCTTCGGTAGTGCGCTGACGCAGCGTCATATTGGCGGAGAGGAAGCGACGGCGGTTAAACTGCGCCAGCTGATTAAGCGCTTCAATCATGACCGAGAAGCCAATGGCCGCATATAAATAGCCTTTCGGAATGATAAAGCTGAAGCCTTCAGCAATCAGGCTGAAGCCGATCATCAGCAGGAAGCTCAGACAGAGGATCACGATGGTCGGGTGGCTGTTAACGAAGCGCGTCAGCGCCTTGCTGGCCATCAGCATCAGGCTGATGGCGATAACCACCGCGGCCATCATCACCGCCAGGTGATCAACCATGCCGACGGCGGTGATCACCGAGTCGAGCGAGAAGATGGCGTCGAGCACCACGATCTGCGCCACGACGGCCCAGAATTTCGCCCCTTTGCGCTGGGTGGGGTTATCGCTGTCTTTCCCCTCCAGCCGCTCATTAAGCTCGACGGTCGCTTTAAACAGCAGAAACAGGCCGCCAAACAGCATAATTAAATCGCGGGCGCTAAAGCTGAAGTCGTGAAAAACAATCAGCGGTTTGGTCAGGGTGACCAGCCAGGAGATAGAGGCCAGTAGCAGGAGACGCATGACCATCGCCAGCATCAGGCCAGTGATCCGCGCGCGGTCGCGCTGGGCGGGAGGGAGCTTCTCGGCGAGGATAGCGATAAAGACCAGGTTATCGATACCCAACACCAGTTCGATAACCACCAGCGTGACGAGACCTGCCCAGATTGACGGATCGGCAATCCATTCCATATGTATTAAAACCTGTACGACTGCGGTATGTGTTACCACGATCATGGATAAGATGAGTCTAAAATGCAATAACGACGCGGATATCGCCCTGCCGTGGGTGGATATATTTCCAGCGGATTAAGCGAACCGATAAGAATTATGTTCCGGAAAAGAACAGTGAAAAAATAACACCATGGCGGCGACTATGGAATAAGCTTGCCGATATCAGAACTTTTTCCGCTGCGTTTCAGCGAGGGCGGCAAAAGAGCTTCCTCCCGCGGTTCGTCACGGCGAGCGCGGATGCGCAGAGCAGAAGCGAAGCGCGAAGCCCGAAGCCCGCTCACAAAACCGGCATAATTCATATTATGAAGTGAGTGCAGAATAGGGCGGATCGCAGTTCACCGTCGCGGATTCAGGCTAATATGTCGTCATATCCGGCTGTTTATGCTGAAATATATTGCCTGGCGAAATTTATTATCTATATCTATTCTTTCCAGGCATACGCGCGGCGCGGCGAGGCCGGCGGCCAACAGACCCCGATAGACGGGCCTCTCAGCCACATCGCGCGGCGCAAAGGAACGAGCCGCTGAATAACCTGAACGAGAATAAGATTATTCTCACTTCTGGCTGTTGGTAAAAGGGAGTTGTGTGTATTCTTTTACGTGACAGTGAATTTAAGAATTTGGCGGGCAGATGCCCGGGCAGTATCCGTGTATTATCAGTTTCAATGGATTTGTGACATGTACAATTTTGCAAAACCGCGTGTTTTGCAACCAAACAGGTGAAGATGAATATGGCGAATTTGAAAGCGGTTATTCCGGTCGCAGGACTAGGCATGCATATGCTGCCGGCCACAAAGGCAATTCCAAAGGAGATGCTGCCGATCGTTGATAAGCCAATGATTCAGTACATCGTTGATGAAATCGTCGCCGCCGGGATCAAAGAGATTGTTCTGGTGACGCACTCCTCGAAGAACGCGGTGGAAAACCACTTCGACACCTCCTACGAGCTGGAAGCCCTGCTGGAACAGCGCGTGAAGCGCCAGTTGCTGGCGGAAGTGCAGGCCATTTGCCCGCCGGGCGTGACCATCATGAACGTGCGTCAGGCGCAGCCGCTGGGCCTGGGCCACTCCATCCTCTGCGCCCGCCCGGTAGTCGGCGACAACCCGTTTGTGGTGGTCCTGCCGGATATCATCCTTGACGGCGGCACCGCTGACCCGCTGCGCTATAACCTCGCCGCTATGATCGCCCGCTTTAACGAGACCGGCCGCAGCCAGGTGCTGGCGAAACGCATGCCGGGCGATCTCTCCGAATACTCCGTCATCCAGACCAAAGAGCCGATGGTGGCTGAAGGCCAGGTGGCGCGTATCGTTGAGTTTATTGAAAAACCGGACGAACCGCAGACCCTGGACTCCGATCTGATGGCGGTGGGGCGCTACGTGCTGTCGGCGGATATCTGGGCCGAACTGGAACGTACCGAGCCGGGCGCATGGGGCCGTATCCAGCTGACCGACGCCATTGCCGAACTGGCGAAGAAGCAGTCCGTCGACGCGATGCTGATGACCGGCGAAAGCTACGACTGCGGGAAGAAAATGGGCTACATGCAGGCCTTCGTCACCTACGGGATGCGTAACCTGAAAGAAGGCGCCAAATTCCGCGAAAGCATTAAAAAACTGCTGGCCTGAGCGCCAGCCTGAAACCGAGCGGCAAGGCTGAAGCATTCGTCCTGCCGCTCATAACGTTATGCAGAAATTATTCATAACGCGAATGTTATAACGATTGTAAAGAAACGTATGGCTTCGGAGACTTCTGGTAGTTTGTCTCTGGCCTCTGTGGTGCAATGGTCGGAGTAGCGGCAATAATGCTTTATGAATAGTCACTTAGTGCGACAATTCCTAAAGCGCAGGGAAAGCGGTCAACGACAGCCAAAAATAAAACTTGACTGCGATCATGTTTCCGCTTTAAACATCTCACTTGCATGCATAAAAATGTGAAATGAATTGGCATGCGAGCTGGTACAGACATTACGGATAATCCCTGAGCACGGCAGTGGACATCATCGAAGGATCACAGGTATATGAACTGGCAACTCATCTCATTTTTTGGCGATAGCACCGTTTTGCTGCCCAGCGCAGCGGCGCTGTTTATTGTCCTGATGCTGCGTAAAACGTCGCGTTTGCTGGCGTGGCAGTGGAGTTTGCTGTTCGGCATCACCGGCGCTATCGTGTGCGCCTCCAAACTGGCCTTTATGGGCTGGGGTCTGGGTATTCGTGAACTGGATTACACCGGCTTCAGCGGCCACTCCGCGCTCTCCGCGGCCTTCTGGCCTATCTTCCTGTGGCTGCTCAGCGCCCGTTTCTCCGTCGGTCTGCGTAAAGCGGCCGTTATTATCGGCTATGTTCTGGCCGCCGTGGTGGGCTATTCGCGGCTGGTCATCCATGCGCATTCCGTCTCGGAAGTGATTGCCGGCCTGCTGCTGGGCGCTGCTGGCAGCGCTTTGTTCCTGGTGTTGCAAAAACGTACCTCTGATCCGGAGAACGTGAATATCTCATGGGGTGGTGTTGCATGCCTGTTGATGGTTCCGCTTATCCTTTTACATAGCGGCAGCAAAGCGCCGACTCAGTCCCTGCTGGGACAAATCGCCACCGCGGTGGGGCCGCTGGATAAACCCTTTACGCGTACCGATCTGCACAAGCAGGCCTGGTAATCGCCATTTGTTTTACAGGGGAAATTAAGTTTTCGCCGGATAATTAGACAAATAAGAAAATAATCTACTATATATCCGGTAATTGATAATTCATATTTATGAAATAATGAAGTGCTACTACATTGTTATTGCATATTTGTCTGGATATAGCTTTGATCAGACGTTTCTTAAATGCGCTGAGACGTTACCTGACGCACATTCAATGAATATCCAGACACAGGAAACTATTAGAAATTGTAGTTGACTATAACGCCATCATCTGATTTTTGCATGATGACGAGCTATGTAAAAAGACGTTTTTTTACAGTCAGTTAGCTGCGTGTGTGATGATGTAGCAGTACCGGGAAGATCTCTAACCCTGGAAATCAGTGAATAATCTTAATTGGTGACCCGCTTATTTTTTGTCAGTAGAACGACAGGTGGCATTAATTGGCAGATATTCGGTAACAACACTCCCAATTGTGACCGAAATCCCGTAAACTTAACGCCGCCAAAAATAATGGCCTGACCAATTATTCATCCATAGGTCGATAAAAATTAAGTCGTTCAGGTAGTCAGTGCGCTGGTAGCTGTTAAGCCAGGGGCGGTAGCGTCGCTGAAGCCGCTTGCTGCTGCACAGAGGTTCTCTTCAACGGCTGTAAATATCGACCCGGCCAAGATGATCATCATCAATAGATATCTATCAATTTTCTACGGATATCCTCAGAAGTTGGCCAGGAGCGGCTGCTGATATCGCCTGGACATTAACTTTCCTGTCTCATCGATAGCCTGTAGGGTAAAATTCGCCTACATTGTGAGCTGAGTGGATGTTATAAGGCTAACAAGCAGCTTAGGGTAAATGTACTTGCCTCGTCGGTGTTGCACAGCGAAGTCAGCTGGTGCCGCGAGCGCTTTCTATCTTGGTATTCCCCTCATTCTCATTGAGATACGACAGCGGGGCTGAAAATGGATCTTGTACAATGATAAAA
>ERZ506871.348-NODE-348-length-10509-cov-4.14243_pt1 | contig 10509 bp, 9 predicted proteins | sample MGYA00513178_ERZ506871 | MGnify/ENA metagenome assembly ERZ506871
CTCTCTCGCCAGCGGCCAGCCGCGCCGCCGCTACAGCTTTAAGCTGCTGTGGGCCGACCATCAGCGCTGGTTTACGCCACAAGGCTTCACCCGATTCTCGCCGGCCCGACTGGAGCAGTTCGCCATTGACCTGCCTGACGCCGGCCCGCAGTGGGTGGCCGATCAGGTGTTCTATCAAATTTTCCCCGATCGCTTTGCCCGCAGCGCCGCGCGTGACGCCGACCAGGATGCGGTCTATTACCATCACGCGGCGGGACGGGAGATTGTGCGCAAGGCGTGGGACGACCCGCTTACCGGCGAGGCGGGCGGGTCGACGTTCTACGGCGGGGATCTCGACGGCATCAGCGAAAAACTTCCCTACCTGAAGCAGCTCGGCGTAACCGCTCTGTATCTGAACCCGGTTTTCGCCGCCCCCAGCGTGCATAAATACGATACCGAGGATTATCGGCGCGTCGATCCGCAGTTTGGCGGCGACGCGGCGCTGCTCCGGCTGCGCCACAACACCCAGCGGGCGGGAATGCGCATGATCCTCGACGGCGTGTTCAACCATACCGGCGATTCCCATCCCTGGTTCGACCGTCACCAGCAGGGCAGCGGCGGCGCCGGCCACGATCCGGACTCCCCGTGGCGCGACTGGTTTACCTTCTCAGAGGAGGGGCAGGCGCACAACTGGCTGGGCTATGCCAGTCTGCCGAAGCTCGACTATCGGTCGACCAGCCTGGTCAACGAGATCTATGCCGGTGAAGACAGTATCATACGCCACTGGCTGAAGGCGCCATGGAGCATGGACGGCTGGCGTCTTGACGTGGTGCATATGCTGGGCGAAGGCGGCGGGGCGCGGAATAACCTGCAGCATATCGCCGGCATTACCCAGGCAGCGAAGCAAGCGCAGCCGGAAGCTTTTGTCTTTGGCGAACATTTTGGCGACGCGCGCCAGTGGCTGCAGGCGGATGCCGAAGACGCGGCGATGAACTATCGCGGCTTCACCTTCCCGATCTGGGGATTCCTCGCTAATACCGATATCTCTTACGATCCGCAGAAAATAGACGCCCAGACCTGTATGGCGTGGATGGATAATTATCGCGCCGGGCTGTCGCATCAGCAGCAGCTGCGGATGTTCAACCAGCTCGACAGCCATGATACGGCGCGTTTTAAATCTCTTCTTGGCAAAGACGTAGCGCGCCTGCCGCTGGCGGTGGTGTGGCTGTTCAGCTGGCCGGGGGTACCGTGCATCTACTATGGCGACGAGGTGGGCGTGGATGGCAATAACGATCCGTTCTGCCGCAAACCGTTCCCGTGGGATCCGGCGCTGCAGGATACCCAGCTGCTGGCGCTGTATCAGCGGATGGCGAAACTGCGTAAGGCCCACCAGGCGCTGCGCTACGGCGGCTGTCAGGTGATTTACGCCGAGGATAACGTGGTGGTGTTTGTCCGCGTCTACAAACAGCAGCGGGTGCTGGTGGCGATTAACCGCGGGGAAGCCTGCGAGGTGGTTATTGAAGATTCCCCGCTGCTGAACGTGGCCGGGTGGACGCTGCAGGAGGGCGCCGGCGCCTTCCAGGACGGGGTGCTGACCCTCCCGGCCATCTCCGCCAACGTCTGGTCCGGCCGTTAATGGTAGAGCTGGCTCAGCAGGTCGCCGCGGAGGAGCGCCTCCCGCCACCAGCGCTGAGCCAGCCCATCATTCCCGCTGCGCCAGGCCATATAGGTAATATCCTTTTCCCGCCAGCAGGCGACGCTCTTCTCCACCAGACTGCCTTTTACCAGCCACGGGCGAGCGATATGGCGCGGCAGAAAGCCGCAGCCCAGCCCGGCGCACAATAGTTCGACTTTACTGGCGAAATCATCGACGCCGATTTGCGGCTGCTCGTCGAGGAGATTGCTGTTGAGCGGATGGCAATAGCGGGCGCTGTCGCGGATCACGATGGCCCGATGCTGGCTGAGCTGTTTATTGGGCAGTGGCTCCTTCGCCTGAGCCAGCGGGTGATGGGGGGCGACGACGAAGATGTTATCCAACGCGCCGAGGGTTTGCCATGACCACTCCGCGGAGGTGGGCGGCTCATTGATGGCGCCGAGGATAATATCCGCCCCATGATGGGTCAGCTCTTCCCACGAACCGGCGAGGGTGTGATGGCTGAAGTTCAGTCGCGTCTGTGGGTTTTGCGCGTAAAACTCGGCGATCAGCGGCAGCAGGGCCGAAAAGGGAAATGAGGCGTCAAGGGCGATGGCTAGCTCTCGCTCCCAGCCCGCGCTCAGCTGCTGGGCCTGCTTTTCCAGATCTCTGGCGGCACTTAAAAGCTGTCGCCCCTTCTCCAGCATCAGCCGGCCGGTATCGGTAAATTTTGCCCGATGGCCGGAACGATCCAACAGCACGATGTTCAGATCGCTCTCCAGCTTCTGGATCATATAGCTCAGAGCGGCGGGGGTTTTATACAGCGACTCCGCGGCGGTGGCGAAGGATCCGTGGCGGTCAAGGGCATCAAGGATCATCAAAACATCAAAGTTTACGCGCATATGAAGCTATCCATTAATTTGTTTTCTCTGTTGTACCTAAGCGCAATAATCAAAGCCAGTGAATAAATCAGAACAGTTTGGCGTAAAAATTTGATTAAAACAGGCGTGAATAAATCCTGGTCGCGGCAAAAAATATAAACCATAAAAAATCCTTAATAACTTGTTAGAAATAACTGGCTATACTCACCATGCTTTATCAGTCAGGATCCACACGACGCATTAATCATCATGTCATCTTTTTAACTAATTGATTAAGAAGGTATTTAATGTCTATTCGTGAACTGCTCGATCCCACTAATTCCGCGCTTATCTTTATTGACCATCAGCCGCAAATGTCCTTTGGCGTGGCGAATATCGATCGCCAGACCCTGAAAAATAACACCGTGGCGCTGGCAAAAGCGGGCAAAATTTTTAATGTACCGGTGATTTATACCTCCGTAGAGACCAAAAGCTTTAGCGGCTATATCTGGCCGGAATTATTGGCCGTGCATCCTGACGTCAAGCCGATTGAACGTACCTCCATGAACTCCTGGGAAGACGATGCGTTTGTGGCAGCGGTGAAAGCGACCGGCCGTAAAAAGCTGGTGATCTCCGCTCTGTGGACCGAAGTCTGCCTGACCTTCCCGGCGTTGATGGCGCTGGAGGCGGGCTACGAGGTCTATGTAGTGACGGATACCTCCGGCGGCACCTCTGTCGACGCCCATGAGCGGTCTATTGACCGGATGGTGCAGGCGGGGGCGGTGCCGGTGACCTGGCAGCAGGTGCTGCTGGAGTACCAGCGCGACTGGTCGCGCAAAGCGACCTACGATGCGGTAATGGACCTGGTGCGCGAACACAGCGGCGCCTACGGGATGGGCGTGGATTACGCTTATACCATGGTGCATGGCGCGCCGGAGCGTAAAGCGTAAATCACTCCATCCTTCAGGCTGCTGCGTTGTTGGCTGCGTTTGTCCGTCCCCAGCTACTGAATTTATTCAAGTTCCCGGGGACGTGCCCGCCTGCCGCTTCAACGCAGCATGAAGGATGTTGTGTCAGATCATTTATGGAGAGTGGCAGGAGAAAACCGGCCATTTCCCTGAAGCAAGGAACTCGTCATGGCGCAGCAAAAATCGGTGACCCTGGTTATCAGCCATCTGCTCGATCCGCAACACAGCCAGCGCTACGAAGAGTGGCTCGGTAAAATTATGCCCATTGCGGCAGAATTTCCCGGCCATCTTGGGGCGAATGTGATCCGGCCCGCCGCAGGGCAGAATCTGTGGAGCGTCATAATCCGCTTCGATACCCTGGAGCACCTCTACGCCTGGACGCAGTCGGAAACCCGTCGGCAACTGGTGGCTGAGATTGCCCCACTGCTGACGGAAGGCGATCGGACTGAGGTGCGGACTGAACCGGCCTTCTGGTTTACCCCGCCGACGGTGAACGTACGCCAGCCGCGGCGCTGGAAACAGTTTCTGATCACCCTGCTGGTGATTTTCCCCAGCACCAACCTGGTGCCTGCGGTGACCGGCATGCTGCTGCCGTCGCTTAAGGGGAGCCTGCTGCTGCACCTCATCAATGATGCCTGCGTGGTTGCGCTGGTGGTCTGGTTCTGGATGCCCATCGTGACCCGCCTGTTTGCTGGCTGGTTGAAGAAAAACTGAGTCAGCCTCCTCAAGGAGTGCGTTATGTCGCAAACTGCCACACTGATTCTGACCCACGGTCAGATTCATACCCTCGATCGTGCGAATCCCCTGGCGGAAGCTGTAGCCATCGCCGACGGAAAAATTGTTGCCACCGGAAGTCAGGATCGGATCATGAGCTTTGCCGCCGAGGGGACGCAAATCGTCGATCTCAAAGGGCATACGGTGATCCCGGGCCTCAACGATTCTCATCTGCACCTGATCCGCGGTGGGTTGAACTACAACCTTGAGCTCCGCTGGGAGGGCGTCCCCTCGCTGGCGGATGCCCTGCGAATGCTGAAGGATCAGGCGGATCGCACGCCGTCCCCGCAGTGGGTGCGGGTGGTCGGCGGCTGGAGCGAATTTCAGTTCGCCGAGCGGCGGATGCCGACCCTGGAAGAGCTGAACGAGGCGGCGCCTGATACGCCGGTGTTTGTGCTCCATCTCTACGATCGCGCGCTGTTGAACCGTGCGGCGCTGAAAGCCGTGGGGTATAGCAAAGAGACGCCGGATCCGGCGGGCGGCGAGATCGTCCGCGATAGCCACGGCAACCCGACCGGGATGCTGATCGCCAAACCGAACGCCATGATCCTTTACGCTACGCTGGCCAAGGGGCCGAAGCTGCCGCTGGATCTGCAGGTGAACTCCACCCGTCAATTTATGCGCGAGCTGAACCGACTGGGGCTGACCAGCGCCATCGACGCCGGCGGCGGCTTCCAGAACTATCCGGAAGATTACGAAATTATCGAACAGCTGCACGCGAAAGATCAGATGACCGTGCGCATTGCCTACAACCTGTTTACTCAGCGGCCGAAGCAGGAGCTGGAGGATTTTGAACGCTGGACCGACATGCTGAAGCCGGGGCAGGGGACTGACTTCTATCGCGCCAACGGCGCCGGCGAGATGCTGGTATTTTCGGCGGCGGATTTTGAAGATTTCCTGCAGCCGCGGCCGGATCTGCCGCAAGGCATGGAGGATGAGCTGGAGCGGGTGGTACGCCATCTGGTGGAGCATCGCTGGCCGTTCCGCCTGCATGCCACCTACGATGAGTCCATCAGCCGGATGCTGGACGTGTTTGAGAAGGTGAACCGCGATATCCCGTTTAATGGCCTGCACTGGTTCTTCGATCATGCCGAGACCATTACCGAGCGTAACATTGAGCGGGTGAAGGCGCTGGGGGGCGGTATTGCGGTGCAGCATCGGATGGCCTTCCAGGGCGAATATTTTGTCGATCGCTACGGCAAAGAGGCGGTGAAACATACCCCGCCGGTAGCAAAGATGCTGGCGCTGGACGTGCCGGTGGGGCTGGGCACCGATGCGACCCGCGTCGCCAGCTATAACCCATGGACCGCGCTGTACTGGCTGGTCTCCGGGCGCACCGTTGGCGGGATGGCGATGTATGACGACGCCAACCGCCTGCCGCGCGATGTCGCGCTGGAGCTGTGGACGGCGGGCAGCGCCTGGTTCTCCAGCGAGCAGGGCAAGAAAGGCCGTCTGGCCGCCGGTCAGCTTGCCGATCTGGTGGTGCTGTCGAAAGACTACTTCAGCGTCGCGGAAGAGGAGATCAAAGGCATTGAGTCGGTGCTGACGGTGGTTGACGGCAAAGTGGTGTACGCCGCCGGTCACTTCTCGCCGCTGGCGCCGCCGCCGATCCCGGTGCTGCCGGAGTGGTCGCCGGTGGTGAAGGTCCCGGGCCATTACCGTTCCGCTCCGCCGGCGACGGCTAAAATCGGCGCCATGGTGCAGATGCACCAGTGCTGCGGTAGCTGTGGCGTCCACGGCCATCAGCATGATATTGCGCGTAAGTCGTCGATTCCGGTCTCTGACGAGCAGGCCTTCTGGGGCGTGCTGGGCTGTTCCTGCTTTGCTTTTTGATACCTGAAACCACCGCCCCGGCAGCGTCGGGGCGGTGGTTTCAGCCGCAGGCCCGGCGTCAATAGCGCTGCTCTGAGCCAAAGAGCGCCATGCGGCGGGCAATCATCTCGCGTACCGGCTGCAGTCCCTGGGCGATGACTTTCCGCGGATCGTTCACATCGTGCCCGGTGTCGGCGGCGAAAATTGCTTTCACCTGTTGGCACCAGGCGTACATATTTTCGGTATTAACGTTAATCTTGGCGGTGCCGCAGGCAATCGCCCGGCGCATATCCTCATCGGCAATACCGGTGCCGCCATGCAGCACCAGCGGAACCTTCACCTGCTCGGCAATGGCTTTCATCTCGGTAAATCCCAGTCGGGCTTTACCTTTATACAGACCATGGGTGGAGCCCAGCGCGGCGGCGAGGCAATCCACCTGGGTTTCTGTCACCAGGGTGTAGCACTCCTGCGGATCGGCGTAGATGACTTCGGAATTGACAATGCCGTCTTCACTGCCGGCGATGGTCCCCAGTTCGGCCTCCACAGAGATACCTTTGCTGTGGGCCAGCGTCACCAGGTGGCGAGTAATGGCCAGGTTTTCCCTGAACGGCAGATGCGAGCCATCAAACATAATGGAACTGAAGCCGGCGGCGATCGCCGCTTCGCAGGCCTCCCGGGAGGTGCCATGATCCAGATGCAGCGCCACCGGAACATCAATATGCAAATACTCCATGGCGTTAACCACGATGTCATGAATACATTTTAACCCGAGCATATGCTTAACCGTGCCGCCGGACACCCCCAAAATAACCGGTGAGCGGCACTGCTGGGCGGTGCTTAATACGGCGCCGACCCATTCCAGATTATTAATGTTGAACTGACCGACGGCGTAGCCGTCCCGCAGGGCATGCTGAAGCATGTCCTTCATCGACACTAACATATTCACCTCTTGATATTTATTAAATGCAGTTATTCTTCAAAATATTGCGTTAAGTTTCTCTCGTAGCTATTTAACGAGTGGTGGACGACCGCCAGGTCCGGCATCGATTCCCGAACCCCTTTTTTCTCAATAGAAATGGCGGCGGTCAGGCTGGCAAATAAAATAATGTTATCGATATGCCATGAGTAATGGACGCCATAGGTGAAGGCGCCGTGAAATACATCCCCGGCGCCGGTGGTATCAACGGCATTGCACAGCCAGGACGGGACGATCTGCAGCATACCGCTTTTTAAAAAAGCGCAGCCTTTTTCGCCAAGGGTAATAAATGCTTCACCGCGGCAAATTTTATTCAACTCAATCAGGGCCGCTTTAATTTCTGCTTCGGTGCTCAGCGAGCGATAGCTCATATAATCGCGGGCGAAATGTTCGCTCACTACAAAATAGTCAGTCCAGGCCGCCAGTTTAATATTGCTGGCGCGCAGTGACCCGCCGTCCATCACGACCCTGGCGTTGGGCAGTTTCTTAATTAAATATTCACTGATTTCCGCCTCATGGCCGTCAATTAAAATGGTGACCGGCTCCTCGCTGGCAATCAGTCGCTCGGCGAGGTCGTCCAGTTTGAGCTTTTGCTCGTAGGTCAGGGAAGGCGGCGTTTGCATCTTGCGGGTAATAATCGTCCGCGAACCCGTTAAGCGATTGACCAGCACCGAGGCCAGCGGGGTGATCATGTCATCGGAGAAAACCACCTGGCTGGTATCCACCCCCGCCTCGGCAAACTCATCGATAATGCGCTGACCGTAAAGGTCCTGCTGCAGATGACCAATGTAATAAACCTCCTCGCCCCATAATCCCAGCAGCCAGGCCGCATTGGCCGCCGGACCGCCGCCGCTTTCAATAAAATCATGACAAAAGTTTTTGGTATTCTCCTGGGGCCATTCATTGAGAAAGAAAAACTGATCGAAACAAGCAAATCCAATGGACAAAATAGCCATAACCACTCCTGATTATTTGTCAGCGGCGGAAAGCGTGGCCCTCCCGCCGGGAAAAATGACCTCGCTTATTCATTTTTCTGCCTCGCCGTCAGCTCCTCATAGCTGAGCGTGTTGCCCACCACCTGGACGTGACGGAAGCAGAAAGGCGCCAGCAGCGCGACGAGCAGCGCCAGACAAATCAGATAGATAGTGATCTGACCAAACTGGGTGAACGCATTCCCGATAATGATGCCCCATACCGCGAAGTCGAAATCGGCGAAGGTGCTGTTTTCAAACCCGAGGTTGCCGAGCGCCGGCAGCAGCATCGCCGGCAGGAAGGCGAGGAAGATCCCGCCGATAAAGGAGGCGATGATACATCCGCGCTTACCGCCCAGTTTGTCGGCGAAGACGCCGGACGTGCCGCCGCAGAAGAAGTGCGGGACCATGCCGGGAATAATCAGCGCCATGCCCAGCCCGCCGAGCAAGAGCATCCCGACCAGCCCGCCCACAAAGGAGCTGATGAATCCCACCACCACCGCGGTGGGGCTAAAGGTGAAGAACACCGCGCAGTCAACGGCCGGGATGGAGTCCGGGATCAGCTTCTGGCTGATGCCCTGGAACGCCGGCACCAGATCGCCGAGGATCAGCCGCACGCCGTTATAGACAATGGCTACGCCAACGGCGAACTGCAGACCGGTCAGCACCGAGAAGATCAGCATGTTTTGGTCGGTGATGGTGCTCAGGTACGCCGACCCGGCGACAGCGCTGCAGACAAAGTAGATAACAAACATCACGATACCGGTGGTGACCGTGGTATCGCGCAGAAAGCCCCACTTTTCTGAAATTTCGGTATCGGCGAAGGAATTTGCCGGATTGCCGGTCCGGCTGGCGATCCATGCCGAGAGGTAGTAGCCGAGAGAGCCGAAATGGCCCATGGCGATCCCGCCGTCTTCGGTTACCTGCCTGGTGTAACGCTGACCGATGGCCGGGGAGATGGCCGACCATGAGCCCAACAGGAATCCACCGATCAGGATCAACATCCAGCCCTGGAACTCCGCCGCCTGCAGAACGGCGGAGAACAGGCAGGCGAGAAAGAACGAATGATGGCCGGTCAGAAAGATATATTTATACTTGGTACAGCGGGCGATAATCAGATTGAAAATAAAGCCTAACAGTAAAATACTCATGGTTTCCACGCCCAGCATTTTCTGGGCGACGGAGACAATGGCTTCATTGTTCGGAATAACGCCGCGGATATTAAATCCGGCCTCGATAATACCGCCCAGCGGATTGAGATTGGCAACGATAACGCCTGCCCCAGCGCTCAACATCAAATAGCCTAAAATCGGCTTTAATGTGCCGGTAAGCAGTTTGTTACCGGGGGAGCGCAGCGCCACTAAACCAACAAAGGCGATAAGCCCCATTAAAAAGGCGGGTTGACTGAATATTTCCGTTAAGAAACTAAGAATAGCCTGCATGGTCGTTCCCTCTATGCTGATTAAGAGTGAGTCGCAGCAATTTTCATCAGCGCGTCGGTAATATCCTCGGCGATCTTCGCTTTATGGACGTAGCTGCGAATGATGGCGACATGACAGTGGGCCGGAAATTGATTTGCCAGTTCTTTGATCGTGACGTAAAGGTCGGCTTTTTCCCCGACGGCGTTAGCAAAATCGACCGAGGCGACGTCCGCTTTGATACCTAATTCGTCACAAATCTTTTTCACATTATTCGCAGCCATCAATGAGCTGCCAATACCGTTACCACAAACCGTTCTGATAACTAACATAATGACTACTCCATTTGTTTTTGAATGAAATGTAAGACTGAATTAACGTCATTTTCCTGCTGAAGAAAGGTCACAATATCTGACTCGATCAGCGAGGCTATCAGTTGGATCATTTTGATATGACTGTCAGCATCGGCGCCGGCGATCGCGATGACCACGGAAACCGGATCGAACTCATCGTGGCCGAAGGAGATTGGCCTGGCGGTGGTGACAAGTGAGAACCCGGTCTGTAATGCCCCTTTTTCCGGCCGGGCATGCGGCATGGCAATCCCGTCATCTATCACGATGGCGGCGCCAAAATCTTCATATACCGTCAGCATCTCGTTGACATATTCGGCGCTGCAAATCTGGCGCCTGGCAAGTAATGAACCCGCCAGTTCGATGGCCTCTTCCGCATGGGAAATATTCTGCTTAAGGGCGATTAACGACGGGTCAAAAATAATTTCCATCCTCAGCTCCTGAACGTATTCCTGTTCCTGAGTTAAATCATGACCAAATACATTGATGAAAATGATGGATGAGATCACATCCGCGGTTTTAAATATTGAGGGGGATCACATCGACGGCAAAGTACCGGCAGAAAACGATATAAATAATTTATAAGTTTTTCAGGCTGTTATGAAGGCTTTGTATTTTGACGCTGAAATTTGCCAGAGAAAAAGTGAGAGGTAGGGCGAATTTTTACGCCAGAAGTGTATCGCTGGTCACAAATATCGGCGGGTCATTTTCTTAAATTTTGACGCCGCTAACAAAAAAGGCCCGCCTGAGCGAGCCTTTTATTAAAAC